>JAAUXT010108514.1_pt1 | contig 12800 bp, 8 predicted proteins | sample 7278171 | NCBI WGS metagenome assembly JAAUXT01 (sample SAMN14350112, study PRJNA611818) | marine sediment metagenome | isolation source: surface marine sediment (1.8m) | place: French Polynesia: Moorea | collected 2018-08
AGCTACGAAATGGAGTAACATCAAGACTTGTTCTTGCAGATGGACTTGCGGCCTTCCTCTCCCTGAAAAACAGTTCACCCTGAATGATGACCTTTCCACAAGAAAAGCACACAGAACCATACAACCAACAATAATCAACTGTACCATCCCGTGTCCTGAAGAATCTGCCAATGTCTTCTACCAACAACTGTGCAGTGGATGCTTTCATTCGAAAGAACTCGATCCATTGTTGGTTGCTGTAGTTCGACAAGTCATTCACAAAGCCCTTCTGTTTTGCTACTTCTTCACGCAAACTGCCAATACAAAAATTCTGGAACCTTCAGTACACCAGCTTCAAACATCCAACCAGCAACAGGAATGACCAGAACTGTGTACACCGTGACCAGACATATTCAGAAATGCTCACAAATGTCCAAACATCCCCATTGAACTCGCAAAACCACGACACTTGACTAGATCTAGATCTAAGTCAGCAGCTTCGATACTTTGACCAAGAATTTTGCACACTTACAGTGTATTCAACAGCACAGCCTCTCGCCTCCGTATCCCTGGACCACAACTGATTACTCCTGATGTGTCATCTTGCAGAAACAACTCTTTCACACTCAGAAACAAGGCCAATTTGTTGGGAGAAATATTGCTGCGTCTTGCCGCTATTAGCGTGATCATGTGACTGAAGCTGCTCTGATGTCACGCGAGCCATCCCCGAAAAACCATTCTTTTTGCCGCGTTTCGGGGACCCTCCACGCGACCCCGAGAAACACAGAATTCTGTGCAAATAGAATGCCTCCCCGGGAATCCGAGAGAGCAAAAAAACTCTCGGATTCTCGGGTGTAAATCGAACAGCATCATTGTTCCACATTTCCGACATTAGATCCATGAGCACAGACTCCACTTTCGAAGTGCCTGAAGTTTCCGATGAGAACTGCGAATCCAATGACGTGCATGCTGGCTCGCCCAGCAGTGTGGGGGAGAAAAGCAAAAATGTCCTGTTTGCTTGATCTACTTCCCGTCACACAGAGTTATCCTTTGCTTGGCACTTGGAGGTGGCACTGGCAGAGTGGTACTGGCAGGGGTGCCACTGAGGGTAGTGCCAAACAAGAATGGGGTCACCAGGGGGTGGTACTGGAAGCAGCACTTGGAAGGCAGTGTGTGACACAAGGGTACCAGGTGAAGGACTGCGGGGTTGGTACTTGCTCATGTGTCACATATTCACCCTCAGAGGGAAGTCCGGTGTGGAAAGTGTGTCATGTAACCCCACAAATGCAGTCAAATGATACAAGAATCAAAGTTTTGTCTTGTTTGTGATCAGGAGCTGAAAATCACTGATTAGCAGCTGAGAAATCATTCAAACAGAAATTCCTTGGCTGTAGGGCTTCGGACCTCTTGCCCTGTGGTTGCACATTGTCCGATTTTTTTGCTTCTTTGTATTTTGATAGCTCATGCATTTCCTGGGGTGACTTTGCTACCAAGAGAATCAGGAAATTTTTGAGGACTAAAGTTTAAAGTTTCTGTCAACCTCACGTCCCTGAAAGTTGGCTGAGGTTGATTGCATCTCAGTTTGACTCAATTCAGTCCTGAAGTTGACAACAGCATAATGTTCGATAAAAAATGTTTTGCTCAGTGGCCAACTGTGTTTCACCTCAAGTGATGATTCTCTCTGAAAAATTTCAAGCCAAAATTTTGAATTGAGAGCCCCAAAATCCGTGAGTAGCCCAGCCCATTTTGCGGTTTTGAGCCCCAAATCCGTCCGTTGTCAAACGGTTTTCGCGATAAATTGCACAAATGTTTCGAAATGGAGTTATAAACGTACATAAATTTAGAATCTACAACACTTGGTTTTGCCCAATTTCAGAGGCCATCGAGCAAAACGACTACCACCGTCTGAATGAGTTGCTGGTCGAATCCAGACCCTGCAAACCGAAGGAAGCCACAGCAGCACTGCAACGAGCCATCCTCAAGAAGTCTGACGAGCTCTCTGACTGTACCCAACTCCTGCTGAGCAAAAACGCAGATCCAAACGGCACAGATGGAAAGGGCACTGCGTTTGTCATCCTGACCGCTGAATCTGGATGTAGTACCATTCTGAAGCAATTGCTGAGAGCCGGAGCTGACCCTAACAAATGCAGAGTGTCTGACAATTCCACAGCCTTATCCAGGGCAGTGTGGAACAATCACATCGCCTGTGTCGACGTTCTTCTGGCTGCAGGAGCAAAAACCGAGATTGTTGATTCTCAGGGAAGAACACCCCTCATTGCGGCTGCTCAGAATGACAAGACTGAAGCGCTGGTCAGTTTACTCAACCACAAAGGCAATTTGCAAGTGCAGGACACAAAAGGGAGAACAGTGTTGTACTGGGCGACCAGGATGGGAAACACAGCGGTGACCAAACTGATTCTCGATACTGAAAGTAGTATCATAAACAGTGCTGACATCAGAGGCACCACTCCTCTCCTCATAGCGACGGAACGCGGCTTCACGAAGATCGTCGATGCACTGATAAGCGCAGGTGCCGACGTTGACATGTGCAATGATGTAGGTGACACGGCCTTAATAATTGCTGCGAAAGCTGGGCATAAGGAGTGTTTGCAGCTGCTTGTGGAGGCGGAAGCAGACGTGGATGCAGTCAACAAAAACGGCACGAATCCTTTGTTTCATTGCATGACTGACGCAAGCAGCTTATCAGTGCTTCTCGAAGCGGGTGCCGATCCTGACATGAAAGTGACCAGTGACGAAAGGACCGTCCTCGCTTTCCTGGCCGCAAGGGACGTTCCCGAATGCCTGCAGATGCTGCTGGAAGCCAACGCTCAATTTGAAGATCCCGTGGGGAAACAGGATCCAAAAAGACCCATTCAGATTGCCGTAGAACATGGGATCTCGCTCAATTCGAAACTGCTGTTCACTTATCACATTTGCATGGGCTGTGACGTTCGATGGTTGAGCACGTTTGTGAGCGGACGGAGCCTCAATGCTCAGGCGCAGCAACACAGGTCAGTCCGAGAAATAATCAGGTGGATGAAAGGTCAGATTTCGGCTTTTCTTGAAGTGCCAAAGTTGAGTACCTTGTGCAGAAGATGCGTGAGACTTGCCATGGGCGGAGAATTTTACGTGCAAAAGGTTGAATATTTACCGCTGCCAAGTGCTCTGCAAAGATTCATGATGATGCCTGAGTTGAGGGAAGTCTCGTCTCAGTCACAGGTGGGACCGAACCACTGAACACATTTCGATTGGTGCTGCTGATTGTGCATGTTCTTGTCCTTGTTAAACTGTGCCAAATCAATGTCAATGCAATTTTCAAGAGTTTGATCTTTTGCTTTGTTACTCGAAGTGTTGTTCAGAGTGGCCGAGACATCAATTGATGCCCTCGTGATGACCAGAAATGCAAATCAAATGAATAAAAGAGCAGAAAAAACAGACCAATTGCACTGGTTTCGGCAGTTTGGATTTCAATCCCGATGAGTGCACGTCGCAAGAGAGACAGAGAGAGAGAGAGGGAGAGAGAGACGCAGTGATTTCGAGACTTTACTTCGTGCTTTCACACAAGAACTGCAGTTCTAGTTCCCATGCAAGCAGTTTTCTTCACCAACCAACAACCCACAACAAAGCATGTGCATCTTGGAATGTCATGTACATAAAGCCCTGTGTGTGTGTGTGTGTGTGTGTGTGTGTGTGTGTGTTTGTGTGTGTGTGTGTGCGTGTGTGTGTGCGTGTGTGTGATGCCGCCACGGAGCAGAGGCGTGCCATATTTGGCACTGCAGAAACACACACACACACACACACACACACACACGTTCGGCACCAAAGAGATGGTCTTTTGTGGGCAGGAAGCATGTTTGAAGCTTGAAGTTTCTTGGCGAAAACGCAAAAAAATATTCGACATCCCAAAACTGTCTCTCGACAGAAGATCCAGGGTAAAAACCAAAAGTTTCAGCGCCCATTCTCTCAGACCGCCACGCCCCTGTGTCGCAACAAAGTATTTTTGCAAGGTCCCGTGGTGCAAACACAAAAACTATCGAATCCCCCGAATTTTTTTTTTCCTTTCTGGAGAGAAAGTTGTCCGCAAATGCACAGATCAACCTCTTTGAATCTGCTGCCGAAGCAACTTTGCCAACGGGGTGATTCTACTTCATATGTACGAGGGCTGTCCACGAATTTACCGCCGCAGGTCGACATCTCGCCAACAGTCTTGATGTTGTGGCGCAGCGGAGAATTTGTGGACAGCCCTCGTACAATTCCTGGCAAAACTTCTCAACTTCTGGATCACAAACAAAACAACAGCCGAATCTTGTTGCTACGATGGACGTCCCCTCCTTGATCAAAAGTTTACAGTTGTGCAAATTTTCCAAGGGCCACCAGGACGCACCAGGGGCGTTGAAACATTGATGAATGTTCTTGTTGTGGCTTTTCCAATTTCATTGCCAGGTACTGTTGATGAAATCTTTGCGAAGAAAAACACAAACATCAACATCAGTTGAATCATGAAATGTACTTTTCTTTGTCAAAAGAGACATTTCATCACGCACGCAGCATCTCACTTCAGATACAAAAATAAATACAACAGTCAATTTACAAATTTTTTGTGTGCCATGTGCACCCACAAGTGCTAAAATTCCATTTTCCCACAGTTTCGGTTGAGTTGTGTGTATCTTCAAGCAGAAGCATAAACCTCTTTTGTAAAAGTTGATTTCAAAGCAATTTCGTGCATCAAGTACATCATAAAACCGGATAAATAGCCATTTCCCTTGGGGAACAACATTGCGAACCAAGTCCCGCGCAGGACGAGATGTTTTCTGCGGGCGGTTGACGGACTGCATGAAAGTATATTTTGCACAATCACTACTTCACTACTTTCAAGGATTTGATGCACGTTAAAAACCAACATTGGATCTACGTCTGTCTGCTTGTGTCGCCGATGAGGCATTGTTCTTGAAGGGAAACTTCTTGAGTACAAAGCAGAGTTTCCATTCAAACTTTAGGAAACACGGACGGTCCCACAAAACTGCAGTTCACACTTTTTTTTTCTTGTTCGTGTCGCTGAATGACAACGGTTCGCGTAAAGCAACCGACGATGGGACGTTTTGATCACAGAATCTTGCAACGAGCCGACGGGCGCTGGTGTTGTCTCTGCAACGAGGCTCGCGCGGCCGTTTCAAACACGTCTCTCACGTTCTCTCGCGTCTTTGCGGAACACTCGATGTACGTGTAGGCCTTCATCCGCTCTGCCATCAGCCGCGCTTCCTCCGTCGCAACAGGCTTCACCTTGCGATTGTGCATGTCCTCTATGCAGAGCGGATCTGTTCTCGTGTCCTTCTTGTTTCCAACCAAAACCACGGGGACATTGGGACAAAAGTGGTTGACTTCGGGAATCCACTTTTCCTGGATGTTCTCCAAACTGTCGGGGTTGTCTATGGCGAAAGTCATGAGGATGACGTCTGTGTCAGGGTAGCTCAGAGGCCGCAGTCGATCGTAATCTTCCTGTCCGGCCGTGTCCCACAGCGCCAGCTCCACCGTGTTGTTGTCAACCTGCAAAAGCACGCAGTCGTGAAACGTGACTTCTCGTGAGCTGACATGTTCAAAAACAAAAGTCAGTGTAGTTTGTCGGTGAGGCCTCCGAACAAACATGGCAATTTATTGATTCAACAGCTGTAACATCGGACAACTGCTGTCACCATTTCAAGTTCAACCGTTCTTTTCAACAGTTTCAGAAATTGAGCGATGAAAGTCTGCATTGGCACGGTCAAACTGAAATAACTGACTACACGGCTTGTCATTGAAAATCTCAAATCTGAAATTTGTTTGAAGTTTCCTCTGACGCAAATGTCTTTTTCGTTTCGACTCGGGTCTCTCTGTTTGGGTTCACATGCATGCGTTGCACATGAAGGTTCTACTCACCTCAATGTCAGCGACGTACGTCTCGAACACAGTTGGCACGTAGACTTCCGGGAACTCGTCTTTGGAGAAAACGATGAGCAGACACGTCTTTCCGCACTCCCCGTCCCCCACGACCACCAGCTTCTTCCGGATGAGACGTCCTCCAGACAGCCCGGTGCTGCTCGACGCGCTCGATCCGTACACGTCATGGCGCTTCTTTCGTCTGAACGTCAGTCGCTTCGCCAAGGACTTTTTGAGGGATTTGGATTTTCGTTCCGTGTTGTCTTCCTGATGGTACATGGTGGCTCAGTATTTTTGAATTTCCTCCTTTCTCGTCACGCTCAGCTCTCAACAGCCCTTGTTGTCGATTCCTACAGTCCGAATCGCGTGATGTCCACGTAATCTTCTTACGAGTGGTCACACCCTTCTGTCTTGGGATCAAATGAATCAGCTGATGTGAGCATTGATCGTCATATATCCTGTTGACATGTATTCGCTGCCTTGTGTTTCACAGTACTGAAAGGCGAGCCCACACTGTGCATACTTTTATACATGACCCAGTTGTTACTATATTTGGAACAGAACGGTGCAATACCATTGGCTGAAACGTGTCTGGTTGACAAACTTGCCCGTTGAATCACTGCTAAAATTACAATTGAAGAAATTGTCGTAGCCAAGAAGAAATAACACGGCTTATTGGAATATCTGTAGGTGCGTGTTTTCCAGTGAGAGATGAGAAAGCCAAAAAAGGATCACGAGTGTACAACGGGAGCGTGGATCTCGGGTCTCCAACAATTTGACGTGTGGCGTGAAGACCAATTCCCGAAACCTCTGAAATGCTGAGTCGCGCCTTCTTATATATACTTTGTTCTTTTCATAATAACGAAAAACTCTTGGTATAGAGAGTGTATATTCAAGTTGGCCCTTTGTTAATTGACACTCAACATCACCTGGTCTTGTTTGAGAAAGAAAATGTGCTGGAATGTCGGTGCTTTTGACAGCATTGGTACCGATGTTTGCTCAACATGCAGGGACATTGACTTCCACAACTGCATGTGCCCTGTTCGTAGATTTGGCAAGATTTCACTCTCGTCTCTCGTTTTTGCGTGCAGGCTCCGTGACTCTCAATTGAAAGCCAATTGTCCAAGTAAATTGTACAGTGTACGCTTTTCTTTGTTTCTCCTTCGCAAATCAAGTTTGGATCCCACTGACATTTTTGAGTGCAAATGAATTACAATCCTTTGTCAATTCGCGGAACACTTGTACTCTGCATGTGTGAAACCACATCAAATGGAATGTCTCAGCAAAAATATGTGAAAACAAATGGGAAACTAAAACTGAAAGTTGCAGGGCCTGTCTTTGCCAGACAAAACACACGAAACACGAAAACCAAGAAAGGCCGCGCCTGTGCCAGTTCCTCCCTTGAATGAAGCTCGTTTCAAATGAATTTTGTGCGTGGTCTGTTGAAGGTGAACAAACATTTGAAAACGCATTCCACGAAAATCGCAATCTACAAACTGAAAGAAAATTTCCAACACAACTTTGAGCATCCGACTGTGTTTGAGGTTTTGGAACAAAACTTTATTCCTCGTGAAGTGCACAAGAAGTCAACATTGCGAATAAACATCTGTTTGTCAAACCTAAACACAATCTTTGGGATTGCACATGCAAACTTTCACGTGGGTAACTTCGTTGACTTGCTTTTATGGTTACTGAATTTACAAGGACAAACATGTACGAGAACCATTGTAATTTCAGACCAAACAAACAGAAATATACATCACATGCACTGCACGGATATATATTTTTTGAGGCCTAAGTTTCCCTGGTCTTTTTGAGAGCACGGAGACATTTTCTCCAACGCTCTTTTCCACAAATGCACGGGGCCTGCAGATTCTATTTGTATCTCCGTCCACCTCTGCCGATTCCTTGCACCCCTGCGTTGTTGCACTTGTCTCCCTCACAGAAGCAGTATACGTCTCCAGCTTGCTTGTGGCAGCCAATCAAATTCGGATTCACGTCGTACTCTCCCTTGTAGCACCCGCGGAACAGATCTGCAGAACAAAGTTACAACAGTTCATCAATTCTTTCACCACAGGGGCTCGGACTGGCCAAAAAAGATTCGTGCCTCTGCACTTCGATCGAGCTTTTGCGTGTTTTCAGCACACTCGGTAGAGTGTTCTTTCCGGCAATTTCAAAATCAAACGTGCAACAACTGAAAATGCGCTTGCGCAGATCCAAACAAGTGCCTCGTGTGACAAACTGCATTTTTTCGAAAAAAGGAAGACTGCAGGTCTTCTTGCACAAAACTAGAAAACTCTTGGAACGCACTGCCATAGGCATCGATTCTGGTGTAGCAGTTGTCATGGCACTCCCAGATGTCAACTCCGAAGGCTCGTGCTTGGTAGTCGTTGAAAGGACCCAGACACTTGTCCCACCCGCCCCTTCTTCTCACTGGAACCTGCAGACAGAAGAAACATGACTGAACTTCATGCAGACGTGAAAATTCCTAGATTTTGCAGCAACTGCTCGTGTTTTGTGTTGTTTTGGATCTTGGAGGCCCAGACCATATCCTTTTGTTTCTGAAAGTTTTCTTGGGAGCAAATTCTGTGCGGCACGTTGGTCGATTGAGTTCTTCGTGTGGGGCGCCAGCAGCAACTCCCCCCCCCCCTGAAGGGTCAGGGCTTTGCTTCAGATCAGTCTCCCACTGACTCATCCAGTCCATCCACGGCACATGTACCCACGAAAAGTTTGCCTCGGAGGATTGTTAGGTCGAAGCGAGCTGAGCACAAGTTGTATGAACCTTACCTTTCTGACCCTGTACTCCACCTTCCTGGCGTACGGGTTGTATGGATCGCTCACCGGCACTGGCTCATGAACTTCCTTGTATGTCGTCTTTCCAGGAGAGTAGGCACACTGATAGCATTTGACTGTTTGCAAAAAAGACAACATTGATTCAAAAGGAGATCCTTAGCACATGCAGAACACTTCGGCACTCATCATCCAAAAAACCTCGCGCTGCCCAAGGGCCTTGAATCCAGAAGACAGCAAAAACAGTTTGAGCATTGACCATGCGAAACATCACACAACCTGGATCGAGAAAGAAAACCTTTTGACATTTGTGTTTGCTGAGGTCTGCCCAACGTCCTCACACAGTTTTAGAATTTCAGCATAATGGTGTGTTATAGTTGTCGCAACCATCTTTCCCCTGCATGTTTCAGAGCAACTTACTTGTTTTTCGTTTGTATGTGTGCACATTGTACCCAGTCTCCCTTCTGGGGCTCCTGCCGTACGAGGCTCCTCCGTTGTAGCCACTGTAGCCTCTGCGCGGAGAGGTGTATCCTCTTTCCCTCCACGCAGCAGGCTCCGGTTCTGCGGACGTAAACGCCACAAGAACGAACAAGAGCGACGACAAAGCGAGGTGTGACGCCTCCATGGTGCAGGTTCGAAAGACTTTCAAATTGTTGTTGTGATGTCTTGTTGAGCGGTGAAAAGTACTATTCCTAATGAAACGTCATGGATTATTCGCTGACTAAATCTGGCACTAATTGAGCGCATGTCGTTCGTTTTTATATGCTGCTCTGGGGGCATCTGGAAAGACCTGTCATGCAGGCTCGTACGTGGCCTTCGCAGGCCGGCAGCAAGCTGAGAGTGGAAGAATGGAAAACTTGTCGTACGCCTGATGTTAATCGAGTCCAATGTTTTTCAAAATCACTAAATATCAACCTGTGTTTTCCAACCGCCCCAGGGACTCGAGCTCTTTTTGTGCTGTGCCACAATTCTTGCCCGGCATTGTCTTTGTGGTGTGGTTGTTCCATCGTTAACGTCACCTTGCTGTTGGGGGTCTTCTCACATTGGGGCAAGAAATTCCTCTAGAAACTTTGTTTGGTCGAGAAAAATTGTTTGATTTTCTTTTCTCAAATATTTGACCAAACAAAGACAACACAAAATGCTCGAAAGTGAAGCAAGTCCCCAGCAACTGAATTCCTGCAGGCCATTCGCTCGAGGCAACACCTCCCCATTGTCGATCAATTTCGCACAAACACGCAATGATATTATCAAATTCAAATATGAAATATTTGTCGATTCAAAACAAAAGCTATAAAATGCAAACGGTTACCATGAAAACATGGTCAGTAGGTACACAATGTCCACAGATATGTTCATGGAAATTCCTTCAAGAAGCACGCTCGTCCTCGGCATTTTTTTGAGTGCAACGCTCGGACAATCGATTTCTGTGAGGACAAAAAAAAACAAACAAACCACCAAATTTTCTTTATGACGTTGCTGAGTTCCACAGGCCCAAGCACAGCCGTTGCGACGTCACGAAGCAAGAAATCATAACATTGTACTGTGTAGTTTTATTTCGTGTCCCTGCAACCAACTGGCATTGACTTCGGGACTGTGTCTTGGATGCTGCTCTCCGTGTTCAAGCACTGCACAGCTCGTATTCATCGGGGGGGGGGGGGGCTGTTTCGCTCTATAGAAACATAATTTGCTCTGCCGTTTTCAGTATAAAAAGGGTCTTTCTTCACAGGGTGGCTTTTTCAACAAGCACATCGTTGGAGCTGACCCAAAGGGGACGACTTTCTCCACCATCTCACAAGGAAAACATTTGTCTGGAAGGGGCGCACGTTATTCGGTTGTCCACAAGGGACCTGAGCTCAAGGTTCTCTGGAAGCATGCATAGCGCAGAAGTCTCGCCCGTAGAATCAACTCAGCGAAGTCAAATGTGCAATGATGTATTTATTCGTGTCTCGGAATTTTTCTCATGGCGGCAGAGGACAAAACAATTTTGTGGTGGTGCATCTTGCGGACCTGTGGTTTCTAAACAGCAAGCGCGACGAGAACGACGACGACCGCGGTCACCACCAGGAACACACTGCACGCGACGCGAATGACATACTCAGTCCTGGAGACGGGTCGACTCCCCTTTCCGTCCTTGAAATCCGTGGCCAAATACTCAGGAAACATCCTTGAAAACACAAAAAGGAAGTGTCTGCAAAGTATTATCGTACAAGAACAGCTTGATCATGCGTCAATGAACCCCTCTCGTGCATGGATACAGGTTTGGCGTTGTGGAGGGAGGCAACCAAGTCCTGACTCCAACTTCCAGAATAGGCCAAGAAAGATCCACAGAAAGATCTACAAGACGCATGCACCTGTTCCCAAGAAGTTTTCCATCCAAACTTTGCACCATAACGACTTTGCAAATGTTTGCTTTTCACAAAAGAGGTGCCCGACATGATGCGAGGTCACCATGTCTGTCAGGGACGCCTCCAGAGGGGCGGGTTATCTTCGAGGAAGACGCTTTCCCCTTGGGTTGAACTCTTTTCAGTTTTCAGTCAGAGGTATTTCACATGAGAGAAACCCAGGACTGTCTTCGCCGTCACTTTACGCTTTCACTCTTGGGCAGGTCAAGACTCATTGGACCCTCTCCTTTCTCGCCTGGAGTGTGCCTTTTTGTCACTTTCGCGTGGTCAATTTTGAAAAATCCATGCAAGTTCATATCAATGTCCAGCAACAACAACTGAATTGGAAATTGTTTCCGTGTCAGAATGTCTGAATCTAAATTCCAACCGCACATCAAAATTCGCTGTGCTGGCACGAGGTGGCAAGTGTGGAACCAAAAAACATGAAGGAATTGACTTCTTGTGTGGGCTGGTGCGTACGTGCATGCACCGTGGTATACCCTAGAACCTCAAGACAGTGCGTTCAGAAACTTACGGCTTGGTACTTGTACCTGCGCGTGCCTTCATTCACATCACGACCCTTCGCTGCGTTTGTCGCTTCTGCAGTGGCTTCCTGGTGGCTAAATCTGTGTGAAAAACATGCATGCACATGCATGAGATTTTGAAACTGTTCTGAAACCTGTTTCAAATGCAAATTTATGTTTGTAGGTTTGTGCACAGTAGTAATGCCTCATTGCTTTGGTCGAGAATTTCATCGATCGATGCCTCGCCCATGGATGAGGAGCTCGACACGGTAATACCACCTGTTGCAAGTCTGCAAGCAAGCATGAAACGTGCAGGCTTTGGTCTATCACTCCAGCGTGTTTTACTGAACAAGAGATCAAACATCAACGACCCTGCGGCCGCGAACAAGCAGCGAGATTTGAAACGAAACGAAAAGCTGAAAATTTGCAAAAAAATATTTTCATTGGTTTCCCTCAAACCAACTTGAGTTGCTTTCCTTTGGCAGGAGGGGGGGGGGTGTTTGTTTTGGGAGCAAACCGCCTGAAGTTAATTTGAGTCTGGCATTTCTGGTGAGGGGAACCCAACTTGGTTGGTTTCACCACCACCCCAAACCAACTTGGTTTCAATCCTCACAGACGCACATGGGTAACTGCACCAAGCCCTCGGGTGGGAGGTGGGTCCTACCTCAGCACCCAGCTCAAAAGTGAAACATGCCCTCCCCAGGTAAGGCCAATGTTAAGTAGGTTCCGGTAGGACCTCATCTGAGGTTGGTCCTGGGGGATGACCTCATCAACGAGAAGATATCCAGGATCTATCAACAAGCCTGCGGCTCAAAACACCAAGCATTGTGCTCACGATGTGCATTTTTCCAGCAAACTGACCTTGGTTTCACCGAAAAAAGAGCAGCCTTTGGTTTTGTTACCCCTGCAGATGGGGTAAATCAACCATTCTTTTCAGGTGATTTGAGAAGGCTGCGCTGTTGAAGGGCGCAAAAAGCAACCGAAATGGTGCAAACGAAACAAACCACCTGCAAACAGCATCTACCAGCAGTTTCATGGTCAAGATAAATTTAAAAATTGGATCTTTTGGGTCTTTTTGAATTTATATGGGTCAAGGATAATGCAAGTAGTATTAGGGCCCGTTACTTGGTGCACACTTTACGTTTATTGTTCATATTTTTCAGGTTTTTTCATCGAAAGAAAGAGAATTGTCTACATCTCGAATCAGCTTCAG
>JAAUXT010055348.1_pt1 | contig 12797 bp, 12 predicted proteins | sample 7278171 | NCBI WGS metagenome assembly JAAUXT01 (sample SAMN14350112, study PRJNA611818) | marine sediment metagenome | isolation source: surface marine sediment (1.8m) | place: French Polynesia: Moorea | collected 2018-08
AGGTCAGAACCCCGCCCAAGGTCAGAATGCCGCCCAATGTAATACGCAAGCCCAAGCTCAGAACCCCGCCCCAGGTCCGACCCCCGGCGAAGGTCTCTAGGCCGAGCACCGGGGGGCCCGCCCCTGGCATCTGACCTTGGGCGAGTTTGTGACCTTGGGCGGGGGGGAATTTTTACCTTGGGCGGGCCACACCCTGGGCGGGGTTCTGACCTTAGCCGGCGTTCTGACCTTGGTCGGGGTTCTGACCTTGGGCAGTGTTCTGACATTGGGCGGCATTCTGACCTTGGGCGGGGTTCTGACCTTGGGCGGTTCTCACCTTGGTCGGGCTGGTGGTGGTCTCTGTGGTGGGCGCGGGCGTGGTCGGGCTGGGCGTCGGCTGGGTGGTGGGCGGGTGCGTCGTCGTGCGGGGAGACATCGTCGGCTTCGCTGAAACCGATCATTTAATCCAGTACAAAATCAATCAATCAATCAATCAATCAATCAATCAATCAATCAATCAATCAATCAATCAATCAATCAATCAATGATTCAGAATTTGTTACCAATCAATGAGTAAATTTGCCTCTCAAATCTTTGCACCTTCGTTCAAATTTGCACCATCACAGGATTGACAAATATCATTCTATTTTCTTCTTTGTCTTTTCTCTAGTCAGTCTTCCACTTACGTTTCGGTGCAGGGACATAGACGGGCACAGGCACTGGCACATAATGGATGTAGTGGCGCGAAGGCTTGTGTTTGGGGTGTGGGGCAGGGGCGGGAGCGGGCACAGGGGCGGGCGCTGGCTGGGGGGCGGGCTGGGGGGCGGGCGCGGGCGGCGGGTACTTCGGGTGGTAGTGGTAGTAGTAGCGCTGCTTGGGGTGCGCGCCGTACGAGTGGTCGTTGTAGGTGCTCTGCCCTTTGCCCTTGCCGCGGCCCCCGCCCCCGCCGGCGGCGCCCCCTATGTGCACGTTGCAGAGGTCGGTGGAGCAGAAGCACCACAGCACCTGGCGGAGGAAAATGCTGTTGTCAGGTCTGTTTGCTGGTAATTTTGGAGAGGTATGTTCAATGGTCCGTGGTTGCACAGTGTTCCTGAGCGAATAACTTGGTGTCTGCAGGAATCTCCTGCTCCTGGGCCTTGGAAGTGCCTTTTGTCCACTACGAGGGAAGCACACACGTTTGTGGTGTACGTGAGTGCGCACGTGTGCGTGTGTGAGTTACACTTGCGTGTGAATCTATGTGTGTGCGTGTGTGTGTGTGTGTGTGTGTGAGCCAGCCTGTGCTTTGAACCAGCTCAGTGAACAAGGGGTTTACCTGAAGTTCAAGTTTCAAGATGTGTGCGTGTGTCTCTGTGACAAATGGATGGCTTGTGCATGTGTACGTGCGTGCGTGCGTGTGTGCGTGTGTGTGCGTGGTTCACCTTGGTGTCGGACCAGCCTCCATACTTCTGGAACCGGCAGCCATCATACGAGTAGTCGAGCGAGGACGGGTTCTGGGGCCAGTTGTACTGGTCTGCGCAGCCGCGGTAGATCTCTGTGGACGCAACCACGTGACATGAACCACGTGACATGAACCACGTGACCAAACCACGTGACACAAACTGCACTATGCGCGTTCGATGTCAATGCAACACATGCAGCCATGTTCGTTTTGACGGACTCAGAACACGCTGTTTTCCTTTGAAAGGGGAATAGTGTGTTCATACAAAACGAACAGCGCATTGAGGCGATGCTGAATCGAACACGGCCACACATCGCCTCAAACATGCTTGTGTTCCGGACAACAGCAACATGCCTTTGAAAAGTTGTTTCCCCCCACCAATGCCCAATGTCCTTCTTCAGAAATTCAAAGCATTGAACCAGCACGCCCCAGCCTAGGTTCCCCCTTCGAATTCTTCTCAGTCCCCGAATTTATGTGTGAGTAGAATCCAAAAACATCGTCGTGAGTGAATGCATCAGGAAGCACGTGCTTCCATTGTATGTTTTACAATGTTGGGCTGTGGCCCAAATGGGGTCGTTCCCCTATTGGCGCAATCAGAAGTGGCCCTGCAATCTGCATGAGAAGCTGCGAGGAAAGCCGGAAGCGAGACATGTACAGCGGTGAGGAGCAGTGCGGCGGTGCGTGTCTACAGCAAATGAACTGATGGCAGTGTTCGATTTACGAAACTGAAAATTCTGTGCGCTGGTTGGTAAAAAAAATTCTGGCATCAAGCCAGGACCAATCAGAAGCTGCTATTTTGGGTTTTGGTTTCCGTTTGGATGAAAAGCTTCGCAAATCGAACACCACCTGTGTTACAGTGCAAATGTGGATCTGAGCCCAAACCCTGCCCGCAAGGCCCTGCTGTCCGTGCCCAAATGAAAGCCTTTTGTCAAAATTCATAAGTTTGGATTTGCTCAGGTGAAATGGAAAAGAAAGGTGTTGGAACAAACAAAACAGAATCGATGTTGCGTGAGTACGAATTGGGTGGTTCAGAGGATGAAGCTTTTTTGTTTGTCGTGGGGTCAGTCGAGTGGTTCCACTCGGGAGCCACCACGTATGGTTTTGGCGGAGGTCAGCCTGGGTGGCCATGGCAACTGCCTGTTGCCACGCGCACCCGAATTCATTGGAGACAGGTTCCCGATGTCTGTTCTGTGGATCAGCTGGACAGGGTCCGAACTACCAAAACTGACTGTACAAAATGTCTTTTGCGGGTTTGAGGGGATTGGGGTGGTGCTGGGAGAAAGCAGGGTTTGAATGGATCAGGGAGAGACGAACAAGTGCAAGAAGCCTGACAGTGCGCGAATTGTACAGCAGTGAGCGAGCGTGTGTGCATAGAGTCTGAACTTGTGCAGAAAACAAATCTGAGGCGAGATTGAAGAAAGAGACAAAATTGAAGCAGCGTGAGAGACAGAAAATAGAGGCAAAATTCTACAAAAGAGACAAAAATTCTACTTACGTCCTTCACCCTTTTCTATCAGAAAAGGTGAAACAAAATTTATCAGTTTGCAACAAACTTACACGTTGCCAACAAAATTGAGCAAAAATCATCTTTGCCCTGTCGCACTTGATAATCAACGTGAACTCGAAAGATACAAGAGACACCCTTTCACATTGCGTGACGCGCGGTCGTCTTTTGCCCTGACGTCAAAAATGGCACCAATGGGTGCAATGTTAAATTTTGACGCCGACGTCAAATAATCAACCACGTGTCACTGATGTGAAAACCGCCAGAGACAACACAACATAAAATGGGGGGGGGGGGGTGAACCACTGAAAACAATGGATCTCCAGTGTATTCCTTTGTGCTGTGGAGAACAGACCTGATTGTGATTGGCGGCGCCCTCGATGCGTCACGCGTTGCTCTTTTCGTGAAGACGCAACGCATGACGCATCTTGTACACAAGGCCTGATTCAAACTGGCCGGAACAGCCGCTAAGTGTTGGAAACAGTCAATAGGGGTTTTCTACAGGCAGATATCTTTTTGACGCTGGCATCAACATTTTGACTCGCGGGCTTCAAATTTAACATGACGCCCAATGGAGAGCGTAAAAAAATGGTCCATTCCATTCCACGTCAATGCCAATGCCAATCCACGTGTGTAAAACAGGCCTGAAGTGCACAAATGCATCAAGGGTTTTCTCTCCTGAAATCCACAATGCGTGACGCATCCGGTGTGAAACAGGCCAGGGTCAGGCCTCTCTCTCTGTGCACTTCAACATGACTCCATAATCCCGTGTTTTCTCCAACAAAAGCGGAGTTCGCGTGCGCGTGGCGTCCCATACTGCACTGCGCTCCCCCCTCACGCCACCACTACACACCACTCGCGTGCGCGCATACCTCTCTCTGACCCACGCGCATACGAGGCTTGTCCAAATGAAGATGAACATGAGCGAATGCGCGCTTACCGATGCCGCAAAATGGAATGAAAAAAATATGTTTTGACCACAATTACTGTATTCCATCGATAAGTACAATCCAAGTGGGAATGCAGAAATGAATGGAACCAATTCCGTTCAGGAAACAATGCGGTCAGGTTGCAATTCGGCGAACTGCATTGAGTCAAATGAGCGACGCACAGCCACACAACCTAAGTTCATGTGCGCTGTGCGGAACAAGTGATCAGTCCGTGTCGGACGAGACTTCTTCTTCTTCATCTGAGGAGCTTTCCAGGAGCTGTTCATCTGGTGGAAGGGGAATGTCATCTCCCTCGAAGTAGTCTCCCTTCGCTGCCAGACATTTCCTCCATCTGTTGGGCAGGGTTTCGTGGATGCACTTGTGAAAGATCGACCGCGGCATGTGACCAATCACTTCCATCAGGCCATCCTGGAGTGCAGGAACTGATGGAAAGATGCACCCCCTGATCTGGCTCTTAAGGTACGGAAACAGCCAAAAGTCTGCAGGAGCCAAATCAGGGGAGTAGGGTGGGTGTGGCACAGTTTTCATCGACGTCTCCACCATCGCAGCAAATGTCGGCGTCGCCGTGTGGCCGGGGGCATTGTCATGCAGCAGCCTGTAGGAATTTGCCTGCCAAAGAGCTGGTCGCTTTCTGCGCAGAGCCTCCCTCAATCTTGCAAGGATGCCAATGTAAACTTTAGCAGTGACAGTCATTTTGGGTGGCAAAAACTCAAGATGGACAATTCCTTGGTCGTCAAAGAAGACCTCCATCATGGTCTTGCATGCTTGACGTGACCGCAATGCTTTTTTGGGTCGCAGGGCCTTCTGTTCCACCCACTAACAACTTTGTTGCTTCTGTTCAGGCTCCAAAACACTGAACCACGACTCGTCGCCCGTCACAATGCTCCAAAGGAAGAGAGGGTCTTCTGTTTCCTTGAGATTTTCATGACAGAGTCTGACGCACAGCTGTTTTTGCTTGTCAGTGAGCAGGTGTGGCACAAACTTTGGGGCTTTCTTCTTGACTTGCAAATCCTTTCGCAAGATGTTGTGCACACTGCCGGTGGAGATCTGCACTTCAGCAGCCATTTGCCTCACTGTGGAACGCTGGTCTTTGTCCAGGACACGTTGGACAGCTCGCACATTTGACAGATTCCTTGCTGTCACAGCTCGGCCTGGTCGATCCAAATCGGCACAAGAAGTCACCCCCTCTCGAGCACAGATGTACCATCTTCTGCAGGTGGAACGTGAGAGACTGTCGTCACCATAAACCTCCTGGAGAAGCCTGAAAGTTTGGTCTTGAGTTTTGCCTCGAGTAGCGCAGGCGATGATGTGATGTCGCTGTGCGCAACAAAGCTTCATGTTGTCGATCTCTTGTGCGCAAATCGCCGAATGAGGCAGACAGCAGAGATTCATGCAGTGACATTCACATGTAACACATTTGACAGCATAATTCTGATGACAGGAAATTGGCCAGACATACCCCAGGGTCAACTGACATGATCGACACGTGCCTGTTCCCAAAAGAGCGACGCGCATTCGCTCATGTTCATCTTCATTTGGACAAGCCTCGTACTTCCATACTTTGTGTTCATGTACTCGCTCACTTTTTGCACTCACAAACAACGCATACACACGGAGAAAAGCAGACAGACTGGAAACGCGTTGACCTGATCCAGATTGAGATCAAGGTTTACGTGTGGACAGGGCCAATGAGCTACAGTTTTCAAAGCGACACAAAGGAAAACAAAATTCCCCAAAATTACTTCAGCTGTGTTGAGGTCTTCCTCGTGGACATAAAAATTCATTCATTCATTCATTCATTCATTCATTCATTCATTCATTCATTCATTCATTCATTCATTCATTCATTCATTTGTCTGTCAATGTATGCCGTCTTTTCACTCTCTCTCGATCTCTCTGTCTGTCTGTCTCTGTCTATCTCTGTCTGTCTGTCTCTGTCTCTGTCTCTGTCTCTGTCTCTGTCTCTGTCTCTGTCTCTGTCTGTCTGTCTGTCTGTCTGTCTGTCTCTCTCTCTCTCTCTCTCTCTCTCCTCTCTCTCTCTCTCCTCTCTCTCTCTCTCTCTCTCTCTCTCTCTCTCTCCTACCTCCGTTTGGGTCCTTGCGGATGAAGCATTTTCCCATCTGAGACTGGCACTTCCCTGACCACTTGTTGACGATGTCGGACGGACAGTTCTTCCCGGTACAGTCGTGACAACGGATCGCTGCAACGAGAAGAGGAAGGAGTGAAGAAAGGAGTGAAAAACCGGAGGAATGATGGAGTGAGAGAGTGATGGGTGGATGAATGCAGGACGCAAAATTCTCTCCTGGTACAGCTGTCAATCGTGACACCGGACTGCTGCTTGACGAAGACAGAGGAGTGAATGAAAAAGTGGAGGAACGAAGCAGATCGAATGAAACGGGGGGAGGAGTTGAACTGCTGATACGGATCTCGAGTAAGAAAAAACTTTCTAGACGGCAAATGCACTGCAAGAGAGGTCACCTAAGAGTGCCCCAGACTCAATTCCTGCATTTTTCTGTAAGAGAAGATCAGGAGGCAGATTCACACCGGAGTCTGGAGAAATACCACACAGAACCTGCAGAACGAAGCAGAGTTTCTGCCGCAGTGTCTCGCCGCAGAAGGCTGAGGCCGACAATGTCCCCTCCCGGGGTTCTCACGTGACCGGAAGCCTTGATTCGCGGCACTTCCGGCTTCCTCAAAACGTGCTCTGTCTGTTGAGCAAATCGAACGCGCTCAGTGTGTGTCACAGGTCTGAGGTCTGAGGGATGACGGAAGCAGCGAACCTCCCCGCTGCACCTGTGCAAGTTCAACACGCGCACCTGATGGAGTGACGTCATGCAGCGACCTACAATGCCGTGGGGCGGATCGAGGGTCGGGGGTGGGGCGAACAGCGGCCAGGGTCGCGCCCCGAGGGGTACAGGGGTTTTCACATTGGGTGACGCGCAGTCGTTTTCCAGGCTGACGTCAAAAATTCCAACATTGGGTTCAATGTTAAATTTTGACACCGACGTCAATAAAAGTTGACGCCGTCACCAATGTGAAAACCACTCAATTTGACAATTTGTCCCATTAATTGGACGTCCGCACCTCAATATTATGACGTCAGCGTCAAAAAATTGTGCCTGTGTGAAAAACCCCATTGGAGGCGTTTCCACATTGGGTGACCCGCGGTTGTTTTCTGGGCTGACGTCAAAAATTCCACCAATGGGTTCAATGTTAATTTTTGACGCCGACGTCAAAAACGACTGGGCGTCACCAATGTGAAAACCGCTTGATGGTCAGGTGTTTCAAAAATTGAAGGCAGTGCTGTTCTGTGTGGCGGGAAGGGTGGCTGGGGGTCTGGTGCTGAGTAAGGGATTAGACAGGGTGTGGGTGTGGGCCTGGGGATAGCCCTGGGTGTGAGGTGGGACGGGACCTTGGCGGACGACTGGGTGCGGGTGTGGGCGGGTACCAGGTGTGGGCGAGGCCCTTGGATTCATGTGGGTCTGGGTGGGGACTTGGGTGTGGGTTTGAGCGAGTTCAAGATTCGCCTTTTGATGCAGGTCGAGCCAACAACATGCAATCCTTCTCACCTCCAAATCAACAACATGACCAGTCGTTGCCCCTCAACATGATCAGTGACGCAAAGCGAAGCGCGGGAAACAGCAGACGACACCGTTTGTCTTGCCGCCGCGACTTCCGGTGCAGAAAGGTGAAGGTCGCAAGGTCGCGTCGCGCGATGCTGTGCGCGCGATCATGATAATGTGAAACAAACTTTCTCGTATCGGATTGATTTCATCGTCTTGAAAACAGAAGAAGACCGTTTGAGAATTGAGAAGACGAGCAGGAGTAGAGAGGAGAAAAGAACAGACGTTGGCCAAGGTCAGTGACTTCTTCTTTGATCCGATCCCAACGAATCTTGATCTTTGTCTTCAGCAAGGTCCAGTGCCCCTTCTCCAACTGAGACGCAACGGACACGGCATCCTGTGTGAACCTGCCCCCTCAGTCCATTCTGATGCGGATAGAAAGGTTGCGGTGGATCCAGATGAGAAAACTGCGGTGTGTCCAGGATCGGTGCAGGAGTGGGTGGGGCCCCAGTCTGAGCAATCAACTTGGAAGTGTTTGCACGTACGAGTACGAGGGTGTGTCAGATTTGTGTGAGAGTCTGGCAAGACTGTTGCGACAAGAGTACCGACCAAGTTGTGTTGTTTTGTGTTGGCGGTGAGCACTCAGCTGTGTCTTTCGCTCTCAGAACTTGTTATGAACGCTGAACATGAAGATTCTCACTTCTTTTCTGAGACATCCTCGCGACCCCTGAATCCAGCAGGGAAAACGACGCTCGTAGATCCACCGACTATTTGTTTTTGTCTTGGGTCAGGAGCACCACATCCGTCACGCCTAGAGCCCACAACACGACTGTTCTGACGTCTCTACAAGCGAATCCGTTTCCTGGGCTTCACACTGGATGCGTCAAACCATCACGGATTCACTGGAGCTGCGTTGAGCATCGTTGGACCCATAACAGAGGTATGGCTTCAGCGGTTTTCACATTGAGTGACGCGCGGTCGTTTCCTGGGCTGACGTCAAAAATACCACCTATGGGTCAAATTTTGACGCCGACGTCAAAAACATGACCGCGCGTCACCAATGTGAAAACCGCCTTTTCAAGGGCGTTGCGTCTTCCTGTGGGACTACGCAACGTCCATTGTGTGCGTCGGGATGCAGTGTCTGTGGTACGAGTACTTGGACACACCATACTGCTCGTACTTGTACACGGGTACACCACCCAGTGACACTGCATCCACTGGACGCGGCATCTTGTGACTAGAACAGGGAGGCAGCACCAACGGACTACGGAACAGGGCCACCGTCTCCTGGACGCATAAATCCGTTGTCAGGGAGACGACGCAGGACGCACCTAGCGCGCGGTTACCATGGTAGCAGCGCGTTGCCCCTGCGCGCTGAACTCCCGTCAGATTTACGGACGCTTTGTTTGTTCACGTGCGCGCGACTCGATAAACAGTGCGTTTCGAGTGCGACTGACTCTTAACCGCGCCACGCATTCATAACTTCGTCCAAAACCACGCAGTCTGCATGCGCGTAAAAATCACCGTGCACTAAACGGTGATTTTAACGCAAGAATGCGCCTTAGATGCTGATGGCGCATTCAAATGGATTTTACACGGTGGAATTTTTTGAGAGGGACGGATTTTTGGCAGCAGACCCCGTATTGAAGTACACGCGACTATGCGCGCATTGTCCTCTCACGATTTGAGGCTTTGGGATCTGGCTGCACTGGAACTTTTGAAAAATATGTTCAGTGTAAAAGTCCATTCATGACTGACGTCATTGCAACCGCTGTGTACTTTGAATGTACTTTGAGTACATGTACCAACACATTTTGCCTGTCTCTTTGGACTTTTTGAGGCAAAAGTGTTTCGTGTTCTGTGAACTTTTCCCACGTGAAAAGTTCGCCAGTTTAGTCTGCAGAAAGGCTTTCATTTCAGTTTCTCCATTTCAATTGATTTCATGGCAGTTCATTTGGTTTCTTGTCGTTTGTGAGTGCGTGTGTGGGGGGAAAATGTGTGCGTGTGTATTTTGTGTGTGGGTGCGTGTGTGTGTGGTTCCCTCTCCCTTCTTTCTCCTGTGTCAGAACGCGTTCTCCATGGTGTCGTGTGTGTTGCTGCGGTCGCCTCTTGAACACGTTTCGTCCCTCTGACGCGCAGGGCTGACCCGGGCCGGGGACGTGAGGGCGGTCTTCGGCGAACAAGCGTTGGTGGTTTTCTGAGGGTGTAGAAATGGGGAGGCCTGTGGCGAGTGCTCCCCCTCACCTTGAGAGGTGACCCATCAAGGTACCAAACGCTCGTGCCTTCCCGAATAAACACCCTGACAAACAGTTTGGGTTTCTGTGCAGAGGTGGTGTTTTAGAAGTTGGGAATCGGACCCCTTTCACCAGATTTTGTGCACACTCCTGTCTGCGGCTTGTCAAGATTGCCGATTGACTGGCAGATACTTCACTCTTGACACAAGGCCCTGATCTCCCAGTCTCTGATCTCCTGATCAAGTTCAAGCAAAAGAACTTCTGAAGGACTCAGCCTGTTACACACGTGGTAACCCTGTTATCATCAATCCATTCAAAGGTGTTGCATCCCTGTGTGAGTCCATGGGTGCAGAATCTCTGCACAAGTCAATGGGCGTTGCACGTCTCGTACAGGTCTGTTCGGAGTCGTTCTGAGCAGTGCTCACGTTCTCGACAAATTCACTGCTCACGTCCAGGGAAAATCGCTTTGAGAGTCACACAGGAATTTGAAGCATTTGGACCACGTACAAACATTGACCTTGGACAGAGGCTCCATTGGACTGCGGACGAGGTTGTGCACTCTCTCGACCACCAGACTGAGGAGTGCTTGGGGACCCAGAACTGGCGAGTGGGGCAGCCAACTCAATCCTGTCAGGTGTGAAATGTGAGGTGAGCAACTACAACGGGCAGGGTGCGGCGGCCGGACCCCATTCTTGGATCTGCCAGCGTTTCTCGTGGTTTCCCCAAGGCCCCACACACATGAAACCACAGACTCAGGTCATTCACCCATTGCCTCTGACATTCTGACCACAGAGCTCTGCAAAAGGCTTTTGATTTTCAACTTGGTCGTTTTCACATATGGAATTGCCACCAGGGGATTGGGCCCCCATTTCCACACCCTGGATCCAGCCCTGGATCCACCTGTTTCTGCACCAGGTGCGACTGTATCCTGTCTCGGTTGGTTTGCCAGAAAACGCAGGGACAGATCCAGGGGCGTGGTCCCTTCACCCCCAAAATCACACAGGCGTGCCTCGTCCTCAATCCTTGATCTCAGATTGGATCCTTGGCAGTCATACGGTTGTGCGTCAGTCCAATACTGAGGCCCTATCTTGAACACGAAACTGACGTGGTGTTCTGGGGTTCCACGGTGAACCCAGGATTGGGTCCCAGGGTTTACATCACCAAATAGGGCTGGGGTGGGGACTGAATCAAGCTGACTTTCATCTGGAATGCTCAGCCGTGGAACTGCAGGGACGGATCCTGGCTTTGGTCCAGGGAGACCCAAACACACAGGGGCCCAGAGTTCAAATTCTGCTTGTGCTCGTGCGGTGAAAAACGAGGCTCACAATGTATTGGGTGTGGGGGAGAGCTGCTTGGGGCTCTACATCCACACCCAGCCTAACTGGGCAAAATCCCTTGTTGCTATGGAAACCGGACCCCAAGAATCCGCCAAGGTCAATTCTCTTGAAATCCAGGGAACGTGACCTCGAACGATTGTCCCCAATTATCAGCACAAATTTCAACGTTCTACAAGATTCGTGTTCTTGGGGTCCGGCCACGATCTCATGTTAAATCTGCCCAACGAAACCTCTAACAGTTGTCCCCTAACGCTACAAAAGACCATTCAGTCAAATTCATGTTCTTTTGTTCATGTTCTTTTCACGGGACAGCCTCGTGCTGCTGCGCCGTCGGTGGTGGTGTGCGCCCAGCCTGAGGTCCGGCCACGTCGATCTCATGTGAGATCTGCCCACTAAGCTCCATTGGAATTCTATTCTATTGACTTGCACTGTCTGTGGTTTGGCAGGGCTCGGTCTTCTCGCTACGGTTCCCACGAACCGGGTGTGGAACTGAGAGCTACTGGATTCCCCTTGATGTGAAGCCAACACAAACTGACGGAGATGCCATGCACAGCAGCGGTGTGGTTTCGTCAATGGGTTTTCACATTGGTGACGCGCGGTCGTCTTTTTGAAGTCGGCGTCAAAATTTAACATTGAACCCAATGGTAGAATTTTTGACGTCAGCCCAAAAAAAAACGACCACGTGTCACGCAGTGTGAAAACCCCTTCACCCGTAGATCTGTGTTCGGACACAATTCTCACGAAGGCGTATATCCACAGTCTTGCTGGTGGTTTTGTGACTCGATCAAAAAATTGACAAACAAGAACGTGGAGGCTTGACGCTGAGACACGCTTCCTGTTGTGTGGGAAAGAGCCGGGTGCAACACCCGCTGTGGACGCTGACGAACCTGTTTGCCAGCGTTGTGGCGTGATAGGCACTCATATCACCACTCTTTGACGTCCCCTGGATCAGCCAGAGATTTCTTTTGTCTGGGGTGGTCGCGGGGGGGGGGGGGGGGGAGGCAGGTGGACACTAAGTGGACATTAGTGTCGCTGATGTAATTCCTCATTGTCATCGTCGTCCCATTGAGCAAATCGCCACAACTGTTCCACCGCATCAAGAGAGTGAAGACAAAAGCCAGGGCCAGAATACTGTCTGGGGCAGACTCTGCTATGGGGGGACTTCAACACAAAACCTTCTGGCAGGTTTGTGGAAAGATGATGCAGTGACGTGACCTTGTGCGCCAAAACGTGTATATACCTTGAGCGGGGACGGGAGTCAGTGGGTGTGGGGTTGAGGAGAGGGATGAGGCACCTGCCTATTGTGCGGAGGGTTTTAAGGGGTGGGGGGCATTTTGCACGGACTGCAAAGCGGAGCATCAAAATAGCACACAGCTGCATCAAACTGAAGTCATAGGAAAGAACTCAAATTTGGTTCCAGTCAGAAAATGTCTGGTTTAGTGAGTGCCTTTCGCGGACTCAAAAAAAAATACAACAAATACAAGCCTGCAGCAAAAGACGTGGCGATAAAACTATTTGGTGGGGTAAGAGGCCCCTTGGCCCCCATAAGGCTTTCCTGTGTGAAATCCCACCCTATCCGAGACCATGTGGTCAGTTTTCGAGCCGGTTCTTTCCCACTCTTTTGAACCATTAATCCTGCAAGCTGTAGTTCAGTTGCAAACCACTTTCCTCTGTGAACGTGGAGTTTGTCCGCAAAAAAATAGCTCCATGGAGCTCGCGGTGATTTGAGGAAATTTCAGTTGCTCTGATTTGGCTTGCTCTGATTTGGCTTGCTCTGATTTGGCTTGCTCTG
>JAAUXT010011125.1_pt1 | contig 12796 bp, 18 predicted proteins | sample 7278171 | NCBI WGS metagenome assembly JAAUXT01 (sample SAMN14350112, study PRJNA611818) | marine sediment metagenome | isolation source: surface marine sediment (1.8m) | place: French Polynesia: Moorea | collected 2018-08
AACTCAAGCCCCTCTTCCTCTGCAAACTGATATGTTTTCTCTTCTAACTTGATAAGTCTTTGTAGATCTGAGGAATCCATTTTATCTCTCCATTCTTAACATATGTTGTAATGCCATTTTAACATGCTTTTTCTCTCTGATGATAGACATAAAAAATCGAAGATCTTCATTCAGGAAGAAATTTCCTCTCAGTCCATCCACTTTAATGTCTTCAAATTCCCATTTGTTTTGAAACGTCTGACGCAAAATGGGATTGCCTGTTCGATCTGGCTGTACTTCTATGTAGCTAAACATATTGACTAGTTCAAGTAGATCTTCGATACTGGATACTGTTTTATCTTCGGCAAAGTCTTCTCCGTCAGAACAATAGACACCATAGATATTCCATTCGTCTGTTGGATATTCATTGCTTATCATCCTAATGCTTTTGTCGATAGCTGTATGACAATAAGTACTACCTGTAGTGCCTCTGTGAAAAAATGTATGCTCGTCTACCTCTGTAGCAACTTCCGCATGTTGAATAAAGCGGATATGAACTTGCTCGTATTTACTTTTGAGGAATTCAGTCATCCAAAAGAGAAGGCTTCTGACGAGATATTTTTTCTGAGTATCCATCGAATAGGAAACATCCATCATAGCAATGACTACAGCATTAGAGCATATCTCGATATCCTCATCGATGGTTTTGAATCTCAAATCTGTATCATCGATTATAATGGCATTTTCTTCATGTCCGTTGAGTTTTCCATCTTTGATGATATCAACAGCTTTGAGAGCATCTCCTTTGGCTTGATTCAATGCTTTGTAGGCATCGTCTAATTCACATCCTGTTTGGTTTACTATCTCACCAGCGAGTACGGCATTCCTCTTGATAGCTTCTAACATGGTTCTCTTCTTATGTACTCTGGATAGTGGCCCAACTTTAGAAATAGAATTAGTAGTCCAGCCCTTAGAGATGATAGTACTCTTTTTGTCTTTCTCTTCCAGGTAAGGCAATTTAAGATCTTCAAACATGATCTGTATGAGGTAGTCAATATCTACCTCAGTCTCAAGATAATCAGATCCTCGACCTTCGCCTTTTCCTGGTTGACCTATCTGACGCTCATCCAGAATATCTCCAGGTTGTCCTTCGCCTTGACCGACTCCAGCCACTCCTTGTTTTCCATACTTAAACTGGTAGTCTTTCAATCCTCTTATCGGAACCTTGACAGTTTTCTTACCGTCTGGCCTAGTGATAATGGACTCTTCTCCGATGACATTGGAGATATTTTCTCTGATAGCGTCATCTACTTTTTCTCGATGTCTAGCAGCATCTTTAGTGCCTTTGTTTATTTCCCAATCATCGTGAAATACTATTGCCATTTTTAGTTCTCCCTTCGGAGCAATTCTCCAACAAAGCTAAGTAGATGTTTGGCACAATTCTGGCAGTAACCTTTTTCGAGCAACGTAGATAAAGCTCTTTCTCTTCTCTTCGTTGCTTTCGGATTCGTGACTGTTGTATCAGCTATAGAAAGAGTCACGACATTTTTGAGATCGCTCATGAGCTTCTTCTCAATGGCATCCTTCAAAGGTTTGTAGTACTTCCAGGTAAATTCATTGCCAGCAGTTAAAGCATCAGCTTGATAGACGAAGACACCTTGACGGAAAGTTTTCTTCGCATCTTGAGGAATACCAATTTGCTCCTCTAATGCTCTCATGATATCCTCATCAGGCTCTTTGTATTCACCTGTTAAGCTATCCAGAATTGTTTCGTTTTTGCAGAAGGCTCTGATGTTAATCATGTACCTTGCAAACAACTCATCTGCTTGATCGTCATAGGCATGGACAAAGGCTTTACTCACTTCTCGTTTGGCGAACTCTTTGTCCTCAGCGAAGATAGAGTCTTTGTCAGCAAGAAGCATTTCTTCAAACTTCTTCCTCTCTTTGTCATCATGACCAATATGGTGATCGAAGGTATTCCGAATAGAGCGGATCATATCTAATGCAGTGATACAGCCGTGATATTTATCCGTACCAGTCTCTACATTTTCTTTTGCGCCTAAGATGATATTCAGCGCATTCGTAATGAACCTTGGAGAAATACCATCCATACACTCGTCATGTTCTTTTCCTTCTTCACGAAGTTTTCTGACATCCCAATCTTTACCCTTGGCGAATTCCTCTAGATATTCACCATTATATAACTTCATTTTCTTGATACTGCTTATCTTCTCCGATGTATGGTATCTACTCAGTACTGCAAACTGAGCAGCGACCTCCAGAGTTTGCGGAGAGATATGGATACCAGTGAACTCCGACTCTTCAATCAACTTCTGGTAGATATCTACTTCGTCTTGGACTCTATCATTCCAAGGCATGTAGACAATATACATTCTATCATGAAGAGCTTCGTTCTCTTTGTTGTTAGCGAACTTGTCAAATTCCGTCTGGTTCGTATGAGACAGAATCAAGGTATCGATATACATCTGAGGAAACCTTGGAGCTTTGATTTTCTGCTCTTGAGCAGCAGTAATCAGAACGTAGTGAAATTTGATATCGGCTTTAAGGATCTCGATGTACTCAATGATCCCTCCGTTTGCTACCTGGATCTCACCGTCAAAGGTATACCCTCTTGGATCGGATTCACCATACATAGCGACCTTACCCATGTTGACGCTACCGATAAGCTCCGCAATATCCTGGCTCTTCGGATCTGACGGAGTAAACGTACCGATGCATTGTCTTCGCTGTTCTGAGATTTTGACTAGTTCAACAGGAATCTCATGCCATCTTACCGTACCGTCATCATTGGTATACTGATCATCCACCATCAACTGACAGACTGGACACAAGTCACCTTCGATTTTGACTCCTAGCTTTTCCTGCCACGTTTCTCTGTTGGCTTCTGGAATAGCATGGAGTGGTTCCTCATGTAGAGGACAGCCAGTAATGGCATATTTCGGAGTATCATCCATCTCTAGACCTTTTTTAATAAGAGCGGAGATGGTTGACTTGGCAGAAGCGACTGGCCCAACTAGTACTAGGATACGTTTACCTGTTTCTGTACGTTTGGCAGACGCTTTGAGGAAACGCATGATATCATGGATTCCCTCCGCAGTTCGATTACCAAAGATTTTGTTACTAAAGAAGTTATACCAGACTAGATCTTCGTAACCTTTGGTTTTAAGGGAGTCATCCATTGGTGACGTACCATGTTTCATGATCATGTTGTAGATCCTTGCTGGCGAGAGGTTCGCCAGTTCGGGTCTTTTCTCAACCAACTCCATGTAGTCAATCAAAGTTCCTGACCATTTAGCTGGTGGAGCGTCCTTCTGTTGCTCTAAAATCAAATCTCTAAAGTCTTGGTTTCCATTCATGATCTCATTCCTTTCTTGTGTTATCAGTTATTTGCTTCATAGGTGGTTCTAATTGTTTTTGATCTTCCTTCTTATCCATAATTTTAAGGAGATCTTCTCTATTGGTAACGATAATGTTTTGCTGATTCTTTATGTTACCTCCTTTGACTCCAGACTTCTCCTTTATAATTACCTCACGTTCCTTCAACTTAGCTAACTCTTCTCGGATACCTAGATATTTCTGGTAGTTCGTATCACCAATGATTTCTTTACTGGCAGCAGTTATGCTGTTGATAAGATTACCAGCGACCTCTGCCATCCTTGCGGTGAAATTTCCAGCTACCATTTCGTTTTGGATTTTATCCAGAAATTGATTAGCCTTTTTGATGTTACCTTTTAATATAGAGACTGGATCATCATAATCAATCTCTACCTCCTCAAAAGTATCTTGATCGATAGGGAGATTCAAATCACTAGTGTCTATATCAAATGAGTCATTTAATGCATCTAAGTTAAGTTCTCTTCCATTAGTCATAATAAAAAAATACCTCCAGCTTTTCTAGATATTTATCATAACTGGATTTTTTTGTCAACAGAAAATTTTGTACGTTTACAAATTCGGCTGATGCTGTTATAATGGTCGGCATAATATCAGAGCAAAGGAGGATTGTCAAGATGAAAATTAATCACTATACGGTAGACGCTGAAAATCCCTCATCATGGGATGAGTACTTTTATAGATTAGCGGTAACAGTAGCTAGTAATTCAAAGTGTTTATCTCGTAAGATCGGAGCAGTAATTACTAAAGGACATACAATAATTTCAACAGGTTATAATGGCCCACCAAGAGGCATTATGACTTGCGATAAACGATGGTTAGTCGATCCTGAAATACGAAAAGAATACAATTCTAAGGTAACGGAGGATTTTCTTTTGACGGACGATCAACCAGGAACACCGCTAAGTCTATCTTCTCCAAGATTCAAAGAGGAATTCGAAGGTATTTGTCCAAGATATGTCAAAAATATGGGATGTAAATCTGGACAATGCCTGGAATGGTGTGTTGCTGGACATGCGGAGCGTAACGCTATTGTCAATGCAGCAAGAGTCGGAATGCCAGCATTAAAAGGATGCTCGATTTATATGACATGCGGAGTACCTTGTACGCCTTGTCTAGTTGAGATTATCAATGCTGGTATTGTCGAAATAGTTTGTACGGAGGTTGCATTCTATGACTTCGATAGATCATGTAAATACCTTATAGACAATGCACAAGATTTAAAGATGAGAAAATTCGATTTCATTAAGGAGTGATATATGGCTAAACTAAGTGACCTTGAGCAAAGAGATAGGAATGCGATAGAAGAAGAACTAGAAGCAAAGTCTAACACTTTAGGAATTGACTCATGGGATGTGTTAGAAGACAATAGCGATAGAGCATTTTTAGAAAGTGCTGTCGGTATATGTCATAACTGCAAAAACCTTCATTACTGTAGATCTGAGTTTGCTGGTCATGATAGAGTTTTTGCTCGATGTAGTTTATTTGAGATAAGACTGTCAGGCCAGAATAGAATGACGGAGTGTAACTGCCACTCACCTAGAAATATCTTAACTCTACAAGATATGTATGCAATGGCTACTCTGATAGATCCTGTAAAGGATACTGTAAAAGGCTTCATTTCTACTGACCCAAAACTAATGACAAATAAGAAGTAATTCAATTTACTCCAAATTTTTACGAAAAGTGGAGTTAGTAGAAAAAGGAAAGGGATCTCCTGTTGCCAGGAAATCCCTTTTTTACGCAGTGTAGAAGTACTACTCTTTATTGCGGAATGTTGACCAACTGAATCAACTGGTAGTATTCTCTTGCACCAAACAGATGGTTGTGGATCGCATAACGACTCATCAAACCAACAGTCGGATGGAAGGAATTCTCGAACACCGCTCTGCTTGCCAGCAATTGGATGTACGGTAGGTAGATAACACCAGTGTCATACTCGCTCGGCCCTTTGTACCCTAAGATAAACTGATCCCGACTTTCGAAAGTGTCTCTGTAGACCACTAGTCTTCCGTCAAGAGATCCAATTCGGGAAACGCCTGTAGGCTGAGTTGTTACGTCACCTGGAACTGGAGCAATAGCGAACGCAGCCAGTGTCTCCAGGATAGCAACTGCTCTAGGATTACCCACGATCCAGTTAGCAGATCCTCTACGAGTATTGATCGCAATATCCTGAGTTCTTCGGATGATGTTGTGATAAAGCTCACGATATCTTTCCATTTCCCAACGCCCTTTAACTGTCTGAGCGGAGGCTTGGAAATCCCATGTAGTATCGTAACCAGCGACACCCCTTACGGTAGCATCGATAGCAGCGATAAGCTCTCTGTCGATTTCCTGTGTGATCTCATAAGCCAGAATATCCATCATCTCTTCCTCAAGATCTAGGCCATGCATTGCTTTTAAGTCTTGAGCAATCTCCAGACTCCAGCGGCTTCTCAGCTTACGAGTCTTGGCTTCGACCTGAGTTTTCTCAACGGTCAAGTTGACTTCTCGGATGTGATTACCAGCACCAACACCTAGACCAATGTCGTTACCAACACCGCTACCAGCCTTAGAACCTAAAGCCTCACCAGCAGATGTGATATATGATCCAGAGTAAGTTGACTCGATGGTATTGTATCCAAGTTCGGTTACGTTAGCGGTATATGCACCAACACTCTGTCCTGGTCTGAAACGTAGAGCGAACGCAAGTCCGACTGGCCCTGTCAGCGGTTGAACACCAACTAGTTGATGAGCAACTAACTCAGGGAAAGTCCTACGAACCATAGGAACAGCGATTTTGTGAAACATACCAGAAGTCGGGTATGTCGTACCGCTAATACCTCTACCGTCACCAGTACCTAGCGCATCATTACCTCCAGGAACTCCACTCCAAGTGGTTCCCTCGAAAAGGTGATTGTGCTGGTTTTCCAACATAACGGCAGTAGCCTTCATGACCTTATCAGATTTGATCTCTTTTCCCTCTTTGAGAACTGCATCCCATTTCTTTACTAGGTCATTGATATTCATAAGTCATTTCCTCCTGTACTATTTTTAATCATTTACTACTAGTCATTCTCCAGAAAATTAAATTTTGTTTTCTTGGAGAACCTGGACGTAAGTATCGAGATGAGCCTTAAACGGAGAATCGTCTTCGTTCAGATCGTTCTTGTCGTCTTTGTTGTCATCTTCATCTAGATCGACTTTCCCTTTTCCGTCTTCATTCTCGTCCATGTCCTTTTTCTTCTTTTTCTTCTTATCATCGTCATCATCGTCATCGTCATCGTCACCGTTTCCGTTGTCGTTTCCGTTGTACGCTTCAACAATGATATCGAATTTCTTGTCAATCTCTTCTCGCTCCGTAACACCGTCTAACATTTCCATGACATGCTCACGCTGTCCTTCGGTTAGACCATTGCATTTACGATGGAGATAGACTTCGGCAGCAAGCTCTGTAGCGTCTTGCTTTGTCTGCAACCTTTCAGAAATTGACTCATTTAATTCATCTCGGAGTTCTACGATCTCTTCTCTTGCCTCTTTCAGAAGTCCTTTGACTTCCTCATCCAGCAAGCCTTCGTCAACCGCTAGGCGAACTTTAAACTGCTCGATAAGATCTGAGTAAAGTTCTCCCTTACGTGCAAATTCCAGAACCTTGTCAGGAATTTGTAGCTCTTGCTCCAGAATCTCGTCTGTGAAGTTAGAAAATTTGCTCGTAATGTCATCCTTGTACGCTTCAAATTTCTCCTCATAGGCTTCGATCAGCTTTGCTTTTTCCTCTTCCAGCTTTGATTCTACGAGTTCTTGAGCCTTGACTTCGATAAGAGTTTGTAGCTTCTCTTTAATGACTTCCTGTTCACTTTCGTCTAATTTCTGAACACCTAACAATTCAAGAAGTTTTTCCATAAGCTATAATACCTCCTATACTATTTCTATATATATTTATATATGTTTTATATGCAGTGAAAAAAAGGTGTGATTTGTGGATATACTTGAATTTTGAAATGCTATTTTAATCCATTGAGTAGAGCTATAGCTTGCTGAAAGACTTTAGCGGCTTCCTTCTTTACCTTCATATGAGCGCCTTCCAGCTTTTCCATTGTATCCTTTTTCATGAGTATATCATGAAGTTGACTAGCTCTATCTACAGCTTGAGCGGCACTAGCCTCCACAATTGTTTCCTCGTAGACCTTCTGTACTCTTTCCTTATAACTCTTTTCGTACATCATTTTTTTACCATCTCCTTCATACAACATATGAGAGTACTACCTTTACCCTTCTTGAGAATTTTTAATTCTCTACCACATACGTTGCACTTCATGATGTCACCGTCTTCGATATCGGTGGCTTCTGTTATGTACTCTGTGAATGTCTTCATTTCTTTTTACCTAGGACATCCATAAATGCCTTCATTATCTGAGCTTTTGAAGCATTCGGTTTCAGTTTCTTTTGTCTCACTGTATCCAGGGTAGTACTACTCATTCCATAATTACCAAGAGTTATCCAAATTGCATCAGGCTTAAATGAGATATTGATCTGTATTCCGTCATACTCCGCAGGACTCAATCTGGCTGCAAAATCAGCGTACCCTTGTGGTGACATATAATGAGTTTTATTCTGGAGAAACAATCCTGTTTTTCTGTCAATCTCTTTTGCTATAGCCATTTGTTCTGGAGTAGCATTAGCTTCATTGACATCCACGAATTTTCCTAATTTATCTACTATATCCATAATTACCTTCCCATAGTACCTAGTGATAGATACATTCCAGTATATTCCTCGATGACATCATGTAACTGATCGGCATAGATACCTTTGACAGTCTTCTTCACTGTGTACTTCATGCCTCTGATGTTTCCGAATTCAACGTCATATAGATCCATAGGAGTCAAAGTAATTTTAATGTAGTTAACTCCTTTGGCATTTCTACCTATTTTAAATGAGAGATAGTCTGCTCCACCAGCTAGATTTTTAGCACCCATCATGACTAGTGCTTTATTGCCTAACTGGTTTTTGATTGTATTGGCAACTTGCATGTTTGCCTCATCTATTCTATCTACTTCCCAACCTCCGTCTTCGTCCTCACTCATGTTAGCCGCTTTCTTAAATCGATCTACGTTGAACATTGGATTGAATTGACCAGCCCATGATACCAAACCAGTTTTCAAGTCCTCCAGTGTTTTAGCATTCTTCATTAATGCAGCTAGAGAATCAAAATCCTTCTTAGTGAGTTTACCTTCGTCAAGTTTTGGTTGAAGCATCTTGTCATATGCCTCTAGAATTCTCTCGTCTAATCTATCCATGTTAGCTCCTCATTTTCATTCGTTGCTTTAACTCATTGAGCTTCTTTATCATGTTATCTACTGTAGTCATTGCTCCACCTTTTATGAATTCATTACCATATTGGGTTTTTGCAGTTTTTAGATCTTCCTCGATAAACATGAAAAGCTCACTAGCAGTATTTTTACCTGGAGTATATCTGGCTTCGTTCAATATTGTTTTCTCATATGCTTCTAGTATTTTTTTCATTATAACTCCGTAACCTCTACCGTTCTACCTTTCCATTCAACGATAGCGTCTTTATATTTTTTCTTGATAAAGTCTTCTACTTTATCAATCATGGAGAAGTTATCAAAGTCCTCGTTATCGACAAAATCAGATAAGTGAAATATTACTTTCTTCTTCTCTTCTATCTTCTTGACCTTAACTCCAAAGCCATTCTGTATCGCTTTCTTGACTTGCAATTCAGAGGACTCGTTCAAGATAGACTTCTCATATGCTTCCTGGATTTTTCGTTTCTCGTCCATGATTAAATACTTTCAGATAACTCAGCGATCAGTTTCAGAAGTTGGTTATAATGCAATTTCTGAGCTTCTCTAATATCTTCCTCTGTTGGATCTACTTTCAGGTTAGTTCCAGGAATAGTAAACTCCTGGCCCTCGAAAATACCGTTAACCCATGAAGGCTTGTTACTTGGATCAGTAACTAGATCCCATGTGATTAGATGGAAGTCCTCATTCACGTAACCATCGTCACCGACTGTACCAAGTCCTCTGGAAGAGATACCCATTGCTCCCTCTTTGATAAGAGTCTTAGCAATCTGGCCCATAGGAGTATCGAGAACTTTTGCCTTACCGTATAAGTTATTGCCTTTCCATTCCAGTTGAGTAGTTCTCAGAGCAATCTTGTCTGGATTTACTTCTGGATTTGGAGGATGACCTAACTCACCCCAAAGACATTTCTTCTCGATCTTCTCTTGAACCTTCTCTACTTCTCGCTCAAGGATCTCTTTCTTGTATCTCCGTTTGTTGTTATTCTTCAACTCAGCAGAGGAGAAGATACCTACAGCGTACATATCTTTGTTGTCATCCTCAGTGATCTGAAAATCCTGGCTATACTCAGTTATTAGTTTTGCCATCATTGTTCTAGTCCTCCTCGTTATCGTCTTCCTTCTTCTCTGGCGCAGGATTAATGTCATTCTCAAGTCCTAATTTATCCTTGAGGAAGTCATCTCTTTTGCCTTGAATTGCTTTTGTCATAATGTCTTTTGCGTCAACAAATTCATCATTCTCGAAATGATCTAGTGCTTTTTTGATATCGTCTTTTTCCATTTTCACATCCTCCTTGATTTAGTCATCATAAGCTACGTCAATAGCTAGAAGACCTTGTTTAGATTTGGGAACTTTCAACTTCTTGATTGCTAGTTGTTTTGCTCCCCAAAGATCTTTTGCTTCTGATTTTTTTATTTCCAATTTCTTACCACCATAGATAGCTATCCATCCAGCCATTTGTTTTTCTTCCTGCATGGAAGCCATCTTCCTGGCCCACATTCCTTTGGGTTTCTTTTTCTTCTTATCCTTCTTCTGCATACCCTTAGTATACTCTTCCGTATCCGAAGCCATTTTCTTGGCTTTTTTGTCGAAGAAACCCTCGCCCATTAAATAAGTAAAAAATCTCATAGTATATACCTCATAGTTATTTATATTTTTTTATCGAAATCCTCCACCACCGTCTTCTTCTGCGAAGCCAAAATTGATATCTTTCTTTCTGCAATCAGCGTTCTCTTTGATCTCCTCGTCATCCCATCTCAGGAATCTTTTCATTAGGTAGTACTTGGAGAACTCTGGTCTATCAGCTAATTGACTATAGTTAGCAAACCTGGAATCATTGAACATTTGCTCCATTTGCTCGTCATAGCGTGACGGAGCATTCATTCTGACTTCCAGCTTTTTACTAGTTATCTCGTATTGCTTTTTGAATCCCTTGAACTCCAGATTAAGAATGAACATATCAAGGAAGTCTTTGCACATTCGTTTTTGCTGACGTTCCAAAAATTTGGCCCATTTGATTTCATCTCTGGAGATCTCAGCGGTTCCTCCTTGACCAAACATTACGTCACCAGTTCTATTTTCTTGTGCAGCCTGGACTCGACTCATGGGATACTTCAAAGAGCGAAAGAGTTTATTTTGGAAGTAGTAAATGTCATCCAGTTCGGAGAACATATTTGTGTTACCTCCAATTGTCTCAATACTAGAGCCTCTACCTTCTGCTGATTGCGGTAGGTAGAAATTCTCCAATATAGCTAAAATCTCAGGTTCATGAGTTAGTGTACCAGACTTCGGATCATAGGTTTGCTTCTTCTGCATTTTCTGTTTGATTTTCTCGACATACTTCAATGCCTTGTCTCTCGGCATGTTGCCTGTATCGATCCTGAATACATAACGCTCTGGCGCACGAACTACTCTAGCTATGATAGCAGATGTCTCAAGAAGTTTTAACTGATTGTAAGGTACTCTGGCTTTCTCTAAATATCCTCTTACCTCATATCTCGTTTTGCCGTATATACCGTAGTCTACAAATCCAATCTGGTTAGCATCGAAATAGATAAGATCTTTTCCATCTCTCTTTTTTGCTTCCTCTGGATTCTGAGGACGTTTTGTTTTCGGTTTCAGGTATTGTATAAAACCTAAGATACGACCAGATAGAGGATCATAGAAGAAGTCCATTGTTTCAGTGGGAAGCCTTTTGATATTGATGATTCCTCTTTTGGGTTTCTGAGTATCGATAATTCTCTCGTAGTATACTCTACCATCTATATAGTACGTCCACATCAGATCCCAAATTTTTTCTTTTAGCTTCAACCGCTCTACGAATAAGTCATAAAATTCTCGCTTCAAATTTTTGACTACATTCTCGTTCTTCTGGAGATCCTTATCTTTAATGACTAGATGAAATACTTCTCCTACATCGTCTTCTTGAGTACTCTCGTTAACAGCGTCCTCGATAACGTCTGAGACTTCTCCAGCCATAGCCATTGCTCTGTACTCTTCAATGCGCTGGAGTTCTGTTTCGAATACCCTGTTAATATAGGTATTGTAGAAGACATTAAAACTCTGCATTTGGGTTGCACCATAACCTGGAATATCTGCTATGGTTTCCCAACCCTCTCCTTTAGTAGCAAGGATCTTTTTCAGATTAGTTCTATACTGACCTTTACCAGAGAACGCTTTAATTTCTTCTGAGATAACATGAGGCTTCTTTTCGTTTTTGTCTTTTCCTAATATAGCCATAAATTTTGCTCCTTTACATTACATATTTTCTATTGATATTTATATATTTTTAACCTATCTCGTCTACGCAAGTTGTTTCTTCTGGTTGATATCTAAAAGGAACAGAAACACTGCTGCTGCTGCGGCTAGAAGAACTGACGCTGGAGCTTGACGAAGAAGTAGAAGAAGAACTGCTGCTGCTCCGCAAAAAAGTCTCATAAGCCAATTCGTCAGTATCATTATAGTAATAGTCTTCTCCTCTTAACATTCAGTCACCAATAATCTCGTACAATGATAATGTGTATTTCCGTTTTTTTCTAATTGCCAATGTATATCATAATCAGCAGCACTTACTGTAACTGTCTCATTGATAAAAGCAGTTACTCTATTTTGATTTACAGAAGCAGAAGCCATAGGCAATACAATATTTTGCTTCTCATGTCCTCTTACTTCATAAAATGCAGCACTCGGAGCATATGCTTCTCCGTTCTTACGATTTATTTTTAGGTCTACCCACCTTCTATCGTTTTGCTTTAGTGTCTGATATGTATTATCCATAGCTTATCTCTTTTTCTTCTTAGCTTCTCGTCTGGCCTTTTTCCTGGCCTTTTTTCTCTTCATTCTCTTCTCTTTCGATGCTCTCATCCTTTGTCTTATGGATCTAATAGCTGCTTTACTATAATCTTTCAACATGGTTCCCATGACAAATTTTTCAGCGTCTTCGAAAGGAATCTCTTCTGGATTTATGATGTAATAACTAGGAGTATAGAAATATCTTCTTACTGCTATCTTCAATCCAGGATATCTGGTTTGAACGTCACGCCAGACAAAGGTCATGTTTCCCTTGCGCTGTTCTCGGATCTTTAAGTACTGCTGCA
>JAAUXT010099712.1_pt1 | contig 12796 bp, 18 predicted proteins | sample 7278171 | NCBI WGS metagenome assembly JAAUXT01 (sample SAMN14350112, study PRJNA611818) | marine sediment metagenome | isolation source: surface marine sediment (1.8m) | place: French Polynesia: Moorea | collected 2018-08
AAAAAATTGACGCCCGCGTCAATTCGCTCCATTGGGCGTCATGTTGAATTTTGACGCGCGCGTCAAAAATTCTGACGCCGCCCAACCGCGCGTCACCAATGTGAAAACCCCCATAGTCCTCTGCACCTGTCATTGGGCGCGGTGACTCCCTCTACGTCAGGCCCATTGAGGCACCTTCAGCAGACGCACGCACCCAGCAGCCCAAAGCGTGTCAGGTCTGTCCGCACATCATTCACGCACACACTCGTCCTACAAAGCAAATTCTTACCAAAAATGCCAGTTTTTCCTGTAGACACGGTGAACTCCAGTCCATCCAACGCAGGGAATTTAACTGACCCACATTTACATTTTCATTCATTCCTTTCTGGTGGCCACATGTTCTGCTATTGTCAAGGCAATAAACAGTGTTCGTATTCACTGTTTTGTGCGTGTTTTATGTTGCAGATGCATGTGTGTGGAGTTGCTATTGTACAGTTGAGAAGCGTGCGGCAGTGCGCCGAGTTTTCACCTGCGCGCCGCATTCTGTCGAGCGCAAACAACTTCGCTCGTCGCCAGACACGCAGGGTCGTATAGCAACGCGTAGCAACGTGGGACCGAGGGACGCTGAAGCTGGGGACGCTGAACAACCTGGGGCGTATTCTTTTATCCGCAGAAAACGCAGAATTCTGCGTTTTGCTGCGATGCTCTGCATTTCTCTGCGTTTTTTTGCAATGCAGAGAGATGTAGAGTGTGAAACACAGAGGACAAAAAGAACAGCTTTTGGATGCAGAAAAGCACAGAAACGCGACGCAGAGCGAAAACCTGGCTCTCAGCCAGGGTACTGTTGTGTTGCGTGTTTTGTCACTAGCCTTGTCTCAGGAGAGTAGTTCGTCTCAGACACACAAGTTAGATGAACTCTACTCGGTCTTTTTCCCGAAGCGACACACTCGTAAGCGCGTGTGAGTGCGTGTGTGTGTATGTGTGTGTGTGTGTGTCTTCTGTTTGTCTTGGTCTCGTTCTCTTTGCCTCTAGACCATGCGCCTCGTTTTTCTTTCTCTCCACGTCCCGCAACTGTCCCTCTGTTCCCATCAACCTCCTATCCTCTCTCCTCCCTCTCCCTGTCTCCCTCTGTCTCTCTCTGTCTCTCTCTGTCTCTCTCACGCACACACACACCACACTGATCCCCCACCCTGACTCTCAGCGCGCGGACAGCTGTTTTCAGACCTGCACATCACACAGTGCGTCCTGACTCTCCGACTCTGTCACGTGTTCGCTCAAGAGTCAAACTGCAGCTGCTCAAAGGCGCCTCGCCCCAAAGGTGTATTTCTGCAGTGTGTGCTTCGGTCATCAAGCGTTGGGAAACGCCCAAAAACCAAATTTTCCGTTGTGTCACAGTGAACTTTTTTGTCTCTGGTCCAGAGCTCCTGGTTAGAGTTTCTCAATGAAGCGGAAGATTGGGCAAGTGTCTGATGACATTAAGCCCAACATTCGAGACAGAAAACGGCATCGGTACTATTTCCTCAGTGCAAGTGTTGTGTTCACGGAAAAAGAGAACGTTGCAGTCAAAAGCAGCCTTTTGGCTTTCTCCTGTAAGTGACAGTGTGTTTGGGCAACAGAGGGCTCTCGTGGACCCAGGGCAGGTCTCGCACCCCCCCCCCCCCCCACGAACCACGACCCTACATCCACCAGAAGCTGGGCTCCTTTCTTTTCACCTGCAGAACCTTGGTTCCGATACGGGGTACATGACACACGGACGTGTCTCTGCTGTCCTCCCCGTGCATGCAGTGTTCACGCGGTTCTGAACGTGTGTCCTTGAGTGCGAATGATAAACGCAGCACGTGTACCTGGACCAGCTGACACCAACGTGTGTGAAGGAAGGATTGGCAGGCGAGATGCTATCTGCCGTTTCTCGTACTGTTAGGTTGGTGTCTCTATTATCACACAGAACACGTGTTCTCTGTATGTGTGTGTGTGTGAGAGAAACAGAGAGACAGAGAGAGGAGTCCAGGATTCAGTGCTACGGACTGTCTTTTCCAGATGTTCACGATCCTTTGGTGAATCCAGGACGGAAGCGACAGAGTCACGAATCTCGGGGGGAACCGACAAACTTCAACCTTGACAAAATAGACACGGGAGTCTGAAAGATTGTGCAGCCCTTCCAGCCTCCCTCCCCCGCTCCCCCGTATTTCAGGGATTCCCCCATGTTCAAAGTCCTCTTTTTGAAACGACGCAAACAAAAACCTGTCGTGGACCTGCGTGCCTTCATAGTTGTACAAATGAGTTCTCACCCAGTAAAAAATGTTGTCTGTTTAATCACACAGCTCTATTCTTGAGCAAATGTTCTCAGTCGTTTGATTTCACGGGAGCCGCCATTTCTGTGGAGTTTGAGAACTCTGCCCCACCCTCTGTTTTCACAAGGAACAAAACGTGTTCATCAGTTGTCGAAACAACGTTGTCACTCGGAGACGCGCAGCGTCTCGGAAGGGACGCTCTGCAGTAAAGTTCTGTGGAATCCAGGGGCGGATTCTGGGTGGGGAAGTTTCCAGCGAGATTAGCGAGTTTTAGCCACCACCGAGGTTTACTCCGTGTGTGGTGCAGATCGCTGACACAGATAAACGAATTGCATTCAGACGCATGGCTTCTGTGTGATCTGGCAAGCGGGGTGGGGGTGGGGCAGGAGGAGACCTCACCATCTGCTGATGCTCCCCCCAATGTGTGCTGCAGCTGCAAACAGCTGCTTTTGACAGATTGTCACTTGGCAGATGGTTTTCTCTGGGTGACGCGAGCATAACAGCCATCTCGCGCGCGTTGAGTTCACGAGGGGATGCATATTCATTGGAAACGTTTGCGTCGGGTGGGGTCAAAACAGATACCATGGTGAATCTCAACTCGGGAGCCCGACTTTCATGGCCCCACCCCGAGACCAAAAGACCATCACACGAGACCGCATTTGTCCTTGTTTGTCAGGTTCGGAGGATTTTTTACTCACAGGGGACTCCAGATTGAGAGCGAAACCCATAGATTCTGCAGAGGTCACAATGCCCTGCAATCTTAACAATCAGATTTGGCTGTGTTTGTACAAGAAGCAACGCACACGGGAAGCAGGTTGGCAGGATACGAAGGGAGGCCCAGCGGCCCAGTCCCCTCCGTGCTGCAGTGTAGTGTATCCGGGAGGATCCAGGCTCTTGACACCAAGACCCCCAGACCCCCAACAAAACAATGTCCCTCGTCATTTTTGTGTCCAGGTGATGGAGTTATTTTTTCTGTTATCATCTGGGGTGTTGGCCCTGGCCCCTAACCTCGGGGTTGAAATCAGGAATTTTGGCAACCAAGTTTTTCAAGGTCGGGATCATGTCAACCTTTTCTACGTAACAGTCAACTTCGTCCTTTGCATCGATAAGATTCACATCAGAATCCCTGACATCCTGACCCAGTCCCATTTATAAGCCTGCGTCACACCGCACGCTCTGGAAATCTTGTACTTCCATTGAAATTTCGGAAAAAAAAACTTGAGTGGGTGAGTTTGAACATTTCGTCCCACAAACACTGTGCAGTTGGGCGATGCTGGCCCAACAGCCACCCCCCCTCCCCTTGACCCCTCCCTCAAGCAGCCCAGGCCAGATTTGTGCCCCTGCACCCAGTGTGGGTGAAGCAGGCCTTGCGCCTCCGCACATGAGCGGCTTGTATCCTGAACACACGTGTCTTTGGGTGTCCGGACGCCGCAGAGGTTGAACGCGCAGTTCGTCACTTCTCGGCCTGGGTCACGCAGGGTGCGTCTCGCAATTCGTCCCTGTACTCATTTTGAAGCAGAAGCGATGACACAGCGCAGGCCACCAGCGGTACTCACATTGTCCGTGGTTGGGCAGTGCTGGTTGACTTGTGCAGAGAGAAACTGGTGAATGGACCACGCCGTCCTCCTCCCGGTGCCCTCAGAACAGGTTCCCGCGCTCTCTGATCAGTCAAGGCACTGGTCGCTTCTGTCCTGCTGACTGCGTATGGAAAAGGATTGCGTCATTCCCTTTACATATCAACGAGCACTGCGTCAACACATTCAACTTGAAAACGGCGTCGAACTGCAACGCATCCGACGTGAATCTGGCCTCAGATGGACTCGGCCTGATCCGTCTTGTGAGAGACTGACCAGTGGGTCCATTCGCCCGCACATCCATCCTGCGCAGGCCTAATCTCCGGGGATCCACCGCCACGCGTGGACAGCACGGGGCGCCCCGGAAACCTCGGGAAATCCCCAGGTCTGCTGGGGAGACTGCAGTTACCACTCCATCCACCCTGCTCAGTATTCTCTTGCACACTGACCTCTTGGTCTGCTGATTTGCCTGTGGACAGCGAGGCTGCCTGTGGCTCTCTTTGTGCCAGTTGCCTTCACAGAAAAGAGTGAGAAGTACCTCCATGGTCTCTGCCCAAACACCCAACTGCGGCCCCCAAATTTGTGTCGCCAAAGCCAGCATCCCTGCCCTGACACCCCACGTGACCCTGACATTTTCTGTCACCAAGGCCAACATCCCGCTTCTTATCCCACATAAACTTCAGAAAGTGAAGCCTCAGAGGCTTAGGGCTCCCCAACAAAACCCTGGGCTGACCACCAGGCGTCCCTGAGTGCAGTGCGCATGTCTGTCCGTGGCCCCACGTGGATCCCTGACCCCGCGAATCGCACTCGAGATAAACAGCCACTTTACGGCAGCGCGCGAGTCCGTAATTAGGTTGAGCGCAACGCCTGGTTCCCGCCGCCCGCGTCCAGCGCTGCAGGGACGCAGCAGTTAGCGTTGAGTAGTGCAGGGACGACGTGTCAAGGAGGGCAGAGGACTGAGGCCTGGGACATACCGGGCGTGGCATGGGGTGTTTCCCTGCACGTGCCAACGAGTACCTCGCTGCTGAGTGGACGCACCGCGGGTTGTCTTGAGCAACAGCGTAACGCGTGGCGCACCCTGCGTGAAGCGGCCCCTGGATCCCGGGGACGCGGGTTGCCCTGGATACGGCGCGTTGCTGCACAGTGACCGACACGCACCGGAGGGACGCTGCTGCAAATCCACTTTGCGCGGCCTAATCCGGGTCTGAGAGGGAAGGGGTGGAGTCAGAGGTGCGGCCCTAGACGTGGGGCTCAGATCCCACTGCACAGGGGGAGGAAAGTCTCAAGTCCAGACTTTCAGGGGAAACGTGGTCAACGGACCCCCAAGACCCAGCTCTGAGTCCTGCATGGGTTGGGGTTTTCTTTTCCTGTAGCACAAGCAAACCGCGTATTCATACCCACAGCATGTTCCTCCAAGGCTCAGTAGCCCGTCGATTCCGAGACACATCGATTCACCTTCTATCGTTACAGTCTTGGCGTCTCTTGTTTGTTTCTGACGTGGTTCGGGGGTCCCGTTCGGACTCTCAATGAGCGCGACCATCGCAAAGAAGCAGTGTCCGTTTCACCAGGCGAACACGCAGGGAGGACTTTTTTGTGTGGGTCCCTTCCAAAACCGGGCGGGCAGTCCTCCCACATTTCGTCCAAGTTGAAGTTGGTATTCGGTGAACTTGGATCCAGTGTTGGGTCTGGTCTTCCAACCCTGGAATGAGTACCAAGTCTTCAAAAATACGAAACGGGTTTTTGTCTGAACAAGATGTCTGCGCGATGATGGGAGACAATTTCTTCTTCCTCAATTGGAAATTCAGAAAACACGACCACACACATGGCAGACAACAATAGGGAGTTTTCGCAAATTGGAAACGTAGACGTAGGTGTGAACGTGGATGTAGAATATCACCCTGTGGGACCCAGTACTCCTTGGATCAACATTTTATCTAATTCTAAACAAATTATTCAGCACTACTTTTGCCAAAAACTGTGAAGAAATTTTCAAGATAAAAATGAAAGTGAATATATCTGGTCAAGAATACAATTAATTTCCTGATATTTATTTCTGAATTTGTGGTGTAGTGGGTCCCACTGGGTGAGATTCTACGTCTACGTTCAGGCTCACATCTACGTTTTCAATTTGCGAAAACTCCACAATGGACCGCGACTGGGACCAACACGGTTCTGGATCTAACTTTTCTTTTTCCTGATTTGGGTCACTTTTCCAGTCACCTCTGTATGTGCCTTTTCCTTTGTCGCCAAACAAAACCTGTGGCAATTTTGGAGCGTTCAGACATTCAGACAGTCTGAAAGCACAGGGAGAGCTGAGAAAGAGTGAGGGAGAGCACAGCTCCCTCGTAGACGGGAGCGGCAGATCAAAGCAGGACGTGGCTTTGTTATTCTATTTCCTCCAGTCACAAGCGCAAAAGGAACAGCCAATGACAAAGCGTTCTCACAGCATGGCACTGCCACCGTCCTCGCAGTAAGGAACCAAGGCTACAACGCAAACACCGCAGCAGATGTGCAGAATGCCAGGCTGTGCTCACAGCATGAAGCCGGCGCGATCCAGGTACGAGTACACGCAGTGATTTCTGTGACTATTCAAGCACAGTCCTTGCAGTGTCCAGCTGAGGTTTGCAGCACCACAGCACCATCCTCTCAGGTTGAACGTCATCCTCGCTGTATGGAGCTAAAACTTGAATCATCCTTTGTGTGCAGCGCTCTTCTGCTGTGACACCCTCAAGCGGTTTTCACATTGGGTGACGTCGACTTCAACTTCATCTGTCTGAACGGCACTTTTGATGTCGACGTCAAAATTTAACCTGACGCTCAATTGCTGAGCGTCAAAAAACAGTCCAGACCATTCTTTGACGTCGTCAAGAAAAGTTGACGTTGACGTCAAAAAAAGTTGAAGTCGACGTCACCCAATGTGAAAACCGCTTTAATGTGCAGGTGTGTAACTGCGGGCCCAGTCTCTTTGCAGCCTCGGCTGTCTGAAGCGTCTTTCACGTTGGGCGCTGACGGCGTCACTTTTCTCAACGTCAGCTTCACTTTTGACGCCACCAGTAAAAAGTACTGATGGCATCATAAAAAAACACACATTAAAACTCTGTATACAAAAACTTGATGTTGTCTTCACTTTTGCAGTTGATGCAGTTGACATCATCAGCACTCTTAATGTGAAAACAAATCTGCTGTTAGCATCCAAAAAGTTGCTGTTGGCCTCAAAAAAGATGAAGGCGGCACCAACGTGAAAATCCCCTTAACCTGCAGGGACGGTGCTGCTTTCTCAACGCGGAAGTCCGAGACCCTCCAACCTGAAATGCGGCTTCCAATAAGGGTGGAATCCCCGGGCGAACGAGGCCAATATCAGCTGATTCTCAATACACCGCCACCCGCCTCATTCAAAATCGCCGCACGGACCAAAAGCTTCTCGAATCGCTTGATTTCTGAATCAACTACAATCTCGAAAAGTGTCCAGACAGTTCGTGATTGGTCACGCTGTCTGTATTCGCAGTGGGCTCGGGTTTCTGAAAGGGTAGGTTCAAATTGGGCGGGGACGAGTGTGCCCATATTCGTGGGACAGGGTTCTTCACACTAAGGGTTTTCACGTTGGTGACGCGCGCGTCAAAAAATTGATGCCCGCGTCAAAATGCTCCATTGGGCGTCATGTTGAATTTTGATGCGCGCGTCAAAAATTCTGACGCCGCCCAACCGCGCGTCACCAACGTGAAAACCCCTATTGGACACGTTGCGCATCCGGACACACGTGCAGGTCAATGAGCGCTACTTCGATTCACACCACATGCGGTGTGGGTTTGTTTCAGCAGGAATGAACTGGTTCTGTGTCGATTCACACTGGACCCAGTGCTTGGTGCGCCATCCTGTCATGTGGAAGAATTCGCATCTTCCCACACGAGCTTTCCAGTTTTCAGTGAGGAGCTGAGTATCTGGCAGAGCTACTTTGGCAGAGCTATACAAAGCCAAAACTGCTCCCTGGGACAGTACCTTGTACCAATCTATAAAAGCTGTGAGTATAATGCCCCTGCCAGGAGAGTTTCTCTCTACTTGAGTGACAATAAACAGCAGTACATTCAACCTGTCTTACTCACTCCAGCACAGCCAAGCTAGAACCTGAGGCTGGGAGACTGCAGGGCCACAAGCGGCGGCATAGTGTGTGGGGCGCCCACCCGGGGTTGACCGCACACAACAATCCTTTGCAACAAAAGTGACGAAGTGCAGGGGAACCTGAGCGCATGGACTTGTCCAGGAACACAATGCCTTTTGTGTCCGGTGGTGTGAACGCGCCTGGGCTGCTACTCTCTGCGTGTGGGAGCTGATCAGACACGGGTCGCGACCCTGGGGTTCAGCTCCCGCCGGGTTCACACCGCTGCGTGGCGCACTGCATCTCTGGACAAGTCAACGAGCGTCACCACGTCGTCGTTCACAGGTTGCGCGTTGCACCACGTCGTGATTTGCAGCGCTGCGTTTCTGCACCCCAACTCAGCCAGTTGGCAATCATCCATAGCAGGCGTTTGTTCTTCGAGTTGGCCAATGTGGGGCGGGGGTGAATTATGCATTCCATAAAATTTTTCTTTCTCGCCAAGAAAATGAACACTTCGAGATTAGATAAGCCGAGTCAAAGCGTATCACAACTTCTGTCTTTTGTGAAGAATTCATAGATTCTCTTCCTCATTTGCACGCAAATGGAACGCACCAGGCGTCCCGTGTGAACCCGGCCTCTGGGTCCCCGAGTCACAAAAGTCACAAATCAGGTCCGGTTGTCATGGAGACTCATTTCTCATTGTTGCCGCGCGACGGCCGTCTCGTGTTGCAGTCCGCTTCCTTTGATCCCGGTTTCCAAGGAGATGGACAAATCAAGACGGATTCAAGAGGAGTGTGGGACCTTTACCCCCGCCCCCCCCCAGCCCGCCTGCCCCGTCCGCCCGCTGGGGACTTTGGAAACCGAAGCATGTCGTGTCCGCACAGCAGATCCTGGATCCGGGAACCTGATCCCCAAAGGCCGAAATTCTGTGTGCCCACCCCTGGCCCCATTTTTTGCGCTGCATGCGCATGTGCATCAGACCCAGGATACGAACCTTACGAAAGCGAGCACGACTCAACAAAATGGTCAGACAGCGAAACCAGGAGGCACGAGGTGACGGCCCCCAAGACTGTGTTGAAGGTCAGGAAGGTCTGACCACATACCTCTTTGGAACCTGCAATGGTCGGACCCCATCAGGAAGGGGCTTTGGGTCCTGGGTCCTGGACCCGCTGGAGGTGGTCTCAAGGACACCAAGGAACAGACAAGGAAAAGCACAGTGAGTAGAATGTGTGGAATTGCCCTTTGGCTTCCTTCTTTGATTGAAGCATCAATTTCAATTTCGAACATTTCTCCCTTGTCAAATTCTGGACTCAGCAACCGAGACTTTGATGCTGCGAGGAAGGAATCAAACTGACTGCGCAGAACAGACCAAACGATTTGATACATGCATTTTTGCCCTTTTTCAATGCAGTGATCCTTGTGATACATTTCTGCCACATCGAGAGACCAGACTTCCTAAACTGGAGTTGTCTCCATCGTTGACCTTGACCCCGCACCCAGGGAGAAATTAGTTCGAATAAACCAAGACCAACTGAACGGAGCAGGTGAGACCCTGGGGCACGAACCCCACCAACGCGAACACAGCCTCAACACATCGCACCGACAACACAGCCGGAGTCTCGACGCTGATCTCCATGGTGATGCACTTGAATCCAATTTGACGGATTCATCGGGTCAACGCCGCGTTTCTCTTCCATCTCCATCTCCTTCCTCAGCGCGTCCGTCCGGGTCCCGCCCGTCTCCAGCGCGCGGATCCAGGGTCAGGTTCACGTGCATCTCTCCAGGTCTGGCCTCCAGGAACCAAGAATAAAGGAAGAACGCTGGATTCAGCCGAAACACTTCAAGTTGCAGGTGTTCAGATCCAGTTGCAGCACCACACACATCCAGATCAACCTTTACACAACACATTTCCATATTTGGGCTTTTTTCCTCTGAAAAGTGACGGAGTTGCTGTAAGGGCGGATGCAGATTCATTCCAACGTCACAGTCAGGTTCATGTGCATTTGTCGAGATCTGGCCTCCAGGAAGCAAGAACAAAGGAAGAATGCTGGATTTTTCCACAACACCTTCAAGGATTTGGTGTTCATGTGCAGGTGCAGTGCCACATGTCCCTTCACACTTGAACGCTCGTAACCCAATTCCAAATTAAGACATTTTCCCACTGAAAAGCGATGGAGAGTCGCTGCAAGGGGGATGCAGATTCAGTTCAGCGTCCTGTCCAAGTCCAGATTCAACCTCCGCAGAATCCAGTTTTACATCTGACCTTTTTCTGGTAGATGTTGGGGCAGCAGGCACGGTGCAGGTTTCCTCATCAACTTCCAGAAACGGACGCAGAATCAGATCCAGGGTGACCCGAAACAGCGCCCCGTGACTGGCACAATGACTCAACACAGTCATGGCGCGTCCATCCAATGCGTTCGGGGGCGCACTTGTACCCGTGCCCTTTCAGGGTGGTTCCAGGGTTTAGAGTTGCGAGGTTTTTATGCGAGGGCCGTGTAACTTGCAAATTGGGGTGCCTTGACTAGGATAATTCCGAGTGGCGTACTTCTGTCCAAGTTCTGATGCTAGCGTCTTTGCATCACTCTTATACAAAGGGGTGATGGAGGGAAATGTACATCAACACAGGGTCATCCCTTGTTCAATGAGAACTGGGATGGCCCTGGCTATGTCCACTGCAGGAGCATCTGCCTCGATGGAATGAATCCTCAACAATGAAGGTACATTGAGGCCATGCACAGTACAGTATGGGCCGTATGTCCAAGAGAAGGGCTCTCATGGGTCAGATCTAACTCTCCACAGTGGATACAGAACCAAAGGGGACCGATCCCACACTTCACTGTAATGCCTTTACCTGGTGTAAGCCTTGCAGGCGCTACTTTCCCATGGCTCCTTGCCTCGCTGCGCAAAGGTGGTCCTACGTGATCCCACTTACACACCACTGCTTCTCCAGTTAGCCAACTGGGAAGAGCTGAAAGTTCTCCACACTGTACAGGCATGTCAGATCCAGGTGGTATTTCTTTACACCGCCCACCTTCCACATTCCTCATCCTCCCGCATCCTTTGCCACTCAGCCAGACATAAAGCAGATCAACTCCTTACCTTGAGGCATGTTATCTCTTTATTCCGTGCTTGCTAGCAAACCTGGGGCTGTCCAGAGAACATGAAAGGGGTGATGGGTGTACACCAGAAGTCCAGGGCCCAGCTACCACACTCAGCAGAGCAGAGCAGACCACACGGGCCTTCTGTTCACAGGCTGAGATGCATCTCAGCCATGTCTTGAGTGCTAGTGCGACAGTTTGGAGGGCAATGCTCTGTCTTATGCATTCTCAATCTGGGACATCCAGGATGCTTGCAACCGACTGTGATGGATCGGTCTAACACGGAAAATGGAAGGAGTCGGCCGGGAACACTTCGGCGGCTCTTACCGCGCACAGAGTAGTAGAGTGACATAGTTTGGGCTTGGGGCAGGCAGGCAGTGTCCTCATTCCCCCCGGCAACCTTCCCCTCGAATCCTCCTCCCCTACCGGGCGCAGGTCCATTCCGGATTGGATCTGCGCTGGATGGAGAGAGGCACTTGGAGCCGCAGAAACAATCTGGATATGAGTGGACATGAGGGTCAATACGTTATTGAGTCTGAAGGACGCTGGGCGGGCGGGCCTCACACTGCAGGCGTCACGCGCTGCGCATGCGCACCAGCCGATGGGGAAACAGAGCATTCTCAGTACAGTGTATCTGCGAGGTTCTGCTGGTGAATGGACGCGCGTTAGGTGGTTTTCACATTCATGACGCACGGTCATTTTTTGACGTCGGCGTCAAATTTAACATTGAACCCAATGGTGGACGTTTTGACGTCGGCCCCAAAACGACCACGCGTCACCAATGTGAAAAGCCCTTTAATTCCGTCGAATTCACACTGAAGGCGTCTGGGTGCGTTCTCTGGTTCACACTTTGTAGTGATATTGTCACGTTCGGACGGCTAACCCAACCGTTCACGCACACAAAACCTTCGATCCGCCTGGCTCGTCCGGGTCCTTTTCCTGAATGGGCCTGCTGAAAATGGGCCTTTTCCGATTGTGACTCAAAAGAGGTTCTTTACTTTGAAAGCAGGTTTATTCAACAAAGACAGAGGACAAACAGGCAAACAGATTTGGGCTAGATTCACCAAACAAGAGAAGAACATACAGAACACCAAGCGTACACTGTTGTTGTCCGGGGTTCAAATGCACTTCTCCTTGAATGACCATTGAACACGACCTTTCAAACGATTTTCCTCGCGGGAATCCTCATGTGCCGATGGTCTTGTGACATCATAATGATGTCATGCAAATGGCCCATATGACTCAAACAGGCCCTTCAGTGGGAATGGACTGTTCAAGTTGAACGGCCCATTCCAAAAGTCTTTCACCTTTGACCATTCTCAACGGTTGGGTGCCTCCCGATAGCTTTATAGGACCTGTTGAGGGAAGACCCTCCTTGGAGGTCCCTCCCACAATGGTCCTATGCCCGTCTGGTGTCTCTGAGGCGTGGCTGTGCTCAGCTCTTTTCCAAAAGGCCTTGTTTCAGTTTCTGCTTTCCCGAACATCGGGCTTTCCGAAATGGATCGTTTTCCTTGCAACTTTGTTGTGACTCCTGCGGCATCTTAACCTCTTTGCTCTGGGCTGTCTGCGAGATGGTTTCTCATCCACAAGACAACCCAGGATGCTGTAATGGTCGCTTCAATGTGACAATATCACAAACACACTGGTTGGTATCTCAGGAGAGACTGTCCCCGAGGGTGGGAACCTCTGTATTTATTTAACTCTTTCCAGTCTTGACATCTGGTGAGTGGTGGTTTTTATAGATAGTGTGTCACACCACAC
>JAAUXT010137632.1_pt1 | contig 12796 bp, 14 predicted proteins | sample 7278171 | NCBI WGS metagenome assembly JAAUXT01 (sample SAMN14350112, study PRJNA611818) | marine sediment metagenome | isolation source: surface marine sediment (1.8m) | place: French Polynesia: Moorea | collected 2018-08
ATGCGCGCTGCATGTTGACTTGGCATGCTAATTTGAACTCGACCGACCTAAATACCGGTTAAATGCCTTGTGCAGTGGACAAGTGCTTGAGTTGATATCTACATGCAGCGTGCATCAGAAGTGGAAAGAGCCTCGTAACAACTGACCCCCTGCAGAATGAAGTGGTAAAGTTTTTGAACAGACTGCACACCTTTCCACCTTTCAAGATCCTCACTAATTTATACCGAATGCTTATCGCACCGAGCACAAAGTACACCGTAAATCCGTTTCAAACGATAAGACGTAGAACAGAGTATCACTGATATACCTGTACTGCTCACTGCCGAATTGGCACAAGTTCTGGAAACTCCCGTCAAGAGTGAACAACAAACTGCACACTGAATTGGAGATTCAAAGCAGATTCCAGAGACTTGATTGGGAAGCCACCGGCCTTGCAAGCAAATCACTCGCGTTGCTACACAAATAAAGGTTCTGATGAGGGCGGTCCACGGATTTGCCGGTGATGTCCGCGAAATGATCAATACGCGTCACAAACATCCTTTGTCCAATTGATTCATAGGGATCCAGATCCGTTTCTTCAGCCACAGGATTTCGGTGTCGAACAAAATGCACGTGAGAAGACGAACACATGAACCATATTTCGGTTGACTGCCAGTCAACCACGACTGGTGAGTCAACGTCCTCTTCCCTGACAGACAAATTGTTTCACCGAATCCGTTCAATCGAAGTTTCTGATGTTCCACGTCCACAGCTGTCAAACACCCAATCAAAACAAAACAAACTTTTGGGCACAAGCAGAATTGAGGCCTGAGATACACCCATGTGAACCAACAGAAAGTCAGTGCAATCCTCCCCTGACAACTTGTGTTCGTGTGGCAACAAGAACACAGTGTAGATCTACATGTGAACGAATGTCGCGTTTTGAATGAAAACAATCGCCCCCGGAAGCCATCTTTATGACGAAGTAACATTTTCACATGGTTTTTGTGCACTTTCTGAGTTTCACAGCAATCTGACATTCTCATAGAAAACCCTTCACTTACCACTTGATCAGCACACCAACACGAAATCTCGTAGGAGTCCAAAAAGAAACAAGAAATTGAGTAAAAGCAAATTTGGCAAACGGAATCCACCCTCTGATTCACGGACTACTTTTCAATATGGCGAACAGTGACCAACCAATATTCTTCCGTCAGTGCCAAGACAATTTATGAAAAATAGCAAACATGACAAGTCAAAAGCTTTTTCTTTAACGCACGAGAAAGCGAACTTTTCTTAAAGCGTGGTGACGATTTCAAGGTTTTCTTGCTATAACTCACTTATGTGGACCTATTTTATTTTTAGTGCCCGGATGTCACGCAACACTCCAACTCGTCACATGACAGGCGTACAAATTTGACCTGGTGACCCGTTGTCAAGCAAAACACCAACCGAACTTCTAATTCAATTTTGCAGAATGTCGTCAAACTGACAGCTATTTTTGGTTCTTGGAAAAGGTGAACAAAGTAAGTTCCCCTCTTGTCATTCAGTAATGTGTACAATTACAGTCGCAGTGCTTTGATTACGCGCCAGGTTCGTTTTGCAGTTCTGAGGATGTCAACGAAACTTCCCAAGCTGGTGAACGTGTACGACGGAAAATTCAGAGAAAAACCACCCTTCGTTGTGCCCGTAAAGTGAACAGCTGGAAGAACAGCGAACTTCGCGTACAAGCCTTCTCAAACTTTTTCAATGTTTCCTCGATGTTTGGGGTCCGCTGAAGAACAACCTTTTGGTTTTCAGGCTGGCCAACTGACTGCAGGTCCTGGCGAGTCGGTGCCTGCATGCCTGGAAACTCAAAGCAGGGTACATCTTGATTTTCCTGTCTTTCCGAACCGCATTTGGTATCCAGGCTGCATTGATGCATTCCCTTGACGCGCGTGTGATTCATCAAACTCGTTGCAGTCCTGTACACCTCAAGTCGTGCGAACATTCAGAGCAACGTACCGTCCAGACGTGGGTCAGACTCGGGTCTTCTACGGGCGAGCGCATGATCCTGAGAGAAGATTGTTCACCGAGCTGACACATGGGAGAGTGAACCCAAAAGCTTCATTTGGTGCAAGGGATTCGCAACCCCAAACTCATCACTTGCTTCAGCCAAGCTGTCATTGACAGGAAGGAAAATGTGTATCTCAGTCATCGCCTTGCTTCCCTAGGCAGGTCTCCAAAAAGTTGCTTGTCGCGAGGCGTGGATCTTGAACAGTTCACCTTTGGAGAAAAGAACGAGGAAGGTAAACCTCAAAATTGTAGCTCCCTCTGCCACCTTCGTCTCAATGCGCAAAGTCTCAAGCAAACTGTGTTACTTCTCTGTCAAAGGTGCCACTGCTGGGGACTTGGTGAATCCCAAGACATCAGCTCGATTTGTGGAAGAAAGCGAAATGGGCAGAGAACTGTACAGGCGAACACCCGCGAACTACCAACCAGAAGAGAGACTCACAAGGGAATACGCCAGTCCTCCTTTCAACAACGATGATACTTTTGGCGTGCCCACCCCTCACGACAACACAGGTGAGACGGGCATTGTTTTGAAGTTTATCAAAAAGCCTTCAAAGTTTCATCCAAGCACGCAAGTGGTTATCACGGTTTAGTTGTCCTGAAATGCAGTGTGACTGCTTTTGTCCCTTTGCTTGATTTTCTGAAATCTGCACTCTTGCTTGCTCGCTGTCACCTCAGTCTGTGTGCACCCTTGATGTTACAATAGGCAGAAGCTTGTGGTGGTGTCTTTGCTTTTCAGGAAGAAACACATGCGAATCCTTGATTTGGAATCCTGAGTTAGTGGACGATGCCAGACAGGTCGTGTCGAAAAGAGCTCAAGACTTTCGAGAAAGAAATCGCCCTCAGCTTGGACAAGTTCTAGACCCGTATTTATGCCTTCACCAATGCTTTGTTATTTTTTCCCACCAAGCTTCTGTTCTGCTTGCCTCTTGTACTGGTGGTTTGCAACTGTCTGCGCTTCTGCAGTCAATTGTCTTTTTCTTTTGCTTGTTGTTCTTCCCTCCCCACCTGGTTCTCTGGCAGCTTTGCGCATTGACGCTCTGTTGACACCAGCAGCTTTCAAATCGAAACTGTTTCGTCTCCATTCCCCAGGATCAAGGACACCATGAGAGTGGAGCCTGGCTTCACCTTTGGAGCCCCCACGAAACCGACTCCATTCGGTGCAGGAGATCTTTTGCACAACAGATCCGCTTCACATTACCTCAAGGGCAAGGTGCTAATTTCGTGTCTCCGAAAAGAATTTTGTCACCAGCAGATCGAGTTGATTGCCAAAAAACTCATGCACTCGTCTAAACACTCAATTTTCTCATTTTCTCCCCAGGACAAAGTTCGGAACAAGGTCGCCGCCATCAGACAACACCTGAAGAAAGCCAATTTTCACAATTTTGACAACATTCTGCAGGCTTTTCAGCACTATGATAAGGTTTGGCCTCACAGAACCATCGAAAGTTGACAGCTTTGCGCAGAGAACTAAGCTACGCGCGATTACAAAACTCATTTGTTGCTGTGTTTCAGAACAAGTGTGGTGAAATTCGAATCGAAGACTTGAAACGTGTCTGCGAGGGCTTCGGACTTCATGTCGATCCCGATACTCTGCAAGAGGTGCCAGAACTAAACAGCAATATTTTCATCCCTGCAGTGTTTTTCAGTTCCTTGGTTTTTGTCACTAAATCACGGTCTTATCACAGGTATTCAACGACTGCACCTCGAGTGGGCGAAATACAATCAATTTCGACGAATTCGCCAACTTCCTCAACTGGAACAGAGCGCCCAGCGGTTTTCCTGATGCGAGTGAGCAATTTGCTGAAAATTCTGAATTTTCAACTGTATTTTCTGGCCTTTATCTCGTGGTCGAAAGAAAACAAATCAAGTTCTTCCACCTGTTTAGACCTGCAAGGTGTGGTCACTGATCAAGAGATCAGAAAGGCCCCGAAGATTCGTGAGGCAGATAGATGGCGCTGTGGGCGGCAACCAAACATCCGCGTCGGCCATCGGCGCCGTCGTGGGCGCAGCCTCCACAACAGGTACAGTGCGGACAAACTTTATTCGATTGAGTCACTGGTGGGTGAATCCTGGTTGTGCAACGAGCACGAACACCACCGCGACTTTCACTTGTCACTCGCTTGCAGACTGCCCAACGTACGGAACACCAACAGACCGAGGGAAATGGAATGTGCACGCACTCATTAGTCCGTCCCTGTTCACTCGCCCGAGCATTGCAAAGCCTTTCTCGAGATAAGATCCGACTTCCACACCAGACTGCACCATTTGCTTTGCCAAATTTCGGACGCCAATGTAACGTCATTTTTGAAATCACCTGGCATCGACTCAAGATCACGAATAAAAGCTCGGAACTTTCACGTGTCGCAAGCTTTCTGTGCCAGACACAACGCGCGTCGCCCGAACGACTCCCTCGAACCGTATATAAAGATCGCCTGCATCACTGAACAAGTTGTCTCAGTTTTGACTGTATTATTAAAACGAAAACGCTCTGCAAACATTTCCAAGTATCCAGACACAAAATCAGACCCGGCGAAACACGAGCGAGAGTCTGGAAACACGAGCGAATCTCTTTCTCACAAGAAATGGTCAAGCAGTCGGAATCGTTCAGTGTCCAAAACGAACTGCAGTCTCACTGACGCAAAAGTCCAGGTGGTAGGAATCTGCCAGAGTTCACTGGATGTCCACTCTTCCGACGTGTGGACCCGTCCGTCCCTCCGACCGCCGCTCAGTTCCCAGAAGAGACTTCGTGTTTGGGTCGTTGTGAAGCATTTGCAGCAGCTGAGGGGCGAATCTACTTCGACCTGAAATGCACGTTTCGGAATCTTACAAACTTGAACACGCACGTCAGATGCTCAGTTTGTTTGGGATGATTGTCTTCATGTGACGTCCGACCCGAAAGATATCATCATTGATCCGATTGTTTGTATTGGCGGTTGCACGTGTTGCCTGGATGCAACAAACAAGGATTTGCGTCCAGCTAAATAAATCAGTGCAACGTACCTGGCCCTCATCTTCCTCCTCTTTCGCTTCAGCCTCCTCATGCGCTTCTTTCTCCACTGCAAAGGAAAAGGACAAATTTTGAGCACCAAGTTTAGGTCTGTGCAAAGGGGACTGATGGGAAGAACTTGATCAGATACTCAGCGAAAAGTTGACTCCATGTGGATGTCAGACCCGAAAGATTATGCCATCATTGTCATCTGATCAATTGCGGCCCCGAATGGCTTTTTCCTGGTCAATGGGCTGCCACAGAAACATTTCAATGAGTCTGATTTGAATTACACAACGATGTTCAAGAGGCCAAAGTGAAATGCACACTTAGAACAACTTTCACTGGACGAGAGCAGTTGTCAGCCTCAGTTCTGTAGCTCAATGCAATTCGCATGTACTTTCGAAAAACTTTTTCGGTCCAGGAAAGCTTTCAAAGCAAATATACGAACACTCACCTTGGCCCTCATGTCTAATCGCCTGAAATATGACAAGAAGTAGGTAAGAAATTGTTGACTCAAGTACGATGTGAAGCGATTTGAGACGAAAATCAACTGGTAACACAAAACTCGCTCCTACCTCTTGTGCGGAAGCGACGGCAAAGGACGCTGCTGCGTGTGAGACAAAGCGCCAAGCAGTTCAAGCGGTTGACGCCACTTGTTTTCAGACCAAAGAGCAAATATATTTGTGACAAAACTTCTAATTCTTTATTTAGAATAGCTTGGTTTAATCAGCACAAAGGAACCTTTTCATATTATATTGAATAACAACATTTGTATGGTGCATGACACCAGCTGTCTTTTCGACTGTGGACGGATGATAGGAAAGCGAACAGCTGTAAAGGCTTTTACGAAATAATGCGCTTAACGCGTGATCCAATTCTCAGTAGAAATACTTTTAGAACGTGGGATAACGGCAACAAATGAATTCGGAGAACTATTCTCTGAGCATACTTTGAAGAATTTGTGCAGGGTGGGTCTCGTAGAGGGACAATGAGAGGATTTCTAAACTAACTTGCGCGTCCATGCATTTGTGCTGTGTTCTGATTCTGACAGCAAGAGTTGGACGAACGCGAAATTTGAAACAGAAAATCGAAGAAACCACAACTATCGAATGTCTTGCTGGAAATCAACAGAGCCGGGATATGTGTCAAAAGTAAAGAAATCACCAGAATCACTGTCAAACCGCTTGTGGGGTGTGTCTGACACACTATACTCTTGATTTACTTTGGTAGTTCCTCTATTATCGCCCATATTTTCGTGATGGAAAAGCTCATGAAAAAGATAGACTCACTGGAACCAGAAGAAAGGAAGAAATTGAAACAGCTTTTGAAAGAAAAGGGGTGAGTATCATCTGGAGTAAATGCAGTATCTGTCTGACGACTCAGATACACAATCATATGCCGACGTTTGACGGGGCTTGCTTGTTGCTTGCTGTCGATGTATTTGACATCCTCGATCTTCCTGCGTTCATTGTGATTGTGTACTCTGTTCCGGCAGTGCTTCTTTGGCCTTTGAAAGAATCCTTTGACAAACACGAAAAAACTGAGCAGGGCAGAACAACACGTGTGAAGTGTTCACGTTGCAGGGATGATGAAAAGCCCACGCTTGGATGGATGTACAAGGAAGAGAAACCCGAGCTGGATGAGTATCTTTTGGGCCGACGAATCGACAAACATATTGATCAAGACCTGAGCAAGGAAACTGATCCAGGTTTGACATTTGCGTGTCGCAGCTATCAAGACATTGAAACGTCAAACTGGGCTGGCCTCACTGTGGCAAGGGATGATTGATTCGATCTCCGTCTTGAGTCCACACAAAAAAAAAAAAAAATATGTCCCAGGAAAAAACACTTCTCTCTGTGTGGAATATGCTGATACAAACTTTTTTCTCTGCAGCTGCACCTGGCGCTTTGTTTGAAGATGTCATTGCACACAACACGGACTTGGATATGCAGTGCAAGATGCGAGAGGACCCTCTGTTCGCAATTCGGTACATATTCTTTTTGGAACTTGGGAAAAAAACAAAAAACATTTGCCAGTTTGTGAAGTGGAAATGTTCTTGTGCCTCAATGCTTGTCATTCTGTGTACAGGAAGAAGGAAGAAGAGTCGAAACGAAAACTATTGGAAAATCCCATCAGGATGAGGCAAATACAGAAAATGGTGAGTGGTCGGTATTCTCAGTGTTGGCAACTTGTCTCGTTTGCTGCCACGTGAACCGGAATGTAGCTGATGATTTGGTTTGATTGCAGTTGAAAAAGAAAGAAAAGGAGGAAAAGAAGAGAAGAAAAAAGGAGAAACGCGAGAAGAAAAAGCGAAGACGAGGTACAATTTACTACTTCGATTCGAGTTCTTTCTGTGAACTTCTGAGATCAAGGGTTGGGTTTTTCCGCAGTACAGTTCTCCAAAACAAAATGGACAAAAGCCGGTGGTTGTCTGAGCGAAAAGGCTTGCACTACAGGAACAAACCCTGATCTCCATCTTGTTCTGGAAATCGAACAGTCTGTCAGCAGACTTGAGCCCATTTGGTGTGAAGCGGAAGAATTCCGCTGCGTCAATTGTTGCTTTGGCCATGGATTCCAATGTGTTTGGTCAAAAGAACGGTGGTCACCGTTTGTTTCTTGTGCAAATGTGACCTCTTTTTGCACGTTTTCCCGCTGAGCGTGTGCTTGACTTACAAGTGTTGAAACCGCCTTTTCTGGACATGTATTTGCAGACAGCAGTGCTGATAGCAGCTCGTCAGATGATATACTGAAACAGTTTCTGGCAATCAGGCACACCAAGGAACTAGCGCAACGGAAAGGTTCGTGGAAATATAAACTGACCGTGTTTGCCAACATTCTCTCAGAAGATCTGTTCGTAACTTCACTGTCCTTTCTGCCGCCTTCTTCCAAAGAAAATGCTTCGGTGGGAGCGGCTCTTCAATTCCGTTACGCTCTTGTTTGTGTTACAAGAACAAGAACAAGTTCGTTTTGAGACAATTTTTTTTGGCTTCAGACAAATTCTAAGCCACACGAAAGACCTAAATTGCACACTATAGCTGGAAAGTGTTCTTCCAAGGACGGTATGTTGACATTTGTCTTCACAGAGAAGGCGAAGGGTCGAGTTCGGTCCGATGAAGAGGACGGAGAAGGAGAAAGACGCCGCGTCAAGAACAGTGGCAAAGGCAAAGCGGAAAAGTTGTTGCGTCGCGACCGAGACGACGACAAAAGAATGAGAATGAAGGCAGCCAGAAAACATCGCCACGATTCCAGCAGCGACAGCGAACCGAGTCGTTCAGTTGGCAGAGCCAATCGGGACAAAAGCTCCAGCAGAAACTCAAAAAGTGACTCTCGCCAACAGAACAGACAGAAGCATCCAAACAAACACAAAGAAAACAGTGAAAGCAGGAGCAGCAGCAGCAGTGACGATGACTCGGAAAGTGAAGATGAGCTTGTGAATGAGAGGTTGTTGAGTTTGTTGAAGAAACAGCGACACGACTCCAGTAGTGATGATGTTCAGGAAAGAAACTATGGTCTCTTGGTGCGTTCACAATTTCATTTTGAAGTGTAGAACCTCTTTCGGTGCATTTATCTCTGTTGGTCACAGAACACAGAGAACATCTGGCCCCGCCCAATCTGTTTGAGAATCTTGTCAGATCCGACAATTCCCGATCATTCACACCAAGAAAATAGAATCCGGAGCCATTCGCGTTTCAATCTTGGCTTCTTGAAAGTGAATTCGGACAGAGTGTACAAGTCCAAATGAAAATGTCAATTCCGAACAATGTCAATTTATTTGGATCCGGTTTCTTTCGTTGTGACAGTTGAAAGGAAAGCCAGTTGAAACAAAGAAAAAGTCATCTTCACCAGAGAAAAAGTCGAAACACCGAGAGCAACCAAGAAGACGACGCGACTCTTCATCACCAATTCGACAGCCTACGTCGCGACGAAGCAGATCAAGATCTCCAAGAAACAAAAAGGAGGTCCGCTCACCCAGAAGCCCACCGAGGAAACGGTCACGGTCTCCACGCACAGCAAAACGCGCAGCAAGAAGCAAGTCACGGTCGCCAAGGAGACGCTCCAGGTCTCCAAGGAGAAGCAGGTCAAGATCATCCGAACGGCGGCAGAGGCGGCGGCGTTCTCGTTCTCGTGACAGACGCGGAGACAGAGGCGGATCTCCGAAGTGAGTTATTGCAAAATTCGAGGTGTGCTTGTGCTCGTGATAACAGAAATTCATCGTATTTTCCGCAGAAAAACTTCAACTCGAGTGTGTTTGTTTGTCCAGCATGATTTCTGAAACAAACATTCTGTTCTTCTCTTTTGATCAGAATGCTCTTATGATTTGTGGGGGATTCTGTTCAGGTTGACTAAAGAAGAGGAATTGGACAGAAAACGAGCTGAGATGATGACCAACGCGAAGTGGCGGCAGGAGCTCAGGGAGGCGAACGTGAAGAGATACTCAGAGCAGGACGAAAAGGAAAAAGAGCTTCTCAAGAAATCACACGAGGTCCACACAGGAGACGCTTTCCTGAAGTAAGCCAAGTATCTTTGTTGGTCAGATGACACCGCAGCCAAAGTGTTTTTCATCTAGTTTGACTCTTGGACAGTTGCTTGGACGTGTTGCCAACAGTTCAGGGCTCAATTGAAAATTGCGTTTGTTTCTTCGTTGAATCGCGACTTGGCGTGAAGTTCTGTACTGCGTTTGACCAAATTCTGACACTGGTCAATTTTCGAAGGAAGTTCGCACTCTGCTGAACAAGTCGCCCGTTGAGTTGAAGGACTGAATGCTCTATTTTCAGTTCAATGATGGTGCAGCACGCCTCTCACAGTTCAGTGGAGGATCGCATCAAGCGGAACATCAACAACGTGCAACGGACAAAAAGCGACCTGGAGAAAGCCTTCAGGAAATAACTTTACAGTTCAAGAACAATTTATTATGGTGACGAGTTCAACCCTGAGACTGATGGAATGCGATATTGGATATGAAGTGGAAATCCTGGCAACGCTTCCATGGATGCCCTGCTCGGGGATCGAAAATAATCATGGAATACTTTCACACATCGGACCACCACTGTTAGCGATTGCCAGCTGTTGAACTGCATCGGAAATCTGGGAACACCTGGCGCGTTTTTGTTGTCTTGTTGGACAAGGTCAGTGAAGTGAATGGCAGAGAAACGCGTTGTAAAACATTTGTTGCAAGTGAGCGATTTATTTTTGTCGTTGCGCTTTGAGACGATTCGGGCGCACTGGCCACAATCCATTCGCTTTCCAACTAAATTGTAGTGCACTTCGACTCGTCACACGTTGCGTTACAAATGCACTGCTCGGGCACTGTCAACAAGGCTAGCTCTTTGCAGGACAAGAAAACCTGTGTTCTCAATGTTTCCAACACAGCACATTTCGATCATCACCGCTCGAATCAGCCGTCGTGTTCATTGGTTGTGCCAGTTGCCACTTTCCAAGCTCATCCGTTTTGCATACGGTCGTTTGGTCGTTTCGGGAACTTGCGTTTCCGGTGTTGAAACAGATTGAAGACTTTCTGGTTCAATCTCGTGTGTCGCGCGCCCAAAGTCTTTCAAGTATGCGGCAAACGGGTCGTCGTCAGGTGTCTTTTCTTTCATGTTTTCATCAAACTCTGTACCCACTGTCCACAGAGACTCGATGTCATATTCGGCTCGAGTTTTTGGCATAAAGATGTGCAAAGCGATGTTTCCTGTTGCAAAGAACAACGACAAACTGGAGTCAAGCAAAACGTTGACATTCAGACGATATCTGGTATCAGTTGAAACACTTTTCGCGTACTTTTGAACAGCTGCCAACGTACCCAAATCTATCGCAAGCCAATCTGTTGTCGACAGTCCTTCGATATTGACTGAACGTTGATCACCTTTGGCTGCTTTTTGCTTGTACTGCGGAAAGGAATAACGAATGTGCAAGTCACAACCTGACAGACAAAACTGCCACAGAAAGATCACTTTGGGGTCATTTTTGAACAAATGCACACGAACAGCTTTTGCTCACACTCACAAACCATTTCACGGCTGCAGCGATCGCTTTCAAGTGCTTGGTAGACCGTCCACTGACAATCACCATGTGATCGACATATCTGAACTGAGGAGGAACGGATATGGCGCAGATGTCTCGTGCATTCTCGTGCTCCAATAGCTTCACCAGATCTGACAGGTCGAAAACTCCCGTCACACCTCCTAGAAAACAAACGCGAGGAGTGTTTTTGGTGCGTGATATCTTGGTAAAACACATAATATTTTCTATCCACCACTGCTGCGCAGCACCACAGTGAAGCAAAGTTCTGTTCTCTTGTTACTGAGCCAGGAAAGGAAAACACAAAATTTGTCCTGTGGTTTTCATCAAATACTGCACAGACAACTGTTCGCGACACTCACTTTCGAGACTGACGGGCAATTCAACTGTGTCCACCGGTTGTTCTGCTTCCTCGTATTCGTCGTCGAACTCCTCGTAATCGTAAACCACATCGTCCTGTTTGGCACAAAAGAATGTCACAGGAACACCTTTGGCTTACCATTGTTGCTCCCAACGGCCCTGGCAATGGAACAACCAGTGCCAACATTTTTCACAACCTGTTGAATGTTGAATGACTTTTTGAGCCTGACGGTATGTTTCTCTTGATGTTGGAAACCAGGACGCCTCAAAAACTTTTTGTCGCACGTGATCATGTTTTGCGATGCCTGGTCAAGATCTGCGGCAGTCTGTGTGACTTTCCACAGTGCAAAATTGACATTGGTGCACTTGCGTCAAGCGAATGATCGTACCACCCTCTCCCGACTCCAATTGGAAAAGTTTTCCAGGTGATTCTTTTCCCGATATTTTTGCACACGAATAAAGATAGAGTTCGAGAAACAAATACGATCTGGGAACCCAAGAACAATAGCAAACCTGCAGAATAATGTGCTCAGATATTTGTTCAATTTTCGGTGAAGAAGACTCCTCGGACAGTTTGTTCGTTCCTTCTGGAGTGGTTTCTGATGCAGAATCAGTGTTTGACGGTTCACTCGAGCGAGAATCAGAGGAATTGTCACTGTCACTCGAGCGAGAATCAGAGGAATTGTCACTGTCACTCGAGCGAGAATCAGAGGAATTGTCACTGTCAGAGTCAGAACCAGAACTATCCTCTGCAGAAAATTCGGAGACTTCTTGTTTCTCTTCAATTGATTCCGTTTGTTCAAATTCAATCCCTGCCAACATGATTCCGTTCAAGTCTGAAATGAATAAAGAGCCCACTTGTCCTTGTACGAAAGCCGACATAATAAAATTCGACTTTTCGTTTTGTTGCGAAGAAGTCAGCACGTGTAACTGCACGGGACACTTGCCTGTAGACCTTCCATCTCCAAGGCTTACTCCTTCTGGGACGACCTCGGGGATTGTTTGCGTTGGCTGCGTGCTGGTCACTGGTTTTCTGGTGGCTTTTTGATTCAGCGACTGTGTATTCTGATCCAAAGGCTGAAACTCTATTCCGTCCAGAGAGAGACGCTGCAATTCATCCAAATCTGCAAACGCAAACGAAACCGTACAAATCACGTGTTCTCAATTGTTGTTCTCTTCTTTCCCTTTTGTCACAACAGCAGGGTGTCCAGCGGTAGGACAGGTCAAAAAAGTAGGAAAAGTAGGACATTTTTGGCAAAAAGTAGGACAAAAGTAGGACATTTTTAGCCCAGAAAGTAAGACAAAAGTAGGATATTTTAAGTGAAGAAGTGGGATAAAAGGGGTATATTTTGGTGGAAAGGACATATATTTTGCACTGTGACTTAAAAATAAAAG
>JAAUXT010078910.1_pt1 | contig 12795 bp, 23 predicted proteins | sample 7278171 | NCBI WGS metagenome assembly JAAUXT01 (sample SAMN14350112, study PRJNA611818) | marine sediment metagenome | isolation source: surface marine sediment (1.8m) | place: French Polynesia: Moorea | collected 2018-08
AATTTCAAGAGTGCGCCTGCAACGCAGTAAGAGAGCTTGTGGTCAAACTGGTCGAGATGAACTTTGTTTCACCAGAGACAGCGACTGACGTCGAGCACGATTGAAGGAGAAACAACGCGCACAGTGCGAAGGTGCGGACCTGGACTGGAGCCTGCACGGCGTCTGGTTGTCGTGCTCCTCGCCGGACGTGCAGGTCGCGTCGGTGCCGTCGTCCGGCTCGAGGCGCCCGTAGTTGGCGTTCTCCACGTGGATCACCATGTCTGAGGGAGACATGCACTCCAGTTCCAATACTCTGGAGGAAATGTGTGATCACCCCACCCCAAAGAGGTCCCGATCTTTTCAGCACAATTGGAACTTCCTGGATCCTGCTTTGAGTTTTGTAGTCAGAGACGGGAAGGTTTCTCACCGCTCGGGCACCGGAGCACCATCTCGTCGCTGTCCTCACATGCGCGCTTCGTCAAAGTCGCTGAAAGGAGAAACACGCCGTGCTCTGTTCATACTTGACCAGTAGAAGGTACAGTGTTCTGAAGAGAGCTGTGGCTCCAGCAGTCAGTCTGCGTGACGGTGGCGTAGATACCTCCGCGCGACTCCCAGGGCAGGTTGAGGTTGCGCCGCACCCCGATCACCGCCTCCGCGACGCCGCTGTTCGCCAGCCACCGCTGCACCCACTCGTTCATCTGCTGGTCGTTGATCGTCAGCAAATTTCCACCGTTGTCAAGACAGGATCTGTGGGTCGTTCAAGCACTGCAATGTATTCTTGAAACCAAGTTCTGAATCGAATTGCACAAAGCCGAGAACAGTATCAATGCACAAGCGTTTCTTTATTTGGGTTTCTCCAAACTTTCCAAAGTTTCTCAAAACTTTGACGCTTCAGTTGGACACACTTCTCGGCCTCTTCCTCGTCGACGCGCGGCTCGATCACCAGTTCGAGGCAGATTCCCGCTCCGTACGGCACCAGGTTCGCTTTGCCCTCCTCACACACGGTGTCGGCGTCAATCGGCGGAGGAACATCTGCAGACGCATAAGAAAACGTCAAGGCAAACTGTTTATGGTCTCAAGTTGTTGCCTTCAGTCGCGTGTTCTCTGTCTGAAAGTTTGCACACATCAAGGAACACGTTCGCTGTTTCCACAACTGCATTCCGTAAATTTGGTCATGCAAACTTTGTGGACTCCAGTGTTTGACTTTTGGTGATCGTGGTTCTCGGCATACCCTCGCACTGCCCGTTGATGGGCGGGCTGTTCCCGGGGCAGACGCAGCGGAAGCCGCGCGGGTCCTCCGCCGGCTCCACGTTCTCACACTGCGCCCCCTCCGGACACACCGATTCCTTGCACTCGTCCACGTCTGTCAAATACAATCAAAATACGATCAACGTGCAAAGCTTCTGGGGTCCGAACTCGTCACACCAATCCTCGAAAGTGTGGATCACGTTGCTCGAGCGCACCTGTGCAGGCATCCCCATCGGGGTTGCCCTCGTAACCGTTGTTGCAGAGACACTGGAACTCCTGGTTCTCGTCGAGGCCGCACATGGCGTTCTCGGCGCACTCGCCGGGCTCGACCCTCTCCGTCGCGGGACCATCGCACGTCTTCTTCTGACAGTCTTCGTCCCGCCACGACTCTCCGACCTGCAAACAGGCCCTCAAAAGCTCCATTTGTGCACAGAAATAGTTCGATTCCACAAACGGAGGTGAGGCCGGAAAACAACCTGGACCTTGTGTGTGCGTGTGTGTGCCATCTTTGTGTGTCTGTGTGTGTGCTGTGTGCATGTGCTGCGTGTCTGCCTTTGTGCAAAGGCTTGCAGAAATGTTCAAACGAAAAAAGACAATTCAAGTATTTGTGTCCCGCCTTTTACCACATGTTGGTACAACAGGTTCTGAGCCGTCAAGTAAAGCGTGTGATGAGACCCAATACATCCAGTAACGCAGGGTTCAGACTGAGGTGCTGCACCTTGTATCTCTTGGGCGGATCGTCGTCCATGATGACGAGACAGCCGCACTCCTCCTCCGTGATGCACTCTCCCTCCCACAAGAAGAAGCCTTTGTCGCACAGACATCTACACGAAAAGACCAAACGGGTTGTCAACCAGGGCTTGGACCCAGCATTTGGTCAGGGCGCTCCAGAGTGTAAAGGTGGTGTTGGTTGACGCTCCGACCACGAAATTTGTCAGGAAGAAGTTTCTACTGTGCACATTTGGGAGAAAACATGATCGCGGTCGTTCTTTTCAAAAGCCTCGCCACAAATCAGAGGTCTTTGACACTTTCACGTGTTGATCATTCTGACGTTTTGATTTCATGTCGAGTCACTGGCATTTTTGCCTGTGGTTGTTCCCAACAAGGAAAGAAGATGTCAAGAAGACGACAGTTTGTGGTATGATGCAGCGTCCAGTTGTCGAACACACAAGACGCAACTCACTCTCCGACGTCGGAGACGACGGGCTCGCACTTGGACTCGAGCGGCGGGCACAGCGCGCTGCAGCGCTCCGGCCGCACCTCGTACGACGCGTTGTCCTGACACTCGGGATCTGCTCGTCAAAGATAAAGCCCAGCTTGGAGAAAACGGTCTGACGCACACAGAGGCCTTTTGGCTTTCAAAATTCCTGGATTTTGTTTGGAGGTTTGGTTCGGTGGCAGAAGAAGCGAGCTGACCTGGTTGGCAGGAGATGCCGTCTCCGTTGAAGCCCTTGTTGCACTCGCACTGGTAGCCGCGAGGGAAGTCGGCGGGGTCCGTGTTGGTGCAGCGCGCGTTCTCCGAGCACTTGTGCACGTCCGGACTGTCCACAGGCTCCTCACACTCGTTGATGTCTGCAGAACGCAAAACGGAGCACACGCTTCGAGTTTGAGATGCTGTAAAATCAGTCTTTACAAGCTCAACAGAAGAGTGTTTCAACAAGAACAAGTTCTGTCGTGTTGGCGCACGCACCGTCGCACGTCTTGACGCCGTCCCCGCGGTAGCCGTCGTTGCAGTGGCAGCCGCGGGACCCGTCCTTGATGCGGCAGGACGCGAGCTCGTGGCACGGGTCGGCCGGGTCCTCGACGAAGCCGCCGTCCGCCTGACACGTGCTCACCGTGCTGCAGTCCTCGCTCATGAACGACTCACCAATCTGCAGACGGACAGCACCCGGGCATGGAAGGGCAGATCTCTTGTTCACGAACAACCCCACAAGATCAGCAGAGAGGGAACATCGTCCCTCCTGTCATGTCGTGCCTCTCTTCTTTTGTCAACTTTCAACTGATCGTTGCTTTTTTGTCGATATTCCCCTCATAATAATTGTTTGTGCCTCACAGCGATCCTCTGTCCGGTCATGGGCACGATGCAGCCACAGTCGTCCGGCTCGACGCACTTGAGGCCGAGCAGCAGCGTTCCCTCTGGACACGTGCAGCCCTCCGTGTCCTCTGCAGTGCACAAGCGCAAGTTGTCGAATCCAGAGATCTGCTGTTCGTACACAACTGCGAGGTTCAGCACCGAACTGGGTGCTTCTCAATTTTTAGCTCGCTTCAAATGCAGACATTCCTGGTTTTGTCACATGATGTGAACTGGCCCCTGACTGACTCACCGGCGGGGCAGGTCATCTCGGTGAAGGGATTGCCGCACGAGTTGGGGCAGGGCGACGCTGTGTAGCTGAAGTTCATATTCGCCGGGCACTCCATCGCTGCAATGTGAACACGAAGACCGATCATAACAATTGGCTCTGCTCCCTTCGCAGTTCATCCAGTAGTGCAATCCAGATTCACAAGCGAGACTCACGGCAGTTGGCAGCTTCGCGCCAGCCGCTCACGTCGGCGCCCTCACACTCCTTGGCGAACTCGCTGAGCGCGTTGCAGATCATCTCGTCGGCCTTCTCCGTCACGATGCCAGCGTCGAACGTGCAGTCGTCGATCGCCTCCGCCGTGCGCTGTTGAAACACAGCAACAAGTCGCCTATTTCCTGACTTGTATTTGTTCGATACAGCTTTCACGACGTCTCAACACGAGCAACGCTCTTGTGACTCGCAGGTATCTGTTTGGCTCAATGTCTGCCCGAGAAAGGAGAGAGGCACCGAGCTGCAATCTCTTCGGGAATGTTTTGTTCTGCCTCTTGACACAGGGGAAAGTTAGGAATGAGCAAGAATCCCGAGCTGGGCGACGTCACCCAACTGACCTCGACGTCAACAACGCCGGCGCATGCGCCGAACGGCCCGTTGGCGTCCTCCATGACGGAGCAGCGCTTCCGGTACTCCTCCTCCTTCGCCGGGTCCACCTCTGGTATCGGCACCGGCTGACAGCTGCAAATGCAAGGGAAACATCCGTACTTTTGGAGAACCAGGGGTACCCCACCAAATTTGTCTGTTCAAGAGGTGAAATGTCTCAAAGTTTCAGCTGGGTTTTCCTTCCTGTCATCCAACAATGAACACAGTTTACTGTGTGCATACGCACAGGTGCCAAGATATTCTCGAGTATGAGCAAACTTGAAACCGTCTGGTGTCTTAGTGACATCCCAGCGGCGCAGACTGACCCTTGCGGCACCTCGAAGCTGGGCACCTCCCACGAGTTTCCGATCAGCGGGTTCTTGCACTTGCGCCCGTCGCCGCACTCGACCGGGTTCCCGTCCTTGTCGACGGCGTCGTCCTCCTTGATGCCGTTGTAGTTTCCGCAGATTCCAGACAACCTGCACATGACAGCGCAACGTAAAACAGGGAAAACAGCCAAGAAGCGCCAGAAATCAAGCGGACAGATCATTCGTCTGTTGGGGAGGAAAGAGGTGCTCCAAGATGGGAACTTGCTGCGAGCTCTTTTGTGCCACAAGAAAACTCAGAACTGTTTCGACTCACAGGCCCTTGTAGGACTCGGCAGCGGTGATTTCCACGGAGTGTTTCCCGTCGAATACCACAGTCAGGAAATCCGTTTTCACCGTGATCTAAATACAAATTTTTGTGACACAACCTGCTCATTTTTGAAGCACAGAGGAGGAACTCTGCATGAGGGTGAGGGAGAGGCGGCTATGCTCACGTATCGTCCGGCGAGCGTGATGACGACACCGGGCAGCGTCGCCACGTTCTCAACGGGCAGCTCGTACTCCAGCCAGTCCGTCTGACAAATAAAACGTAATGATTCAATCAGTGTGCAGTGCGTTGCATTCTACGACGGTGAACGGCTCAACGTCCCTTTGTGTACAAGACTGAATTACAACAAGTATCTTCAGCCCTGGTTGAAATTAGACATCCCTCGCCAGCAGCACGGGCTGTCCCTCGGCGGAACGCGTACTCACGGCGGTGTTGATCTCTCCACGAATCAGCACTCCGATCTGCACGAGGTAGCCTGGCCCCAGCTTGATGCGCTGGTCGTACAGGTCGACGTACACGTAGTTCGTTTTGGATACCGGCTTTCCCTCCACCGGCAGATTCCGAGCCTGCAATGTTCAACACTGCGGTGCAACCTGACTCCTCACAATTGTTTCACGCCTGTGTCTTTCCCCTGTGTTTTACCAATTTGGCACGCAAGAATCACACCGTCCTGTTGACAGAAGCAGGTACGGCATACGACAGAGACATTACCTCAACGTTGAAATCGGGCAGGTTGGCCGGCTTGGCTCCAGCGGTCGGTTTGGACAGCGTGTAGACGCACTCGCCCATGAAGTCGTAGCGCAGCCCGTCGAATGTCGTGTAGTGAGGGTCGCCGCGCGCAGTGCACTTCCCCACTCCTGCGGTCAAACCGGCGTCAAGGACTGAGGTCACTTACAGGGTTCAAAATTTTCCACGGACCTTGAAGGAATCCTGCACATTTTCTTGCCACCGAGGCAAGTCCAATCACAAGACGGTTCAGACAACTGACCCCGCCCGATACCCCCGGAACCGAGAAGGACGTTGTGGTGTACTGGTGATCTTCATCTGTGATTTTAGTGTCTATCACTGAACTTGTATGCAGACGTCTGCAGGATGTTCTTCGTGCGTCGTGATCCGTGATGGGAAAAAACAAACGAGCAATCGACACACCAGGATCAAGGACAGAATTCGTTGACTGTTGGTTTGTTGCTTCCAACTCGCACTGAACTCACGCTCGCAGAACTGCTGTCCATCTCGCTCGACGAGGTCGGTGCCCTTGCGGCAGATGCAGCGGAAGGAGCCCTTGCTGTTCTTGCAGCGCGCGTTCTCGGGACACTTTGCCGTCCCATCCTTGCATTCGTTCACATCTGGTGGAGAAAGGCCATGTCGAGACGATCTTCAATGTTTTTTTGATTCAATGTTGGAAAAACCAGTAGTGACGAATCAAAGCAAGAGAAGGGACTATTGACGAGAAGTCCTGGCTGTTTACTTGGTCCAGGATCAAGAGCAGCAAATGTCTTTATTTCATTGCTGAAGTTCCGCCGACAGCTTCATTGTCCATTTATCTTCGGGTGCATTGGTATCAACCGAGGCGCAGATACGAAGAAGCACGTCAACCTCTCACCTTTGCATATCTTTTTTCCTTTCTTGCTGACTCCTTCCTCAAAGCCATCTTTGCACACACACTGATAGCCGCCGAATGTGTTGACACACTCAGCTTTCTTGCACGTCTTCTTCTCACACTCATTGATATCTGTAGAGTTGCAGGAGACCAAAATAACAAAGAATTTGTCAATAAGATCGGCAAGTACCCTGTGCAACCAGGCAAACATTTCACGAGTGGTAACACAGGCAATCGGACAAAACAAGACGTGTTTTGTTTTGTCTTTTTTCTGCTCCGTCTCTTTGCTGTTGATAACTTCTGAAAGCTCTGACGTGACAACGGGTACCGCACCTTCACATTGCGTCTTCTTGGAGTCCTTCACGTATTGGAAGCCCTTCTTGCACTTGCAGATATATTTGCCATTCTTCTTTGCCTCGCAGCCTGACGTCGTCGCTTCGTTGCAGGGGTTCGGGTCGCACGCGCTCGTCTCTGTGTGCCAGTTTGTAAATGCCGACAAAAGGGACACGCAATTTTTTTCGGATGCGCTTTTTCGTTTGTTGAGTCAAACTGCGTGCAACCCTCAGCTGACTTTGTAGGGCTTGCCCTTCTCTTCACCTTTGCATCCCTCAGCAGAATAAGGATCTCCCGTGAAGCCTTTATCGCAGACGCAGCCTCCCTTCTTCTTCTTGCACTTTGAGTTGGGTCCGCAAGTCACCGACTCTTCAGTGATTTGAGCTGCATCATGAACATGAGACAACGATTCTAAAACGGGCCTGCGGCACGCAAAACAGCACACGAGAGAACCCAACCGTTCCGATTTGAAATGGAAGAATAGTCAAACTCGTCACGGCGTCGATAAAGGTGCATTGACGAACAGTGTCAGACTGACCTTCTCCCTCTTCGTCGACGCCCTGGCACGTGTAACGAGTGCCGCACTTCTTGTCGAGCCACTGATCTCCTTTCTGCAGCATCAACGTTCAACCTCTTGTTGCACACACCCAACAAAGCGATTGCAAACATTCACACTATGCAGGTTCACCCAAACCACTTTCAATGCACATACCTTGTAGTACTGGTTCTTGACTTTGCAGCCGCACTCCTCCTCGGGCACACAGTCATTCCCGGACAACACAAACCCAGGATCGCAAGTGCAGCCCTCCACAACACTTGGCTGCAAAATGAAAGCTCGTTTTCGTGCTCCTTTCTCTTGCTCATCGGCCCTTTCAACTAAACGCCATGGCAGAATTACGGTGCACAGACTCGGAGTTTGCACAACGTACCTCGACCTCGCACTCATCGCTGGCTGCAGGGTTGGCGCACGTGTTGGGGCAGGGACTCGCCTCGTACGAGTACGCCGCATTCTCTCCACAGTCAATCGCTGCAACAGCAGCAAAAGGACAATCGTTTGTTCAAGGGTACGGCAAAACAACGACAAGTAAAACAAATTGAAGAAAGATAACAAAAAGAGATTGTGGTGACTTCAAGGAAACTGACAAACGTTGCGTTTGTCTTCACCAGGTTCGTGGTCACAACTCACGGCAGAGATCGGGACGCCTCCACACCGGCATCGGCGTCCCAGCAAGCGCCTCGACGCACGCGTCAGCGAAGTTGGCGATGTGTTCGCAGACGAGTTCCTTGTCGTCCGCGCCGCACACGTCGTAGATACAATTCTCCACGTACTCGTTGGAGTTGGGCAGCGCCTGCGCAACAAGGGGACGGATGCGTGCACGAGGGAACAAATGGCGACAAAGTCTCGGAAGGCTTGCATGAATTCGTTGCTTCTCGTATTTCAGGACATGAACTTGGGCAGAACGTGAAAGTGACGCACCTCTCGGCACGTCTCGAGCGTCTCCTCAGTATTGATGACCTCGCAGGCGGTGGTCGCCGCCGCCAGCTGCTCCTCACTGCACGTCTCGTCCACGTCCGTCTCCGGAGCGAGGCACCTGTGAACAGAGGGAGACACCGCGCTCAGTCCAATGCGCCTCAGTCCGTGCTGAGAACCATTGAACACTGTCTTTGTCTCTGTGTGTTGGACATTTGGACAGCTGACAAGATTTTTTTCGGGCGTTTGTGTCGAGTCTCCAGTGCAACTCGAGTGACTCACACTTCCTCCTCGTCGTCGCGCTGCACCTTGTAGCTGTTTCCAATCTCAGCGTACGAGCCGCGCTGGGTGGTGCCAAACGGAAAGTAGTCGTCGTCGACGTTTCCGTTCCAGTTGCCGCACAGCCCGCACACATGGTTTGCGTACTCGTCCGGCAGCGTGACGCGAATCAGGTTTTCACGCTCGTACCACACCATCAAGCCGAAGTCTGACGCAGAAGGGCGCAATGCATTCAACCAGTCTTTGTCAAATCTCTGACAGAAGCATCCTCAGACAATAGTCAACAGGCAAAACAAAAATCAATGAGCCTTGTGGCGTGCATATTCAGAAAGCTCACCAGTCTGCAGCTGGAGTTTGTTCTGCTTGGGGTCACTGAGTGTGACGGACAGTTTATCGGGGTTCTCTGCTTCCACCCAGGGTGTCGTCACCTCAACTCCATCAACCTGAACACAGAAAGGATCAGAGTTCATTTCAGTTCATCACAAAGAACTTGGCACCTCAAAAACTGAAAACAACGTGCAACACTGAGTGAAATGAGTTGTGCCGGTCTTTGAAACTGTGTACCTCACAGAAGCTGGAAACAGACTTACGATGACAACGCTCTTTTTATGGAGTTCGATGTGGTGGCCGTACACGTCGACGTGAACCTCCTTCACGAAGGCGACATGTGTCTTGGAGCCGCGGTGTTCCTGCTTGTGATACACGTGGAAAGGAACGATCCAGTCTTCCGTTGCGCCTGTGGTGCAGAAAAAAAGGCAGGTGTTGTTGATTTGTTTCGACATCAGGTCACAGTCCAGTTCACCAAAGAAACATTTTCGCTGTTCTTACAACTTTTCCAACAGATACGACACGTGTTTGTTGTCGTCTGCACGGAGAGTTGCTTTGAACTCTACAGCAATATTCTGTTTTGTGTCCTGCCTGACGGACCCACCTTCACACGGCTTGACGAACGTGTAGGTGCAGATGCCCTGGAAGTGGATGAGTGCTCCGTCGAACGTCCTGTGGTGCGGGTCTCCGGATCCCTTGCACGTGTTGCCTCCCTTGTCTGTTCAACGTTGCAAATAGAATGCTTTCAGCCTGCTTACTCCAATGCGTTTCGTCAGCCCAAAGTTTTGACATATTCCACATGGGGTGCGCAACGCACGGGTCGTGCAATGATGAAAAAATAGAACTGTCTGGACATGCGTACCTTGTTTCACACACTTGGCTCCTCTTTGAGTGTCAACACATTTCCTTCCATTCTTGCACTTTTTCTTTCCTGTAAGACCTGGAATTTAGAACAGAGCACATGAGAAAAGTTTCTGGAACTTTGTGAAGGTGTATTCCTTCGAAGTCTACGAGTCAGCGCACGTACAGGCGTCAGACTTGGCCAGTCCACGTCCACCTCGGCACACGAAAGGCCGCTTGTCGTTGCAGGAGTCGGGCGAGAAGCAGAAGCGGTTCTTCGGGTCGGCGTTGGCGCATTCGCCTCGGCCGGGAGCGTTTAGAGAAGCCTCGTCGCACCAGTTCACGAACTTCACCTGGCAAGGCAAACTCGACCATGTCATCGCACATTGTGCCAAAACTGTGGTTTGACGAGAATGTTTGTCAAGGTCCCACTGCTTTTGTACCGGTACCTCTTTCTTCGGATTCTTGTCGAGCTTCCACACGTCACTACGCTTGTTGAGACCGTACCAGATGATGGCCTTGCCGCCCTCCTCCTGCTGCTGGTTCCTGTAACCAGAGTCAGCAACACGTCACCACCGCTGATTCAGGATCGCACGTGTATGCGAACAGACGTTTGCTTCTGAATCAAACCCGTGGCATGTCGTCCAGAGGAAGAACAAATTTTGGAATCAGGCCTCGCGAATGTGCGGAACTCTGCACTCACACGTATTCGAAGACGCCGTCGTTCTCGGCCTGGTTGTCGACCCACGCGAGGCCGGCGCCGCGCTTCTTACAAGCCTTGGACGCATCGAAGAAGCTCTTCGGCTCATCAAAGTACCTGCGTGAACCAAGGTTTGATGAACAATGTCAGTGCTAATATTTTTCTTCACACCGCAAATGTGAACCAACCTGTAGCAGTTGTTTTCGATGAACTTCCATCCCTGTGGACATGGTGCTGAAAAACAGAAACAAGTCTGATTTCGTGCACGACCCAGGACACAGGAGTCTTCTGAACTCGACAGGTCTCACAGCGCAGGAGAAAGACAACCGGAATCGTTACTCGTACTGCACTCACATTCGAAGACGGGGTCGTCTTCCTCGGGGAACATGCAAACGAAAGGTTGTTCCAGACTGCACGAGACGAGAGACCACTTCCCCTTCTCCTTGTTGTCTGCCAAGATGCAGCCCGCATCCTCGAATTCTTTGTTGGGCTGTACGAGAAAAACTTTACAAATCGTTCAGTGTCCAATCTTAGACATTGACGAAATATCAATACAGGAGACAGTCCAGATTTTGCTGTCGGATGAAACGTCAAAGTCAGGTCTGATGCCTTGCACGTTGCGTCCTCAGAGGCGTTTCCAGCCTTTGATTGAGGGACACCCAGCCTTTCCAGAGCAATCCGAATGCGGGGTCAAGGGTGGTACATTGCTTTCAAAGGGGCTTTGGGGGTCCAACTTCCCCTCTTCCTCCCTGCATGAATCTATCGCTGCTTCATTGAAGACTCAGTTTGGCCGATCATCCTTGCACCAGATTGTAGTTGGCATTTCACCGTGATTTCAGAGACTCCAATTTGGATTTGTACAAGCGCGAGACCACGGAGGCGACGGGAGGCGCACGGACAGCAAACGTCACCTGTTTTTTGGCCCATCGGCTCCATTCGATCGGATGCTTCGCGCCGCGGAATCTCCACTTCTCCTTCCCACGCACCATGCCCCCGTTCATCCAATACTTGTTCGGAAGTCTGAAGAACAAAAACGCGAGGGGTGAATCATATGCGTGGGCGCTCTCGTACAGCACCGTGAACATTCGGAAGAACAATGTTGGATCCTCGCTCACTGTTTGCGGGCTTTCTTCTTGGTGAGGAAGTTGATGAACTTCTTGCCCGGCGCGACGAGCAGCACCCCGCCCTCCTGTTCGCAGTGCCGCTCTGCCTCGCCGTGCGTCTTCGGCTCGTCGTACGCCTGCACAAAACAGGAACGGTCAGTGCTTCAGACGAGCTGAACCGATGTCGGAAGACTCTGTGGTTGTGCAAATGATCTGCTGCAATGACACTGAATGTCGGGAGACGGACCCAGCGCTTGAGCACTCACCTTGAGGCATCTGGTGATCCGCTTCTTTTTGCCGTCTTTCCCCCGAACTTTCGCCTTGAAGGGGAAGGCCCCATCGATTGGACACCCATCTTCAAATGACAAGTTGAGGCAAAAATGTTTGGTCACTGTGTTTGTTTTGAATGTAGAATGGAAAAGGCAAGGAATCGAAGCGGACCGTTCACGCAGCGGTGCTCCTCCTCCAAGTACTTGTAGGTGTCCTCGCACGGGTCGTCATCACCCATTTTCTTGTTGTTGACCTTCACCTGGAATTGAAGGTTTCAGCCTTCTTTCAGTGAGCCGACGTCACATCCTCCGACCGCACGACAGGGCGAGACACGAGGCAACTGTGTGCCTCCTGGTGGGTCGAGATTTTGCGCGTGGAAAATTGCTCAGGGAAGAGGGCAGAAGACACTGGTGTTTGTACCTTGCATTTTTTCTTGCCGTCGCATTTTTTCTGGAGAGCCTCGAGGGCGTTGTTTGGCTCCCAGCAGTCCGTGGAGTCCTTGTGCTCTTTTGGTTTGCCATTCTTGTTCACATAGGGACAAACTTCCGCACTCGGGCGCTGAAAGTTATGGAGCGATGATGTTTGTGACAAGTATGGCGAAAAGACTCCGAACTCATTGTGGACCTGTTGTCTCTGGAAATTCGAGATTGCTCGCTGTTTGTCGCATCAAGCATGGCAGAGTGAGTTAAAATTTGGCTTTTGGTAAACAGATCGTGAGAGCGCGAAGTTTCGTCTAAATGACCTGTGTTCACAGAAATATCTCGCAACAACTTACCATCCGTCCGTAGCTGGCTGAGACCATTTTTATCACCTGTCCCTTTGAACACTCTATCTTCAGCTCCTCCTTTTCACAAACCACGCTGGTGGTTTTGGCAGTCCTGGCCTTGTCAGCTTCATCAGACCCACTAGATTCGTCAGACCCACTAGATTCACTGGAATCATCCGATCCACCAGATTCACTGGAATCACCAGACTGATTGGGCTTGTTGTTTTGCTGGTTTGCACCCCCAGATTCATCAGATCCACCAGATTCACTGGAATCACCAGACTGATTG
>JAAUXT010143897.1_pt1 | contig 12794 bp, 14 predicted proteins | sample 7278171 | NCBI WGS metagenome assembly JAAUXT01 (sample SAMN14350112, study PRJNA611818) | marine sediment metagenome | isolation source: surface marine sediment (1.8m) | place: French Polynesia: Moorea | collected 2018-08
AAAAAAGAAAAATGAAGCTGGTGTCACAAACCAAATACAGACCAAAAAGTTCCCGCATAACATGGACAAACACAGAATAAACGAACACACACACACACACACACACACACACACACACACACACACACACACACACACACACGTGCTTGAAAAAAATTGTCTTCTCTGAAAATGGAATCACGCGCCCTCCGTTTTTGGCCTGCACAGCTGGTCTGCGAGACAATGCTGGAAAATTCGTGGAATACATAACACCTTGGTAATTTTCACAAACAACACGAGGTGAAAATGTTTTGAAGTTGAGTGCACACAAAAGAGCTAACGTTGACAGATTTATGTCTTTTTAGCACGACATTTGCCTCATCTTGTGCCAAAAGTGATGTTCTCACCAACGAGCGCGCACAATCGTGCGGCGAGATGAGATCTCCATTTGCAAACTGTACTCATTTTCACGTCATTTTCCCACTCCCCAAAGGTTATCAGTTTCCAAAACGCTTGTGAGGGAACTTGCGTAGAATACAAGCAAGTTTTCAAGACGAACACGGGCATGGAACCAATGCTGTTTTCTTGCCTGGTGCCATTTCAACTTGCACACAACAGTGTCCGGCTCAGGATCGGTTCCTGCGAGCCGGCCCCTGAAGCCACCCTTGCCCTAGTATTTTTGCATCCACAAAGGCATGGTTGCATTTTTCGTTCCTCCTATCCGACCAATTGGAAAACTTTGTTTTGTGACGCTCAGGAGAAGAAAAATGTTGATCTCACTGTGGCTTTGTTTTCTCGAACAGTTTTACTGGAAGGCGATTACGACACCAGCCAACAGCCGAAAGAAGTTCGAGATGCCATCAACTACTTCAACAGCTGCCTCAACCGAGGTGCGCGTCCCAGCTTGAGTTCCATGATTTCCAATCTCTTTCACTGTTTGTTTGGGAAACAGACTGGGCGTCAGGAAGCACAGTTTATCCACTATAGATTGACTGGTGTTTTTGCGACGATCGGTCTGAATTCCTGAAAGTCGCCAAGTACAAGGTATTAACCAAACAATGCGTACACAAGCATCAAAACGCCTTTTGCACAAATCCCTGTGTGGCCTGACATCACTGGGGAGGTTCCATGATTGGCCCATGGTGGGCAGGAGGTGGACGTCCTGTACGAGCCTTGGGAAACGAAAATGACAAATGTTAGCAACTTTTATTGTTGTGAAATCAATGAAAGAGAACTTACCGGTATTGACATAGAAGCACCAGCGCAGGATGTCCCATGTTCCGTTCCGTCACATCAGATCTTATCCTGTCGTGTGTCCCCTTCGCGCAAAAGGCACCGCCGCCTGGGACATCACACGCTACTGCGTCTTGTTTCGTGTTCCTGTCTGAACATATTTGTTGTAGAACGAATCAATGAACGCGGCCTGAGTCCCGTCCAGGCGTTGCTGAACAGGTTCGGAGGGTTTCCCGCCTCCTTGGCAACCTGGAACGGTCTTCAGTACGACTTGGAAGAAAGGATTGGCATGCACAACGCCTACAGCGGTTTAATTACTTTCCCGTTCGTCTCCATGATGATCCTGGCCATAGATGTTCACTCATGCACGGGCGACGTCACGAAGAACTGCTTGGACGTAATTCCTTCAATTGATCACAAATATGTTCTGGAGTTTCTACTGCAAGCTTCCAAATCTCCGTCAATGAGAGAGGGTCAATGAGTGGGTCTCGGCTGTGAATGGAAATCCGTACAGATCTTTGTGGTTTCTTACAAGTTTGACACTTCCGCTTCTTTTTGTGCTTTCTGGACATCGTGTGTGGGAGCTTGCCTTTGCAAGGACCAACAAGAAGCAAATGCGTGCTCGTGTGAAGCATCGGCCAACACGAATCCTGACCACAGATGTTGTGGTTGTAAGTGCACAAAAGATGAGACATTTAGCGTGGACTTTTCAATACACGTGTCAATTTTGTTGATTTGCAGATTCAGCAAGGTCGATTTCTCCTCACTCGAAGCGCCCTGATGGGGAACGTGAATGCGCCGTTGGTCCAGGCCTACATCAAGTTCGGTGTGGACATGGCGGTGGCGTTGGGCGGGGACCGCGCCACCGCTGAAGCAGACATGAATGCCGTTGTCACCTGGCAGCAGGAGTTCGCCTCCAATGTAAGCGCCTGTGAATGATAGAAACAGTGAATCTGAGCTGCTAACTAATGCCGATTCAGAGGGTGGGGACTGGTTTCCTGACCACCCCGCCTCCTCCCCCAAAGGCATGTTTAACTTACAAACCAGGTTCCCAGACCTCGGTCGTGGTCCACAAGTGCACCAGTGCATCAGGGTTTGCCCTTTCAGCAGTCGAAAACTTCCGAAGAACCGAAGTATATTGTTCACACCTTGATGAAAACACGATGTGGATACGCAGGGCGCCACATCACACACCTTCCATGGATGTTGCTGGGGACTTTGTTTCAGGTACAACTCAGCCTTGTTGATGCGAGGAAGGTCAACGTGACGATTCTCACAATAAGTGAACTGTCCACCAGAGTGCCGAACATCGACTGGCTGCAGCTTTTCACCGCATTCATGGTGGAGTCGGGAGTCACAATCACCGGAAGTGACGTGGTCGACGTCAACCACTTCTACTATTTTGAAAATCTGGGGACCATTTGGCCCACTCTCAACAAAAGGCAAGCTCATCTGGTTTTTTTTTCCTTTTTTTTTGTCAGCCGCTTCCGCTGATGTTGTTTTTCGACTGAATGTACCGGTTTCTGTCTTTGGACTGGACAGCGTCCGGTGAACCCCCTCCTAACCACCACCCACTTTTGTCATTTTTCGCCAGGCTTCAGAATTGGGGTTTCCATTTGACCCCTGGACCACCACCACCCAAAAATTTTGAACTGGGCTGGGCTGGGCTTCTAGAATTGGAGTTTCCGTGGAAATTTTTCACTGCTGAACGCCTGAGGTGACAAGACATTGCCTGTTGCAGAGTGGTCGCGAACTCGTTCGCACTGGCCGTCCTCTACAGACACCGCTTCTTTCTGCCTCAGCAGCTGCGTGATATCGTCTTCGAATTTGATCAGGTGCAAAATACGCTTGAAACAAACAGATCGTTGCCTGCAAAGATTTACATCATCGCAGAGATTCTGGAGACAGGTTTTCGTCGTCTCTCTCCAGAAATTTGAAGAAAAAATCCTGACAAGTGTTCTGTCCCTTAAAGTGTGAACACCGGAAAGTAAATGTGCTTTAGTTGTCCTCAGAGCCCATTTTGCTCTCGCAAGTCCGGCTGTCACATGTCTGTGACAGTTATCCGAGTCAGTGCAGTGCTCCAATAACCAACACAGACTTTTGTACCAAGCTGTTGAGTCAGCCAGAGGAGATCACACTCTGCGCCCTGAGTACTCACTCGGACCCGCAGCTGCTTCCTTACATCCAGGCATTTACATTTTGATCTCAGCTATTTGCTAGTGATGCATATTCATGCAACTGAGTCCATTTATAACTCTAGTCTTTTTCTGTCAGCTACATTCTTCTCAGAATTGATAGTACTGACCCGATAATACAACTTCCAAGTACAGGTTGATCTAGCAATTTATCACAGTCAACAGCATCGGGATATGTATTGTTTTCATGGCAGAACAGACTCTCACTCACTTATTACTCGGTTTGCACCTTTACCATCACCACAGTCCTTGCACAAGGCGTTACATGTACTGCCTTCAAACAAAACATGCAAGCGCAAGGAAATATTTTTCTTTGGCCCATGTTGGTGGTTCAACATATGTCCTGGACGGGGTACAGCTTTCATGAGATGGGGAGAAGGCCTCCTCGCCTTTTTTTCGACAGCCCATGTTCATGTTACATTCAACTCAAGCATTGCTTTCATTCCTTGATTGTCCGAAAGACACATTGTGAAAGACAACAAGATCAACGTCGCCAGCTGCATGTTTGTCTGAGTCCGCCGTCGTGCAGCCAGATTGATCTCACGCAATCAACAATTTTCGGCATGCATTTGGTCTGTCTTTGAAGTTTTCACTGACAGATCAACGCGATAAAATTGTCACTGGAGCACATGTTCGCACTCATGCAATGGACACTTGTGCAACAGTCCTCGCGTGACCTGTTTCAGGCATTTCGAGGAGTAACCGGTGAAAGGGAGAGATGGGCTGAGTGCGTAGAGGAGGTGACCTCCCCTCGTACGCTCGGTTGGGCCGTCAGCAGACTCTTCGTTGAGGAGATCTACGACAGCGATGTTGCGCGGACAGTGAGTCAATCAATCATTTTACGATTTTGTCCAACAAGCTGCACCCAAACCAATCTTGACAGATGAAGGACCCACGTCAACAAGCAAGACATCTTCAGCAAATTGCCACCCATATGGTCTTGCAAGAAGAATCAAGAGGGGAACATTTTGTTGCACGTGTTGTGTAATCGGGTATCGATATCCATTCCGATCACATACGTTCGATCCCACTCGCCTGTGATGATGTCCATTTACACTCGTACTCCCAGCTGTATGTGTCTAAAAGCCGGTGTGCACGACTTCATGTGTATAATAGCCCGTCTGCACACCTGATCAAGGTCTTGAGGTCCAGAGCTGTACAGTAGACTCTGCTTACGGTAGACACTGTTTACCGTGGACAACTGTCAACCATGGACAGTTGATGATGCACCATGCATTTTTGGCCAAAAACTCTGCTTACCATGGACAACTCTGTCAACTGTGGACTGTGGATACTATTTCCTGGCATTGAGAATAACTTTCTCTCCTTGCCATGGATAGTGCACAAATTTTTTTTCAAAATTTCTTGTTTATTTACTTTATTTTCTCTTTGTTATTGCAACTTTTGAGGTTATTTTGGTGAGACCATATTTTCTTTTATATTTCTTTATTACTTACAACTTTTTGAAAGTTAGTAATTGAGCTTTACCTTTCAAATACAGTACAGGTTTTTCTCAGTTTCCTTTCCTTTTGGCCTTCAGGAAGGTAATATAGCCAAGCTCATAAATATTTATGACTCTGCTTGAGGTGGACACTCTGTCAACCATGGACAAAATGCCATGTACACATGGGTGTCCATGGTAAAGAGAGTCTACTGTTCTACAACCAGTAAAAAAGTGGTGCCACAAGTGTAAAGACTGTGCGACTGAGTCAATGGAGACAGGAGGGATCCACTCCTCTCTGCTGAGGGCCCTGACACACTGAATTGGGCTGGTACATTTTGGGCTGACATTTCATTCTCTGGAACCTGTTTGGGCTGGACCATTCAGGCTCAAGAGCCTGACACTTTTATCATGATGCATTGAAGTGAATAGATCAGGATACACTGAATCAAGTGGTTGAGCCTGATCAGGCTGATGCACCTGATTGAACATGTAAAACATGATCTGATCAGGCACACCAGCCTGATCAGGCTTGAAAAATATCAACAGAAGCACATGTTTCAGGTACATGTGACTTTATTGATTTTTTTATTTTGAACCATCAAGATGTGCTGTATTCTGAGTGGTGGATTTAGTATTCAAATTTGTGACAGATGGGTTGAACCAATATTTTGTTTCTTGATAGGATGTACCAACAACATGTTGTAGATTCAAATTATCAATGTATAATGTATTTTCAATACGATGTACCAATATATTTAGTTTTGTGTTGGATGTACCAACATTTTGTTGTTGATAGAATATGCCAAAAAGTTTTTGCAGATTAAATTTTCTATTTTTTGGGGGGGGATGTACCAATATTTTGTTATTGATGGAATGTACCAAAAAGTTTTTAATTCTCAATATTTGTATACTGACAATATTTTGTGGATTCAAATTTCAAATTTGTTTTCAATGGTATGTACCAATGTTGCAACAAATGTTGCAGACTTGATCATGCTGGAAAATGCTTTCGCGCTAGAGAGAATGATTCAGTGTGTACATCAGGTTGATGCACCCAACAGGTCCAGCCCGATCGGGCTTGAAAACGATGCCAGGCTGATGAGCCAGATTCAGTGTGTCAGGGCCTTAACATAAGATGCGAACCGCGCATTGGTCAGCCGACTGATTTCAGGCACGATATTGATCTGGGAAACCGCAACATGACTCACGGAAGTGGTTGGATTTGACGTGGAGGTCCACACTTCTGAAATTCAACAAACCACCTTTTGTTTTTGTCTCTGAGGGTCAGGTCCTTTGAGAAACCGACGAGTGGGCCCGATCCACTGGTGACATTTTCCTTCCACGCAGTTCTGCAAAGGAAGATGTGAGGGAGTTCCAAACTTTGTTTTGTGTATATCTTTCTTCAAGAGCCTTCTACAAGTCTTCTCCCTGTGGGAAATTGATCCCTGTGCAGGTCGTTCATTGCAGGACAAATTCTAAATTTTTGAAATTCATCTCGAAGAGGAAATGGAGAAATTGTGTTTGGGAGAGCAAAGAGAAGCACCTGAAAGTTCCGTGTACACCAAGACACGCCTTTTCTCCACCCACTGAGCATCAAAAGGGGTGCTTCAATAGCACGGGTGTCAGTTTGCTATTGTTTCCACAAGACCGAGGTTCTGAATTCATGCGGCAAAAGTTGGGGTGCATCTGACGCACGGGCGTGTCTTTTTTGCGCGTGATTGGCAATAGGACCGTGCAAGTCCTGTGTGTTCTGCCTGGAAATCAATCCGTCTCGACAAAAACGTTGCGCTCAACACATCGAATGTTCTACGGCACCTGCAGTTGACGTTTTGCTTTGCCTTTTTGCACAGGTGCGTGACTTGTCGAGGTTCGCAAGGGAAGCGATGGGTCAGGTCCTGGATTCCATTGAGTGGATGGACGAGCCGACGCGTGCAGTCGCCAAACGAAAAGTTTGTTGTCCGTTGTCGCTGAGTTTCTGAAACAGACACGTTCCTGACGCGCAGTGCGTGGAAGAATACGCGTCCACAGAGTGCAAAACATTTGCGTCACAACAAACGATCTGTGCATTCACGTGCGGTCTTTGTGCAAACAAACTCAATTGGTCGTTGTGGCTTTCTGCAGTTGCAGACGCTCAAAGAAGAAGTCGGAGCTCCAGATTGGTTGACTGACGACGACAGACTAGCAGCGATATTTCCTGGGGTGGGTGCACCGGTCAGGTTCAAAAGACCCACGACGAAACCTCATGTGCCATAATGCTTCAAGTTTCGCGGTGTTTCAGTTGGAGGTCAATCCAGAGCAGGCATTGGAGAGCTCCATCTCAGTCTGGCGCACCTTCGTCCTCCGCAGGACAAGAATCCTCCGAGGACCTCCTTCTGACGTGTAAGTTCTGCTCCACCTAATCGAATCGACGCGCACACAATTCATTCACCGTAAACCCACTCCGGATTCACATTTTCCGTTTTCGGAGTCGTTGTTCAGTATTTTGCCTGATATGCCAAGCTCCAACAAGAGGTGTGCAACAAGTGAGGTTTTCGTTCTCACGAAAATGAATTGTCGTAAGTTGAAATACCCTTCTGAATCCAGTGTGGACTGTAGACACTTGCTTTATATTCATAGATTAGTTCTGTACAATATCTAAAAGTTAGCCGTCTGAAAAACAAGATGTTTTTCCTTTAAATTGAGGATCGTACTGGGACAAATGTGTTCTGGAGACAATTTCCATCATTTATAAAGTTGCGGTCATTGAAATGATAAAAAGTTATATCCATTGTGGAAACGTGACAAAAGCAAAAAATTTTGCACTGTTATTTGCAAACAAATTCCCACATTCAGTTGCACGTCAAGTTCCAGCAAAATATCCATATCCAGAAGAGTACACACAATCAGTCTTCTGCAGTGCTGCGTACTGAGGGTTACAGGAGCCCAACATGCTTGCACTGAGAACCATGCTGTTCTGGCCCCACCCACCAGGCATAACACCTGCACTCTACACATTACTCAATGTCACACTCCACAGCAATTTACTCCAAAGGCTTCTTCAAGCCTCTTCTGGAGTAGCTTTGGGGTCACAGGAACCTTCTTTTCAGGTTGAACCTGAGTGTTGGTTATTGCAGGGACACTGGTTGGAGTTTAATTGCATCTTTAGATGGTATATATTTCACAACCATGTTCCTCAGTCTGGAGCCATGTGCTCATGAATGCAGTCAGTGTTGAATGTACATTGCCATGCCAGCTGTGAGAATCACTGTGGTAGTTCTGGTCAATGGGTTTCAACAAGGCAAGATGTTGTGTAGGGAATTCCCAAAATTGGAGGAAGGTCTTGAATGGTCCAATTGATCAAGTTCAGCTTTGGTCAGATGTTGTTCTGAGGAAAACATTTTGGTCGGACAGAAGTTCTCCACTGAGGAACAGTGAGGGTTGTAATTGTAAGTTTTTTTACTTTTTAAACTTTCTCTTGCAAGTGTGAATCTGCATGCTTCACTCGCAATTGAACCTTCCCGCTTCCCCTGCTTGAAGCTGTGGAGCAGCTTCACCTGTAAGAGTCCCTCCAATGCATCAAACCTCCATCTTAATTAGAGGCTGAGAATCAGCTGTTTGCATCTGGTCAAAAGGGTAGTTACTATGGAACTCACTTTTGAATTTTAAAGTTTTTATGTGCTTCAGTGTAGTATTCTGATACTCACAATGTCATTGTTGTTTGAAAATCTTGCAAAAAAATCAATTTTTATACTTTTTGACTTCTTTGTACTTGTGGTTGCCAGGGAAAAGCTACATTAGCAACCAATCTGTAAGATCCATAAAGTGCTTTCAAAGACCTTCATATGAACCAAATATTATAGCTCTGTCTCAATGACAGGCTGAGATACAGCCTGTTGCTGGGGGTGGTTGCTATGGAGGCAAACTTGTAACTGGTTGCCAGGGAAGAGCTTGCCTAGCAACAAAATTGTGAGATCCATAAAGTGCTTTTAAAGACCTTTCATATGAACCAAATCTCAAAGCTCTATCTCAATTAGAAGCTGAAATTCTGCAATTTTTATCAGGTTACTGGGGTGGTTACCATGGAAACCAACTTAGAATTTTTGACTTTGGATACAATTTTTACCTTGAGTACTGCTTTACTTTAGTGTAAGTGCTGATACTGAAGCCCCTATTTTGACTTGAATAACAGGCTCAGAAAAAAGCTATTTCTTAATTTTTTGACCTTTTTGTGCTCATGGTTGCCAGGAAAGAGGTACCATAGCAACCAATTTTTTTTTTTTTTTTTTGAAAAATGCTTTCAAAGACCTTTCATATGAGCCCATGTTCTTTGCTCTTCTTCAGTAGAAGTGATTCTCAGGGGGGGACAAAGTCCACGGGGGGACAAAGTGTGACGGGGACATCTGGTCCAGGCTGCCCAATCTGCACTGCCACAAGGTGCTTGCCCTGAAGGGACTTCGCACAAAAAACACCTGGAGATCATTTCTCCAGTACTTGACTTGATTGTGTATGTTAGGCATGTAGTAGCACGCCCGAGGGTAGATCTACAGGGCGGAAACCCACACAACACAAAGGAGTCCTGGTAGGGTTTGCAAGACTTTGGTCTTCTCTTTTGTCTTGGTCATTCAGATTTTTGCAAACCAGGACCAGCAAAACTGAGGTGAAACTTTGTGAGCCCACGAATTTCGCTGATGATGGTTAACTGTCGTGGAATGGGTCTTCTTTCCAAATTTTGGCGATCGTGGACAACCATTCCGAATTGGGATCTTGAATGGGCTTTGCTGACATTGGTTCACCATCATTGAAGTAGGGATTTCAGACTTTGCCGATAGTGGGGTACTGTGCTCTGCAGGATCGGACTCTGCCGACAATGGCATGCTGTGCTCAAGAGGATCTCGCATCATTGCATCCCTGGAAAACTGCCTGCAAATAGGATTGTGAAAGGATCATTCCATTTCCCAGTGTGCCTTGATGGTTTTGATTTTCTTCTGGCATTGACTCTCACCGGCTTCTGTTGTGTCAGGATCCTGGGTTTGTGCGCATTTTAGTTTAGTTCAGGCTTCGCATTCAAGTTCAAACGTTTTCCGGCTTGGTTGTGAAGTGGGTTGGGCCTTTTCAATGGCTTTTGGCAGTTTCCCATTCTTTTTCAGTTGTGTTCTTTTCCGGACGATCGGTTAATGACTGGTTTCTTTCCCATGTAACCCTGGGCATTAAAGTTTGGGTATGGGTTCTTTGCTGAGAGTGGATTAGTTCTGTACAAGATCTGAAAGTTATCTGTCTGAAAAAAGAGATCAAGGGTTTTTACATTGGTAACACTGCGTCAAAAAATCCGTGTGGCAAGCATTATTTTTGGCCCTTTGATGCATGGATTTGATGCAAGCATCAAAATTTTCAGTTGACACAGGCTTTTGACATGCATGTTAGATATGCCACACACATAGGATTTGTGTCTGCATCAAAATGTCACACAGTTCCCAGATGTAGAATTTCACATGGTTTCACAGTTTGGTGGGAGAACTCCTACAGCAAGGACAAACCTAGGATTTTTGACAAAAATGTTTCTTTTTGTGCTATTTGTGCATCATTTACAACAGGATAATCACCACTAAGATTTGTGTCACACTGATATTTGTTCCTCATCCCCTTGCAGCTGCATGAAACTACTCCTCATTGCTGAACAAAATAGACTAATGACTATTTTCTCTGCAGGACAATATGCAATATCACAGCAGTGGTGGAGACAGTATACCCAATCTGCATGTTCCCAACAAAGCAGCTGCATCAGCAACACCTCCTCCTCCCATGGACCCTTCATGCAGCATTGACATCACCATACTAGCCATCAGGGATTCCCATAGCACTAACAGCATAAAGAGCATTGGCAGTACTCTGAAGAAGCAGGATGAGAATTTTCAACATTCAGCCAAGAAAGCAGAGGTTAGTTTGCAAGAAAACTGATGCAAGCATTTGAGGAAATCTGCAATGATGCAGAGACCAGCTTCTGTCTGAGCCTCATTGATCAACTGAAGAGGCTTCCAGCAAAGTAGCAAGCTATTGTGAAGCTACAGATCCAGCAGATTTTGTTTGAAGCTGAGTTTCAATGTGAGCCAATGTGGCAAGTGAACAATATTGGTTCAATGTCTTTCCCATCCCAGGGTGGTTCATCATTCAGCATTTTGCACAGGCCCCCCTCCTTTCAGGGAGAGCTGATGCCACCACCATGTGGTCCCTTCACAAATGGGACAGCACAGAAAACAACCAGGTCATTGCCCATCCCTCTGAGTGAGTCAGAGATGATACCACCACCTTGTGGTCTGCTAGCAAATGGCAATGAGAAACAAGAGTCTATTTCACACAGAGGATCACAGCAAACATATCAGAATCAGCCTGTGTATGATGTCATTGATTTTAATTTGCAAAATGCTGATCAGTGCCTGGGCCAGTGAGTATGAAGAGGTGATATGCAGATGTTGAATTCAACTTGTGACAAGGCATCATTTGAAATGCTTGCAATGTGATTTGAAGTGCATGCATGATTTGTTTCACAATACAATTTGTTTGGAAAGACTTGCTTGGGTTGAAACAAATCCTATTCATGCTACAAATCTGACAGTTGGACAAATAGTGCTGCAGTTGAGAAATGTTGACTTACATAAACAAGAAGCCCAGCTTGTTTCCACTGGAATTATACTGCTCCCACTCCCATGAAGTAGTCTGCAAGCCACTCAGATAGATCGAGTGCTGCATCTTTGTACTGCTTCCCAGGTAAGATGTGCAGGCTTCTGAGTCTGCCCTTGTCAGTCTGTTCACATTAAACCTTACACTGCCAGAAGCCACTGTAGTGGCTCAAGATCAGTCACATTTGGATCAGTTGTGCAAAATTGTGTGGGACCAGGAGGTGCTGCCACTCAGTGAATGTTGGTGTTTGGGGTGCCCAACAGATGTCAGCTCCCTGACTTCCCTTGACCAATAGCTGTTTGTTTACAAGCCATTTTGTGTTTCTGTGTGGCAGTGGAAGGTTTAAAGTCATTAGGTTTGAGCAGTTCATGTTTCATTTCAGTGGGCCACATTCAATCTGGCCATGACATTGTGAACACTGATGTTTTCCTTTGTGAGGAAATTCTGTAGTACAACACAAGCCACATTGCTCTCATCTTTCATTGATATTGCTGACAGGAGGACTCTAAACCTCGAAGCTGCAATGGCAAAGGCATTTTCCACCACATGTTGACCATGCAAAAGTTGGTAATTGAACACCATCTCTCTATCACTGAGATCATGGCCTTTCTTCTTGTGTGAGGTGGTTGGGACCAGTTCCTCTTGGGCAGATTCAGACATTTTGAATGGACCTCATCAGCTTGAGAACCATACACCCCCACACTGACAGCAATGAACTTGTAATCTGAGTTGACAATTGCCATGAGAACTACTGAGATCATTCCTTTGTAGTTGTAGCAAGTGGATCCAGAATTCCTCAGTTTGATGACTTGCATCTGTTCACCATTGAGGGCACCTACACAATTTGGCAGATTCCAGCATGTGGCAAACTGTTCAGCAGCATGCAGTCAGATCTCTTCTGTTGGTGCAGGCAGAACCTCCCTGAAAAGGGCATCCCAGATTGCCTTGCAGGTGTTGATGACTTGGTTGCAGATAGTTGAGATCCTAAGTCTGAACTGGTAGTACAGACTCATGAAGGTTTCCTCTGTGGCCAGGAATCTGAAAATTGAAACATAAGAATTTTTTGTAGGACATGCAGAAGGCTGTCATGACAAACATATTCACCAATTGGGCTGACACAGTGGATGTCTTCATCAATACAGTTCCTGCTCTGTGACCTGCCTCAGACTTCACCAGACATCTTCATGGTCTTGTGAATTTCAAGGTAAAAAATAGACAAGAAGTTCCGAGGCAGGAACCCTGATGGTTGCGGAAGTGGGGAGGGGGGTTGGTAGGGGGAGGGGGTGTTG
>JAAUXT010001964.1_pt1 | contig 12793 bp, 10 predicted proteins | sample 7278171 | NCBI WGS metagenome assembly JAAUXT01 (sample SAMN14350112, study PRJNA611818) | marine sediment metagenome | isolation source: surface marine sediment (1.8m) | place: French Polynesia: Moorea | collected 2018-08
AGAATGTTGTGTTGCTGTTGGTCTTTCATCACACAAAGACCTGAGCAACTCAAATTTGTCATTCTTGAAATACGACAGCCAATCGGTCACTTAAATTTTCTGCCTCGTAGATTTTTATCCTGGATGGTGAAAATTTGAATGACGAAAAATTGGTGGGTAAAAATCTTTATGTGTGTCTCCTGAATGACAAATATCTGTCAGATCAACTTTTCCTGGATGACATTTCCTGGACAAATCCCAAACAAATCCAGACCAAGTTCAATGCGTTGCAGAAGTGACAAAGGCAGCCGCCCAAATGTCAGCAATTCAGGACTACCTCAAGGGTCTGACTTGACCTCAACCAAAAATGGAAACCAATTTGATGGGAGGTTTTTGTCTTCAATTGAAATTCCTTCACAATCTGGGATACATAAAATCTTCACAAAGCCAAGTTCTGAGAGTGAACTCTTTGAAAATGCTCAAGACTGCAATCCAAAAACTGGGTCCTTGGGCCTGGCGGCAATTTGAATAAATTTGTATACACAAGACCTTTGTTCAAAAATTTTGTGTGCTCTTAGTCACCAGTGATCCAACATTTTTGAAGAACTTGAACAAAACAACTCACCCCTGCAAACTTCTAAATCTCCTGATCTCATCACAAGAGTGACCCCAGCACACCACCATCAGTTTGCCTTGGATTATCATAAAGCAATTTGCACTTGACAGAATTGTGTGTGTGTGTGAAAAACTGCTTTTGTTTAGGAAATGCTGTTCCTGTGCAAAACTTCACGATAAAAAACTGCTCGGTGATGAGGATCTCCGGATAATGATCATTCCTGAATCACAAGAATTCCCAAGATGTTGATTTGTACACAAGTCAGGATCGTGTCGCATCCGCTGGAGGTGTGCGTGCACACGCGCTGTGGAGGAACGAAGTTCTAGACTGCACGTCTTCAAGCCCACTATTCATTTTGCAGTGAGTGAGTTGGAGGTGGGGCGGCTGTGGGATCGCTTCCTGCAGCTCGGCGCCAACGATCAGGGCGTCGTCACTGCTGACGCTCTGCAAGACACGAACCTCACCGCCTCCGACATTTTCGCCAAAAACGTGAGTGCTGTCATTCTGGAACCTGCAAAGCAGACGCGTGGATCACAAATGAGTCCACATATTGTGACACACCGACCCGTCTTGGCCCGCCATACCATTTGTTTGCAAATCCGGTGAGACACGCACAGTCAGCTTGTTGACGGCACTGTAGTGGATGCAGTGTCACTCTGGGGGACGCAATTGCGACTTAGCGACATCATACAAGTAGATCTACCAAAGAGAAATCGTTGCGTCTGACAATGGGGTATATTGTGGGACGGCGAAGGAAGTTCAAGTTTTCGAGGGCCAGTCAGGAGAGCACTGGATCGTTCCCCTGGGTCCACTGGGGTGGCGCAGTTCGAGTGAAACTCGCAAGAATTTACCAAACACTGATCAGCGATTGCCGTCTCGGGGGTTTCTTTGTCAATCCAGTTTTGATTGCAGTCTATTGTCTGGTTTGCTGGCAAATTTTGTGAAATTATCTGTCAAAATGGGAAAAAACAGGTATGAACACGTGCAGCATTCTTTTCAGCGACGAGTTGAATTTTTCCAGTCTTTTTTCTCCTTGCAGAACAAAGTTCTGGTGATTGTATTAAAGTGTGTTTGATGGGGGGCATGTCCCGCTTTCAGCGGTTTGGACACAGTTTACACTTTGCTCCTCCAGGTTCCTAATTAATCCCTGTTAACGCGATCAGCCTTGAACTGTTTTCCGGTCGAACTGGCTCGCAATTAAGAGACGTGTTAAACGGACCGCGTTCGTCGCTTGGGGTGTTGCCGACAACGCATCAAAGTGTTCACCGTGATCGGCAGCGCATCCAGACGCCCGAAAGGTGTGAATTGCGCGTCGCTCGCTCTCCGAACTCCACGAAGTAAACACGCAGCAAACTCAGTTTGTCACAAACTCTCGCACAGTGAACACTGTCCGTCCACTTTCGCTTACACCGAGATTTTGTCCTGCGCATCGTCCACGTCAACAGTTGGAAATTTTCCGGATTGCTCAGTTTGAACTTGCGTTTTTGTGCAATAAGTTATTTGTTCAAGTCAACACACGATGGGGTTGATCAAGTGGATGAAGGAGAAAACTTCTCGCAAGTCTTCGAAAACGTACAGGGTGAGTGGATTTTTTTTTCCGGAAACAACACGCTTTCTGGTTCTGATTCAAAAATTCATCGACCGCAACAAAATTTTCTCAAGACGAAATTGTTGAACAACACTGACATTAGTTGGTCTGCAGGGTGCAAACATTTTTCCATTGTTCGCAAGTGATATTTCTACTCTCGACAGAAATGATTGAAAATTGAGCTGAAAGTTGGTTTTGCCTCGTGTGGATTTAGAAGGTATGCTCAGGATTTGACGCTTGATGTTTTTGTTGCAGATGTCGGAGCTTGAAGCCAAGTATCCGAGTGGTCGTCTCAGGGGCAACGCGTCCGGTCCGGCAGTCACCGTGGTGGACCGAAATCACTCGAGTCGCGCCGCAGGGACGTCGCTTCCGGCAACCGAGGTCGGGGCGCCACCAACCCCCGGCAAGCCGACACTGCTCAGCATGGCTTCGCTGACGAAGCTGCATGCTAATGCCTGCACTCCGGCTCGCGTTGATGCAAGACCACCGACTCTGCTCGAAGACACTCCAGCGTGGACCCCCGAACCCTCTTTCACTCCGCATCCTCCGATCCAGAAGCCTTGGAGGTGCTTCACTCCTGCTGTGCCCAACAGTCCGTTGTCCCGCGAGTGGAACAGCCCAGCCTCTGTACTTGCGGAGGAAACAGCCCTGACAACGCCCGATCATGCTCAGATTGATAGTGCCGTCCAAGACGCCGTGGCCCAAGCCCTGAACTATGATGAAGCTGATGAACATCCGCGCACCCCGCGCCTGCCTCCTACCGGCTGCAGCAGGACCCCTCGGAGCAGGTGTCTCGACAGACCCACGCGTCGACGTTTGCCGCGTCTGGGTGTGAGCTCGTTGGCCCCTTCACCACGTGTGCCCGTTTCTCCTTTTCCTCGTCGTGCCCGCCGTTCTGTAGTGAAGATGGGCGTCTCCCCTCGCTCAGGCACCCCGCTGCGCCGCTCTCGGAGCACTACCAACCTCAGGTCGTTGAACGACGAGGTTGAGGAAATATTCGACATTTTGGAAAAACCTGCGCTCAGAGGTGAGTTCATAGACAAAATTTTCAGACAGCACAGATCTTTGTTTTCAGCCAAATGTGCCTTTTGCTTGGTGTTGGTTGAACATGCCTTCAGAAGAAGTCTTGAATAGATTGTGTGTGCACGAAATTTGTCCATCAATTTCAAAAATATCCTCTCGTTTCCAGGCAAAGAGCTTGAAGAGGCGCTCCGGCGTTTCCCCGGTTACCGGCCTCAGCTCTGCGAGATCTCACCGACCACCGACCCAAGCCACGAAGCTGACGAATGCGCCAGGCGACTCCATTTTGACGACGAGGAAGGAGATGGTTGCGGCATCGAGACGAAAAGCATCGCTGAAGTCATCGAGGGATCAGCCACCCGACGACTGACCCGCGCTGGATCGGAGGGCCTTTTGCAATGGCGTGGCTCCAGCATGGCGGACCTGTCCAGTTGTGGACAACAATCAAGTAAAGAATCATCTGACGACAACAACGAGGAAGGAGATGCTCCTGCTTGCGGCATCGAGACGAAAAGCATCCAGGGATCCGCCACCCGACGACTGACCCGCGCTGGATCGGAGGGCCTTTTGCACTGGCGTGGCTCCAGCATGGCGGACCTGTCCAGTTGTGGACAACAATCGTCTGACGACGACGCTGAGGACTGTGACCCGCCCAGCGTGAGCGATGCTCAGGAGGTGATGACGCCGTCTCCGCGCATCGGCTGCATCGGTCCCTGCGCGCGACGCATCAAGCGCTTCCGCCGTCCACGTCACGACCGCCGTCCGTCCGTGTCTTCCTCAGCCTCAGACGAGCAACCCTCTGCGCCAGTTGTGAAGAACACGCCTCAAGAAGCCAAACCAGCGTCAAGGAAACCGCCGCTGCTGCCTTTGACAAAACTTGTCAGCAGCTTGCCCAAGGAAGCACCGCCTCAGCAACGCCGTGCCGATAAGACCAGCCACATTTCTGCCGAGCCACCAAGAAGTGTCGACAGCAATAACATTCCGAAGCCACCACCACGAAGGTTGCCCCGACTGCCGTTGACGGAGCTCGTCAGCAGGATGCCCATACGGGCCCCTCTTCACAGCATCAAGAAGAAGGTCGGCTGCCTGAGGAATCCCGCACCGCCGAAGCCACCCAGGATCTATGCAATAAAGGTCGTCAGCAGCTTGCCCGATGAGTCCCGTCCGTGGCTCCTTCGTCTTGCCAAGGTCAAGGGTTCGTTGATTGCCAAGCCCTACTCCGCCTTCGCCGCTGAAGCCATTCTGAAGTCCGCCGATTCAGAAGATGGCTACGTGAATCCATACGTCATTGTCGACAGCCCCAAGAAGCCTTCGCCGATTCCTCATCGTCGCCAGATGTCTGATGGTGACTCAGCTTACAGCACCGAGAATCAGCCCCGGTCGAGGTCCGACTCCGGAGTTCAGTCTGCCGACCACACCCTCGACGACTTCGCTGACGAGCGCCCCGCGACCTGCGCCGACGATTACGGTTCCGACGCCACGAGCCTCTACCATTCGAACAGCGAGCTCTCCGATCCCGGCACTGCCAAAGAATACGTGTGCGACAACTCGTTCGACTGCGACACACCGGCGCGAGAGAAGGTCTGCGAATCCGTCGCGAAGGTGCACTCTTGGTTCGATTCGCAAGATCCCGGGTACTTCAAATCGACCGCGCTCTAAATCAGCCGCTCTGTGCACGGTTGACTTGTGAACATTTTGGACTGTCGGATATTTCGCTTGTCTGCTGATTGTGATTTTGATGTTCTGAATCGCCAGTGATCTCGAGAGCAATTTGCTGCATTCTCAGATTTTCCACAGTGCCAGTTTGTGTGATCTGTGATACGATTGGACCCGGAATAGTTCGGCCAAAACAATGTTTGTACATTTTGTAACACGTCAAAATCAGTCTTTTGATCTCTTTTGAGCGTTCGTCTTGAACGAATAATGCTGTGATGGTTTTCGTGCAACAAAGGCGTGTCGTGTGTTTGAGCACCGTAGTTGTAGCTGTTTTCACGAAAATTCGTTTCAAATAAATACCAAAAAAAGAGAATCATCCTCCCTTTTTTGTGGCAGTTTTCGAGCTAGAGCGTCTTTCCCAAACGTGTTTTCTCGTCGAAACTCGAGTGACGCCAGAAGACAGGCCGAGCGAAGTTCGCAATGACACGTCCAAGTTTTGTGGTCATGATTGCACTTCCAAACACTGATGCATTTTGAGTAGTTTTCAGCGATTTGGCGTGCATCGCAACAAGGGAAACTGCGCCAGTCTTTTTCAAAAAAAGAACGCTGTTACAATTTTCCTTTTCTGACAAACGCAAGTATCAGGTCTCACTTTGTCGGTACAGATTCTGGTTGCGCTGAAAGGCGGCGACGGTGCGCTCCACTTCCAGACGTTCCTCAACGCCATGCGCTGGGCGCAACTCAGCCACACCGAGCAGAAACTCAGAGGTACGCAGCCACCAAGCCGAAGAGGTTTCAAGGGACGAAGTTGCGACATACGTAAACCATTGAGTTGTTTCTAGGCATCTTCAACTTGCTGAACAGCGGGGGTCCCTTGGACAAGGATTTGTTGGAGAAAGTGCTGAAGCGAGTTTATCCTGAGGACAGCCAGGTACGTTTTCCCTGAGTCAACACTGAGGTACTGGAATGGACAGTCTGGAGGTGGCAGATCTGAAGGCAGCATTGAAACTCAGCAGTCAAAACCGTGAAGTTCTGTTCACCCTGCACAAGCGAACTCCCCCCCCCCCCACCAACAATTTCCGGAAATGTAATCATTGTTGTGGAAAGCACGTCTGTGTGCGTGTTGTTCTTGAGTTCGTCGATGCAAGTGAGTTTGAACCAATCAGTCTGCAAACGAAGAAGATTTTGTTTGAAAAGAAGGAAGGCGATTTCCTTTTCAGGAGGCGGTCAGTAGAACTGCAGCAGTTTTCTTCGAGCAAATGGACGTGGACGGGACAGGTGAGTCTCCTCATCGGCAATTCGGTCAAACAGTGAAGCCATTTGTTCCATTGATCAGCTTCCTTGCAGGGTGTGGAGATTGTTGAGTGGTTGGCCTGTAGTTGCAAAACCCAGAAAGCTCGGAAAACACGAGAAACATATTGTTTTCTGCAGGTGAGGTGGCGGAAGAGGCTTTTGTCTCCTGGGTTCAGAAGATGCCAGACGAGACCCTGTCTGCGATCTTGGAGTTCAAGATCGTCCCAGGATCGATCAGCGATGAGGGTTCGAGCGGGCAGAATGCAGCCGCGGTCAGTGCTTAGTCACGATGGCTTTCTACACAAAAGCGAAGTCCACAGAAACATAGTTGTGTGCGATGCTGGCACTCTGCATTGAGTTTTGTTGTTTGTTTCCTCTTCAGACTTTTTGCTTGCATGTCATGAAATAGCAAAAGGTCAGGTTCCCAGAGAAAAACAAAAGAACTTCGATCGTGATCTCAAGCTGTTTGTCACTTTTTCTCACAGGGGTCGAACTCGAATGCAGGTGACACGGATCCCTGAAGGGCTGGTGGCGCGTTCGTTGGATGAACGAACGAGACGATCACATTCACCGCGCAGATCTTTCGCAGAATGTCAAACACGTCTTGCGTGAGCTTGTTAGAATAACTTGCAGCTGATAAAATTCAGCAACTGAAGCGAAACCAAACTGCACAACGAACGGCGAAGTCTTTCTCACGTGGTGTTAGAGAATCACACTGCAGATATGTATTTTGTCGTGATGTCAGAGTATATTTTGCCCGTGCAGTGGACAACTGGCCAGATTCATTGTTTTGGATGCGCCGACAAGGCTTCAGGATTTCTTTGATCTCACCTCATCGATAACTTGTGATTGGGTAAATTTCTGTGTCAACCAGATCTGGTCGAATCATTCCACAACTGCTGTTTTGCCGTTTATTTCACTCACCAATGTTTCATCAGCCACTGTTTGCCTTTTGGCGTATTTTACACTTATTGATGTGGTTTCGTTGAACAAAGCAGAAACTAGATAACCACCCTGGGACGTGTTCATTATTGGAGAGGAGTCCCTGCCGGAAACGTTGCGCTTGCAGCGTGAGTCATGTTCACTTCACTTTGCGCCACATCTGGACACGACAGGTCATTATGGCACTCAGAGCTGTGCAAGAAGCGACAAAAGAAAACGTTTGGCACCAACAATTTAGAAAATAACAATTCTTTATTCACAGATGACCTTGTCAAAAAGTCACACAAATGTACTCTCAATTTTTTCACCAATTTGAACACATTTTCTATTGCTGTCTTTGCAACCAACCTTCCACCATTTTGACATTGTGCGTCCTAACTGCATCGAGGAATCACCAGATCCAGATTGGTCATCTGCATATGTTTGTCACAAGGAACTTGCACCACAATTCCACGATACAATGAAAATAGAAATCTGAAACATCCAAATAATACTTTTCGGACGTCAAAGTCGAATTCGTAAGTTGGAAACACATGTAAGTTTGAACATTGAAATGTTGAAACTGCCTTTTTAAAACTGCGAAACGAAGTCTGTTCAATTGGAAAGAACGTTGACAAAGTTTTACTTCCTGAGTTTCGGAGGCTGGCGACAACCACTGCTGTGTGTTGTTGATCCCTGATCTTTCTGTGGAAGTCAGAAACCCAACTTGGAAAAGCTTTCACGACTTCTTTTGGAAGTCGAAGTCACCAACACAGACAAAAACCCACACCACGAGTTGTTTTGTTTGGTCAGTTTTGTGTCAGATCGAACACATCTGCAACTTGACTTCACTTTCAACACATGCACTCGTGGGAACCCGACACACTGTCCCTGTGAGAAATCCAACCAGCAGGACAGTTCCCTTCTTTGTACTGCACCAAACACTGTCTTTGTGAAAGTACACAGAAAAACCAATCCTGTCTGCTGTGCTTCACCTCGTTCGGCGAAATGCCAGCAACACAGAATTGTTGTGAAACAACCAGACATCACAAGAAACAACAGACCAAAGAAATTGTACCGCTGGAGTGACTGAGTGACTGCTGTTCAACCACAAACTGCTAACAGCTGAGTTATCGAAGACCACAATCAGCAGCACAATTCCCGTGTATTTCCCATACCAGCACATTTTGGGCCCTCGGTGTGTACAGTTGCAACTTTCTCAAACAGTTTCATTTCAAGACACATTGTCATGCACTGCGTGCTCACAGAACGCACATTATTGTTTCAGAAATGCGATATAATGTGGAAAGTTCCAGTCAAACAGTTCCTTCGAAGCTGCCATTCCCAGAATATTGTGAACATTTTGTTCAGTAAACCACAGACAACCAATAGAATTTCAACTGGTTCTGAACCAAAGAAATTCGTGGCAAAAATTAACAAATTATGAGGACTGGACTGCACTGGCAAGTCTCATATCACAAACTACAAAATACAATGCTCCAAAAGACACAAAGAATAAACAGAAAATTCTGCTGGAATTCTTTCGCAATTTTAGACTCTACTGATCTAACCTTTGCGAAAGAATTCCACCATAATTCTCTGTAACGCAAGTTTAACCATCTCAAGCCCAAACCTTGCTTCGACTGTTTGTCCCCGTTTTTCTTCTGCTCCCACCTAACACCAACTTTCCACTGATTTTGGCAATCCATCGACATCTGGCTTGGAACCGACTTTTACGTGGCCCCTCTGTCTGTCCAAACGTGCAGTTCTTGTTACCCCTTGAATACCCTTCGACAGTTCAAGCACTCGATTCTCAAAACAACAAACAAAACTCACAGCACACAATATCGCACACAACTCGCTTTGGCCAGCTGCGTGTTGCCCATTTTCTTCAACAGCACAAACTCTCGTTTACACACACACAAAACAAAGACAGCGTTTGTGCGGGTGGCACACCCACTTTGGAAAGTTCACAATATCAGCTCGAAAATTCTACCATTTGAACACCAACGTTATTGCTTTGCAGCTCCAAGATGCACAATTGGCTTCAACAAGTCAGTCACTTCGGATTCGAAGGCTAAAATGCACATTTCGTCACATACACCACGGAGGTTTGGGGAATTTTGACACTTCCATGGGAATGTTTCCCATGCAGTGGTGCCATTGCTTTACACACACACCAACTACATTTGAGCGATCGTCAAGTCGAGACCATTCCGAGGACAGCTGTGTGCTTGTGTGTTTTCCCTGAACTCAGCTGATAACACAAACGTGTTTTGCACAAGTTTGTTCAGAAATGAGCGAAGCAATTCCAGCGATCACGACACGGAATGGCCTGAACTTCACAGCAAGTGCACACGTTGAGCGACACAGTTCTCATCCCCTCATGTTATGATTTTTCAACACGCCACCTTCTGAGATAATTGCATCAAAAGCCGTTTCTTTTGAATTTACCAGCATTTGGCAAGTACCAGAGGGACGCAACAGTTTCGTTTCGTTAGTTTTGTATTTTGGCATTTCTCAACATCAATTACCGAAGCAGTGGCATCAAAATCTCGTGAACCTTCACACACCGTCAACAGTTTCTGTTCCGAGAAAAAGTAGACACGTAACAAAATCTTAGGAACTTGTGCTGCTTGTGTAACAGTGATGCAAAAGCAATCAACACAAAATGGGCTCAAAGATAAAAGACAAATAGACGACGAGGTCGAGACAACGATTGCTAGTCGTACCTTTGTCGTTTTCTGGATTTTTTTTACAACGATGAATTTCACTTTTGAGAAAATCAATGGCGAAAAGAGCCCGACAAAGGAACGTGATTCGTTGTTCAGTGCAAGGTTTGAACTGACGATCAATCGACCGTTCACGTGAAGTGGAATTTCGTTTGAACTTGATGAGTAAAACTCAACGCTGTTCCATTTGGCACCAGTTCACCTTTAGATCTGAATCCAAAACCAATCTGGCTCTGCAAATTGACTACTGGCAAAATGATTGCATCTCAAAATGATTAAAATATTATTATTTCAAACAAAAATTGAAAACTTCGGAAATTCTTGCACGAAGCACAAAACTTCCCCAACGCGAGTGTGGGCAGATCGTTGTTTTGATCAGCAGCACCTCACATGGATTGCATCACTGCTGGGCACAAACAATTTGGGATGAACAGAAGCACTCTCAGCTTTCACGGTCACACCGGACAAGTTCTGTGCTCAGTGCCCACAAAACATACAATAGCAGTCTAATCTTTGAAAACTAGGAACTTCTGTCGACAACAGTCCCGAAACCAACAATTTTTCTCACAGAACACGACACTGTGTTCCAAACAGTGGTACCGGGAGGACACTTTTTCAAAGGCCTGTTTTTGAGAGAAACGTGGAAACTGATTGCAAATTGTCAAACCATTGCAGAACGATGATCGTCGATTTCTCACGTAAGCTTTCTTTGGCCTTCTTTCCTTGCGATTTTCTGCACATAAATTATCTTTGGGAACATGTGTCTCAAACTGGGGTCTGTAACGTTTGTCGCTGGTTCACTGAAGGTGACGCGACGGCGTCCCCTGATTGGTCCATTGCTCGTATTGGCTGGCTCGAGGCTGGTACCCAAGCGACTGTTTCACTGCTACGCGACAAGCACCACGTGGTCAGGAAGAACGGGCGGCGCCCGCAGCGCAGCCTCCTTCTGCAGCTGTTCCTGCAAATACAACAGCATAATCGTGTACATTGTTTATGCTACGAGTTTTCTTCAGGAAAATGCGAACTGTGGCAGACCGTACACGACTTTTTTTTTTGGCCGTTCCTCACGTATGGCCAGAAGAACAACACTAAAGGGCGTGAACAGAGACTGGTTGAGAGCGAAGAGCATCACATGTACGCACGAGTTTCCATTTGATGATCTTCACCCATTCCTTGAGTTCGTCCTCGGTGGCCGCGTACATGTAGAACGTCCTCCACGGAAACACCAACCTGTAATGAGGCAGAACGGATGAACACATATCATTTATGTAAAGTAAAGCACTCACACAAGACTTTCTTTGGTACGTGTTGTCAACACACATACTAGTTCTGAGATCAGCGCGTGGATGAGACCTGCTGTACTACGGCTTGACCCACACAGAACACTGTGTGCGCGCCGGAGAGCAACAAGTGTGTTTTGATTGCACCACCTTGACGACGTTCAATTTGGACCCATCTCTTGCAAACACAGAGGACGCAGTTGAACGTACTTGAAGCAGTTTTCGCGCTTGACGTCGTGGGTGGTAGAGCAGAGAGTGCACTGCGCCAGGTCGAGGATGCGCACCGGCTCCGAGTCGTTCTTCTCCTTGTAGTAGCGAAGCTCGTTCCGGTTCAGCACGAACCACCGCGTCTTCCAGTTCTACAACAGGGCAACTGATTGATTGACTTGTTGGGTCAACGTTGTGGAACATGTCGAGCCAGACAAACGTCCAAGAACAACCTGCCAGTGAAATGATGCACAGACTCACAATTCCTCGTTACGATTTTGTGCAAACTTGTCTCTTGCTGTCAATATGCTTCTCCAACAGCACTCCATACCTTTATTAGACCTCCCAGTTTGGTCAAGTAACCTTCTTTGGAAGCCAGCTGGAAAGGAAAGTGAACATGTTGGAGGCCAATCGATTCCAATAAGCTACACTTGAGCGGACAGTTTCGGAAACTGCTGCAAAAGAAAGAAATGCTGCGTCTGAATGTCTTGTGGTCTCACAAAGGAACAGTTTGGATTCAGCCACTTTTTCAAAAGATGAATCGTGAACAATTTATTTGAATGTCTCTGCTTTATTCAAAGGTAATTTCGGTAAAACGTTCAGACAACACGAAATGGTACGTTAGTCGGACGTTTGCGTCACGATTTTGCCCAGAATATTGGGAAGATCAACTTGCACACCAAAGGCAGCGACTTGCGTGCGTAACCAAATGTGTTGAACTTGTTTGCCGAACACAACTCTACACTCACCGAGAAGTTGGGACTCTGCTGCACGCTGAACGTTCGGCCGATCTCGGCATGGATCCGGACTGTCTCGTACATGTTCGGCTCCTCGACGTCCCGAGGGTACGGGTACTTGAGCCGGGTCAGCACGCCTGCAACACACGGAGCCAGACACGTGAAATTCAGCAGTTGCACTGTGAAGGTCATGAGGGCAAACACGAACATTTCATGAGACCTGCCAACAGGTCAACTCAACAAAATGTGAAGGGTGGAATTCAGAAGGAGCATTCACGACAAAGCACAACCGTATGTGTGCAACCATGCAAAGTCAAACAGTTCTGCTCAAAGTGCAAGCTGTCAAAATTTATGGTAGTCTTTCGGAGAAACGCTAAACCAGAAAAGTTGTGAATCTTTGACAGCGGAAAATGGATCTGGCCTGTTGTGATACCTTTGAATTCAATTCGCTAGTGGTTTGAAAGTTCCCGAGAAACATGAAACAACGACAAACGACCAGGTTGCAAGAAAAGCGTCCGTCCTCAGAAAGTACGTATCAAACAGTCCATTCTCGCGGTTATCCCTCATCGTGTGCCGTTCCTGCGTCGAATGCCACTGAGGGAAAGAAACTGATCAACCCTCGAGGAATGAGGGTTCTCAGAACACAACTGAGATCAAAGTAATGGCAACTAGACTTTCAAGTAGACAATCAGCCGCGGGCAGCGTACATCGGCAGGACAGCACTTGTCCCAATCTACCAATACCCCAGTCAGAAAATGTCTGAG
>JAAUXT010114285.1_pt1 | contig 12793 bp, 10 predicted proteins | sample 7278171 | NCBI WGS metagenome assembly JAAUXT01 (sample SAMN14350112, study PRJNA611818) | marine sediment metagenome | isolation source: surface marine sediment (1.8m) | place: French Polynesia: Moorea | collected 2018-08
AATTTGACTCTGTAAACTCAAATCATTAATAAAGCGCACTCACACAATCTGATCCGAATTTCTGACAAAAAAACACAAAGTGTGCACCAAGTAACGGGCCCTAATACTACTGTCAGTGACAGCTCGGTAGACGAAACCACGTCGGCTTGGAGTGGAGCGGGGTCCCCAGCTTCCAACGGAAGGGGCCCGCTGGCACCTTCCTCTGTGTACCAAAAGTCCTCCGGCTGAGCTGGTGGTATGACGGCCCTCTGGTCTGCAGACCCTGCGGGTGAGGGAAGGTCTAGTTCACTCACCACAGATGGGGGCCTGGCTCCAAGGGGAGAACGGTCCGTTGAGGCTCGCTCCTCCGGTAGAGGTGCTGCGGTGTCGGTTGTCTCTGGTAGAGGCGCTGTGGTGTCGACCGTCTCCGGTAGGGGCGCTGTGGTGTCGACCGTCTCCGGTAGAGGTGCTGCAGTGACGACCAGTCCCGGTAGAGGCGCTGCAGGATGTAGAGGTGTGCCCCGTCCCAGGACGGGGGCCCGCAGAATGGGCCGTTCAGAGGAGGCCCATCACGGCTGAAGCAGGCCGTCAGCCCCAGACGGGTCTGGAACAGTCGGTGTTTGTCGCGTAACGGTGGCTAGTTTCCTGGGGTCGCAGGCTGTGGCTTTCCTCCCTTTGTTGTCATCCTCAGGCGTGGAAGGGGGCATGGTCGAATGGCTTGACAGGGGTGACAGAGAGTCAGATCCAGCTGGGGACGGCCCTGGAGTTGGTGCAGGTGGGTCAGCCAGGAAGACTCCTCTTTCAATGGTCATCGGGCAGGGTCCCCATAGTTCTGCCATGGGACATGTTAGAATGGCCCTTTTCGACATCTCATGCAGCTCTTCATGACCGATGGCCGTGGAGGCAAGCTGCCTTGCATCCCTGAATAGTTCCCAATCCAGGTAGGCCTGGATCCTTTTCAGCACAATCCACTGTTCATTTTCCGGTAGCCCCAGCTCATATTTGAGGTGCTCTGTCACTCCCCAGGCGACATAGTTGACAGTTTTGGCTTCTTCGTCTGGCCCACACTCAAAGTTGTCGGGGCCATAGGAGAAAAGGTCCCTCTGGGACTTGGAATCCAACTTGAAGTACCAGAGGCAGAACGCAGCTTCGAAGCGTTTTGGGGAGTACTTGCTTGCCAGGGGGCGCTGTTCCTCCTCAAAGTCTTCCATGGGTTCCAACTCTGGTTTCACAGTTATGCCAGGAGGGGCATTCACTGAACGGTCCTGGAAACGGCCCGTTGAAATGCTAGGGGGTCCAACGGTCAACAGAGCCTTGGCAATTGCTTAGTCCTGCTGGGAGTTTTGGTCCTGACGCTTGGGAGCGTTGGAGAGGACGACCATTTCACCATCCTTGTTGACTTTCACTGGAGCATAGGGGTCCTGGTTGTTCGCGTGGGCCATTTCCCACTTCCAGTCGGACCGGAAACGTTGCACTTCCTCCCTGGTGGGTCTCCTCACAGTGATGAACTCCTTCATGGGGAGGCGTCCTCCCAACTCCCCGATGCCCTTCAACCACCAATACTGGTTCCACATCTCGCGTTCAGTCTCTCGGTAGTCCTGGGTGACCCCTTCGTGGATCCCGAGGGCCAGGTAGGCCCTTCGGGCCACTGCAGCAAAGTCACGGGGAACCAGGCACCCTGCAACCACATCGGGAGGAGAATCTCCAAAGACTTCTGAGTGTGTTGCAAACAGTTGTGATCCTTGGTCCATTGAGCCTCTTCCTCCTCTGTCGTTCCCAGTCAAACTTGCCTCCTTGCTTCAAACAGACGGAATTCTTTGCACCAGTCTTCAGAGCTAAGCCTTCCTTCATATGGGTCGGGACATTCATGTTCCGGGACTGTTTCTAGAAGAAGTTGGCACCACCTCTGCATCCACGGGGGTATGTCTTCATCCTCACGGCCGTAGAAACCATCCGGTAGGAAGATCCTCCACTTGCAGGTCTTGAAGCATTCTTCCAGCGTCTTGGTGTAGTTCAGCACAGAGGTCGACTTTCTCACAGGAGGTTCAACATCAGCAAAATGCTCGTCTGCCCGTGCCTGTTTTTCGAACTTCAGCCAATTATGCAGTGAGTCTTCATTGGTCTGACCAGGATGGGGCCAGTTGTCCGGGGCCTTCCGCCAGGCCCTGAGGTTAGGACGGAACCCTGGGGCCAGCTGTGGAAGGACCTTCTTCATCAGAACGTTGGCTTGCTCATCCCAGATCTGCTTCTCCTCTCAGGCCATGGTCTCGTACCCCAGAGGCTGTAGAAAGCGGTTCCCCAGTCCTCTCCCGACGCTGTGCAGGAAAGTGGCGGTGTTGGCCATTCCAGTGGCATTGGTGGCATTGTCTGCAGCTCCGACAGCATTGGCGGCATCGCGGGTGATGGCGTCCAACTGCTGACAATCCGGGAAGATGGAAACTGCAATCTGCTTAGGCCTGACCCCTTGTTGCTGGCAATGGGTGGACTCCGCTCCTGTAGGGACAAAGTGGACTGTCCTGCTGCTCTCAGCCATTTCAGACCGGCCCATCAAATGGTGCATGCTCTTGGACCGTTTCTCCTGGTGGACCTTCACGTTGAGATCCGATTGAACCTTCACGTTGAGGTCCATCAGCGGTGTGGGTTTCCTCAGGTGCTCGTGTTGATGGATCAATTCCCTTCTCCTCTGTTCACGCCTCCTGCTCACTTCAGCTTTGTCGGGGAACAGGGTCTTTCACACGGACTCGCCTTCCAACCCTGGGTCAGCAGCTGCGGTGCCGTCCGCGGCCGTCAGACGGTTTGCACTCTTTGAATGGCCGGCTCGATCAGAACGATGCATCATGGACCTTCCCCGGACTCCATCCAGTTCCCTCTGCAGATCGCTCATACCAGGACGGGCTGGACCTGTTGCAGCTGTTGAAGCAGCTTCGTTCTCGAAGAGCCGCTTCGGCGGCTTGGGCCCGGGGCTCGGAACTAAACCTCCAGCGGCCTCTGATCCTGCCTTGGCGGCCTTCCTGTGTCTCTCTAATTCGCGGCCCCTCTTGTTTTTATGAGATTTCTTTAAACATGGAGTCCAGAACTGTAGCCACAGTGAGTACTTGCACTTCAGGAGGGCCCGGCCGATGTCTACCCGGGTCAGTGAGGGCTGCCGCCGTAGCCGGGCCTCTTCCTCTGTTAGAGCTTGCTGGATAGCAAACCAGGCTTCGTCAAACGTGGCCAGCTCGGACTCTGCGACTGTCTCCTCCATTATTTCTGGAAGGGGGGCAAATTCAGGATGAAAACATACGCAATTACCACAACCGTTTCCCAGAACGGTTTTCCATGCACCCATTAAGGTCTCCTGAATGGAGAGGGGAAAACGGGTTGCTAAATGATGGGCGAGGCAATGCCCAATCACCATACGTCTCTCACCAATTCCTACCTTCCCTTTCAAGAACAAAATCTCCTCATAACCTGTGGGGGACTGACCAAAAACACACACCAAGGAGTGTGTGAAGTAATTCAGGTTATGGACAGTCACATCCCTGTGCACATCACCAGCAATTTCAGGGTAGGGGAACTCATCAATGTCTTCAATTAATAGCCCGTGATTAATTGCCAAACTCAATTCTAAGTACGAAACAGTGAGGGATAGATCCACTTCCGCTCTGACCAACCTTCCGGGGTGACAATTCAGGATCACATCGCATTCTGGGTTAGCCACGTTTTCGGTTTCCAACCACGAAGATTTCATCCCCTGGTGGGGTTGAAGCTGGGTGCCCAGAATTTCTCTCTCTGGACAGATTCCAACCATAATTTCTGAATTCACAACTTGCCAAAAGTGTGGGGATGTAACACCTTTTCGCAAAAACGTCGGGGCACTGGTCTCAAAAACTCTAATGGTGGTGGGTTCAACCCTTGCACAACTGACAGACACACAGCTTGCCAATTTGCCAAATATTTACGGTAAAACACCAGGAAAGAATGCACTCTTTTGAGATAAGCTTCCCTGCTATGCAATGCTTCAATCCTTTCCATTACTAACCTCTCAGGCTGATGTTTTCCGCCATGATTCACTTTTTTTAGCTGAAGTCTGGATTTTCACCGCTTCCCGCACCTCTCGAATTGAACTCTATGAGTCATGTGACATTCCACGGCTCTGATTGGCTTAAACAAGTTCACCGCAAGATGTCGTGGCGAACCGTTCACAGCTTCATGGTTCTCACTTAGATTTCGTTTTCCATTGGCAGTTTTCTCCACTGGAGCAGAATTTTATCCTCAAGGAAAGTTATTTGGACTTCCTGGGGCCTTTTGCCCCCAATTCTTTCATTAATTTACTTCCTTCCGCGTGGTTTCCTTGTCTAAGACTCCCTGAAACAAACCGTTTCGGTCCAAACAGTCCGTTTGAATGTTCTGGAACGGTCCATTATTACCTATTTTTCACTGGAAGCTGCTGTTTTTGGCGCGGCCGCCATTTATCGCTCACACTTCAGACCGGCAGCTGGGTTTCAATCTTTCCATCGCATTCGTCCGTAGCAGTTCCATCTTTCTTCATTTCTTCATCATTTACGGTGAGTATTGAACCTCAGGGGCTAGTACACCAACTTGTATTCCTTCCAGCTTGATCCCTAGCGTGAATTTTATCCTGATTTCCACAATGCTAGGTTTCCCTATGGACAACGCACTGGAGCTGGGGGAGTTTGACTCCTATGAAGCCTATTTAGCTGATTTGGGCATGAGTCTCCGCCTTCTTTGCTTGTTCCATCCTTTAGAAAGTTCAGTTGCTTTAATTTACTATGCTTTCTAGATGTTTCGAGGCCTCTTCTCTTGGTGGGCATTCTTCTCTGCAAGCGATGATCTCTTTCCAATTTTCGTGGTTTTGCTTCTGAACTAGTTGATTTGGTGTGGCGGCATCCCTTGAGCTCCTTCTTTTTCGATGAAGAATGCCTCATTTTCAGCAGAATGGTAATCACGGGACAATTTAGTCTCGGCTCCATTGAAACAGTTTGCAAAGATGCTCAGGTAATTAGTACAGGCGCATGCCGAGTTCAAGTTCACAAGGTGAGTTGAAATTATGAATGTTAAATGGCTGTCAAAGTTGAGTTCCTCAACCTTTCTTTGAAATGTGGTGTCAAATTATCCATTATCAATTACTCGCGTGTCACTTTTGGGTTGTTTCAATAGGTGTCCATGTAAGTTAATCTTGGACGGCCTGTCCATTCCCACCTTGGACTGTTCAGTAATTAAGAACAATGAAACGGTCATCGTTATCAGAGCATTTGCTTTCGCACCTTCCGTTAAATGGTTGGGAGGCCTGGCGTCGGAGCGTCTGTTTGCACCTAACACTCTGGGCCAATCGCAGGCCAGCGTCGGTGCATTGATGCTTGCCCCCTATCTGGCCCGTTACGATTCAATCTATCAAATCGTGCTTTGGTACTGGTAAGCAAGGATCAAAATTCAAGGTTCAAGTTCTTCGTGACATAAAAATGGTAAGTGTTTCGAAATATTATTTCTGCGTAAGTGTCCTGGAGGTTTGGTAAATTTAGTCGACCCGACGATCTTCAAGATAGGTTAGCTTTCAAACCAGGAATGGCAGTTTTTCAGGTACGTTTTGCGACTTTTGGCCTGAGTTTAGTCAATGTTGGATAACCGCAAAATTGCGGGATCTTTCTTAAATTTTGCCAACGTTGGTTAACTGCTTTGTTTGGGATCTTGAACGGGCCTAGTCTACATGGGATAACCATCCAAAGACGGGATAATTTTAGTCGACGTTGGGGTACCGCACTTTGTGGGATTTTTGTTGCGTCCCCTGGAAACTGTTCGTAAACAGGATTATGAGGGAAAAGTTGTGGCTTTTGAAGCATGTCCAGGCAAACCAAACATGCCTTGGAGTGCTTCGCAAAGCTCCAGCTTTTTGCTCGAAGGTGGAACTTGTGTTTGGATCGAATGGTTGTTTAGGATGCATTTGCACTGGGATTTTAGGGTTTGTTGAATTTTTGCGTCTCGAGTTTGCGTGTTGGGAAGGGGGGTCTCACACATCGGTTCGTGGCCGATTCCCGTTTTGTTTCAGCTCTCTTTCAGGGGTCAGTCCATTGCTGATCAGTTTGTGTGCGGCCTGGGGAGTTGGGTAGAGTTTGGGGTCCGTTTTTCATGGGAGTTTTAAGTGGGCCTCTTTCCACAGATTTAGTTGCCAGAAATTGTTTTGACGGTTTTCTTTTGTGGCCTCCAAATTTGGGGCCTTTTGTAACATTCCTGCCGTCTTGGTTGGCTTTTGCATGATTGCTTTGCTTTTGCTAACTTGTTTCTGTTCGATTATTAAATTTTGCGTCATTTTAAGTTTTGCGCAGAATCTTGATAAGTGACCATTTTAGAATGACCATTTCAATTTCGACCATTTGAGTTCGACCGTTCAGGTATTGATACGTTTACTCACAGGTCCACGCTTCTCTGGTGGGTTACTCTCCAGTCCGCACTCGTTTTGCCGGTTCTAAGTTTTAAACGGTTTTCACGACCATTTGAGTGCAACCGTTTGAGTTTCTAATGTTTGTTTGCCTACTTTCGTTTTCATCTGCGATTTTGGAAATTGTTTGTGCCAACTCGAAACATTTGAAATTTTAGAGTTTGGCTGCCAATTTCTAATGTTTTCAACCTGATTATTTTGTTTAATTTTTCATCCAGTCTTAGGTTGTTTGGCAACAAATTTGTGTTAAAGAGGGGTGTGGCAATTCCGGTGGGCCATTTTGAGTACAGCCATTCATGCTTGCTAGTGCTCCGCCTTTCTCTCCCCTGGGTTTCAAACTGACAGATCCTTCTGCAGTGTTTTAATGGGTGGTTTTGCCTTTCAGGTTGACAGGCTCGCGTCTGTGATCGAAGATCACCAGCTTCTTCATGAGCTGAGTCTTGAGGATGAAGTTCTGGTGGAGCAGCTTCCCCGTGAGCTTGACCTGAGCGCTGCGTCCACTGAGTCGTCGATGTCCGGTGTAGCACCATTGCCCCCGGACCCTGTTTCCTTCGATCCAGTTGTTGAGTCCAGTGTGGCACAGCTGCCCCCGGACGGACTTGATTTCGGTGAGGTTGACAGCGTTCCCATTCCCACCGCCTGTTCAATGCCTACTCATTCCTCAGCTCCCCCTGCATCCAGTGTGCCCCGGACCCAGTTCCGTTTGAACATCTCCATCTGCAGCAGCATCCACCAGAAGTTCTTCTCTGAGCATCATTCCGACTCCAGCTGCTCTGAATCCAGCATGGAAGAGGGACAGCCCCCTGCTCCAGAAGGCTTGGGAGAACCAGTTGTTGTGGTGCCCGACTCCCAGACGGTCGAGTCCGTGGCTCCCTGCAGTACTCCGGCAGCTTCTCCAGTGGACTTCACTGAAGCTGTTGCCTCCTCATCATCGGGGTCCGTCGTTCAACTGCCACCGACTTCTTCACCTGATGTCGAGAAACCTCCCCAGACTCCCCAGTGCATTCCGCCTTCATCCCCTCAGGAAGCGGCTTCATCTGATGTGCTGGGTGAAGCTGGACGGTTGGAGGACCCAGCCTCAACCATCCCGGAGTCTGCGGTGAAGGGTTCTCCGTCTTCTCTGACTGCCCTGTCCCTCGCCATCCCCGGGGTGCTTTCCGCCCCGTTGGGGTCCAACCACGCTCCGGAGGGTGGTGAGGCAGATTCCTCCGAAGCTGTTGATGACCGTCCAGCTTCGACCGAGGGTTCCGGATCTGGACAGGACTCCTTGACGGAGGTTTCACGAGCGGGTCATTCCCCTGACTCTAAGGGTATGGACGTTGGTACTCACCCGTCTTCCCCCATCGTTGGTGTGATTCTCTCCACTCCTGGATCACCTGCTGCAGGTTCGACAGCTGCGTCCAGTTTGCGTCTACAGGATTCATCTCTGCCGCTGTCCATGCCAGCTTCGCCCATGAAGCAGTCTCCAGATTCGTCCCACTCTTCGCCCGCTCTCCTCAGTTCACCTGAACGGCCCATGGACCAACCCAGAGTCGTGGAGAAGCTGGCCCCGGCAAGCCTGCCTTTGCCTGAGTCTGGCCGGCTTTCTCCTTCAGAACCGTTTGTGTCCGTGGCGTCTTCAGAGCTGCCACCCCCTACTCCAGTGGATGGTTCCCCGGATTGCGCCGAGTTGTCACAGGACAGCTTCGTTCAGCTGCAGACCGGAGCGGGGACCACATCCAAAGTGCGGGGTGAGGAGGATGGTGCGGACTTGTCTCGCCTGGACATTTCTCTAGAAGGTGGGGTTCAAGTTCCCATGGACCATCCTGTTTTGGAGCAACTGTGTGATGCAGCTGCAAGGGAAGTGACGATTTGGGACCAGTGTCTGAGACGTATGACAATCAACGAGCATCCAGACTGCGAGTTTCCCCACATTTACGGTATCCGGAACAACATGGAGTTCTACCACAAAACTGAGATTCCTGAGAAGAGACCATTCTACGACGAATTCCATGATGCACTGTTGCGTAATGATTTGACTGAGTACGACGTAAACGCAGCGGATCCATTCATGGTGCATTACGTTTTGGCCCATCTCCTTCATTCTGATCATTCCCTTCCCGAGGAGCTGTTACCTGCAATGGAGGCCCATCTCAAGTGGCACCGTTCACAGATCGCCAATCAGAGGGCCGAAAAGATCGAAAGTATCAAGGGGCTGGACTCCAGGTTGGAAAAGCTGTCCGAGCCAGAAGCTGCCCCAGATGTTGCAGAAGGGAATATTGTTCCTTCCCACTGGGAGTCAGATTCCAGTTTTCGATCGGAGGAGCCTAAACAGCCGGATCCTTCGTTTCTGGCCACTGAGGAAGTGAAGACTGAGGAGGCCCTTGAGGTGAAGGTTGAGGAATCTGCTCCGGAGCCCGTTAAGCTGGAGGACCAGCTTCTTCTGCCCTTTGCAGAGCGTTCCGCTCCGGATTGCGATGACTATCCCTGGATACCTCCCCGCTTCAGTGTTTCGGGCCCCTCAACGGTTCTGTAATGCAGGGCCCCGGATTCCCATCTGGTTCCGCGGGGAAGAGCAGCTTGGCGAGGAAGCAGTTCAAGTCCCCATCAGTGAAAGGACCCCAGTGCGACTTGTCCAGGCAGCTCTCCTGCATCAGTGCAGTGAGGCGGCTGATGCGATTTGGTGCAAGGTACAGGAGATCTGGGACCTGGAGCGTTTCGCCGCAGATGCTCGTGCGGCTTGCTTCCAGGCCGGTGCAGGTGACCTGCAGTTTGGTCTGCTCCGTGCTGGTGTTCCCCCCTGGACTTGCAGTTTCCCTCGGTCCACTGTGAAACTCAGGAGACTGGGTGTCAGGCGAATCCCTGCACCCTGTCCACTTCGACCCAGGACAGACCAGGGATAGAGTTCATCAACAGGAAGCTGATAGACTGCCCCCTGCAGGCGTCCTCCATGAAATACATGGACAAGTACTTGGAAGGACATGGATACGGGCCCATCAGTGAGGGGGACCATTCAAGTCATCCCTTCCATCGCGGACCACGTTATGTTGAAGCGGTTGGTAGCCGTTTTCACTCTGTGTCACCAATGTCGCTCCAGACCTCTCCAGCTTCTGAAATACAGGATTTCTGGGATCTGGACCGTGAACTGTACCCTGCATGTCCATTCAGGGGGTACATGTTTTGGCATACACTGAGGATACCTATCCAGTCGTCCTACCAACCCGTTCTGGGCGTACAATCATAACGGAGCAGCTTTCTCATGCCATTTTGGAGCTGGAGAAGCCGCTCCCCAAGAAGGACAGTTTGCTTTCCAGGAGTGAGTTCGTGAGAGGTCCGCACGCAGCCATTGACCCTGTCCTCGACGGGTCTGGCCATGGAGCATCGGAAACTGTTCAGACCACCACCGAGCCAGTTGAAGCAGCCGACGGGGAATGGCCCTTTGAAGCTGTCCGAAGAGGTCAGGAGACAGACTCCCGCACTGAGGTAGAAGCAGCTCACCAGGAGTCTGCTCCCTCCCGGAGTGCGTTTGAACCCTTCAGGATGGTTTCTCAAACAGATGCCCCCCAAGCTGTGATGAAGCTGCCTCCCGGTGGTTTCCGCACAAAGGCACAGAGGAAATCGCCCCCGCCTTTTGTAAGCGACACAGTGGAAGAAGCTGCTCAAAGTGCTACCGAGTCATTCGACCTAGGGGGCGGCGACCCTCAATTCCCGGATGTTCCAGAGGAGCTGGACAGTCGGTCGTCCCAGGCCATTCAGTCAACCATTCAGGATGACGCAACACCAAATGCAGAGGGCGCAGCGAACACTCAGGTCACAATGGCCCCTGCCGTCACATCAGACTTGCTGGCTCCTCAGCTCACCGAGGATGGGCGTGTGCTTCCCCCTTGTACTCTGGACTGTTTTCCTGCACCGCATCCTGACTGGGCGATACAGATTGGGGAGAAGGAGTTGAATGCTCTTCTCCCTGGTACTCTTCCAGCCGTCCCAGGGGTGATGGGGAACAGGAGCAACTCCCTCCTTAGTCTGGATTTCGAGAAGTTCATCCCCGGAGAGGACCTCAGTGGTGTGGAGACCCGTCTGCGCACGGCCACGAACATCCAGAAGGCGCTGGGGAAGGCCCTGGTCCACCCTTCAGTTGAAAAGAGCCTGCACCCAGCTCCCACCATGGATCGGCACCCGGGTCTCATGACAATTGACAATCTGAGGTGCCTTTCTGAAGCGGAGCAAACAAATCTCAGCACTGATGGGATCCAGTTCTTCTTCCCGATCTTGCGGGATCACATCACTGGAGGACCAACAGGCCACACTCGCAAGATCCAGCAGTACCTCCTGGCGGGCCTGGTGTTCGGATGGTACCCCACCCACTTCCGTCAAAAGAAGGTGGCCAAGGACACCATCGCGAAGCTGGGCTCCCTGTCCAAATGGATCAATCAGATTGACGGGGGCTCAGCAACGTTTCAGTCCTGCAACTCCATCACAATGTGCCCCTTCCCGGACTGTTTGTACATGTGTTCCTCCCAGTATCATGCCTTGAAGCACTTCATGCTGCAGCACTACCACACAATGATGGTCTGTGGCTCCTGTTTGTGTCATTTTGCGCCCAGCCTTGCCACCAGCATGGCTGTGGGGTGCACTACAGTTACATTCTGGGAGCACGTCCTGATGTGTGGAGGCATGACTAACCCGCCCCCAGTTGGACCATCCAGCAGCACTCCTGTCAATGTGCCGTCCTCCAGTGACAACGCTGACTTGGTCAGGGGCGACGCCGATGATGCTGAAGGCGCTGACGAGGCCGATGGCGCCGACAAGGCCGATGGCGCTGGATGGGCCATCTGCAAACGCAACTTTGCAGCCGTCTTTGGGGGAAGCTCTGACAGTTCAGATGCTGAGGACGAAGCGCAGGCCTCCAAGAAGCGCAGGTGGAACACCGTGTTTGGTAGTGGAGATGACTCCAAGAAGACACGTCCCTCTAAACGTTTCCAGAAGCCTCGGGATTGAAGCGTTCATTTTGTGGCGTGTTGGGGGGTAGGGGGGTTGGGATTGGAAGTCCGAAAAAGATGAGTAATCATTTCAAAGAAGTCTGTTTCTCTCATGCGAAACCTGTGATGCATTTGTCCTAGATGTAGTGAAAGTCGAGTTCGAGCGCGTTTTCACTCGTAGTTTGGTTTTGACTGCTAGTTTTGTCCTTTGATTTGTTCGTAGGACAAAGGAATTTTATATAACGGGGGCCAGGTGGGACAGTTCACTGCTTCCCCGGCCCTTTTCATGCCATTTCTCTCATTAATCCTTTGGGGTTCACTTTCTTTCCAGGGCGTCATGGGGACCTGGGGGTCCACCCGTTTGGAACTATGAAAGTTCGAATTATCCAAGTTAAAGTTCATTTCTCGGGTTCGAATCGTTTGTTCCTTGTGTGGGCCATACGGCTGGCCCTCCTTCCATGAGTGGCCTGGCCGGACGGCCCCCTTTTGGGTCATTTGGGTTCATTCTCCTTCTCAATTTCGGGGATGTTGTGGGTTTTGCGTGATTATAAATGGTGCTGTAACTGGGTTGTGGATGTTTAAGAATTTTGAAGCGGTTGGATCCGTGGATGTTGTGCCCCACCAGTTCAGGTGGGTTTCGGTTTTAGTCATGTATCTCAGAGTTAGTGCTTCAGAGAAGATGTTTTTGTGATCATAATAAATCAAGGGCTTGAACGGTTTTGTTCCCCGACACCGTATTCCGGGCGTTTTTCATTTGTTCACCCTTTTGGATTCAACTTCCCGTTTGGAGAGTGATTTGTAACAATACTCTTTTAAATAATCGTTTAAAACATTTGAAATTGGACCAAAAACGAAAGAAATGTAACAATGTGCGAGATGTCAAACATCTGCGAGGTGGGCGTGTCCCAACGGTTGGAGGTCCGTTTTCCGCTAGGTGTTGCGCCCCGTTGGTGACCATTCTGTCTCAACCATTCGAGGGTTATGCACTCAAATGGGCCATTTAGAAATGGGCCTTTGAATGTTTTTGGTTCAACTGCGATCCAAATTTTGGCCGTTCAGTGGACTCGACCATTTCAGATCCGACTTTCCACTTATGTCGTGAACCATTCAGGAGGGCGACATTGGGCCATTTGTGGATAGACTCTAACTATCACGCCTCCTCCCCCCCGGGTTTGCAAAACTGTCACTCCCCAGTGACTGGTCATTAATGGGTGTTTAGGGTGGGATTTATTTTAACCTGGCCCGTTCAGGCCTCCTCAATCTCAGAACTGAGCCAAGTTCCTAATTGTCAAACGGCTCCAGTTTTATCCCTTGTTTTGGATCGTTTTGAAACAGTTTCAGGGGTGATCCTTTTTGTGGAGAAGTGGTGACCCATTAGGCCCTTTTTTCAGGCCCCGGGCCAGCACTGCTAAGTTACTCA
>JAAUXT010115550.1_pt1 | contig 12793 bp, 10 predicted proteins | sample 7278171 | NCBI WGS metagenome assembly JAAUXT01 (sample SAMN14350112, study PRJNA611818) | marine sediment metagenome | isolation source: surface marine sediment (1.8m) | place: French Polynesia: Moorea | collected 2018-08
ATCGTCTTGCTTCAACTCTTGCGTGGTTCGTACCCGCATTCCATAGAGTTTTCATGATCACCCAACGATCGCGTGATCGAACCAAATCTAAATAGTGACAATCCAAAATGAAAAAGTCGTGAAAATAAACAACTTCATGTGTTGAAGAAACGTTGCCCATGAGACTTTTCGTTTGTCCGTGGTCGTTTCTGATTTTGTTTGTCACGACTGTATCCCAAGGTGATCCTTGGTCTAGCACTCGAGAACCTCCATGTTGTGTGGGGGTCAGGTCCTGGTGGAGCCCGTCCTCACAACCGCCACTGCTTGCAGCACTGCAGTAGAGAGCAGCCTCAGCTCAGCTGGACTGCCGCAGTGGAGTCAAACTCAAGCGTATGCTTCAAACATTTATTAACTCTCTCCTGTCTCGAGCAGTAGCTCTCAACAGACGCAGGGTGTCGTGGGTGCGGCTTTAAATAGGCGGGTTGAGTTTTGAGTCTGGTGAGCAGCTTCAGCTTCGCGCAGCTCCGCTGAAGCGGCTTCATCTGTACTCAGCACCTCGCCCGAAAGCTGGATTGCGCGCGTGGGAAGAGGCAACTCTTCCACACGACAATGTAGAAAGGACATTGGGATGTGAGCTGTTTTGATCCAAAAAAGGTAACCAGAATCTTTTGTGTCAAGAACGCATGGTGACAATATGTGTACAATTTGATTGGAAGAGATTTGAAAAAACTATGAGTGTGAGAGCACAATAAGCAACTAAAATTTGCTCCCAACTTTAGATTCAGTTAAAATGACCCCAAACAGGCCAACAGCAACTTGCTTCCACCATCAAGGAGGCCATTGAAAAGTTACTGGAATGATGCCTTGGTCAAGATCCTCTAGAACCCAGGATGAAAGACAGAGAGTAAAATTAGTTGATGGATAAGACTCATGTGTTGTTCATTCTTTTCCAATTCACTCACATTTTCAGATTTTTGAGACTTTTCACATTTGACCCCTGGTTGCAGAACTGAAATCAATAGTCATAGCCTCATCAATGTTGGGATGCAGCCAAGTATACTGGTCAGTATAATGGTCAATACTGGCACCCTGATACCTGCAGGTATCCACTGGTACCCTGATACCTGCAGGTATCCACTGGTACCCTGATACCTGCAGGTATCCACCAGTACCCTGATACCTGCAGGTATCCACAGGTACCCTGGTGTTCCCAATCAAAATCCCTCAAAATCCACCAAAAATTCAATGCATCCACATGAAATAATTGCCACAATGTCTTTCTACATTATTTCTATCCTCATTAAAAGCCATTATTTCATGAAACAAATGAGAAACACTTTCAGGCTGTCCACTAAATCCCTCCAAAAATCCCCCAAATCCAACAAAATCCACCAACTTTTCTGGCTATCCTCCCTCAATACCTTTACAACTTAAATTAAAAATTTCTTTCACACACATTTCTCCCCTTAATTCACTGAAAATATTCAAAAATATGGCACAAACCTGAAATCCTACCTTCCTACAATGGCTGCTACTCCTGACTAACCAAACCAAGATAGAAGCTTTGCTCTCATTGGCTCCTGCTATATCAAGCTCTGTGATTGGTCCTGGTTGGAATCTCAGCCAATCACAGCCCCCTATTTCAAATCTCAAGCAGTTTCCCAAGTCCAAATTTCTACAAGCACTCCGTATACTCCCACACGGTGGGAGAACAACCTAAAAATCAGCCAAATTTCAAAATCATTCTTTTGATACTTCAGGCATAAAATAGAACCAAAAATGGACAAAAAACTTAAATGGTCGAAATGGAATGAAAAGAACATTTTCAAACCAGACTGGACAGAATTTGCTGCTTGATCCCTTCATGTGACTCTGCGCCATCAAACAGAATTCAATGTGTAGAACAAATCGACTGCCATGGATGCATGGAAAGGTCATCCATTCTCGAGGAAACCCTGACAAGGAGTGTGTTCGAGAAAGACAGCGTCGAAGTAGATCTGCTCAACAACGCAATTTTTTTTTTCCATTTGATATGCTGATCGGTGTACTTGAAGACTCTTTGCAAAGTGTCACACTGCATACCAAATGGCCTCATAAGCAATGCAGATTTGTTTCCACAAATCGTGAGTGGCATTAATTGCACCCAAAAGTAGACTCCAGGTTTATTGTCGCAGTGGCCACCTCGGTTCGACCCAGTCAATTGTGCGTGTTTGCGTCCAGAAAAGTGTTCGCTTCTTGATTCTTTCTTCAGTATTCATCAGAAACGCTGGGTTGTTTTTTTCGCAACACAAGAATGTTGGGTTGCCTCGGAAGGAGAGGAAATGAACTAGCAAAACTGCAAAAAGAGAAAAACAAGGAGATAGAGAAAAGTTTGGCGCACGACAAGAAACAAATGGAATCAACTCACTCATTGTTGCTGTTGGGTGAGTTTCTTAATTTCACTTGCATGCTTGTGTGCGTGCGTGCCTGCAAAGCCATACTATACTACCGCCGATTCTTGAGGTCAGGTGTTCGCGCCGGGCTGACGGAAGCGACAGAACACGACCAAATGTGAGGCGCCATTCGACTTAAGTGGTTTGGGAAACCGGGTTCGCATGTCGCACAGGGCCTGAGGTAGCGTTCGATTCTTTGGCCAACCTGGATCCATCTACTGCAATCCGTCAAGGGGACAAGTTGGTTGCTCGGGATCGATCGCTGCAACCCGGGGTTGGCTAATGGAACAGGGCCTGAGTGAAGCGGTCGTGAACAGTGGTCGCTAATATCTTGGGGATGTTACAGCGGGCTCTTTCAGTCTTGTGCAAGACAAAGCAATATTTGAAGGCATTTTCTGACCCAATATACCGCCGATTCTCTCCGGGACGGCACGCAACGTCCACTTTCACGGGTGTCGCAGTTTTTCGCCAAACCCATGTTGCGGCGCTCACTTTGTGCGTCGGGACGGGATGTGACCGGACGCGGCCACAAGACGCTGTGAAGTGGCGCGTGTAGCTGTCGTGAGGAATCCGGCCCGCGCTCGGGCAGGGCACGGCGAACGGCTTTCCGGACGCTGGCCGTTTCGGTGGCGGGCGCCGTCCTCCGCAGCGAGTGCGATTTCACTGTCGCAATTTGTCTGGCTTAGGCAAACATGACAGGAGACGCGAAGGATGAGGGATTGTTGTTTCTTCATAAAATTAGATCGGGATGTTGCCACAACACCCTGCTGTTGCTCGGCACGCAGGCATGCAGAAAATATATATACTCGTATTGCGTGCACGCTGTGTGCGCATGTGGACAGGAGTTTGGGGCAGCTCGGAGGAAAAATTTCCCCAAATCTTCAATAATTTCCGGCCTGCAATTGCGTTTGCCATCCGTTGACTCCAAAGTGTGCATCTGGAACCTTGTGAAAAAAATGTGGATCCTGAGGCAAGGATGATTTTTAGTTTTGTTGGGAGATTTTTCCACAGCTGACACGCGTTGAAGAATTTCTATAGGGATAGTTTTCTCGAACGGGTCACATGACACCACATTTGCATACGTAACTCGCACTGAATTGTGGGACTGGCGAGCCACACCATTTGCTAGGTGGGCCGGCTCGAGAGAACCTTTCATTTTTTTTCATTTATTGTGAAAGTGGTGACCGCTTGGACCATGTCGGAAGGATACGAACTCGTTTAGGAAGCACGTAGGTCGTCGAGGAAGGATTTGAGGTGGATTTTGAGGCCCCACAGTGCTGGAAAGAGCAAAGCTTCAACTGCAATCATTCGGCCAATACGTGAGATGGGGTGCTTTGCGAAGGAGGACGACGAGGAAAAAGTGCGCCGACAAGCCAACCGCCAAATAGAGAAACAGCTTGCTAAGGATAAACAGACATACAGGGCCACTCACAGATTGTTGTTACTGGGTTAGTATGGCTTGTTTTGTCTGTAACCCACAGGAAAGGGGGCTCTTCGAAGCCAAAGAAACAGTATGAAGAGGAGCTGTCAGCCATTACAGAAAATTCTAATGATCTTGTCAATGATTTTGCCCTTTCTGCAGGTGCTGGAGAGTCTGGCAAGTCCACCATCGTGAAACAGATGAGAATTCTTCATGTCAGTGGCTTTACAAACGAGTAAGTGGTCCTGTGGTGGTTGTTAAGTGCTATGTTTGTTGTTTGCGCTGTGGACCCTAAATCCAGCTGTTGTAACAAGTCATTATGTATGCAAGTCGCTATTTGATTATGAATTCTACGATCTGTTGCAACCAAACTTGACACAGTCAAGTTTTGATGACTCTGATGCCTGTTCTTGCATCCCGTGCAGTGAGCGAAGACAGAAGTTGGAAGACATCAAGAAAAACATCCGCGATGCAATTCTGGTAAGTGTGACCCGGCTTGCCCGGCGTTTGTCACCGACTTATTTTGTTTACTTACAACTGCACACCGAACCAATATGGCGGCTCTGTGCAGCCCAAACTTGATGCAAAATGCATTGTACGTCCACCAGTTCAAGTACGGATCGATTGGCTGTGACCCGTTGCACGCAACATGTCTAGAAATCTGGGCCGAAAGTCGTGTCCACTGCTGTTGTCAATCGGATTTCGTTTTCTCAGAAAACAGGAGACAGAATTTCTCACCAAATTCGTTCACACGTTTCAATTCAAGAAAGCTCGCCCGATTACGAAACTCGTTTCACTGCCACTGTGGCTTCTGGCTTGAAACTTTGGGGAAACAATAAAAGGCAAATATTCGACTGCAAGGAGAACCGGTGGAAAAAGTGGCCTTTGCTTTGAGGATGTGGAGAATACGTTGAACTGCTAAGTTCGGTTGCACCCGCACCCGCCGGTCGGCGATTCTCGTGTTTCGAGTAACGTCGTAAAAGAAAAAGAACAACATTTCTCTCCGCCTGAACAGGCCTCCTGCGTTCAGTATGAGGGGTTTTTGCTCTTATTTTGGAAGGGAATAGAGCGAGGAAGGGTGCGAGCAGTGTAAGGTCGAGGCTGTGTCACCTGGCCCAAAGCAAGTGCCTCGTACGAGGATGGATTCCATTCTACCTTTCTTGATGTGAGCATGTTGACGAGTTGACCGCGATTCTGTGCCGCTGTTGAGAGACAAACGAGGTTCTATCAACTCAAAGTCTCTTTTACCATGGCTTGCGTGCTGCTCGCGGTCGTTACGGTAAACCATGGTAAAAGACACTTTGAGTTGATAGAACCTCGTACGAGTACGAGGCAAAGGACCAAACAAGGTCAGTGAAATCGGTCGACCTTACCGCTGCGTGCAAATATCAGGAAGGTACCTCGCAGAACGGAATCCACCCTCGAACCTCCCACTGGTCACCGTTTCCTCAAGGTTTCCGGGTTTTCCTTCGTAAGTCACTCGTACTCGTTTGTGTGTTTTTTTAAACTCTCGACAGATTTGACCGACTGTCTTATCAGCATTGCGAACAAAGCATGTTTTGAATGGGTACAACATCATGCAAGGCGATGGTACCGCAGGTGAAGCGTTTGCTCCGTTTAAACCTTGATCTTCCATCACATGTGATCAGGTGTGCGTGATGGGAAGCAAAGTTCATATGTTCCAAATTTGGAGAAGAGGTTCAATTCTGATTTCATTTGTGCAGAGCAAGGTGGTTGAACAAGATTCGACTCTGTTGAACTGTGACTGAATTGGTCTCTTCGATGGTACATGACAAAATTCCGAATTCATTGGTAGAACGTCGTGCACATTCTGTTGAACGTGGAAGATTTCTTCTGGAGTGAAAGCCACCTTCAGGGCACATCATGCTGCAGGACATTACGTATGTGTGGTCCAGAGATCGCTGCTGCCGTTTCAACGTCACTGAAAACTTCAGCACATTGAGTTTGAAGAAAGGAACCAAATTTTGTGGCATGCGCAGGTGAACCCGAGAAACAATCTGCATTTGGCAACGCACGAACGACACGACCCTTTCGAAAAGCGTTGAAGCTTGTAAAAGAAAAACTTTCACTGCTTTTGCAAGCTTGCATTGTTCGGTGCGTGGAAGTTGATCCGCTGAAGGAACAACCATAAAATACTTGCAAGTGGAACCCCTGATGGTTGGGTCGCTTTGAGACTGGTTGCTACAGCGTCGACCCCGGGTTACGAGGGTCATACTAAAAGTCTTTTCCGTCATGATCAGCGATCGAACCGCTCTTGACTGCAGAGAACAACGCTTTGGCGGACAAGTACAAAGCCTGATCACAGCAAGGTGCTAAACATGACGGAAAAAACTTTCAGTATGACCCTCGTATTGCAAGACGCTGTTTTTGAATGGGTGTTGCCACGAGGAAAAGGACGTACTTGCGAAGGTGAAAAGACGTTGACCATTCAGGAGTTTTGATGCAAAGAAGCGGGTTTTCCCCTCGTCACCAGTGTAGAAACTCCCAGGCTTCCTACATGAAGCTGCGGCGTGGACAGGTTTTGCAGAAGTACCTGTACAGGGTGCATTGATCTCAAACCCCAAAATGGAATTCAGGAGTGAACCGGAATACGTACGAGTACCGGTGACAATGACTTAACATGCTGCTCATGTCCTGGCTCTTGAGCTCGAACTGGCATTGGGTCTTGCGTTGTCATGCTTGGATCCTTCTGTTTTCAGACGGTTACGGGTGCCATGAGCACGATTAATCCACCGGTGGCTCTGGAAAATCCACAAGACAAGTTCAGGGTCGACTACATCCAAGACGTCGCCAGCGCTCATGACTTCGACTACCCTCCAGTAAGTGACCTCCTTTCACTGCGTGGTAAATTTGTTGGGTAATTTCTGAAGGGATGAAATTTGAACAATGTTTTTTGTCTGCCATGTTTCACGTCAAGGGTTGTGACCTTGCGTCATGGGTGCATCACACCCGCGCACAGTCGCGCGCACACACACAAACACGCACACACACATACAGAGAGAGTGAGAGAGAGAGTGAGTGAGTGAGAGTGAGTGAGTGAGTGAGTGAGAGTGAGTGAGAGTGAGTGAGTGAGTGAGAGAGAGAGTGACTGAGTGAGTAAGTGACTGAGTGAGTGAGTGACTGACTGACTGTGTGTGACTGTGTGGGAAGAAAAATCATCGTAAAGCAACAAATAACAAATGTGCGCGTTCGTTCTGCATCTTGCACGGTTCCCAATGGAATCTTGTTCTTTGGTTTCAGGAATTCTACGAACACACGGAAACCCTGTGGAGGGACGCGGGAGTGCAAGCGTGCTTCGAACGGTCCAATGAGTACCAGCTGATCGACTGCGCGAAGTAGTAAGTACGCTGTCTATGCTTCGTGTTCAACAGGTCAATTGCGACAGTGGTGAGCTGAGGGTCTTGCACACCGCGGAAACGAGCGTCGTGGATGCTACGGTGTTCGGTGCATTGTCAGTCATGAGAAGACGCTTTTGTTGTGTGGTTTGATTTCCGAGAAAGAGTACGAAAGCAATAATTGCGCAAAACTTTGCTTTCGCTGCGCAACTTGCGCAGACTTGGATCACGCTTGGAACTCCGAGGCTTCAGGAACCATGGGAAGTAATTCACGTGCAGCTGCTACCACATTCTCCCAGTTCTACAAATCCAGAGAGCACTTCTTTGTTTCTGCACCTTCGGCGAGAGGTGCGCACGATGGGATAGATGCACAGTGTTGTCCAGTCAGAATCGACCGAGTTCTCCGTGTGATCACCGAGAGGAAAACGAGTCGCAAAATGACTTTGCGGGCGCTCGTACGTGCGGTATGTTGGCAGCACACGATTGGCGGTCTGTCTTTCGGTGATGAGAATGTCAGTGCCTGTGGAACGGTGCTGTCGAGCTTCCTGACTCAGGCCTTGCTCGACCGACAGCTCAGTGTGACGGTGCCGTCTCCACGCACATTCAGTGCAGTCAGTGTTGAAGAGTTCCGTTTCAATGCATCTTTCACACGCGCGCTGTCGGCCGTTTTGAGGCGTGACCCGTCGCACTAAGGGTCCTGTTGGAGAACGGAGATTTTGCCTCGCGTTCTCTCCGATTTGAAAATTGGACCCAGACAGCAAAGGTGCCTGAAGGTGTGCATTGATCGAATAACATTTGAGGTTGAACATTTTCGTGCCTTCCGCGCCGATTGCAATCACCATCTGTGTGTGCGTGTGTGTGTGCCTGCCTCTGCCGGGAAGGGGGATTCTTCACCAATGCCCTGGCCGACACCCCTCATCTGCTGGCACGTCAGGTCCCAGGGTAGAAATTACGTTTTTTAGCGCGCACGCGCACTTACTGTAGTCACCATTAGTCTGTACATGGTCACTTTTGGTTCAGTTGGTTCAGTTACCAGGGGGGGGGGTAACTCAACCATCACAAAATTTCACCAGGATAATTTTTGGGCTTTTTTGAGCAACTTTCATTTCTTGGACATAGTTATGTTACCCCCCTCCCCTTACAAATGGTCACATTTGGAAAAAAATTCTATTTTTTGTAAGATGGCCCAAACATGATCCTGGTGAATTTTTGCGATGGTTGAGTTGCCTACCTCCCCACAGCAAATGGCCAACTCAACCGTGGTCAGAGCTCAGAGAAACTGACTGGTCCGAAGGAGACCACGCGCTTTTCAGGCGATAGCCTTCTTGTTGTCCCCCACACACACACACGCGGCGCACGTGTCAGGTCCCAGGAAAGGACCCGTGTTTTTATCTATAATAGGAGGGGGTCCGGCACTTGTGCCATGCCGTCTGTCTCTTCCCTGGGGGCAGGACCTTCGTGCGTTGTGCCGCAATGGCAACCACGTGTGACCGCGCGTTTTCAAGGCGCAGCCTTCTTGTTCTACGAACTGTCCACGGGATAATCTGAGCACTAAAAGTTGGTCCAATGTGGAGTTTTGGACAATTTCTGCGCTTTTACAGGCGCGTCCGTCGGAGCGACCCTTTGTTGTGGTTGTAAGCCGTTGGCAGCAGGTTACAACAGGAGCAACAGCAGCAGCAACCACCCTGATCATCACTTGTTGGGAGAAGGGCAATTACTGCTTAATTGTGATCAGGGTGTGATCACTGCAGCTTCGGACCGTCTCCCCTGATCACTTTTGAGTTGTCACCAGCCGGTTGGGGTGGGGTGATCACTCCAATGAACAGACCCGAGTGGGTGTGCCTCTTGAGGGGGCAGTTGAAGGAAACAGTCTGCCGTTTTCATACTTCGAACGGGAAACTCTCAGAATTTGTCACATCAGCCCTTCACATCCGCTGACCCCAACAAAAAATCGGGAGAATGTGCAACACAAACGAATGTATTTTCACTCGCTATGTTCACTGCTTCCATTGTAAGAAGTGGGCTTGGGTTGGAGACAAGGGATTTGCAAATCAAGTCCGGGGCACGGCGCTTGTTGTGTGAAAATATCAATGGAGTTTTGGTGAAACACGCATTCAAAAGATGGCCAAATTGGTAGCTCTCTCCTCAGTTATGAAGAAAGGAAGATGTTGCAGTTGCGAAAAGAAAATCGAAACCGGAAGAGGGATCACTTGGGGACAGAACCACACACAACCGTGCAAACCATCTTGTTGCCTTTCGGCCCCGAAACGGAGCTGGATTGCAGAAATACCAGAGACACCATCAGCATCAAGCAGCAGAAGGGAAACCAAAAACAGCAGACAAAGAAGAAGATCAAAAACATTGGGAGAATCGGTCAGGACACCCCTTTTGTGACATCGTTTGGCCGTCATTGGAAATCGTACGAGTACCAGCAAAAAGGACCGTGTGTGTACTCGTGTACGAGGGTTGAGGAGGAAGGAGGGACAGTGTAGCAAAACGCAAAGGCCAACGTGCATGCAACTGGAACAAAATATTTATTTGAATGAAGTTGGCACAACTCAAGTTTGTTTCAACAATCGGATTCATGGCAGGCTTATCTTGAGATTTCCAACCAGCAAAATGTCAGATGATAAAATGTCTGGGCTGCAGGGATTTTCTGAGCAATGCAGGTACGCTTCGACCCTGTTTCATTGTGTCTCCGCAGCAGCTGTTTCATTGCCAGGTGACCAGCGTTTGTCCAGCTTGGTGCAACATGGGATGTGCGTGTGGGTCGATTGCACTCGAACTGACGGGTGATTGGGATCAATACTGCGGAGCTCGAAGAAGGAATGCAGAAACGGTGGACTCACGTTGCGCTGTGCATAGACATGCAAAAATGCCATAAAATCTTTTGTGCGGCAACGCTCGGAGATCACATTGACCCTGAAGCGCGAAGGACACCGCAATGAGATCACGGTCACAAATTCGCCGGCCCCACCAACAGTCAGTCCACTCTTGCACACTGCGAAATAGCTCGGGTGCACTTTTTGAGGCAGCCACTCCACCTGGGGGTATGCTTGGAGACGGGGCAAGCATGGCGAAGAATTTTTTGTGAATTCTCGTGCTTGCTTCGGGAGTCTAGTTGGGCTGGTTTGTGGAAGATTCCTGTTGCCAGCTGATGGCGGTGCTGCTGAACAGGCTCGCGCACGTTGTGGGGGTGAAGTGAAGCGGCGGTAACCTTGACCGTTGTGTTCAGTCTCCTCCACCCACGCCTCACCCAGCCGCCGAGAGGCGATAACCGCCTCTGAGCGAAATGTCGAACGAGCAAGGCTGCCCCTCTCTCTTCGTTGAATCAGCGCAGACTGAAAAATTACACGCTGAAGCCAAAAGGCAACGTGAAATACAGGGAACTGGTTCATCCCGTTTCCAGTTCGAGGGGAAATCGAATCGTTGGTCTCGGGCTTGTCTCGAGTTTTCGTGTCTCTAAAAGACGCGCTGTTGTTGACTTGAGTGGAGATTCCTCAACATTGGCCAACATGCAAAATGAACAAATGAGCGACAAAAGGCCAAGATCCAGAATTGTACGTTCGATCACCAGCAAAGGCAAACGGTGAGTTTTGTTGTTGCGGCCTTGTGAATGTCTGACCTCCCGGTTCCTCAGAAGGGGGTAGGTACACCGGTTGTGCCACACCTGATCAACCGAAATATTTTTAACTTGGCTGACTCCTTGGCACATAAAATTTCCAAAATTGGATTTGTGGTCCTTCACTGCAATCTTGGATCTTTTTGAGCTGGCTCTAAAGACTTGGCGTTATCTTTGAGGTCCAAAAGTTTCGGTGACAGTCCGGAAACTCTTGATTTGAGTACGTGTATTTGTACGACGACTCGCACAAACAATCGACCAGTCGGGAAGAGTTTCGATTCACGTGGAATCTCGTGTCGAGGCAGTTGAAGAGTGGTGTTCGTAATTTATCACTCTTGGTCGTGATTTGGAGTCGTAAATGTAAACAACGCCCTGAAAGAAACGAAGACCAGAAATATTCCTGAAGTACTTATCGCCTGTAGTAAAGTACGCTCGAGGACTTTGAGAGTAATTGAGATAATATTGACAGGTAAAAAGTCCATGAATTTGAAAGTCGTCTTTTGGCAATGTCCCAGTGTGTGTTTTTGCACACACATGTACGAGTCCAGGTGACACTTCATGTTCAAGGCAGGCTACATTGGGGAGTGCCAAAACCTTTTCGTTGTGTTTTGTCTTGTTTGACACCATTTCAGAACATTTTATTGGTTTTGTGTCCTGATCAGGTTTTGAACCTCTTCCAAGGTCTCGTGGATCTGATCACGTTTTCAAAGTGCGTCTTTCATCGCAAAGGATTGTGCTGTGCAGAGGTGGTAGAGTTTCGTTCAGGCCTTTACGTATTTTGTCAAATGAACATGTCGACATACTCGTACGCCCGAGTTGTACCTCCGTGCTTGCAATCCTCGTCGGTCCTTCTCGTATTCGCAAGTTGTCACTGGAACCTTTGGTGTTCGGCCAACCACTCGTTCAAGTTTCGGATGACCTGGTGCCAAAAATAGCTTAAAGTCAAACTTGCCTGTTGCTATTTATGGCATACCGTAGATACCCAGGCACATGAATTTGCCTTTGGTGTGTTCGGCGTCAGGTGATGAAACCTTACCAGAGCAGCCAGAAAAAAAGACGCACTGGTCTGTCTGCAACAATGGCGGCCAAGTTCTGCTTGCTTGCTCGCTTGCGAGGGTCGGTCTGTCTGTCTGTCTGTCTGTCTGTCTGTCTGTCTGTCTGTCTGTCTGTCTGTCTGTCATTTTCTTTCTTTCTTTCTTTGTCTCTGTCTCTCTCGCTCGCTCTCTGTGCAAATGCTTTTACGGCCTCGTTGATTCAAGATTCACTTGCAAGGTTTGATTTCGTGCATTGCTTGAATAGTGTGAGTCAAACAAAACCCTGAACACACACACACACACACACACACACACACACACACACACACACACACGCTTGGTGTTTGCACTGGCCCTTGTCTTTTGGATACTGGCTCGCCAGGCATGTGTGGCTTCGTCCAAACTTATTGGGGTTGTTTGCCGGTTTCGGTTGTGTGGCTTGTTGTCTCACAAATGGCACTGAACATCAAATTAGTCCAGGCCAGCCAAAAAATAGCAGACGGGGCAATTATTGTCAGGGTTTTTTGTCGCTTGGCAATTTCGTCACGCACGGTGCCCAGGAACTGGTTGTCGCCAGAGACCCAGCAACATGACCAAAGTGAGCGTACGGGAATTGTCAACCCTTGAATCTAACATGATGTTTCGCTGATCTGGTGTGCTCGCTTGCGAGAAGTCAGAGGAACCATTTCGTTTCGATTCGTCTCCGAACAGAAGTTTGGATTGTTGCTCGTTTGTTGAACTCGTCAGGTCACAGGGCCATTCGGCGTTACGCAACTTGAAGGATGTACTTGCGGCTTCTTCCTGTGCCTTCGAGTCTTCCGACTGTGGTTTCCTAATGTTTATCAGCCGCGGTAGCGGTCTGATATTGATTTGCCCCTGTATCCGCATCCGTCCGTCTTGGGCGGACAAAACCTCCGTTTTACCCCTGTTCCAGTGATCACAGACTGGAA
>JAAUXT010056606.1_pt1 | contig 12792 bp, 13 predicted proteins | sample 7278171 | NCBI WGS metagenome assembly JAAUXT01 (sample SAMN14350112, study PRJNA611818) | marine sediment metagenome | isolation source: surface marine sediment (1.8m) | place: French Polynesia: Moorea | collected 2018-08
GTCCAAACCCCCCCCCCCCCCAAGACCCGTTTTACACATAGACACACATACATACAGACTGATGGTGATTACATTAAGCGTGTGGTACACGGCCCTTCGGGCGACCACACGCTTAAAAAATAAAAGGAACCTGCCTCGAGAATCCTTCACTGGCAGTTCTGTTCGCCAGGACAAACTGCAGCACACGAGCCCGAAGGAGGGGCTTCAACGAGAAGGCTGCACGATTGTGTGTGGGTTGAACAGCCTGCAAAGTTCTCTGCATCCACTCGTTTCACAAAACTGCAGCGTTTGAAACAAGGAGCAGGAAAATCTTGACCGAACTTTGCAAACTCTCCACAAACATCGAGTTTGCGTAGAAAAGACATTGGGTTTGAAGGAGTGTCTCTCGGTCAGATTTTGTCTGAGCGCACGAATCATCGACCGTGGAAAACCTTTCAAACAACGGTCTTCGTAACATTCAACTTTGTCAATGGGCAACCACATGTTGGGCCCAGCTCTCTGACCACAGTTCACCAGGTCTGGAAGTCTTGCAAAGCCAGCCAAGCACGCAACGCGCACGGAATGCTTTGGTCAACAAGAGGGCTGTCGCCTAAAAAGCGCGCGGTCTCCTACGAGCTCTGAGCTCTGAGCATGGTTCAGTTGGCCAGTCACAAAATTTCACCAGATTTTTAGGCCATTTTAAAAAAAAACATTTTAGAGGGGGTGGGGAACTCAACTGTACCAAAAATGAGAGTTGCTTGAAATGGGCTTAAAATGGCATAAAAATCATTTTCAGTACAGTTGACTCCCCCCCCCCACCCAGCAGTTGAGTTGGGCCAACTCAACCAAAAGTGACCACACACTTACATACAGACTCTGTGCCATTCCAATAAGCAGGCGTCCTATCGGCAGAGCCGGACAGCGCGCTTGAAAAATCAACTGTTTCTCTTGAGGTTGACATGCTGACCATTTATTTTGCATTGCAAAGTTTCGAGTTTTTGGCATGTGAAACGAAACACAAAACGTTCTCGCTGAGACAAATGTCAAAACCCGAGTCACCAGTCGCTGAAAACGGAGTGGACCCAAGTTTCAACACAGGCCGTCAAGACCAAATCAAAGGACAATGACAAGACCTGAACAAAAGTAAAAGACCACAAGATTGTGCAACACAATTCATAGCAGGACAATTTCCTTTTCGTCAACAAAATATGAGGCCTGCGGCACACAAACACGTCGGTTGTTACGGATTCGAAATGAGGAATCTGCAACAGCCTGTCAGGGCCTGTCATGATTGGGGGACATCCTCGTGGTCTACCTTTGGACAAACACACGCGCCCACGCATTCAGAGCGACATCCTGGGTGACTGAAAAAGAACACACTTCAAACACCGCCTCCGAACACCAGCCTCCCACGCGTTCAGCGCAGGCGCGTCTCCATGGACGCAGGCTGCAGAACCACCATGTCCTTCAGTGTGGTCTGCAGGGGCCCGGGGATGATGGTTGTACAAATGACTCTGCTCATCAGGATGACCTGGTTTCCGTTGTGACAACGCAAAATGCCCCCCTCCCCAAGACAATGCCGGCACCAAAGTCATGTGACGAATGAACAGTTTGTGTTGCCCCCCCCCCCCACCCACCCCACAACACACACGACATGATCGTGACTTGCGCATCAGCTTTGCCAGAAAACAAGAGTTCGGTCGGTTCGCGACGCGCCTGTGGCAAACTGCGCAGACGGAGGCTTAACGAATCTTGACCCGTCGACTGACAGACGCAACAATGCCAAACATGATGCCGACAAACGCGCCTTTTGGCTGAATACTGTCGAGTCTCATCACAATGTAGATTCTGAACAAGAGATTCCTTTGTCACACCGCTCAGAGCACCGTAAAAGTGATGTCAAAAGACACAGACAATTCAAATTGCATCAGATTTACAAGCCCGCATACACCCGAACACACACGCAAAAATGCACACAAAAATACTCACGTACAAGCACACGCCAGCGAAAACACTGACACTGCCATTCGACGGGTGAGAATCAATCTGCTTCCAGAGCAGCGACTTGAGATCATTCAACACGAGCGAATGCTCCACGTCTGTCCGTGTGTAGTTGATGTAACTCAACTTGTCGCATCGGTCCACGAGGTGGACGAACTCGGGGTAGATCTGACTAGGCGAGTCTTCCAACACGTACTCCTTGAGGATTTGGCACACGAGATGCAGGTTGGGGCGGACGATGTCCGCGCTGCAGGTTTTGCTGGCAGCGTCGCACACAGTGGTGCAGTGAGGCGTGAACACACAGTCCGATTCCGAGGAGCACTCACGGCCCTGGAGAAACGAGAATTTTTGTTCATCAAAGCTCATCAGTGAAGATTGCGCAACTGCATGACAGATGTGTAGGTTCTTGAACTGCACAGCGTTCCAGAAGCCATTGGTTCTTAAATGCTGTCGAGACAGCTCTGCTATTGAGACAGGGTTCAAGAACCAGCTTCTGGAATTTTCTGCAGTTCAAGAATACATTTCTGGCATGGTTGGTCGTCCAAGGACAAGACTCTGAAGCTCAAATAGTAAGAAACTATACTGCTGTTGGCTTTGGCATTCAAAAGTGTGAGATCCCTGAACGGTAAAACAACAGGCTCAGCGTGCGCGGAAGACCAGCCGTGCCGGAAGGAGAGGTCGCAACGCTCACCCGCAGCCGTGCCTGGACCTCGTGCCTGGGCAGCACGTGCGACGCGTCCGTCAGCTTCATCTCGAACTTGGCGTTGTAGCCGACGCCCGCCTCGCTCGTGGCGCACAGATAGAAGGCGCCGGCGCCGCCGTGCTGAAACGCCTCCAGCGTGAACTCGAGCAGACCCACCATCACCTTGGCGCGTCGCTCCCACCCGGGCACCAGCCACCTGAAGCACCCCGTTCGGTTCGACAGTTTCGAGATGAGGCGTGATTACGACAGGAACGAACCAAAACACTCGGCAATTTCACCCTTGTGGTAACGGGTTTTTTTTTTCTCTTTTTTTGTTGAGGGGCGTGAAACAACAAACTTCTGAAATATTCACTGTCACAGCCTCAGTTCCAAGCCTGCAAAGGACCCATTTTGACCCATACTCTTTGTTCCGCCTCCGTCTGCGGTCACACACCTGTAGTGCAGCGGAAACGCCCAGGCGACCCAGCTTCCGTCGCGCTTGTTGTAGAGACGGCGGTGCGCCGTCGGCTCGACGCTGTAGGCGGCGCCACAGAAGCCGCCCACTTCCGGTAGATGCTCGGAGCCGCGGAACAACACGCTCAGCAGGAAGGCGTTGTCCTGCAGCAGCGCCCAGATCGTCTTCGCCTCCGCCAGCGACACCTGGCGACGCAAAGCTCGAGTCATTGAGTTTTACCTTTTCGCTTGTCTGGTGTTTGTGCGATGAAGGCAATATGATGGCACGCAAAACCAAATTCTATCCGTGATAAATGTCCAGAGTGTCAAAATGGAACTGTCTCTGGTTGTCGCATCTCGGAACACAACACTGAGCAACAGATGTCGAATTCCTCGCACCTCAACTGTTGTGTGATTTGGTCAGTACCTTGGAATCCTTGTTCGAGTCGGCGCGTTGCATGACGCTGGTGACGATGCTGCTGTGATCTCCGGGTCCGAGCTTCGTGTCCAGGAAGTCGCGCACGAGGCGCCGGAAGTCAGCCATGCTCGACCCTGCAATAGCGCACCGTTTCCGCTTCAGATCAAACAGCTATTTTCTGGAAAGCAAACCAGAAATTTGCACACACTTTCTTTGCTCACCCTTTTGGGGAGTATTGTAGGGGTCCTCAGGCTTCGTTTGGAAGAACTCCGCCTGGAGATGGCTCGAGCTCACCCGAACTTCATAGTTTTCCCACCAGAACGCCTACAAACAGGTTCACTGCCGCGTTCAAACTTGAGCTCTGGCGTCCAGTGTAATGTTGTTCTTAGTTTGGCTGCGACACAAGCGGCAGGAACGGACAACCGGTGTTTCTCCAAGAAACAAGTTTTTTGTCTTTCTCACGACCAATTGGTCAACCCATTTTCTGGACACCTTTCAAAAACACTGAGTCCTGACCCACCATAAGCGAAACCAAGATTTTCTAACATACGCAGTCAGCGACGCCCTCGTTGCGGACTCACCGTGTATCCAGCCTCAACCCTGATGCAGCGCTTCAATGACGCTGGACTTCGGACGGAGCACAGTTTCGAACACAGAGCTCCACTCACAATCCCTTTCGCGTACTGATCACACTGCAAGAAGAAATGCCCCAAATCAGGGTGCATACTTTTGTCCCAAAAATTTCCAGAAATTCTGTCTGTTTTCCAAATCGTCTCATTTCTTTCTTGTGGTGGGTGGGTGACTTCGACTTGCGTTTTGGGACAAAATTCTTTCAAGTCTGAAAAATGTTCGCTTTCAATGAGTTCTGCAAAGTTGGTGAAACCAAAGGAATATTCAATTGAGATGTTTTCAGAATTTTGTCGATCAAACTGGTGTATCGTATACCCCAATGGATCCCGACTGTGCAAAATTCAATATCCAATGCGTCTGTGCCGGAATACCACAAGAAAAGTACTTGCCAGTCTGGTTGTGTACAACCCTCCCTTGCAGGGGTCTGGATTGTACAGGTAAGAGACCAGCAGGAGGATCCAAATGAGGAGACAAGCAGCGCAACCAACCAAAGCCACACCTCGCGCCCGGTGATGAGGCACCGCCTGCAAAGGTGAAAGGTCATCAGTGACGAGAATGAGAATCACACTTTCACCCAACCGTGACGTTCCAATGTTTTTCTTACCTTCAACAGATTCATCACTGGCCCACTAGTCTACCATCCTATTATCGCTCAAAATACAGGGTTGTCATCTTCCCATAGCATGGGATACTGTGTGCACCGTTCATCCCATTGTTTCAGGTTGTTCTTTGTGTTGGTTGTGCTTTAATATTCAGCAACCGGGCGCCAGCAAAAGACCGCAGGCACAAAATTGAACAACAAACGAAAAACACTTGTTTACAACCGAAAAGCCATTCTCAGTGTACCCGTAGAAGACTGATGAGATCGTGTTGGTGGGGACAGGTTCAGTCCTGGAGTTCTTGGAGTTCTTGTTTGTGATGTCAAGCTGTTGTTGAGTAGTCTGCTAGATCTGTATCACATGTCATGGGTTCAACATCAAAGTTTCCAAAACATATCGGAGATATCTCACAAAGTTCATTCTTTTCCTACGTCAACCAAGAGAGAAACTTCACGCGAGCACCTTGCAACAACTTGTGTGAACCCCAATCCTTTTCGACTTCCGTTCACTTCTGTAGAGGTAGGTTTCGAGAGAAATATCTGTTTCATCTTGAAATTGACATAGGATCTTCTGAACTTCTATTCATTAAACTCGATATGTAAAGTAGACAGTTGTGGCAGGCAATTTTGTGCGAGTAGCTGTTCTTCAGCAAAGCAAAGGTGGAAAATGTTCTCACCGGACCGTCAACATGTTGCATTTCCAATATGGCAGCCCCCATGCCGGTCTGTGCCAGTGCGTGTTTGGTGAAAGTACCAGCGAGATTTCCTGACACGTTCTGTTGTGTGAGACCCTGAGGGGACATGCAAAATCTAGACCTCGATCTGCACCTTTCAAACTTCGATCTGCAAAGGCCATCGTGATTGTTGCTGCCGAAGTGTCATGAAATGCAGACAATTTCACAATCAGGCTAAATCTGCAAATCTGATGTTGGGTGAGATTTTGCCTGCCAGTGAACAAGTTGGGACTTTATCATTTTGTTTTCGCTGAAAGGAGGGGGGTCCTGTTAGCCAGTCCGGGTGATTTGCCTTCTCTGGCCGCTGTGTTCGCGCGTTTGAAGTGAAAACGAGCGCGAGAGGTCCTGGTTCTGCCAACTTTTGTCAGTTTCAGGACCTTGTGGTTGTGAAGAGAAGTTGGGGTCACAAAGCAGAAGCTCAGTTTTTGTTTGACCCCCACCGGGGCCGAGAGTTTGGTGGAACTCATCACAACAAAGTTGCTTCTTGGTTGCAGAATGGACAATTGGGACGAGCCGACGGCCGTGGCCGAAGTTCCGGAAATCAAACTTTTTGGGAAATGGTCCTCTGACGAGGTCCAGGTCAGCGACATCTCGCTCACAGTGAGTACAGCAGAAGCTAGGTCTGCTCTGTAAGACAAGGAACCGTCTGTCTACATGTTGCAGTGATGAAACATTTTCTTAGGACACCTTATGATCCGTAGCCTTGATTATACCACACGTTACCTACACTGAGCAACATAAGTTGAAATGAACTGAGCTTTTTGCAACCATGTGGTTGAAATTTGACTTTTTGCATCAAACTCGTTTTCATCTTTCAGGATTACATTGCCGTGAAAGAGAAATATGCGAAGTATCTGCCCCACTCGGCTGGTCGGTACCAGGTGAAACGCTTCCGCAAGGCGCAGTGTCCGATCGTGGAGCGTCTGACGTCGTCACTCATGATGCACGGCCGCAACAACGGTGCGTTTGACACTAAAAATTCGAATTCGGTGCGTCACATTTGTGTTGCATTTGTACATCGTTTTCTGAGTGAAATGTCGGTGTGGTGGGGGGGGGGTGCTGAACCCTCGCTTGCCTCGTCACCTGGCTCCCGTCAGACAACCAGAGAGTTCCTTCCATCAGCCAATCAGAGAAAGCAACTTTTCTTCCGTTCTCCATCTTATGAGGATGAAATGCTGATGGTATGCTGTGAATTTTGGCAACAACGTTCACGTGTCTTGTAGGCAAGAAGCTGATGGCCACCCGCATCGTGAAGCACGCGTTTGAAATCATGCACCTGCTGACCGGTGAGGTGAGTCGGACAACTGAAGTGCTGGGAACTGCCACAGTGTGTGTGTGTGTGTTTTGTGTGTGTAAATTTTGGCGTGGATGCCAAGCACCAAAACCTCTTGGGAACTGGACGAGTGTCTCAGACTCTTGCTGTTATTCTTTGAAAAACATCTTTGTCCAAAGTTTTGAGTGCTGGGAGAGGAGACAAACAATGAGCGTATCTTGATATTTGCGATGCCTGTTGCAGAACCCGCTGCAGGTCGTGGTAAACGCGATCATCAACAGCGGACCCCGCGAGGACTCGACGCGCATCGGTCGCGCCGGAACCGTGAGGAGACAGGCCGTCGACGTGTCGCCGCTGCGCCGCGTCAACCAGGTGCGGGACCGGCCCAGCTGTACTGTCCTTGGAGTTTATGCATGTTGCAGTGATGAAGCTTTTTCTTAGGACACCTTATGATCACAGCCTTGATTATACCATTCGTTACCTGACCTGAGCAACACGGCATTTGCAAAGTTGTTGCTTCCAATGCAAGACGCGGACGTGTTGACGGTGTGAACTGTGTTTCAGGCCATCTGGCTGCTGTGCACAGGCGCTCGTGAGGCTGCATTCCGCAACATCAAAACGATTGCCGAGTGTTTGGCTGACGAACTCATCAACGCTGCCAAGGTGTGTGGAAAGTTCCTTCGATCGGTTTGGGCCCTTTTCGTTTCACTGCTCTTCATGGAATGTTATACGGACTGTTTCTTTCTTCGGCAGGGATCTTCGAACTCGTACGCCATCAAGAAGAAGGACGAGTTGGAGCGAGTTGCCAAGTCCAACCGTTAAATATGTTCATGCGTCGTCGCTCCTTCTCGCAATAAACAATACGAAGGAATTTCATCTTATTTTTCCTCCTCGCGAGATTCACTGCAACAGGGAATTGATATAGCGTGCCCGAGTTGCCCACCAGAGTGGCTGCACAGCTGTGGTCCTTTGTTCCTATTCTTCAAACTGTCAAAGGCAGCTCTGGGAAGAAACTCGGGGGAAATGACGTACACCTGTACTTGATTTGTTGATTCCGCCAGATAATTTCAACAAAAAACCGATGAGCTATACAAAGGCCCATGTGAATGCATTCCGTGCTTTCAAGATTTCTATTGGATCTCCAGCTCTGATTGCTGTCAGGAGGGCCACCAGTGGGTCCCACAAGGCCAAAGTTCTGGATCAGGTCCGACCTGCGGGGTTGGATTTGGATATTATGAGAGTTTCGTCTGCTCATTGATCAGGAAATTCTCAGCAGACGAAGAAATTTGTGATGGCGACACATGCAGACGGCTGTTCGATGAAGCATCAAAACCATGCTCTGGATTGTGTTCTAAAATTCCGGCGTGCTTTGCACAGCTGTGTTCGCAGCGATCTTTACTGCTTGCCTCTGAATCGTTGGTTCAGTGCGGACGTTACAGCTGTACCGTATGAGGGAAAAGTGAAAAACGACGGCGAGGCGAGAATCTCGAAACTCCTTCTCGTGTGTCGGTTTGTTCTGCTCCTGAAGCACTGAGTGTTTATGGGGTCCATTGTGGCGCATATTTGCGGTGTCATGGCTCAGCGAGTCACAAGTGTTTTTGATCTCAGCCATAAAACAGGCGTAGTTTCAAATCTCCATCCAAACCAATCAATTTTGAACTGCCAGAACGATTGGCGTCTTTTGTGGGGCGCTGCGAGGTCGCTTTGACCACTTATTTTGGACGTCTATCCGTGGATAACGACACTCTTGACAAATCGACATTTTACATTCCCACACATAACGTCACGTTTTGGCATCGTCTTCTCTTCGAACGCATTCGACAGACTGAACGCAAAGAAATGGCTGGTGTGGCGTTTGGAGCCGAGATGCGTCGCGAGTTCATGATGTCTCCCGACGTAACACCCATCAACCACGGCTCCTGGGGCGCCTGCCCCAAACGCGTGTTTGAGGCGAAGATCAAGTAAGTGTGGAGTCCACAATTCGGCATCGGCACATGGAAGATGACCAGGGGGTAACTGCAGCAGTTTAAACTGGCTCTGTAAACCTGTGCAACATTTCAGAATGCTGCAGGACGTGGAGAACAAGGTGGACGACTTTTTCCGGTTCCAGCAGGAACCGTCGTGGTTCGAGAACCTGCGCGCTGCCTGCGAGTTCCTCAATCTGGACGAGAAGAACACTACACTCGTCACCAACACCACTGCAGGTGAGAGCGAGTGTGCAACAGGAGCTTCATCCAGTTGTCCAGAACCGACCTGCACGGTGTCCATGCGCGGGAGTGTCCAGATTGAAATGGACTGAAGAATTTGTTGCCGTTTTCAGGTCCAACTGGACAGACCTTCGGATTTTTGCGCGTGTTTGTGTGTTTTCCAGCCTTTGTGTGATTTTGTTGATTGGCTCTGCCTCTTTCCCTTCCTGTTGCAGGATTTGACCAGAGAGGGAAATTTAGTTTTGAGTATTTTTCTCTCAGGAATAAACACGATCGTCAAGGCTCTGCCTCTGAAGGAGACGGATGAGATTCTCGCCTACACGTACACGTACGGAGCCATTCGGAACGCCATGGAGTCCGCGGCGGCCAAGTCACGTGAGTGTGAACGTCGCATCGCGTCGCCAAGGGTCGCGGGCGAGAAGAAAACAAGAACAAGACTAGCGCAGTTGGCTGTTCCGAGACGATCGTGATTGCGTTGCTGCAGCTTTTGTCCTTTCCAGACTGTAAGGTGGTCACCATGCAGATGAACTTCGAGATTTCCAGCAAGGAAGAAGTGATTCAGAACTTCACGCAAACTTTGGACGCGCACCCTAACATCAGAGTTGCCGTCATTGGTAAGCACACTGAAGTGGATTTGTTTTCAGGGAAAAGTTCCATTGCGGCGTTGTTTCCTTCCAAGCTGCCTGTCGCAAAGAATTCTAAGAGTCGACGAAGTGAGCAGGAATATCTTGTTCGTTTGAGTTCCATTGCTTCGCCCCATGTTTCAACACTGATGAGTTCTTCGCTCCAAATTGCTGGAGCGCGTCGGAGCGGAACTGAGAATCCGCTGATGACCTGTTGGGTGTGTCCGCGTCTCATGCAGATTACATCAGCAGCGCCACGGCGACGGTGTTTCCCGTGAAGCAGCTTTGCGCCGCGTGTCGGGCGAGAGGCGTCATCAGCGTCGTGGACGGCGCGCACGCCGCCGGGCAACTCAAACTAGACATGAACGACATGTGTCCAGACTTCTTCGTCTGTGAGTATGTTCACGACTAACCTCGGAGATTTTCGGAGAAAAGATTGTGACTGTTGATTGCGTGCGGCTCCAATGCGTCCTTTCTTGTGGTATTGCAGCAAATTTGCACAAATGGATGTACACACCACGAGCCGTTGCCGTAATGTGGATGCGACCAGAATTCCAAGCCACGGTTCGTCCTCTGGTCACGTCGCACTGTTACAACGTGGAGCCGTTCCAGAAAGACTACGCCGTTCAAGGAACCGTGGACAAAACTTCCATTGGCGTCATCAAAGACGCAGTGCAGTTCTACCGGAGTATTGGAGGCCACGTAAGCTCCGTGTGGCTCAGCGCCGCTTGTCCTTCTGAAACTGAACACTGCATGACGTGATTCCAGCATCGCTTTCAGTGCAGCAAAACACCCTCTTCCCCTCATTACAGTCAGCATGTTTTTTTTCCAGGACGCGGTGTATTCTTACATCACGGCTTTATTGGACGAGGCGGTGGAGTATCTGGTGAAGCTATGGGGCACTGAGAAGTTCCCGATCCCCCGCGACATGGAGGCGCCCTACCTGAGGCTCGTCAGGCTGCCACCCATTCCCAGATTCCCTATACCCGAGCCCAATAGAGAGGTGGGTGCGTGGCGAGTCACTGGTGATTGGAGCAGATTTCATGGGTTGTTGATTTCTGCTAGTGGTCCGGTCCCCATCCGCTCTGAGGTTGCAACAAGACCCTGTTGATTGCAAACCAAATTGCTGTTGAGATCAGAAATGTTGTCATCAACTCTCTGGCAAATCTAGCTATGTGGGAAACTTGGACCCTGATGGAAATGGAGGTGTGTGAATTTGGCCTCTCAAAGCTGTTCCCACCAGCTCAACATTTGGTGTTGAAACGATTTAGTGCCTCCAGGGTCCCACCCCAAAATCCTGGATCTGCCAGAGCTGGCGGCATAAATGCCTTTGTCAAGATTGATGGTCGTCACTGTCCCCGACACAATGTGTGATTTTTTGATTCAGGACATAATATACGGTGATTATTTGGCTCTGATGCATCATATGATCAAGGAGAGGAAAGTGATCTGCTGTCTTATTTTGGTGAAAGCACGAGACGGTTCTCACCGTCCGTACGCAAGGCTCTCGGGGCAGATTTACAACACCATGGATGACTACAAAAGATTTGGGGAAGAGATACTCAAGCTGACCAAGGAGCAAGTGTGAGGTGCGTTACTGCCCATGTAATTGATCGAAAAAGACATGAAATATGATGCGCCATTTCCATTGCTGTTGAATTTTCAATCCTCACTTCAAGCCACCATTCTTTCTCTTTTACAAAGTTGGTTATGTTGAACATTCTTCTCTTCGTGACACATTGCTTGGTGCCACAGAAAAAAAAAAGAGTACGCGGTACGCGATTGCGCTGACCCACAGGTCCCGCCGTCGGTTCTGTTGGCACCTGGACCAGATGTGTCGGTCGTGAGTTTGGAACTTGTTGAATTGTGAACTCTTGCTTTGTTTCCAGATTGAGATGGGTCTGCACTGGCCACTGACAGAATTTTTGCTGAGAAAAAAGAAAATGCATGTTTTGGTGATGACGTTCAGCAAAGCGGGTGCAGTGGAGACTTGGATCAGAATTTCTGCTAATGTGTACAATTCGATGCAAGACTATATTCTGTTCGGAAAAATGATCGAATCCCTTCGAGATTTTATGGTGTAGGTTTGACTTCTGTTTCGAACCCTTGGTACGCTCCAACATTCCACATTCTATGGCAACTGTTGACGCCTATCAATGAAACGGGAAGTCTCGACGCTGTGCGCGACTGTCTTAGTAGGTTTTGTGTGTTTGGACGACCGTGACAGCTTTCACTTCCAGCAAAAATAACTCGACGGTGCAGTGTGGTGTCACTTTATTCCACCACGTCAGTGTGACAAGTTTTCTTGTTGTCAGCGCTGCCAATAAAACGATGATCGTCACAAAAACGGCGTGTTCTCTTGGGTCTGTTCGCATCGGTCGGACGGCATGACAAACGTTTCGCCGTCAGACGTCACTCGCCCAAACACGAGGTTTCTGCACCGAACCCGGGTCTTAGAGGCTGAGAGCTATGCGCTGCTCCAAATATTCACCAAGATGCAGAAAATAAACATCAGTCTCTTCTGCGAAATCAGTCGTAACATGACCAAAGAATCACAGCAACAATGAGATCAATCGTAGACATCTGAATGTCACATTGGGTTCAACCGCGTGCTCTGTCGATCTTGTATCATGCTTTCAAATTTGAAAAATCGCGCCTGATAACTTCCACTCGGTGAGGACGACGATGCTTGATAACGGATTGCTGGCCACTGAGGCAGAACAGTGACTGCAACATCGGATTGTGTCGTCTGAACTTACAGCTCGGTTTTGCACACGTTACTGCACTCGGCATTTGGCACGGATCCGGCTGCGCCCTGTCCGGGCCCTGATGGGTCAAAGGGCGGCGGCGGGTCAGTGATGCCGACGGCCCGCAGCACGTCCTCCAGCGGACACATGTCCGACAAGTGCTGCTGCGAGTACTTCAACAGCACACTGCCTTCTGCAAAGGATTGAGAACAAACTCACGCTCAAGGTTGCCAGAAACGCACTTCAGAAAGCTGCAACAAGAATGCTACGCATAAAAAGCGTGTGGTCTATACAAACGTTCGCAGTTCATAAACACCTGATCATTTTAAAAAAATAAAAAAAATTTCGAAAGCGGGTCTTGCCTGGGGGGGGTTGGACCCACTTTGGGAACAAGAATGCTACGCATAAAAAGCGTGTGGTCTATACAAACATTTGCAGTTCATAAAC
>JAAUXT010051234.1_pt1 | contig 12789 bp, 13 predicted proteins | sample 7278171 | NCBI WGS metagenome assembly JAAUXT01 (sample SAMN14350112, study PRJNA611818) | marine sediment metagenome | isolation source: surface marine sediment (1.8m) | place: French Polynesia: Moorea | collected 2018-08
GGGTTAGTGGGGAGGGGGGGTTAGTGAGGGGGTTAGTGGGGAGGGGGGGTGGTTAGTGGGGAGGGGGGTGTTTAGTGGGGGGGGGGTTAGTGGGGGGGGTGGTTACATTCCAAAGTGTGGACAGACACACACATGAATACTAAGGGTTTTTAAGCCGACAGCGGCACCTAGATGGCCGGCTACGCGACCATCAACCAATCATTCACTTTTGATGACAATGGAGAGTTTCAGCAAATTCGACCGTTCCTTTACCGACGTGCCGCAACGTGACGTGACACATCAGTGCAAATTTGGTGATCTGCGCCACCAACCTTGCCATTGGGGCACCGCACGTAAAGGGGAATTGGCAGTTGCTAAAAGTCCTCAACGTGTGTTTCTGCAGGCGCGAGGACGCGTCGACCGTGAGGCGTACGTCGTGAAGGAACAGAGGGCGGCGTCAGACAGCGAGGAGATAGACGTGTACCACGAGGCGTACGCGACGCTTGCGCTGCGGTGCGACTACGTGCCGAAGTGAGTACTCTTCATGGGGCGGTAGCTTGTTTCGCTTTTCCCACCTGTTCCGGGCTTTCTTCTGAATGCACGCATGCAGCTTTGTTCTCTTGATTTCTCCTTTGTGCTCTGTGTTTGTGTTTGTTGGTTTAGTTTCATGTTCTTGTTTTCTTCTCTCTTTTCTTTGCGTCTGAAAGTTTCTACGGTGTTTGGACAGACGGTTCGTCTGTTCTGATGGTGCTCGACTGTCTCGAGTTCAAATCGCTCAACCAAAAATGCTACGACTGTATCTGGAATGGGTGTGTTTCAGTTCTCCTGGTCCCTTTTTCATTTCTACGCACTGTCATTATCATCATTAGACAGCACACACACACACACACACACACACACACACCACCACCACCACCACCACCACACCACCACCACCACACACGCGTACACGAACCAACAAACGACACACACACACACACACACACACACACACACACACACATGTGTCAGAACTTTTGCATGAATTGAGTTTTCAAATTCGTGCAATGGATCAGTTCCTGTGTTGCGAGAGAAAACTTTATTGAAAACCTTTTCCTTTTCCAGCTCTGGATTTCATGAGGAAATCGCCAAGCAGATGCGCCTGCAGATCTCTACCCGCATGGAACTGATAGAATACATCTTCTTTGAGATCGTCGTAGGCTTGTGCTATATTCATGCCAAGGGTTGGCTCCACCTGGACATGCGCGCTGCCAATGTCGGCATCACGAGATATGGAGCAATAAAGTTGGTGAGAACACGTATTTGCGTCGGGGTGGTTCGGTGTAGAATTGTATCAATTTCAATTTCAGTTGCCTTTTCGACCGCATGTCCTTACACGAGTTTTCTTTTGTCGCTTTGCAGTTCGACTTCGGGCTGAGTACCCCTGAGGGCCCGGACGGGCTGATGATCTGGTGCGGCGCGCTCGGAGAGAGCGTCTCCCCCGAGATGTGGCGCGACGAGCCGGTCACAAATAAGAGCGATATGTACGCTGCCGGTGTAGTCTTATACTACATGATCACCGGCAGGTGAGTGTGTGTGTGTGTGTGTGTGTGTGTTGCCTGTTGTGTCCGAAGTCCGAAAAAAGGGCGTGGTTGTTCTGTGTTCGGAGTCCGAGAATGGTGTGAATGCTTTTGTGTCCCAAACCTTGGGGTGGAGGTGTTCAAGTTCGTATCTCCAAACATTTCTTTGCTGGCTTTCAGGTACCCGTTCGAACACGTGCCGTACGAGGAGGACGCGATGCGCAGAGTCGTCCCTCACTTCCCTGGGTTCGACGTCACGAGACTGAATTGTGACCGCTTGACGGCGACGGCTCTCAACCTACTGATACAGTACGTGGCGGTTTCTGTCCGAACCTTCCTCTTCCGAGCGAGGCTGGTCTTTGTTCTAATTTAGTGTCTGGTTTATTTGATTCTAACTTTTGGCTTTCGGTTCCTTTGCAGTAAAGACCCCGACAGCCGGCCGCACGCGTTCGAGATTCTGAAGGACAAGTAAGAACACTGCACGAATTTTTTCAAGAAGCTTGAGTTCTTGTGCTCCCATAAATCGTGTGTTTCCACATCGAAAATGTTGATCGAAAGAGACTGGATCCTGAATGTCTTTTGTTTTTGTTTTTCAGATTTCAGCCAGGCTTCCTCAAGTCAGCGCGCACGGACAAAGCAGCGAAGCGCCAGTTCCACCTGAACCATCTCATAGCGGCGCGACTCCACTACAAGGAGAAAAACCCGGGGTGGAATGACCCTGAGGACCCTGTGGCGAAGTCTGGTTTGTACGCACATCACAGGAAGGTCCGCGAGAGGAGAAGGCTGATGGCAAGCGCCGCCGCGACGCCAGGAACGCCGTCACCAGTGGCGCCCTCTGCTGTACCTGCTGCACCTGCAGGGACTTTCTCCCTCACCAGGTCGCCTGCAGCACCAGCGGCATCACCTGCACCTGCAGGGACTTTCTCCCTCACCAGGTCGCCTGCAGCACCAGCAGCATCACCTGCACCTGCAGGGACTTTCTCCCTCACCAGGTCGCCTGCAGCACCAGCGGCACTACCTGCACCTGCAGGAACATACTCGCCTGCTGGATCGTCAGGCAACAGTGCGTCCGTTTAGAACCTCGATTCAGAATCCGCAGCACTTTCACAAGACTCAAGCAATTTCTCCCTCTCACTGCAGTTGTTGCGTTCCATTGTCAACTGACAGTCAGTTGTGCCATGAATTCTTACTCATCCTGAAAACTGTGATACAATTTCTTCGTGGTTTTGGTTTGGAAATAAAAACCACAGAGTGAAAAAACACACTCGTTTGTTTCTTTGCCCTTTTCGCGTATCTGTTGGAATGAGAGATAAGTGCACAGAAAAGAAGAGTTGTTGTTCCGATCTCCACAAGTCGTTTTCGTCACGCATGTCATTTACGATATCACGTCACACGTTTCACGTTGGTGCTCTTGCGTGAACTGGAATGTTCAAACCGCGGCAAATATCGTCAAGAAAAGAACGTACAAACGACAAGGTTGCCATGCAGCTGGATATGTGACAACATCAAACACTCCGTGGCATTTCACGTGTAAAGCACGAAGGAAACTCAAACGACTGATTCTCGATGCGTACTCGGTCGGCCCCAAAATTCTCAAAACTGTTTCCGCAAACGGGAAGTTTGGAAGGTGTGTGGCGTTTCAGTCGTTCTCTTTGGAGGCATGTACGAGTGGGAGGCTTTTCACTTGAGCTTCAAACTGTTTGAGATCGAGTCGTTGTCTCTGTTCATATCTGTGTTCTGTCTGTGTCTATTTCTCAAACTGGAATGGTGAAAAATAAAATTTGTGAACGTCTGTTGTCAACACTTGTGTTGCGACTGAAGTATGGGGCTCGGTCCCTTTGATTCAGTCAACACAAACATTTGAGATGCGAAGGTATCGCGGAACAATTACACCATAATAGCGTTGCCATTAGGAAGGCTATTAAAAGCAGCTTCCCGAGGGACGGTTGTTCTTGTGTTCTTCTGCACCGCCGGATCCCGAGGGAAGACAGATATGGGAGCTGTCTTTTTCCACATCAGGCTCTGGTCTCGATCTCAAAGTGCTTTCAGGCACCTACAGCTCTCTTTTCTTCCGCCTCATCCTGATGTGACTTTTGCACCAAACATGACGAAAATTGTCCTCAAGTTGTTTTCTTCCATTGTATTCGCACGGTTCAAGCAGACAGGGTTCTCACTGTGAGACAAAAATGTTCCCCGTGAAGCAACAAAACTTTTCGAGACCTCTGTGCAGAAGAGTTGTATGATTGAAGTGAACCATTTTTTTGCGCATTGGGTGAGAACTCATTTTCTCCACAACAAACGAAAAGCAACCAACAAACAAGAGCATTGGCGGATTCCTTCGAGATGCATCACAAGCAGACTTCAACTGTACAGCGATTTTGCCTTGGTGGACTTTTTGATCTTGCAAACAAGCCCTGGTTCCACAACAAAAAGACAGTCAATTTTTGTGATTTTCTCTGCTGATTAGGTGCCGTAGGAACAGGAGGAAAGAAAAATCGAAGAAACTCTCGCGTTACTGGTCCTTTTATCCCAAGTTTCTGTGAATGGACGTGCGTTCTGTTTTTCCCCCCTAATCTGGGGTTCGCAACAGAATTTTTGCGCGCATCTTTTTTGTGAGGTTCGAACCGTGTGAGCATGCACAAAAACAAAACAAATCCGAAACACACTTCTCATTTCCATGTTTGCTGCCAATTGTGGGAAGCGATGCAAATCAGATTTGCTGCATCAGACAGTGGACGGAGGCATTTCATTGTGTGAGAGATTTGCTCAATCCAGTGAGGGCCTCCCAGTCCATGATGAGCCGAGGTGCTCCATTGTCTTGTTCACCTTTGTTCGTGTGCGCAGATTCTCGTAGTTGAAAAAAACAAAACAAACAAAAGCGTTGTTTGTTTTGGAGGAGAATAATGAATATGAAAGCGAAGAAGAAAGGGAGTCCAGCGATGCGTCTATTCGCTTGGTGTCGTCTTTTTGATGAAAGATACCTGTGCCCCACTGGCACGTGCAAAGAATTCTCCACACAGTTCAAAGTAAGATTGGGGAGCCAAGAGGAGTTGGATAGAATTTCAAGTGCACCCCCGGCCCGCTCTTGACAGGCTGAAAACGTGACACGGTTTTCCGGAGCTGTCAAATCTTGGTCCCATTCCTGTTACAAAGAATTTAGAAAAGCATCTCTCATTGGCCGAGGTTAGAAAAGCACAATGGCGGTTGATGACTTTTGGTGAAAAGGAATATCTGGTTGTCACAATGAAATCTGTTGCTATGGGGCCGGAGCGCTGCTTCGGGTCCCGGCTGAATATCAGCTTCATACGCAGCAGCGCCGCAGGTATTGTTGGGATATCATATTTGTAAATTTCTCGTGGATATTTTGTCCTCATCAGAGGAAGCCCCATGTGAGCATTTGTGAAGCCACAACCTTTTATTGACCATTATGGCTGTTATTTTACCCACATGATAACTGGCCAAATTCGATACATTTCCTTCTGTGCAGGAATGAGCAGCATGCCTGCAAATCAGGATGTGTGACCGCCGGCGCCAGGCACGCATTTACATTTCAAGTCGACAACCACTTTTCCAGCACTTTTTTTCTGCGGTGATTAACAACGTGGAAAATCTTCTTGGATTCCCCGATGACATATCATAATACAATTAAATTCAAACAAATTTTATCTCCTGTAAGTTTCTTTCCCACACACCAAAAGTCGCCCATGAAACAAAAAGAACAATGTAGGAGGAATGTCAATTTGGTAATAAGCCCCAGCGAGTTTTCCTCAGCGCACGGTTCATCTTGTTACTTTCCTTGACAGCCCCTCGTATTGCTTTTCAAAAGTTGAAAACTTGAACGAATCAGCAAAAACAAATGGGATTTGCTTGTTCACGGAGCGGAGATGAAAATCAAAACACGAGTGATGGCATCTGAGCAAAGCTGGTTTGACTCGTGAGGGATGGCATTGCCGCTAATCCTCCTGATCCCTCCAGGGCTGCCAGGAAACTTTATCTTTTGTTCGATGATCGTCTCTTCGGGGACAAAGGCAGATCACGGTTCAGTTTCATTGCGAGCGCAAAGCTGGTCACCGCGTTGGCGTGACGCTCGTCTGTCAATCAAAAATGTGGCTTTGTGTCTTCAGATCCTGCTCTTGAAACAGCGCAACTTCTGTGTTTCCGGGGATGGGGCATCTTGCAGACGGAGGAGACAGGCAGGAAACGAACCCCGACTTGAGTCCAACAGGTCTCTGAAATGATACCTTTGAGGCAACTGAGCAAAACAATTTTGAGGGAATCGAACGGCTGCGTCCAATGTTTCCCCGCCGGTGTTGAGCGCAACTGCAGAAATGAAGGGACTGTGTCAAGCGTCACCCACGAGAGTTCCTCATAACTGGGTTACTTGCACATTTGAATATCCACAATATATCATTTGTCATTTAAAGTGCACAATGCTGTCGAAGCCGCTTTGTGATGTATCATGTTTGTCTGTGGAACCTGGACGCAGCGTCAAGAGCGGACTTCGCTTCCCATGCGCGCCGTTGGTGAGGAACAATTTGCTGGTTTTTTTCGCCGTCTTTCTGGCGCGTGAATTATGTGTTATGTATCCAGTAAGTCGCATGTTGCCAAAATTGTGGGGGTGGGGTGGGGGTGGGGGGAGGGGGTGCTTCCTTCAAACTTTTTTGTTTTCACTTCCTTTGGATCTCATGTGCGAAATGTGTGACAGGCGCAAATTGAATTTTTCCGACAGTGAGTAAGCTTCGTCAACAGAATGAGTTAGTCACTGATTATGAATTACTTACATTGGAGGATTTGCATAAAATGATTTCTGAATTTGATGAGCCGCTTCGCCCGACATGTTTCCAGCTCGTACGTGGTGATGTTGATCTGCATCAAAGGCAGTGAGAAATGTTTTTGTCCACAAGCATGCAAACAGCTAACACCTGCAAATCTGAATCTCTTCCATTTTATGTTTGCCTGCCTTCTGAAATATGTCCATTTTCATACACTGCAAGTTTCACGTCATCCGGAACACACAATTTCACTTTTGGCTGTCAGCAGCAGTTGTTTCTTGGTTGTTGGGAGCTAGGGGCAGCGCGCAGCAGAGTTGTGTCAACACCAGCGCCAATAACAGTTTCTCATCTCCATTCAATGCGACCTTTTTTCAATCAAACAAAGAATAAGATCACGCAGCGGACAAGTGCCACAAGATTAGTCGACAGGAAAGTCAAGCGATCTTGAACGTGGGGTCTCCTGCACATCATTGTCGGCAAAAAAGTGACTTTGGCGAGACCAAACGCATTTTGTACAAGAAACCTGCTCGCAATGCAGCATCGTTGCTCTTTGACGGAAACAAAGACGTTCTCACTGGATTCACTTGTCTGTCACCCTCACCACCGGTTCTCAGGCAAATAAGGAGTCAGTTTTGATCGCATGAATAGGAATTATTTACAGGTTCCTGCGTTTGGGAATCGTCGTGTACCGTACTGTCGCGTGTGTAAGACGCAGTCATGTACAAGACACACCCCAACATTGGTCTTTTTTCTGGTTCCAATGCCTTAAATTTTTACAGCGAAACCTGGTACTCACGAAAAAGACGTACCCGTGCTTTTGATAACAATTTTGGGGTGAAAAGTGCCTCAGAAACACGAGAGGGTACGGTAAATGTCTTCTCACTCTGACCAAATATCTGAAAAATTTTCCTGAGCGCAGATCGTTGTTCACATTTTAGTGCCCGGGCGTGAATATTTTATTCCCAGCGGGAAACACCCTTTGAGCGCTAAGTTGGTTTTCATCTGACAGACGAGTCGACCTTCGAGTATTTGAGCGTAACTGGTCAGTCCTCCAGATGGGCACGTTTTCAATGTTTCTCTGCGCACTTTTGAGTCGCTCAGCTTGGGTACCATGGAGACGCGTTGTTGAAGTGTTCTCGACGTGTTCCGTTCCGTTTCGGCGCAACGCGAGAGGACGCGTGCTCCCGCGCAGCCGCACACCTCCCGCTTATGAACCTCCACAAGCGATGAGATAGACATGACCGAATGAGTAACGCAGAAAAATCCAATGACTACTTGAGCCAAAGTAATAAACTTGCCGGAAAGAGATCCACATTTAGAGGCGCAAAACATATTTGAGAGAAAACGGAAAATCAACAGAACAAATTGATTTACGGTGTATTTCATGTGTTGACACAGCAGTAATCCTAGACACCATTTTGTGCAGGGCGAAAGGACATTCATACCCCAGACATGCGTTTCTTGTCCGGGGGAACACATATTTGTCCTTCTTTTCAATGACAATGATAGTCACACGAACAGATATCGGGGAGGGGGGTTCACGTCAAATAATGCACATGCTAGAAGCACACAAACCATAAAAGGGAATCATAATTGACGTCTTGATGGAATGACTTCCTCGGGAAGTAGCGGATTCATGGTGCCGTCCCATGGATTACTCCCGATTTCCTACGAGCGCCAGCAAAAGCTTTCAAAAGTCAGCATAAATATCAATATGCCGCATTAAATCAGGCGATTCTGCAAAATGAGCAAATGCAAAATGTACAGAAAAATCCATTCAATTTCAGAGCTGTAAATCTGTGTTTAAGACAAGCGTTAACAGTGTGTAGGCTGCACTAATTTTGTTTGCCTGTGCACTTCTTTTCAGCGCCGGAGTCGCCTTCCGCCGTGATTGTCGTGAGATGCGATGACTCGTGATCGCAGTCGCGCCCCTCCCAAGCAAGTTCCGTGTGTCGTGTCTGGGTTAGCCGTGCACGAAGAAAACACATAGAAATGGCCACATCATGTGCAAACCACCTTCAGCGAAATACTCGTAGTCCAGGGGTGTCTGCATTCATAATGACTTCCACGGTTGTGTTTATTGTTCATTTGTAACTGTTGAAGAACAAACAAACACGATAAACAAAGATGGATCAAGGGAATTTAGGGCGTCGCAGTCAAGGCACAGGGCGGCGAAATAGGGGTTTGCACGTCTACTCAACAGAGCTGTCGCCTAATTGTCCTTTTGGTATTTGGCCAAAAAAACGTGATTGAAAATGAATGTTTTATGTACCGGTGCGATGGCGGACATTGCTATTGGAGGCATTGTTTGTCTTGGCGGGGCTTGACTCCATTGTGTTGCCTGCCACACAATCCCACTAGTGATAAATTTTCAGGACAGCTTATAAATAGTTAATATAGCGAAGATGGGAGAATCAACATTACGTGTTGACAGAGCCAAGGGCGCGTTTTGCCTCCTAACCGAGATGTATCTCTACTTGTGCAATGGATGGCTGTGATATAGGCTCCATCAATCTTGTGATGCTGCGAGTTTATTGAAAACAAAAACCTGGACTGAGGACATGGCCAGCACATGCAGCGTTCCATGCACTCACTGAGCTCGCTTCAAAATGAAAGCTCGGGCATGCGTGCGAAAACTTTTCAACCTTATCAATTTACTTTGTGTGAGTGATTGAAAATGAGAACTGCGCGTGTTTTGACCAAAACAGAAAGTGAGGTGACACCGGCAGTGTGGGTCCAAATCTGATAAATCACACTGTATCGCAGTATTCAAACGGAAGTCTCTGAAACATCAAGCTTCGAACCACCCAATCAAAATTCTACAAAAAGAAAATTAGAATTTGCGTTTGCAGTTCGACAAGTCCCCCCCGTCCCATTTTTGGTCAACAACGCACATTGGAAACGTCTCGATCGTGAAGCACAAAGCGAGTACGCATCGGGGGAGCAGCAAGGTTCGAGGTTTTTCACACCACGTGGCCACGTTGTTCGGTGACTTCCATTCTCCTCTGGGGAGAAGACACCGGAGAGAAACATTGATTCGGTGTGCTGAAACCGAGTGACCTCAAAACCCACAGAGTTCACAAAACTGGGAGTGGTGTCGAGGTGTGTGTCGAACCGAGAGGTCAAGGGCCTCTGGGGTGGACTCACCTATTCGTTCGTGGGTATGAAACGACGTCGTTCTCTCCCAGTGTGATGATGCATTCGGGTACACTGAACTCAATGGTGCGTGCTGAACACATCGAGGTGTTCTCCACAGAACAATTGAAATTGTGTGCAAATTGTTCCCAGGAGAACGCCTGGGTTTTGCAGAGTGCGATTCGTCAGAACGAAACGATTCGGTGTGCCCAGGCCCTCTGACTCCACACTCACCATCGCACTGATCAGAGAAAACTCAGGTCTCACAGTGCCACAATCTCACAGTGTCACAATCTCAGTTCACAATTACTGTGAAACCCAGACCTCTGAGGTCTCTGGAGTTTTGTTACACCGGCTCTGGGCACCGGAAATCCGATTCTTGCGCAGATCACGTGAACAGGAAGTGGCTCCACCCAAGTGTCGCAGTAACAGAGCTTGATCCCTTCAAATTGGATCACTCAATATCGTCAAGATCTTCTTGGATTAATTAGGCAAAGGATAATTTGATTTTGATTTGCCGGGGATCTGTAAGGATTAGAGCTTGAGAAATTACATTGATCTCTGTTATCCTGTCTGTTCGGGCTATTTCGGCTGACTGCTTGTTGACTTGCGCCTCCGCTTGCTGAGCAATTTCACTTTTTCCCTCAAGAGCCAAGTGTTTCTTCTTTCATTTTTGTTTCTCGGAGCGTCTTGAAAATGCAAACGCAAAATTCACCCATCCCCACCATCGACAACGACGTTTCACAAGTCGTAGAAATGAGCGGTTTCTCCATTTTCCCATGTTTTGCGGATGCAATGTCCACTCGCAGGAACCAGACAGTTGCTTTGGAGGCCCCTGGAAAAGAGCCCATCCACGAGGTTGGGTGTCCTGCCAGAAACATTCCTGATCGGAAGAAAACGTTGAAACACCTGAACAGGCACAGAAGGGCAAAAGGTATTCGTTCACTGCGGCGATTCGATCTCAACTTCACGCCACCATTGGCGCTTCTGTGGGTGAAATTATTCGTCCCAGGTGCCTGGAGTAGCCAGTGGGGTGGACAGTGTGTTAGGACCTCCGCGCTGCCTGAGAGGAGAGCACAAATGCCAGCAAAACAAGTGTTTTATTTGTGCGACATGGACCTCATGACCTTTGCAGCTACTGTCTGTGAATTGGAATGTGCATTCCTTCAATCCACTTTATCAGTTGTGAAGGTTTTCCTGCATCTTTGTGTGCTGTTGACAAATCCATTTTGTTCGGTGCACAGTATTCCTCTGCACGTATCCTTCTGAGTTCACCACTTGGCACCGATACCAAGAACACAAGGCAATGGAAAGTTACTGAGGCAGCAGAAGTGGCAATAAATTTCTGGACACAAGGGGCAGGCACTGAAGAGAAAATAGGTGCACAGATGCCAGACAAAGGCACACCAAAACTCATGCACAAAGACACGTATCCACTGAAGCATGCAGGACGGAGCACAATGGCTTCCTTAGCTGACGTTGTTTCTGAGAGGCTGGGACGAGGCCGCTGCCTGGTGCTGCCACCCGAGGTTCATGGCTTTGTTTCCCTGACGCGTTGGGAGAAGGGGTCGACAGAGTGGGGAAGGTCGAAGTTTTAAGTGTCTCCAGTCACAAAGGGCAACTTGTTTAGTTTCAGGTGCAAGAATACGAGGTTGAAGACATTTTTTATTTTGTCAAACAGCTTGGTGCTCCAACACTTTTCAAGGTTTTGGGCACCATTTGACTCCCAAACCTTCTCATCTTAATTGTTTTTGAGGACTGATTTTTGTCCCTTGTGACACGCAGGTTGCAAGAAAATGAAGTTTACAGAAGTTGGGGTATTTGGTGGCACTCGTTGTGTTCAGAGCTTGGGCCCGCTCACCTGGCGTTCGTTTTCCCCGGAATGAATTCCGGATTCTTCTGTACATTCTTGGAACATTTTGTTGTCAGGGGTGGCTCTTTCCTGGAGGTTCCAGACAACTCCTCTTTTTGCCTGCTTGCTGCAAGCAGACAGACTGTGTATAATGGTGGAAAAACAGGAGAAATTGTATTTTGGGGGCACAAAATGGGATGCGTCTGCATGCTTCAAGACTTGAGAAGTCGGCAACAGTTCAGGGGAGGAGGAGAATAAAAATCACCCGAAAGCAGCAAGTTCGTTGCAAGGTCCCTTTGCCTTGTGTCTGTCACCAAAACTGAAACCAGAACGCATGTCGTGTGAGAACGTTCATGCGCTTCAAACAGAGAAGCACAAGCAGGCAAACTCGAAATAAACAGAGCAGCAAGAAAAGGCGCCCCTCACATGGACATGAGTTTCACCGTCATTTCACAGACTTGAGTTTCAGAACACAGAGGCAAATGGGGTGTGGTTCCTGCGACCATAGCGGTGATCGCCTTCGGCGCACAACATTGCCACGCTGAGCTGCATCTCACCTCACATTTTTGACGGCCACCTAAACGGTGTTTTCCGAGCCCGGAATGCAGCTTCAATTTGAAACAATAACCTGCTTTGGGATCTTCCTGGGTGCTCAGTTGCTTTTGGTGTTTTTCGCCTCCACCAGAGGCGAATTTGTGATTGGATGCGGACCGCGTGACGTCATCCAGGTTTTTCTTCCCACTCCTACTGTTCACATTGGTCGCCTGCAACTTCCCCTCCCCAGCTGATAGTGTTTGGCCTTAAATAGGCCGCCGGAGACCCTGAAATACTATTAACGGGGACAGACGAGCAGTTTATCATCACTGGTCTCGAGTTTTACAACCGACTGCAGACGTTATTGCCGTCTAATCAGAGATAGGAGGAGGTAGAATTGTCAACTACTGAAGGCGCACACATCAAAGACCTGACAATTGTCGTGGTTGATCCCGTTATCACAGCAAGGTGAGTGCATTTGCTTGCTTCATGACAGAAAACTTGATTTCTCAATACATTGAAAGAAGTGTGCTTTGCAATGTTCCAGGTTTAAAGTTTTTCTGTGGCTTTCGCTTTCATCCCTGCAGAGCTCCGCAGAAAATATCTGTGCATTATTGAGTGATCAGTCTTGAGTGAGTCTGTTGAAAAGCTCCAGTGAGGGGTTGGGACAATGTTCTGTGCGCTCCGTCGTTCAACAATCATTGCACAACGTTGGGAAATGTTGCGCCAACACAGATGAAGGTGGCCTGTGTGTGGGTACCTTCACCAGCGGATCAGGGACAGTTGTTTCCGTTTCGCAAATTCAAGGAGAACAAAAATTTTCAGAAGCAAGGAGGGGTCTAAGAACACTTTTTAGGTGATTTGAGGTGGGTTGCGCGATTTGGGCTGATGAGCCAAATCGGTGCGAGCCAAATCGAAGCACCTATAGGCAGCCTCTTCCAAAAGTATGTCAGCAGCA
>JAAUXT010104208.1_pt1 | contig 12789 bp, 13 predicted proteins | sample 7278171 | NCBI WGS metagenome assembly JAAUXT01 (sample SAMN14350112, study PRJNA611818) | marine sediment metagenome | isolation source: surface marine sediment (1.8m) | place: French Polynesia: Moorea | collected 2018-08
TGATAAATTTTGGTGATAACTTTCATGACCAGTTTTTCCATTGGCCCAGGCAAATGTCAGTAACAAAATTCACTCAGCAATTTATCAGTGTCATCTGAAAAGGTGAAATATCACTGACAGAGACATCAGCACAATGGAAAAACACCCCCCAGTCCTAGGTGGTCATTGCCTGGTCCTGAAATTTCAGGACCAGAGAATGACCAAATAGTGTGGTCGTTGTCTGGTCCTGTTACACCGGTGCAACAGGACCAGAGCACGATCAGGACCACAGCACGACCACACTGTTTGGTCGTGCTCTGGTCCTGAAATTTTTAGGACCACAGCACAAGCACACTATTTGGTCATGCTGTGGTCATGAAATTTTTGGACCACAGCAGGATGTCGGAAAAAACACCGGTTGTGCTCTGGTTCTGAGACACCGGGAGTGTTTCAATTGAAAGTGCATTTTGACAATTGTGTTCGTTCTTCACCTGAAGCAAAGTATTGCTGGACGTTCGTGATGGAAACCTTGACCTTAACACGAGGACATGTTACAGTGGGGCTCATCTTCCTCACATTCATCGCATTATCCATCATCACAAATGTCTTCAACATTCAGATTCCACACCAGCTCAAGTTTTATCACAAGTGGAAATCAATATTTCAGCTCAATATGCTGAGGAAGTCAAACAGCAGGCAGCCCAGGTGGGAACCTCGTCTCCTGTTTAGCCACACCTGTCAACTACACACAACTTGTTCTGGGAGAAGTTGCTGTGAGAAGAATGAAAATTACCAAAAGCTGCACTTGGTATCACCACATTTATCTATGAATGATACCATTGAGCTCTTTAGAAGAAAAATACACAACAAGACACTCACTTTTATTGGTGACTCTCTCACAAGTCAGCTGTATTTGTCCTTTTTGGATGTACTTGATCCCACTTTCAATCAAACAATTTCAAACACTGACACAAAATGTAAATGCCTTTTTTGTGACAGAAGGCAACCTGAGACTGGACTCAATTTTAATCTGAGGGGACTGTGCAAACTTGGCACTCCAAATTGTGACAAAATCCAAGATCAGAGGTGCACAACTGTCAAGACATTTCAATCCTTTGTATTAAAAAGTGATATTATCCTCCTAAACATGGGCCTGCACTATCATCTTCACCCCGAGCAAGACTATGTGACCATTATTACCAAACTAGCTGACATATTGCAGAGAGAACAGCTGAAACATACAACAAAACAGGTCATTGTCAGAAGCACCTTGCCACAACACTTTTCAACAAATGATGGATTGTACATGCCAAAGGGAAACTTGATACACAAGGGATGCAGCAATAAATCAATGCACAATGAGCACTGGACCAACCAACATCTGAAAACAATAGCTCAACAGTATGGATTCAAGTACATGGACTCAGCCCCCTTCTATGTGGACAGGTGGGATCTCCATGCCAACCCAAGAGACTGCACTCACAGTTGTCTGACTGCAGAGGTCACTATTCCAGAGATGGCTTTGCTCAACAGCCTTTTGGATTGAGTTCTTGCCACATCATATGATGGAAAAGCAAAAAAAAATGTTGCTTTATTGGGCAGAGGACTGTGTTTGTGGTGTTGTCCTGAATTTGTTCACATTTGGGCTTGTACCTGCAGGTATGGTGGTCAAATTTCTGGCACACATTCTGGGGTCAGGTGTCTGGTAATAGAATTACTTATATTTAGTGGTTCATTTGTTGTGATTTAGGACAATGCCTCAGGTTTCAAAAGAACAAAATGGAACTATTTTCTTATTTTTGTGCAAAAGTTCAAACAAGCAAATCAAAAAAGGTGATGTTGGGTCATAATTGTGCTGCATCTCACAAGTGAGCAATTTGGATCATCATTTTCCTCATATTGGAAGGGCTTTCAGGTGAAGTGTACTTTTGTGGTGAAGTTCTTCAGTGGTGTCTGGGTGAGTGAAGTGGAAAAATTGACGTGAGAGGATTTGCACCAAAATCATGTGTCCTCTAATGCAGTGACTGTGATGGGTCCACCACCACCTGTCAGCTTTACAGCATTTTCCTTCAGCAATACATCATGTGTGCTTGTGTGTGTGTATGTGTGTGTGTGTGAGAGAGAGAGAGAGAGAGAGAGAGAGAGAGAGAGAGAGAGAGAGTGCCTGTGCCTCTGTGTCTGTGTGGGTATGAGACAGTGTGTATGTGCATGTGCATGTGGGTGTGCATGTGTGTGCGCGTATGCATGTGTGTGTGCAGGTACCTGTGCATGTGTGTGCGTGTGTGCATGTGTGTGTGTGTGTATGCAGGTGTGTGAGTGTCTGTGCATCTGTCTGTGGATATGCATGTGTGTGCATGTGCATTTCTCACACAGGTACATTATCTATGTGCTCATATGTGTGTGTGTGTGTGTCTGTGTGTGTGGAGGTGCCTGTGTACATGTGTGCGTGTGTGCATGTGCATGTGTGTACATGCGTGTGCATGTGTGTGCGTGTGTGTGCGTGTGTGTATGTGTGTATGTGTGCACGTGTGTATGTGTGTGCATTTCTGTGTGCGTGTGTGTGCGTGTACGAGTCTCTGTGGTGCTGTCACAATCACACATTTTTAGCACGCAGCAAAACAAACAACTCGAAACTTCAGAGCCACACAAACAGCGTCAACAGCTGGAGGCGCCTGACCCAAAACAAGGTACAAACAATGTGTTGTGTTTGTGCAAACAATAATTGGTGCTGCCAGGCTTGTCGGTCTTCAAAGGCTTCTTTTCAACAGTCGGCTCCTTGGCACATTCGTGTTACTTTCGACAGAGAGAAGACCATCAGTGAGAATTTCAGGCGAGAAAGTGTTGAATCAACAGTTTTCACATTGGTGACGCGCGGTCGTCTTTTTGACGTCGGCGTCAAAATTTAACGTCAAACCTAAAGGTGGAATTTTTGACGTCAGCGCAAAACACGCCCGCGCATCACCAATGTGAAAACCCTTAATGTCCCGAAATGGGATAAGATGAACAAAATATTCTGTGTTGTCATCATTTGACAGGAAGGAAGCCATTTTTATCCAGGATCAAAGAAGAATGTCGCCACAAGGGACAAAAAGCTTTTGTGTTGCCATTGTTGTGTTTACAAACGAGGCGTGGGGACATTTACCTTCCTATGGAAATATATACACTGGAGAATGGAAATGCAAAGTTTTTGTGTTGTTATGGATGTGTTTGCAAACCACCGATCAGGAGGTTGTGACCACAAGCGTTTTCGCATTGGTGACGCCACCGCAAATTTTTTGTGCGTCAATTTGCTACAGCGTCAAAATTATCAGTCCAGACTGATTTTTGATAATGAGGCAAAATCTACAAATGTTGAAGCTACAAGGCTAGTTTTGCTGCCTGACCCCAATGTGAAACGTGCTGCCTGCGTCAACATTTTTTGCGGCAGTGGCACCAATGTGAAAACCCTAACATTCGCATCAGATGCTGTGTGTTGCGATTGGAGGAGAGATGCTGAGAGAAAATTGCTGAAAAATGTATTTGTGTTCGAATTGCATCTGACGTGGTGTTCGACACATGTCTTCAGAGTTCTGAATCAGGCAGAAAAGGAACAGTCTGTCTGAAATATTTGCACTCTTGAGTCATGGAGAAGAGGATGTGTTCGAATGTTCGAAAGTGAGAACAAAGTGTTCGAGTCTGCATGACATACAAACCAAAGTGTTCGATTTGTTGGATGGGAGAGGACCTGTGTTTGAGTTTCTCTCTGGATGGTACAGCATGTGTTCAAATTGTTGATCTCAACACACCTTCATCTTGTGAACACCTGAATTGATAAAAGAAAATTCTTTGCAGGTTTTGTCTCTGAACTCCAGGGCCTCAGGTTTGGTCAGGCCCACAAGGGACCCAACTGTGAAGTTTCAGATAAATCATTGGTCAGTGTTGAACTGAGGAACAAAATTGTTTGCAGATTTGTGTACCATCACACACTGAAATGCTACCCAGATCTACCAAATTTGTCATTGGAATGGAATGCTGTTGGAATTTTGTCACTTTGACCTGTGTTGATGAAGTGTGATAGTGTGGATGAAGATCAGAACACATGCTGACAGAGGACACTTGTATTTCTCAGAATAACTAAACCTTTGTGTGTTTGTTTGATAAACTCCACTGCTGGATGCAAGATTGATTTTTCTTTTTCTTCTGAATATGTGCAACAACTGTGTACTGGAGTCCTGAACTCCTGAATCAGAGCATCCCCTTCAAATATTTAAGACTGCCAATGTCTGACTGAACAAGTATCCAAAATTCACAGACAGTTTTGTTTTATTGTGGACCAAAGAAGAGGTTTTGACAATGGGCAACAGAGCCCTGATATTTGGGTCAACTGTCTGACAAGATCTGGCTTCTGCTGTTGTCTCTGTTGCTCAAAATGGAAATGAATGGAAGGTACCTCCTTTCAGTGATCATTCTTATCACCTGCATTATTTTTGCATTTGTGAGGAGCTTATCAAATACTTTGCCCTCAGCTCAACCACATTTGATTCTCCCTCCTTTCAAACAGAAATGGGGCTCCAAACTGTTTGCCAGCATGGTGGCAAATTATTCTGAAAACAAAGTGGCATGGGAATCTGGTCTGAGACACAAACACGCCTGCAGTGTTGTGTGCGGTTTGGGTCCTGAGAGAACCCGTCCTCACAACTGCCGCTGCGTGTGGCACCACAGTAAGGAGCAGCCTCAGCTCGGCCGGACTGCCACAGTGGAGTCAAACTCAAGCGTATGCTTCAAACGTTTATTACACTCCTGTCTCAAGCAAGGTAGCTCTTGACAGACGCAGGGTGTCATGGTCGCGGCTTTAAATAGGCAGCTTGAGCTGCGAGTCCAGTGTGCAGCTTCAGCTTCGTGCAGCTCCACTGAAGCAGCTTCATCTGGTACTCAGCACCTTGTCCAAAAGCTGGATTGCATGCGTGGGAAGAGCCAACTCTTCCACACGACAGCAGAATTTCAAACAGAAGTAAAGCCAGATGCTGTGAAAATAATCCAAATTATGAACAAATGCATTTGACATCAGATGGATTGTCATTTAATGAGACAGTCAGGACTTTCATGAGAAAAATTCACTCAAAAATTGTGGTCTTTTTGGGAGATTCTCTCCTTTTTCAGCTGTTTTGGGGTTTCCTGGATGCCCTAGATCTTGCATTTGTTGATACATATCCCAGAGGATGTAGAACCTGTGACTGTGCATTCAAACACCCATGTGAGGCCAGAAAAGGTGACAGTGCACTGAAGTTCAAGATGATAGCTGTTTGAAAAATTGCCCAGCCAAGTTGTGGAAGAGTAAAACCTGAAAGGTGTGTGTATTTCAGTGAAATTGGAGCCATTTTAAACACCAGTGACATTGTGCTTTTCCAATTTGGGATCCACTACAGTTTTGAACCAAAAGAAGAATATGCAATGTTACTCAATGAATTGGGAAAAATTGCACAGGCAGAGATGAAGAACTATCCAGGAAAGGAAGTCATCTTGAGAAGCACTTTACCTCAGCACTTTCTAACACATGATGGATGGTTTCACAGAAACAAAGAGAAGAGCAAAAAATGCAGCAAGATATCATCATACAATGAACATTGGACCAATAGCTATCTGAGAAGTATAGCTGCACAATTTGGATTCAAATACATGGACTCAGCTCCCTTCTACGTAGACAGATGGGATCTCCATGCCAACCCAAGAGACTGTACTCACAGTTGCCTCACAGCTGAGGTCACTATTCCAGAGATGGCTTTGCTGAACAGCCTTTTGGTGTAACCTGACACCACATAGCAAATTAATATGAACATCATTTCTTTTTTGCAAAACATCATTTTTGTAGACTGTAAAATCCTGTCTTCTTGGCCTCACAGTGAACAGTCCCCACAATGTTAATTTAAATTGTAAAGACAGGTGAAGAAAAAGAGCCAAACAGATCTGTACATAATTCAATACCACGTTTTTGTTCTTGATTGATGTGTGGTGGTGTTGCAACACACTTCCACTGGGCTGTGAATGTTTTGCACATGTTATTTCTTACTTTCTGCCAAGAACATGTGGCACACTCTGCCATTGTATGAACCAACAAAACAAGGAGCAAAACTTGCTGTGTTTGTGCACCCAATGTTGCCTTGATGTCAAATTCCCTTCTCTTCAAACTTAGGTTCCAAAACCAAAACAACTAAATTTTGGGTGCCCTTTTCAGCAGAAGAATCAACCATCTCTGCTCAGATCAACAATCAGCTTATGTCAGAACATGAAATTCTAGACAAGGCATTTTGTGTAGAAATTTTGTGTTTTCACTTGACGACAGCAGTTCAGATGAGCAACTACTCCTGTGGATAAAACTTGCATTCTGACAGGACTGTGGTCACATTTTTTACACAAAACCTATTTTGGCTCTCTCTGTTGTGTTGTGTTTGCTGTTTGTATGTGTACAGTTGATCCCACACAATACAACCCCAGTCAATCAGTCACATCGTATAATCAGACAGGTTTTCTCTCTGCCCCGAAACTTGTTCTATTTAAAAAGCATTGTGACTAACCCGCTTATTTCCTCACTAAAATCGACATACCACTCAATCAGTCTCTAAAAGAAGGCTGATTTGAGTTCTCTCCTCTCCTAATTCTACACATTATTGATGACTCTTTTGACCAGAGCAGGGTGTGGTGTTTTCCCTGACAATAAGTGATAATATGCCAATCTCCCCACTTTATTTGACCGTTCGTTTGACTCTTACGATGCACCTTTTGATCCGATAAATCACAACCAAAGCCTCCTTGGTTGAATCAAATGGGGCCCGCTTGCTTTATCACCAGCATAACAAGTCGTGATTTTTTGGCCATCACCCGGTCGTATGAAGCGGGATTGACTGTATGTATTTTGCTTGTGCCTGTGCGATGCTTTGATAATCACGCATTTCACACACGCACCAAAACCAACAATCCCAACATCAGAGGTCGCCACACATGGGGTGTCAACAATGCACAAGGAGTGTATTGACTTTGTACACAATCAACAAAGAGCAAGGAGTGTGTTGCCTTTGTAAACAAATCAACAAAGAGCAAGGAGTGTGTTGTCTTTGTAAACAAATCAACAAAGAGCAAGGAGTGTGTTGCCTTTGTAAACAAATCAACAAAGAGCAAGGAGTGTGTTGTCTTTGTACAATATTGGTGTGTCTCAGCTCGTTAGTCCTCAACAGGCAGACCAAGTTCAGTTTGCTCTCAGTGAGAAGAGCTTAATTATTCTCAAATGGGTGGGATGGAGAAAATATTCTGAGTTATTGAAAAAAAATCAATGGATGTTACAAGAACACAAGGACATCCTTTTATCCAGGATCAAACAAGAATTTGGACATGATGGACCAAAAGTTTTGTGTTGCCATGGTGACATGTATCCATTTGTATCAAACATATTTACAATCATGACATTTATGTTCCTGCTGGATGTGTGTTTCAATTGGAGGACAGATAATTGATGAAATTCGGTCTCACATGGTGTGTTCCACACATGTGTTCAAAGTCCTGAATCAGACAGAAAAGGAAAAGCCTGCCTGAACTATTTGCACTCTTGAGTCATGGAGAAGAGGATGTGTTCGAAAGTGAGAACAAAGTGTTCGAGTCTGCATGACATACAAATCAAGGTGTTTGATCAGTTGCATGGGAGAGATTCTGTTTCAGTTCCTCAGTGGACTGAAGAACACATGTTAAAATTGTTTAACTGAAGATACCTTCATTTTGTGAACCCCTGAGGAATGAAAATTCTCCCTAAGTTTGGGTACCAAAATCCAGGACTAGAAATGGGCAACATGTTTTGGTGTGGGTGTGGATGATGATCAGAACACATGATGACAGAGGACACTTGTCAAAAAACCCACCTTTGTGTGTTGTTTTGATGAACTCCACTGCTGGATGAAAGAAGAAATTTCTTTCCTTCTGAACATGTGCAATAGCTGTGTACTCAGGTCCTGAATGAGAGCCTCAATTTCAGTGTTTTGCTTTCTGTGAACCAAAGGAAAGGTTAGAGAATTGGCAATGGAACCCTGATATTTGGGTCAGCTGTCTCACAAAATCTGGCTTCTGTTGTTGTGTCTCTTGCTCAAAATGGAAATGAATGGAAGGTACCTCCTTGCAGGGATCATTGGTATAACCTACATTATTTTTGCAGTTGTAAGGAGCCTATCAAATAGTTTGCACTCAGCTCAAATGCATAGGGTGGTCCCTCCTTTCAAACAGAAATGGTACTCTGAAATGTTGCCTTCCAGGATGACAAATCATTCTGAAAACAAAGTGGCATGGGAATCTGGTCTGAGATACAAACACACCTGCAGAGTTTCAAACAGAGGTAAGGCCAGATGCTGTGAAAATAATCCAAATTATGAACAACTGCATTTGACACCAGGTGGATTGTCATTCAATGAGACAGTCAAGACTTTCATGAGAAAAATTCACTCAAAAATTGTGGTCTTTGTGGGAGATTCTCTCCTTTTTCAGCTGTTTTGGGGTTTCCTGGATGCCCTAGATCTTCAGTTTGTTGATACATATCCCAGAAGATGTAGAACCTGTGGCTGTGCACTTAAACATCCATGTGAGGGCAGAAAAGGTGACACTGCACTGAAGTTCAAGATAATAGTGGTTTGGAAAATTGCCCATCTAAGTTGTGTAAAAGTAAAACCTGAAAGGTGTGTGTACTTCAATGAAATTGGATCAATTCTAAACACCAGTGACATTGTGATTTTTCAAATTGGGATCCACTACAGTTTTGTACCAAAAGTAGAATATGCAATGTTACTCAATGAATTGGGCAAAATTGCACAGGCAGAGATGAGGAACCATCCAGGAAAGGAAGTCATCTTGAGAAGCACATTACCTCAGCACTTTTTAACTCATGATGGATGGTTTCACAAAAACAAAGAGAAGAGCAAAAAGTGCAACAAGATATCATACAAAGAACATTGGACAAACAGCTATCTGAAAAGCACAGTTGCACAATTTGGATTCAAATACATGGACTCAGCTCCCTTCTATGTGGACAAGTGGGATCTCCATGCCAACCCAAGAGACTGTACTCACAGTTGCCTAACAGCTGAGGTCACTATTCCAGAGATGGCTTTGCTGAACAGCCTTTTGGTGTAACTTTGGAGTGTATGGCAAACTAACATGCACAACATTTCCTTTCAGCTGAACATCATATTGTGTTCACTGTAAATAACTTCTCACGCTCATAATGATCAGTGTCCCCACCATGATGGATTCAAGGAGCAAAGATTATTCCTGCAAAGATTGTTGTGTTATATTGTTACTGGGACAACCTGCCACCAGGCTACAAATAGTTCACACTTGTTGACAAATTGCTCCAAGATTGAACAGTACACCCTGCAAAAGTTCAAACCAACAAAACATGGAGAAAATCATCTTGTGTTTGTTTACCCAAATTAGATTGCCTTGATTCCCCTCTCTTCAAACTCAGTTTTCAAAGAAATGCTCAAAAACAAAAACAGGGGGTATCCTTCTCAGAACAAGAGAAAGCATCTCTGCTCAGATCACCAAGCTGCCCATGTCTGCCAAGAGCACTGTACAACCCACAGTCTGACCACACAGGAAATGTGGGTCTTTTTGATCTGGGATAACCTGACACAGAGTGGCCTCTTCAACACCCACACTTTTCTTTGTAATAGGGGGTACTCCCTGTACATGTTGTGCCTTGTCAGCAGGAAGATGAGGCATATGTGGATGTGTGCTTCAGCTGGGATGCTTCAATTCTGTCAGTCCATGTATTTTGACTGTCTTACTCTTGAAATGGAGTCTGTTGTGTGATGTTAGGTGTGAATCTGCATAATTCCACCCGAAATTGAACCTACCCGCCAACCCTGCTCTCACTGTGGAGCAGCTTCACCTGCCAGCATACCCTGAGGTAGTTGGGGTATGATGCTGTGTCATGCTTGAGCTTGTGTGGAGCTGGGAACTGTTGCTGTTGTGCACAGGTTTAGAATGAGATGTGTGGTGGGCGGCCCCGCGGATACAGTGAGTCTGACTGGATACTCACTGTGCAGAGTAGGATCTCCTCCAGTTGCGCTGAAAGCTAAAGGCACAAGTCTGGTCGTGAGGGTTATTGCACCTGTGCACCGCACTCAGACTCTGTCACAATCCGTGTTACAAACATCTGTGCATGAACTGTGACCGGCGCAGTATGGACACGTACGCCTGCAACGCTCATACAAACGGACTTGCGTACACGGATAGAACAAGGGGCAGAACAGTACCCACGGGTGGCCCTGCGGGTATAGTGGCAGAACAGTACCCATGGCTGGCCCCATGGGTATAGGGGCAGAACAGTACCCACGGGTGGCCCCACGGGTATAGTGGCAGAACAGTACCCACGGGTGGCCCCACGGGTATAGTGTAGGGCCTGAGCCCTACACAAGAGTGACAATAAAACCACAGGTCATTGCTCAGCAGACATGGATGTAACTTTAGAAATTTCAGACACTTTTGTGAAATTGGATGCAAGGTGATTGATTTCTTTTCCTGAATCGCTCTTCATGCATGTTTCATATGCTTTTCCCTCACTGCTCATATGGGGGTTTTGCCTGGGTGGTCACACACACACACACACAGACACAGACACAGACACACACACACACACACAGACACACACACACACACACATGAAGGTGTCCTGACAGTGAATGGTGCGGGTTCATTGACTGTTTCATCCAAAGATCGGGCGCATGCGCATACACAAAGCAGGGCTCTTACACAACTTGTTGGTGGTTGATGCAGGGTACCGGTCGAGCATGAAGTGCTTCAGTCATCATCTGCCAAAAGTATGTGTAGAGCACTTCCTCTGTGAAAATGGTGCTCAATTGTGTTCATTTTTTGATTCTATTGAGTTGTTGCAGGTGTGGAGTTTTTGTCAGAATGCAGCGAATAAAAAGTTGGTACAGTTCCAAACTTGTGCTCTAGTCCGAACTATTGACCGGGCACTGGCCATCAATAACATCATACTTTCCCACCACAAATGAGTCCAAGAGTAGGTATTGAGTTTAGACCTGTTTCCACAGAAAAATTCAAAATAGCAAACCCTTGTTTTTGGTAAATTTTGTTCGAAATGAATCAAAAAGCACAATCACTCCCCAAAATGTGAAAAAATCAAGGGATGCCAAAAAAAGATTGATGCTTGAGGTTGATATTTTCAATTTCAAATGTGCTATTGTGTCTCAACTGAAGACACATAGAAATGATCTCTAAAAGGGAGTGTAAAAAATTGTCTTTAGTGCAGCAGACTTCACACATCAACCACAGGCCACAAGAAGTCGGAGCCTGATCAACCATTTCATAACCCATGTAACTGGTTGACATGTATTTTTGAGACATGTCACATGAATTGGCCATGATGTTGAAACATATTTGTGCATTTTGCTGATGTTAAGGAGATATGCCTCTTGTGGTACAAGTTTCCAATGGCCATTTGTGTAACTGCCATTTGTGCAAGTATGCTTTGTGAACAGGTGTAAATTTCTGTTCACAACCAGTGCTGCAGTATTCAACACTCACTGTATCTTGATGTGGAGAAGTTCATTCCTGAAGTGGAATGTTTGTACTGTTCTTCAGTGGGAAGATGCAAGATTCAAATGTTCTGCAAAGCAGTGTCTAGCAATGCCAAATAGCCCCCACCATAATCTGAAATTAGAATGCAAACCTTGTGCAAAGTAAATTCTGAGGAGATAAAGTGTCATTGTAACATTCTGCATTCTTCTCAAATAATACCTGTGACATTTGAAAGAGTATTTTTCAATTCTGTAAAGGTTGGCCTGTCCTGGGGATTAAACTTCCAGCATTGTAGGAAAATATTAAACCTATATGGCAAAACAAAGTTTCTGTAATTGGTGAACAAGTCACCACTGAAAAGATTTAGTTAAACTTTTGTTGATTCTTGAGTATCTTTACATGCTGTCAGGTACTCTTGCTGGATGATGTAGAAGATGCTTTCCTGTTTTTATGATTTCCACAACTTCATGATTTGACTTTCCTTGGAAGGGATGCTCTCCCTCAGTATAAATCTCCCACAGAAGAACTCCAAATGAATACTTGACAAACAATGAGAACAATAAATTGAAAGACAAAAACTAGAGCTTTTTCAAGAGAAACAGACCAGCTCTTTGGCTTACTCACCACATCACTCTTTGTTGAAAAGACCCTAGAGAGAAGAGACTCAGGACTCATCCACCTGACTGGCAGTTCAACTCCCCCCTCTGAGACAGTGTAGTATTCCTTCTCTTCCATGGCTCTGCTGATGCCAAAGTCCCCTATTTTTACCTGCAAACTTCCATCAAGCCTGAAAAACATACAATTAATGGCAACTGTATCAAGACTAATTCAGTGCCAATGACCACTGCATGAAATGTGAAAGCAAACTACATACAAACAGTTTCTTGCTGCCAAATCTCTGTGCACAATATTGTGCTGCGAAAGATAAACCATCCCCTCAAGTGCTCCCATGACAAAGGACAATAACTGTTGGTCAGTCAGTTTCTGAAATTTTTTTGACAATTTTCTTAGTGAACATTTCAGTCAATTTTGTTTTTCTGTTGAAAAAACAATACAGTACTCACTGTTCTATTTTTGGTCAGGTACTGTTTCAAATCTTTGTTGTTCATGAGTGGGAATATAATGCAGGGCTTCTCTTCATGTAATGATACTCCCAGCAATGGAAGTATGTTTGGGTGGTCCAGTTTCACCATATTGGTGACCTCTGCCAGGAACAGTACAAGCTTGTCATCTTCCACTTCACTTTCAACTGCA
>JAAUXT010015392.1_pt1 | contig 12787 bp, 9 predicted proteins | sample 7278171 | NCBI WGS metagenome assembly JAAUXT01 (sample SAMN14350112, study PRJNA611818) | marine sediment metagenome | isolation source: surface marine sediment (1.8m) | place: French Polynesia: Moorea | collected 2018-08
AAATGTGGAGGCCACTATCAAAAAAAAAAAATCCTTAATTTTTGGTTCAGATCCTTGAAAAACCCTGGAAAAACCCTTAAATTTTGTCACTGCTGGAAAGTGGGAACCCTGTTTGAACTGCAGTTTGAAAGCCTGGAAGAGTCTTCTCATGCTGTGTACGCGCATTCTCATCGGACTTTCCAGCTCAGTTCACGAAACCCTAGTTGACGGTTTGGCGCGTGTCTACACCACCAAGTGTTCTTGTTTTGGACACTTCTTTCTGTGGATGAAAGTGACTTATTTCTCCTCGAGAAACAGGAGTTGTCAAATTGCAAGTGGACGTTCTGAAGGTGGACGTTTGTACCACATCGATGAGGAAGGAGTGAAGCAAAAACAAAAACACCTGTTATGAAAAAGATACTTTTTATTCACGTGTACACAAAATTACAAAAAAATTACAAAGAAAATACAGTTGTAGGAAACGGTTCTGACTGGCATTAAGACTTGTCTGAATGGTGAAACAAATTCTGATGTGAACACTTCATTCGCATTGATGGGTGTTTCACTCACGGTTCATTTGGCAAATTCCGTTTCAGTTGAAAGTTTGTCTGTCTGTCTGTCCGTCTGTCTGTCTGTCTGCGAATGTAAAATATATTTCCACACCAAGGCTGTCTGAACTCTCAGTCTATGTCATGACAGTGGTGCGATTGAAACAGCTTCAAAAGAATTGAAAACATTTATCGGGCGAGAAAAGGGGAACTCTGCAGGTTGCATCTGTAATATGTGGTGTGTTGTGTGGTGGGACTGAGTGCATCAAAAAAAAGTGACTTTGCCCTCCTGCGAAGACGGAACTCTCGCAAATATGCCCAACGAAGAATTATTACCCATTGAACAAAATTTGGTGTGTGCTGATGTGTTCAGGAACGACCGCGCACGCTGGCAATCTAGAAATCATGAACACTGTCTCGAAAGGTTGTCAAGTTTGCCATGGCAACTTGGGTTGAACCTGGTAAAAGTGAACGACATTGTCTTCGAAGCGCGTGCTGTACAAATGATAACACTTGGCTATAACCTGGGTAACTTTGAAACAGTTTTTGACGACAATCAACGCGATCGGCGTGCGTGAGTTTTGTCTGTCCCTTCACGCGCAAGTCTACAGGGGGAGTTGGGACAATAGAACTTGATAAACTACGCTCGCACTGTCGCTGTAGAAAATCCGAAGTTCTCACTGCAGTACACGTAACAGTGGGAAGGCCGACTGCACATTCTTGATTCGCTTCTTGTACAAGTAGAACATTTTAGTTTGTTAACAGGTATTTATGGTACAACAAGTCTGATTTACACTTATCAAATATATACGTACGATGTCTTCCTGAAGATGGCAGTTTCGTGAAGGACATGAATGTGAACGTGAACTGAAGCAGTTTGGCTCCACCTGGGCCAGTACAGTTTGGGACGATGCCCCAGAATGACTCATTGGTGAGAAACAATTTTATCCTGTGAGTATCGACGAAACAAAAAGGGAAACAGCCATTGTTTGAAATTATATAAAAAAAATATATCCACACATGAGTGACAACACCGTGGCAACGCCTTTGGATCTATGTACAAAAGCTGTCTCGCATGCCCGCGTTTGGATCAACCATGTATTCGTACACACGTGAACGCCACAAAATGAATGGAATATTTTTTTTGTCACCAGAAATCTCAACTGAAATTTTGTTTTGTGGAGCTGTGTTGAAACGCAAACCAGTGTGTACGACGTACATGTCCATAAAGCTCAACACATTTGGGTTGGGAAGGAAACACGTCACCAGGCAACCAGCTGCAAAATGTATTTTGCGTGTTGCTATACATTTTGCACGGTTCTGCTCGAATGCACTTTGTCGCAGCCCCGATGGTTTCTCCACAGCCACAAAACTCCCATGCAAAACAATAAGGGGTGTCACTGTACTGAGTCAAAGAAGCGCTAAATGCAAATTTACCGTCGAAAGCCAACAAAGGGTGAAGAAAATCTGTCATGACAGGACGGTGATAAATGTCACAAAATCAACCTGTGAAAGTTTGACACAAAACGGCCTTTCTGTCAAAAAAAAAACAAAAACAAAAAAAAACCGGATTCATGCACTGAGAAACAACGCAATTTTCCCCCCGAACCATTTTGTTCAGAAAAAGGCACTTTTTTTGGAAACAAAATGAAAAGATACTAGTTTGAAAATTACAGGAAGAAAAGGGGGAAATCACCACGAAAATTGATCAATTTTTCACCAAGCCCTCGAGGACATTGATGGGCAGTGGAAATATGATTGTAGAATTCTTTTCTGCCGAGATGGTATTGAGGGTCTGCAAGTATCGCAGTTGGAGAGCGGAGGGCGATTCGCTCATGACATCGGCCGCCTCCTTGAGTGCGCGCGAGGCGTTTTGCTCCCCCTCCGCCGCGATCACCTGCAAGAAGCACACAGCGAAACAATAGCCACTAGACACAGCTATTAATCAAAATGAACCCAAAAGAACTACGTAAGCTTGATGTGTGTGTGTACCCCCACAACAACTGGTGTAAAAACGGGAAGCAGGCAAGCGACTGCACAGATTGTACACAAAAGCGACAGGCTTGTATGTACAGTTATGTACACGAATGCACACGCACACCATGTACCCATGGAGCAGGAAAACAAAGAATATTACAATTGGTGAGGTCACTTCGAACAATTTTGAGCGTCAGATCTTTGTGGACGAGTCAAAGTTTATTCTGGATTGTGTCTGAATGATGAGAAGTTTGGTCAGTTATCGGTGTCTTTCCTTTGTAATATTATTTGTTTTTTGGCACATGCACCACAAAGGAATTACGGGTGGAGGAGGCACAGAGCAGGACAAGGGGAAATGATCAATGAAGACTCAGACGCAGGATACACTGTTGTACAGTTTGAAAAGATTTAAAATGTTTCTGTTTGAGCACACAACTTGTAGTTTGACACATGTATGTCCATTCACGGTATGACACGTTTCAGAAAGAATACCCAACTCTATGACGTCATGACGTCACGTCTACGAGTTGTACAATTACACTTTTTAAGAAGGATCCTTTGCAATGTTCTCTCAGGAAAAATATACAGGCGAAGATGCAGGGGTCAGTCAGTCAGAAATCATCATCACTTCTTGTCCAGGAAGGACTTTATGAAATCAATAGGCAGGGGGAAAATAATGGTTGAATTCTTTTCGGCTGAAATGGTGCTGAGTGTCTGCAAGTAGCGGAGCTGAAGCGCGGACGCCGATTCGTTCATGACGTCAGCCGCCTCCTTGAGTGCGCGCGACGCCTTGTGCTCGCCCTCCGCCGCTATCACCTACAGATGGAGCAGCCGTGGCAATGCAAAGAGAACAAGAGCCGGCCGGTCGTAGGTCGTCTTGCGTTGTGTTGTGTTGCTACGACTAAAGATGAATTACTTGTGCCCTGAAGAGGAGAAACTTAAAAAAGGGCTGCAGGAGGTAGTGCGTTTGGAAGCATGCATGCAGAGTTTCATGCACGTTGTCAGTCACGCATGCGTGTGGCGTAGGTCCCAAGTTTTACAGCTGCTTCTTGTACAGCAAGGGTCGGAACTATCTCCGGAAGGTCGGAGGAACCACATATCCTGCAGGAACACGCGACGGGTTGTTGCAACGCGACCCAAAAATGGCAAAATTGTGTGATGTTAAAAAAGGGTTGGGTTTGCAGGTGCCCAAGGCCCTCCTGTGGACAGGTGCTACGGTGGGCGTGGAGTTTTCCCTCCAAGCCGATATTCTGCCCATTGGGGTCAGCTTTGCTTTGAGCCACACATGACCCCAACCCACCTATTCAGACAAACTGAGCCTTCTTCGAAACTTCAGGCTTCCGTAAAGCCTGACCAAAATTCTGCCCACAGACGGGGACGTAATCCAACTGAAATGTTGCACTGATGTGGCAGCGGAACTCCACCTCTGGGAGTCTCCTGTTCTCTCTCTGGAGGCTTCCAGGCATTGCTATTTGCCGTGTGTCGATCAGGACCTGACTCACGTCTCCAAATTGAAAATGCGAGGGTTTCCCCGTTGAACATTTTGCAGTTTGATTATGCACCGGAAAACACAGGAGATCGAGGTACTACCAGTACACGCGCGCGCGGTTTGAAACTTATCTTTGCAACAGTGGGGGAAGTGCCCGCTTCTCAATCAGGAACTCCAGTGCAAAGTGTTTTTCAGTCGCACGAAGCGGAAAAATGCGTCAAAATGCAAATCAAAAAGAGAAAAATACTCGGCACACACACTGTTCTGTGGCAGAACCAAATCGAGTGATTTGGCAGTGATCGAATAGCAGCTGTACACAACCAGACGCAGGGAAAACATGAAAATGAGCGCAGCTTAAACGGCACCGGCTGGACTCTGGCGTCGATTGTGACAAATCCGAAAGGATTCCACAGCAGAGAATGCTTTGCTCTCGTTCGACGCGATCAAGCTTCGTAATCGCAAGCCACAATTCAAACGGAAAAATGGGTGCCAGAGGTGGAGAGAAACTCCAAAATTCGGCTCGTGATCAAACTAAATTTGGCAAAAACAGGGGGCAAAAACAAGAAGCGAAATATAAATTGTTGTTGGTGAATAAAACAAGGCTGGACACAGTACCTTCGCCCTGGCCTCCCTCGCCGCCTCGGCTTCTGCCGCCATAGCGCGTTGCAACTGCACAGGCAAACGCACGTCCTTGCTGAAAACAAAGGATAAATCTTATTATTGTCTCGTTTCGACGAAAAAAAGTTTGAGATGCCTCGGTGTAAACTTTTGGCAGTTATGTGCGTGTCGGCTTACAGATCGTTGGACTTTTCATTAACTTTGAATTTTCCAAAGTTGTCAGGTTGGTCACCGATTTCAGCTGGTCAAGTGTCTGTGGCCCAAAAATACTGTTGTCAAATCAGAAGGATTTGGTCATGTTTCAGTTGTCCTGACCAGGAAACACGCAGAAATCTTTGACGCCTCACCCCTTGATGTGGCGCCCCCCCCCCCACACACACACTCCCCACACACACACTCTCTCTCCACACACACACACACTCACACTCAATACTCACACTTCCACCCGCTCCACCTTCACTCCCCACGGATCAGTCGCCTCGTCCAAATTTTCCTGAAAAAGACGGGAAGAGTAAGGTTCAGTCTTGGTGAACTATTCAGACAGCTTCCTTTTTTTTCATCCCTGTCCTTCGTTCACCCTGCCTGCGGTCTGTAGCCTCGTCCAATGAATTCTACTTGTAAAAACGAAAGTTCATCAGACACGCGTGTGCACTTTGAAACATTCAAAACCACGATGTCGTGTGTCCTGCAACACGCTCCGTAGCCGCAACACATACACGTAACACGTAGCTTGCAGATGCAACTCCCCTTGTTCTGGAAGAGTCCACAGAAGTGAAAATACAATTCACACTGAGACTAAACTTGATGCGAGGCCTTTTGATACTGGATAATTTGTAGAAAAACAGAGAGATACTACAGGTTTTTCTGCAAGTTTCTGACTCAAGAAATTCTTGTCAAGTTTTTTGCTGTTGACTCTTCCAGAAATGGGGAGATGTGTCTGCAAGCTACGTGTTATGTGTACGTGTTGCGGCTACGGAGCGTGTTGCCAAAACACCCCAATTAAATCTGCAGATGTTTCACAGCAAGAGCACAATGCAGAAAATATTGGACGTTTCCGAAACGTGTTGAACCAATTCATCACGATGAAAAAGCAGCCTTTGTCAGGGATGTAATTTTTGCTCAAGCTGTGTCACTGACAAAGGAAATTTGCACTGAACACAAGTCGAACGCGCCAACCACAAGCAGACGGGGAACCTGTGTTCAATGCGAATGAAAGAAAAACAGAAGAAGAAACGCAATGCTGTTGCGGAGTTGGGTTTCTCAATCCGGCAGCTTTGTGTGGACTTGCCAAAAATAGTGTGATTCCTTCAGTTGGGCCAACTGAAAAGTCATCTCCGCACCGGGACGCTCTGGACATGTGAAAGCAAAGAGAATGGACTCCACAGGCTCAGTGGGCTGCAAGAAATATGCCAGGCACGAGCGCAATGAGAAACTCCTGGGAGAGGCAGAAAAAAGAACATTGCAGGGCAAAGGAGGAGGACAGCTGCAAGCTGCAAAATTTCAGAGGACTACAGAGAAAGTCTGGGTGTCAGTTGGGAAAATCCCCGTACACAGATCTGAGATGACCAATGACGAAGCACAATAATTTCACTTTTCACAACAAAGGTTCTTGAAAGCTTTGCGGCTTTTGTCATGCAAAATCGTGGTTGTTCCACGAAGTGAGCCACGCCCAACCCCAACATGGATGGCAGACGTCCGCGCAGGGAAATATCCTGACGTTTGCCCCCGTGCACACTTGAGCCTTTTTTGTCAGGTGCAACGTGACTCGACAGTGAAGACTTGGAACACAAGTTGCAACTGAGTGCCACAACTCTAGTGTGCGTCGGTTGTTCGCAGGATCGATGCTTTGTGTTTCCCCGAGTTTGTCTGAAAGCCCATTCAGTTTGGGACAAAGTGTTTCTTTCGCTTCCAGTTCTGATGACAAAAGCTCAAATTGCGTGTGTTATACAAATTTGATGGGATTGTGCAACACGCAGTGAAGTTGCTGTGTACGTCACTGGATTCATACAGCGTCTGACAAATGGGTTTCTATTTCAAAATGGAACGGTTGCCAAAAAAGTGGATATTTTTGTTCCGAGTTTGAATGATTTCCATTGCATCAGTGCCATGGCACAAGCTCGACGCAGGTGTGTGGAGAGAGGGCTGGGCTCTTTTTACGTCAGCAAATCTGATCCACAACAGCGTTATTTCTGCGTCAACATGTGCACCTGTTTCTGTTGAGTTTTTATTTGTGATCAAACCAGATGTGTCTTGACACCACAACGCAAGTGATACAAATTAAGCACACTCCGACCCATGCACAGACACTCACGGAGCACACACACTCAGGCAGCACACACACTCACGCACCACACACACACACACACACACGCTGGCGCACACGCGCACACGCACCCACACACGCACCCACACTCACACACACGCACACGCACGCACCTGCATGAAGTGCGAGATGTTCTCGCGGTCGGCGAGGATCTCGCTCAGGTTCTTGGTGCCGAGCACGTTGCGCAGCGTGGTGGCCGCCAGAAGGCGCGTCGATCGGGCGGCGTCCTCCACGTTCGTGATCGAGATGGTGGCGTTCGAGACGCGGTAGTACACGACGGCGTCCACCGCCACCGTCACGGAGTCTTTTGATAGCACCTGTGGTGGAGCAGAGGATGATTTGTTATTTTCCTACGTACGGTGCCCGTTGCCAGACTGGTGCCACAGTTACCCTGATCTTGCTCCAAGGGCCAATGGTATCTGTGTTACTGATCTGGCAAAAAGGGCATGTTGGAAATGGAACAGACGGCTAAACCTCCGAATTGCCAGGCGACACGGCTCAAGTGAATGCAGGACTGAGGTCACGGGGGGGGGGGGGGCGGAGACCCATGTCCCCTTGGACCCGCCGGACACGTGTACGAGGCTTGTCCAAATGAAGGTGAACATCGGCACATGCCCGTTGTGTGTGACATGCAATCAACCTGATTTCTGTGTCAGTCGACCCTGGGGTCTGTCTGGGTCCTTTCCGGTCATGCACAATGCATCTGTTATGCAATGTGCAATGCCAAAAAAAGGAGTCAGAACCTGTCCCGCAGCCCATTCAGCGTTTCACCCGCAAGCAAGCAATGCGTGACATGAAGCTCTGCTGTGCCCAGCAGTACCATATCATTGCCTGTGCATCGAGAGGCAAATCTCAGGGTGAAACATTTTGCCTTTTGAAGGAAGTCTACGGTGATGACAGCCTGTCATAATCCACCTGCAGGCATTGGTATTTGAGGGCATTGGAAGGTGACAAAAGTGGAAATGACAAGGCTTGTCCGGGATGTGAACCAACAGCAAGAAATCTGGCTAATGTGCGAGCAGTTCAGCAGATTGTGAATGAAGACAGGCATGCGATGATCAGGCAAATGGCAGCTGAGACCAATCTGTCGACAGGGAGTGTCCACAACATCATCAGAAAAGACTTGGACTTGAAGAAGAAGGCTCCAAAATTTGTGCCGCGGATTCTGACGCAGGAACAAATGGACCTCCGAGTGTCAATCTGTCGTGAGAACTTGAAAGCCATGGAAGACCCATTGTTCCTGTGGAGTGTTGTGACCAGAGATGAGTCGTGGTTCAGTGTGCTGGAACCAGAGCAGAAGCAACAAAGTTGCCAGTGGGTCCACAAAACTGACAAAAGACCAAAGAAGGCATTGCGATCGAGACAAGTGCACAAGATGATGATGGAGGTGTTTTTTGATGATCAAGGGGTGGTGCATTTGGAATTCCTCCCACCCAAAATGACCGTGACAGCTAAGGTTTATATTGGGATACTTGCCAGGCTGCGGGAGGCGATCCGGAGGAAGCGACCAGCCATTTGGAATGACAATTCATACCGGATCTTGCACGATAATGCACCTGCGCACATGGCAATGCCCACCTTCCCAGCTATGGTGGAAACGTCCATGAAAGTGGTGAATCACCCGCCCTACTCACCAGATTTGGCTCCTGCGGATTTCTGGTTTTTCCCATACCTCAAAGCCAGATCAGAGGACGGATTTTCCCTTCTGTGCCAGCACTCCAAGATGCCTTGATGGAGATCATCTCCAAGATGCCACGTTCACTCTTCCATCAATGCATGCATGAGACACTTCCTTACCAATGGAGGAAGTGCATTGCTGCACGTGGTGCCTATTTTGAAGGGGATGACATCACTGTTCCACCAGATTCACAGTTGCTGGACAGCACCGAAGAATCATCATCTGACTCTGATTGACTGCAAGGATCCGCAGAGCACGCATGAACTTGGACTGCTGTGTCGCATTGCTCCCATTGCTATGTGTGGCCTTCGCCGAATAAGACTCTCACTTCGTTGTTCTAAGTCCAAAATCACTGTGCACACATTGCTGTATGTGCGTGAATTCATGCTAAAAATTTGGACTCATTAAACCTGAAGAAAGTGTCAAAAAATGCGTTCATTCCATGCGCAAGAAACGGCGCACATGCCCTATGTTCACCTTCATTTGGACAAGCCTCGTAGACTTTGGTGTCTCCCACTCAACGATGACGTCGTGACAACAGATGAACACTGAGTTTTGGGTCCTTGTTTTTCTGACTGTTTGGGGACAGGAAGAGTCGAAGACCCCCCCTCCCCCACGTGGTAGCAGGAACTAGGCAGATATGAGTGGACCAATCACCTTTGACCTTCAAAGAGAACAGGAAAAACATGGCTTTTGGGGTCACCTTTCATCAGGCTTCATTCTGAAACTCCCATGTCTTTCATCTGTGCTGCAGTAATGTGGTCATTGCATGTCGCGGCCCGTGGATCCATACTTACTTCTTGTGGAGGCACGTCAAAGGACACGGTTCTCAGGTCCACCTTGGTGTAGGAATCCATGCAGGGGATGATGAAAAACAACCCTGCAACAACGCGACAACCGAGTCAGTGCGTCGCGCGGGGGATTCTGGGGCTTGATGAAGTGGAATTGTGATTATGTTGTGAATTCGCCCTGGGACTGAGGGATCGACTGTTTCTGCCACAGTCCGAACAGAAGTCTGAGAACATGACAGCCTGACGCAAACAACGGTCTCACAAGTTTTTATGTTGAAAGTTCATACACGCTGCATGGAAAAAATAGTTTCTGTGAAATCTTCACAATGACGTTTCGAGACCTTTTCCTTGGTGGAGAAAAGAGTTGTGTGGTTGAACATGAACCATTTTTCAGTGTGTGAACTCACTTCTGCAACAGTGAGTTCGTGTACGAGACGCTTTTCGACCACATGGTTCTTTTGTTGTTGTTGTTGTTTGTTTGTTTGTTTTCTTATTTGTTGCGTGTTTTTCTTTGATTTGCTCTCACCTGGCCCCTTGGCTCCTCCCGGCACCAGTCGCCCGATCCGAAATATGACGGCGCGCTCATACTCCTGCACAACCTGCGCGACACAAAGAGAACCAGTTCAAACAACTCTGACAACAGACCTTCGCTTTTCAAGGCAACATGACAAGAGCGTTTGTGCGCCAATTTAGACAGATAATTGGTGACAATGTGAGGCATAACAACTTTGAGCGTGTGGCATTAGTATGGACAAAGCGCAGTCCCATATTACGTGCGTTTACTCAGGACCTACAAATTATTGACATGAGTCCAATATGGCGAATTATCGATGTATGTAGGGAACATCAGGCTGAGCAAACGGAGAAACCTGAACGCGTTTCATTGACCAATGAAGGACGCAGGTCCCACAACACTCGCAAATGGTTTGGTTCCGCAGATAGTCAAATGGAAGTTTGTGTTCATGCAGTCCCTGAACATTGCTGCTGGTTGATAAGAGATGTTGCAGATCTCATTGTGAAGTTCAGATCAGGGATGAAATGTTTTCATTGTTTGATTGCATGCGAGCTGGCTATCGTGCGAGTGCAAACAATGGGTTATTGTCATGGTCAATCAGTGGGTTCCTCTGCATGGGGGCTGTCCACGTGTTCCACGTGCTCAGCGACTTGGTGAACCACACCATGGCAACGTTGTTTCCATGGGAACAATCACAATTTCCCAGCGTGCTCTGAACCTGCACGCTCCTAAGAAAGAACCACAAAACTATGAAAAACTTCTTAGTATTTCCTCCGTGAGGCTTGAAGCAAAGGAAATTGTTTGTGAAGAAGAGGTGGAGGCTTTGGCGGTGTTCCTTTGGGAACTGAAGTCTTGCAGAATCACATCATCGTCCCTGGACACTGAACAGTCCCGTCCATGGCGAAGGGAAGAAACATCGAACAGGTGGACGTGAGCTGCATCACTGTTTCCACCCTCGCCGTTTCGCTGTGTGCACAGTGAAAGAATCGAGTTCCCCACCAATGTCCCATGTGTTTGGATGATTCTGAAGAAAAGAACGGCCTTTCTCTCGAACTTCTTACATTTTTCCCATGCAGGACAACTTTGCTCACACGACGCGAAAGATCTACGTAAGTTTGTTTCAGGATCTTGCAGCTGCAGATTCTCCCAATCAGGGTGGGGTTTGAGACTGTTTCAAGTCCAAGCGTACGAGGGCGGGCGTGTAAAAGAAAAGACTTTTGTTGTGCCCGGAGCATTTCTTCTGTTCTGAATCAAGTTGTCCAGATCGAGAACCGCGTTGTTGGCGTCCCCGCGAAGCCAAAGTCTCCAGGCAGAGCTTGGTCTTCGCAAAACCATAGAATCATGCAAATCTGGGATCGTTCCTGTCGCCCACTGTCATCTTTTTGTTGGGTTAAATGGAGACAAATCGACACCATGTATGCAGAACGGTGGCTCTAATGCGGTGTTCCTCTCGCCTCTTATTCTGTTCAACTCTCGCCGCTTTCAGTGGTGTCTGCTCGCGGCATTACTCTAATGAGTCGATCACAATGTGCCTCCGCCTCTCTCGTATCAGATCGTCAGTGGCTACACCAACATGACGACATGGCATTATGGTAATGAGATTTGTGAATGTGGGTGCTTTTCGTCCGCTAAATCGGAAAGTGACGAATTCTTCCAGTGCTTTTTGCTTCCTGCCTGTGAGTCTGGTGGAGAAGTTTTTGTGGGTTTTTTTTGCAGACATGGTGGGAGCCTGCAGCTGCGAGAGATTCCTCCGACTGATTCGACGCTTTTGTGTATCAGACTGGAATCTCGATGTACAGCGGGTCTGGTCAGAGTTGCAATTCCCTGGCGGCGGCTGCTAAGACCCACTTTATCTAGTGACCAATGCCTGGCTGAAAAACCGCTGTTTCTGACTGAAGCTGACGTTTTCATTTCCTTCAGCAGCGTCCCCACTTCCCATGTCAGTTGTCACGAGTCTATTTTCGCTCCAACAGATGTTCTTGACCAGCACGTGGTCACAACTCCCACTTCACTGCAACAAATGTCAGTGTGAAGGCAGTCAGGGCGCGCTCAGGAGGCCCTTGGGGCCTTAATTGACCTATCTCCGCCAATTTTGGGCCGTCAAGGCGAAAATCTCAGAGCTAAGATCAGGTTCCCTTAGACCCTGGATCTGCCTCTGTGAATTGTGCGCGTTTCAGGGGAGATGACAGTGACAGGAACATCCATTCTGCAGCGGACAAGGCCACTTTTGTGGACAGGTTTTACGAGCAATCTGACCGACCAGAACCAACAGCAGGAGCTGATGTATGGCCTTTGTCACCACCTACGTTCACCTGAGCTGCAGTTCTGCTCTTCTGCTTGCTAACATGGAACCACCTTTTGTTGCAAAGCTGACAAACTTTCGTGTCAGCAAATGTGCTGCAATTCAAGACCAGGAGCTTCTTCATCCAAACACGGCTTTCAGATGCAGCTCCTTTGCAGAACTTCAAACAACGGCTCAAAATGGAGTTACCCTGAAACTTCACTGTGTGAAACCAAGGGGAGGATGTTGATTTGGGGGATTCCAGGTTCTTCATGTGCTCCATTGTGTATGCAAATTACGTTGAGGGGATCGATCGGACAATTCGGCTGATTGTGGTCGTTTCGGATGCAGATCGCTACGGAGCGGGCTGTAATCCCCACATCCCACCCAGTCGATTGCCAGGTTCGCCTTCCTTTCTGTGTTTTCTGTGCTCATTTACTCGATTTTATGTGTGTGTGTGTGTGTGTGTGTGTGTGTGTGTGTGTGTGTGTGACAGGTCCGCCTTCCTCCCACAGGAGCAGACCCCAGATTGTTTACACTCTTTAACTCGATCTGTTTGTGTGTGTGTGTGTGTGTGTGTGTGTGTGTG
>JAAUXT010036074.1_pt1 | contig 12787 bp, 11 predicted proteins | sample 7278171 | NCBI WGS metagenome assembly JAAUXT01 (sample SAMN14350112, study PRJNA611818) | marine sediment metagenome | isolation source: surface marine sediment (1.8m) | place: French Polynesia: Moorea | collected 2018-08
CCCTTTTTGTAATTCTTGATGCATTGATGCTCAGCATCAGAACTTGGACAGAAGTACGCCACTCAAAATTATCCTAGTCAAGGCACCCCAATTTGCAAGTTGCACGGCCCCAGCATAAAACCTCGCATCGCAATTGTGACACAGTAGAGAACAGACTCAGCGCGTGACGCGTGCAGTGTGAGCCCGTCCCACGAGACGCTTGTTTGCGGAGGCAGGTGAGATAAGGCTGATCCCGGGGTCAGGTGTCCGGGGTCAGGCGCGGATCCGAGGCCTGAGATCCCCGGGGCGGTTCTCACGGTCCGCGCGGGGAGGGGAGCAGCCAGGGCGAGGGGTGGAGCCAGGGCGCCGGGAACAGCCAGGGCGACGGGTGGAGCCAGGGAGAGGGGTGCAGCCGAGGTGAGAGGTGGAGCCAGGGCGAGGGGAGCAGCCGGGGCGAGGGGTGGAGCCGGGGCGAGGGGAGCAGCCGGGGCGAGGGGTGGAGCCGGGGCGAGGGGAGCAGCCGGGGCGAGGGGTGGAGCCGGGGCGAGGGGACCAGGGTGGACCCGGGCTGAGGGGCCCAGGGGCAGAGGGTGGATCCAAGGCGTGGGGACCAGGGTGGACTCAGGCTCAGGGACCCAGGGGTGGGTTGATCGAGGGTGAGTGTGGCAGAGTGATGCAGGTGGATGCACAGAAAGGAGGCCAGAAGTCAATCCTGGAAAGTATTGTAGGACCCAGAAGTGCATCCAAATAGAGTTGTGGAGCATGTGTGGAGCATGGGGCCGCTGAGGAGCCCGACCATGGGTCCCGCCGTGGTCCGGCCCCACGCCCCGCCGTTCGGTGGTCCGACCCCGCCGTCACCGTCGCCCTCGGCGCGGCGACTCCGACTCGAGGGACGTCGGCCCTGCTGCCAGGTCTGAGATCATCTCCGTCAACGTGAGGGTCTCCGCCGAGTGTGTTTGGAACTTTTGGCACGAAACTGGACAAAGGTTAATTTTACAAGACTGACTGGTTGGTGTGAACTACAAAACCACCATCCAGAGAGAGGAGGAAGAGACAAAACACATAGAGACAGAGGGAGGGGAGAGGCAGAGAGAGATAGACAGAGAGACAGAGATTTGTACGTTTTCCATTCTTGTTTCCTCTGAGAGGCCCCTTTCCTCAAAAAGTTATTTTCCGTTCAGTCAGAGAGGCCCCCTCCATGCCCAATTTCAAGTCCATCTCCGACAATTTCCATTGACGCAACCTTTCTGTTCTGAATATTTCATTCACATGAACCAACCGCTCCACAGTTGCACAGCAAAAAACGCAAAAAGCCAGCCGGACATTGAGCTTTTTTCATCGCCGAAAAAATCTGGGTTCGTGATAAAATTGGTCCAATTAGTCCGTCAATTAGTGGGTCAGTAAAAAGTGACCTGGATAATTTGGGCGCTGCGAGTGCGGTGAGAGCCGAGGTGTGCGAGGTGTTCGGTGTGCGGTGTGTGCCCACGGCGTGAGGGGACTCCGGTCAAACAGATGGAGAGACCGGGGCAGTGTCGCATTCACACTGGAGAAATACACCATGCGTTTTATCTCAGAATCCGTCGTTTGGTGCTGCAGAGAAAGGGACAGAGAGATAAAGGCAGACAGACAGACAGACAGACAGACAGACAGACACACACACACACACACACACACACACACACAACAGAAGAGAGATCATGAGGGGCATTGAGAGAAATAGACCCAGAGAGACAGGAGAGAGACAGAGCGACAGAGAAAGCAGCGACGTGGATGTACGTGGATTCGTTCAACACGGAAACGCATCCAAAACAGACGCGCATGAACCTCGCCGAACACACCATCCTCCTGCATCGCCAAATTTCCGCTCCTCACCTCCCAAACAATTGTGAAAAAGCTGTAAATAGGAACTCGAACAACCGAACACGCGTTCCACTCAACCCGCCTCGTGTGGGTTTCACACAGTGTGTGAAAACCACCATTGATCCCCAGTTTTCCATTTTGTGAAAAAAAAGAAACACTCTGCGGTGGACTCGACTCTTGCTTTCAGGCGCAGTCATTAGTTTTTCACACCACCGACCCAAACTTGATGATCCGAACGTGACATTTTGGGTGGCGCGCCATAAATAACGCTTATCGCGATCGGCTTGATGGGGAGATGAGGTTGATTCGTCAAAGCGCGCTCTGTTCATATTCGTAATGGATATAGCTGACGGGCACCGACAATTCACACACTGCCGTTCGCTGTTTAAATGTACAAAGTCACGCGAACTGGGCCCCACCCTTTCATTAACTTGGAAAAATAACTTCCCTGTGGATTTTTAATTTTTTGTTTCGAAACAAGGCCCATTGTGACTCGCAATCTGTGGGGACAGCGAGCGGCCATGTTTTAATTTTCCAAACCGGATATGAGTGTGTGGAGGAAGAGTTATCAAAAAATCCGTTGGTCTCTTCGGAGTTAATGCTCGGTTCTTCTGAAGGGTCTTTCACGTAGAGAGGAAGTTCGGTGGTTCAGCGCGGAGGACAACGCGCTCACATCCTATTGTCAATGTTTAGGCTGATGTCCTAATAAGGGTGGGTGCCCAGGGTGCGAGTCTTCCTCTTGACAGGCTCATACATCAACAGAGCAGACGGGGCTCGGGCGGCCCGCTGCTCCGGCGCCGGCGTCTCGGCGGGGTGTCCCGGCGCCGGGCCCTCCGCCCCGCGGCGCCGCCGCCCGGCCGGGCTCCCGTGCTCAAGCGGCGGTGCCTGGTCGCTGTCTCCTTGCTCGGCGGGTTCTCATCAAGACGTCCCCGAGTGGTGCGGCTGCTGCTGCGCCCGCCTCGCACCTCCCCGCCGCGCCCGGCCCGGCCCGGCGCACCGCGGCCCCGGCCCCCGTCCCCTCCCCCCACACCCCCCCGACCCCGCCGCCTGTAACCCGGCCGCCGCCGCAGTCAGGGCCCTTTACTTTCCCTATTCAGACCCCGCATCAGGCGATTATTTTCGCAGCGGGATTCAGACAACACACTCGGCGGGAGCTCCGCGCTTCTCACCAGGTCCCCCGACTAGAGGCCTGCGAAGCCTAAAGATAACAGTAGCGACCGATCGGGGCTGAGATAACACTCTCTGAAGAAGGAGAAGAAAAGCGAGAGAAACCAGGTTGATTAAAAGGCGCTCGTTGTGGGAAATTCCTCCAACACCTCTCCGACGGAAACCCAATCCATTTCGCTTTTTTACAGAGACTAGTGTCACAAAGAAATGTCAAGAAGGAGTTCGTGCCAGGATCTGACAAGATTTGTTCTTGAGTCTTTCGCTTTCTGGCTGTCCCACAACATTTTGTAATTGTTTTGCGCTGCACCACGACCCTTTCTGAACGCTTTGAGCGCGTCAGACCAGCGGAAACTCGTGCCCGAACCTCGTGCAATTTTGAGCGGCGATGTTTCGGCAGATTTGACCCGCACGGACAGACTTCCGGTTCTCAGCTGTGTTGACTCAGGCTCAACCTGGACTTCCGGTGGGTGTACAAGTGCCGACTCGGACCTGGAGATCCCAGCACGATGCCGTCGTGCCACTGTGTGGGGGTGTTCTCTTGCATCTGTTGAGAAAATGCAAAGCAAGGAAAAATGTGGAGTGAGACAGACAGACAGACAGACAGACAGACAGACAGACAGACAGACAGACAGACAGAGTCATTTGCGGAGATTCGAGTCGATCGAGAACAAGTCTGGACTCGAGCGGCAAAGTGAAATCCTGACTGGGTCCCCTGCGTGATTCAAGAGTCCACCCAGGTTTAACAGGAAGCAGACAGACATTTGTGACACACCGAAGACACGAACAGCTCAGAACGAGTTGCGCTGAGGAAACGGACGGTGACTGGAATCTCGTGCAACTCTCGTACATGTTTTTCCTGTGGAAGAAAACGAATGTTTGTTTCTGCCGTGAAAACGAGTTCAGAGCCTGTGGCCTTCTCTCCTGTCTGTCTTCCCCTGAGGATAAAACTTGTTGCAGCACTTGTGTCGCTGTCAGCGAGGAGAGAGGCGGCACCACGCCCAGAAACACGTCACGTTTCGTCCACGTCTGCTGCGCCAGGAAACTTACAGGGAAAGGACAGACAGTTGGGGGTTTTAGCCCCACGTGCCTTGGTGCGAAGACGTACTGTATCCGTGTGAAAAGTCACACCCAAGTTTAAGACGCTTCCCAACTTTCACATTGAATTTCTCATCAGGTGCCACAGTGCTATCGTTTGGCTACCACACCATCTAGTGGGGCCAGATCTGCCACACCAGAAGTTCTGGTGGGCCAGATCCACCATCCCTAAGAACAGTACAAATTCACCACACCAACTGGTGGGGCCAGATCCTTGGGGTAAAAGGTGAGTCTTTTTCATGGGTGGATACGGTACACCCAGCACATGAAATTCACGGTGTGGGTCTCATCACACCACAAGAACAAGACGAAAAAAATTTGCATTTTGTTTTGTTCTCTGAATCTCAACTGGACAGAGCCCTTCAAAAGCACAACCTCCAAACCATTCCTGCTTTTTGTTTGATGGAACACCACGAGAGGGAGGGGTCTGTCAGAAAGCGAGCCCTGCAACTTTCAGCACAAATTTGACAAAACAAAAACTGCCTCATACGTGGGACAGACGGACGGGCCCCGCTGATTGATTTACGTCGTGTAGAGTTTAATTGTGTTTGTGTACCGCGAGGTGAGCTGGGTCACGCCGGTACATCCCTGTGGTCAGCGAGCTCGTCTGACCACTGTCCTCGCCCCTGGACATGACGCGATTTATCTCCAGGAAACAGCGCTGCATATATCATTGCCATGGTGACGTTGCCTCGGTGACATGCCGATAATTAACTTGGTGAGAGAGAGGTGCGTCTTTGTGCGCTCGGCTCGTTCATGATCGCGCAGCGACCGCCGAACACCGTAGTGACCCACCATGGAAACCACCATGGAAACCACCATGGTAACCACCATGGTAACCACCATGGTAACCAGAAGGGTGTTTCCCCCAGTTTCGTCTGAGGCGCAGATCTGCTCCGACCACAGGCCCGCTGATCACAAGGTCTCATGACAGTTCTCTCACTGAAAACTTTGAATTGACCCAGGCATAACCTTGTCGCGGAAGGCAATGAGAGAAAAATCCTGCACCCTGGCTCAGAACGACCTGTCTCCGGATGTCATCAAAGTCCACAGAAGCAGCAATGTCGCCGCAACTGCAGCTGAAAATGATTGGCTGTGGAGGGGTTCTGGTTAAGCTGGTCCCACAAAAGAACCGAAGGAACCTTCACTCTCGCTGAGCCACGATCGGGGCCAGGGCCCTTTATCTGTCCCAGATTGGGAAAATGTGAACATTCCTCACGGACAAACTATTTTTGGGTCCACTTTCAGGTTGAGGTGCCGATGCCCCTTGCCTTCCTGGATGCAGAGACCTGCAGAAACATTTGGAAATTTGGCCTGGCGACCAGCTGATCAATTTCCACAGAAATCTTCTCCAAGGCGAACTGTGAAGGGAAGTGTCACATGTCAGGGAGAAGAACGGGCAAAGCGAGACAAATACCAACGCATCCAAATTTATTTGGTCAAATAGCTGCATCACGCTGACTGCGAAAAAATGACGATAAATCAAACGGGAGAAATTCAAGACGCGCGCTCCTCCGTTACCTCGTATTAAACTCGACCTCGACCATATTTTCTGGGAGTATTCACAGAGGTTTTTAGCATTGAATTTGATCCGGGTTTGACACTGATTAGAAAAACTGCGAGGGTCAAAGGACCAGTATCTGTTTTCTGGCGGAGCAGCACCTGAGGGAGTCATTACTCGAGATTTATTCGGACCTGGACAGTGTTTAGTGTCCAGCTGCTGGCCGGGCCGTTCCCCGTCACTGACCCGGATGGTCAGTGTGCGATTGCTGCCGAGGGGGGTATGGCGGTGGGACCGGATCCAGGGGGCCCAGGCCCGGCCCCTGGAAAAAACATGTACAAGAAATGGACCTGAGTCACAAAGTTTTTAGTTTTGGTTGTAAGGGGTTGTGAGAGTTGTGTTGGGCCCTTTGAGGAGCCTGTCTTCTCGCCAATTCTGGATCCGCCTGTATGGGTGAGTCGGGGAACAGAGGAGGGGGCGGGAGGGGAGGGGGCAGCAGGGACCCCTTGTCCCTGTAATTCGCTTGTTTCTGCAGCAGATAATACGGGGATCTCCCTCCCCCAGGACCCCGGTGCGGGGACTCCGGGGGGTCCTAATCGCGCCCGAGAATCCGCAGATGCCTAGCACCAGTTTGAACGAGCCTGCTGCGCCGGTCACAAAGTCGCTCCTCCCGCCGTAATAAATGAGGCAACGCGATCGCATAATGAAGAGGTAGCGGCGCTGCGATGCCTATTGGCGCATCATCCCATTCCATTCGCGCTACGGCAGAATTAATTTGAACCGCGCAGTGCGCACTCATGAAATCTCGCCCCCAGTCTAATAACACAAGCAATCTCTTTCTGATTTCGCTCCGAGGCACGGCGCACAAGGATCCGAGGTGTTCTTTACATCATTGCCGCAGAAATTGCCCACCATCGATACCCGCACTTTCGGAGGCACTTTTCGCAGTGGTTCCACCTCCATCTCTTTCTCATTTTCACGCCTCTGCGCGCACTCGGCGCAGCCACTCAGTCCCCAATGGGCTTTCTCGCACTTTCCCCACTTGAGATCCTGGCCATGCACAACTTGTTTCTCTGCACAGTCTCTGGCGGATCCAGGGGATCCAGGGCCCTTCACTGCTGAACAGTCCATTCCAATTGTGCGGTGCAGGTGCCACTTTTGCTCGCTGTGTCGTAAACGAAGTTGAAGTAACACCCCCCCCCCCGGAAAAAAAAAAACTTTTAGAAAACGAATTCTTGGCCTCCCACAGTGGGACCTTGGCTGAGACCGAGGTTGGCTGCCCCACCCCGATCCTGGATCTACAATCCACAGGGTGCCACCACACACCACCCCTTCCCATTCTTGCCCCATCCAGCAACCACCTTCAAGAGCCACTTCTGCAAAACTTTCGCGGAAACTTTTCCAGCGGGGCCTGGGCTGGCGTGGCCGGGCCCGGTAGATGGAAGCCCTCCTCGCGTGTCTCGGCCCCATCCGTCTCCGCTTCGGGCCCCGAATCCGGACGCGATGGGCAGCGCGGCTCTCGGGAGACGGGTCCCTAAAGTGAACGGTGCGCGGCGGGCCGCGCCGCCCCTCCCGCGCGCCCCACACCGCTCGCAGACCTAATCTACTTGGCTTGCGCCTCGGAGATTGCGTGTCTACAGCGTTACGAGGCCTGCGTTTCTTTATCTGTCTGAAAACGCCCATGAAACGGGACTTGTTATGCCGGTATTAAGCGAATTAAAACGATCAATCAAGTCGATTGGCGTGCGGCTTCCCGGCTGCGATCTGCCTTCATCTGCCGCGCTGTTCTCCTGGGGACCCTCCGCTGCCCGTAAAAATCTCGAGATCCGGGGGGGCAGCCCCAACCCGGTGAGCCCGGATTTTCTGCGCATTTGCTGGAACAGCAAATCGTTTGCAAGGGGCAGAAGGAGAGGCTTCTGGGCAAACTGGTGAAGAGCAACCACGGTCTGAATGCTGTCGAGATGGCCAAGAGACAGCAACCTTTTGAAGATCTGGTGACCATTCCTTCTGCTCGTGAATGTGCTTCTAGTTTGATTGGTTGTTCGACTATAAACCTCCAAAACAAACCAGCAAGAGCAACAAGAACCACTCAGGTGCTGGAAGGTTGTTTCACCTGCACCGACATAAAGAGTGAGGTAACCCTGATTCGCGCTGGTCCAGGACCCCGTGTTCTGTCCGTGTCCACAATTCCTGGGAGGAGGGCAGGTTTCCTTGGTTCCTCCGTGCAGCCTGCACCACAAGCCACAAGCAACAGAGAAAGAAACTGTGCAAAACATGGAAAGCATTTGGGCTCGCGTGAAACTTTGCGACTGCATTTGGTGTTCCACGACGCTTTCACGAAACTAAACTGAACAAAACCTGAGGTCGCGACGTTCAGTGCGACGTATTTTTCACGCACGTAGCACACGATGTTTGTCCCGTTCCCTGGCCGTTTGTTTCGGCCATTATTTTTTGTGCGTGTCTATTTTTTGTCAAACCCCACGAATTCGTGAATCTGAGGTGACATTTCGTGGAGTCCCTACTGCCCATCTTTCTCTGCGGTCAAGGGTGACAAAGTCACTGTGGTTCCCGAAGACAAAACGATGACAGCCATTTTGCCCCTTCCTGACAATTCTGCCACATTTTAGTGACGTGAAAAATGTGCCAACTGTGCGGCGCGCTTCTGTGCAGAAGATTTCTCGGAGAAACGAGGCAGGCTGGGGGTGAAATCTTGGAGGCGCTATTAGCAGCCCCGTAATGTGGCTCCCACAATAGGGGATGGCGTGACGCACTCACTTTGCTAGTATCAATATGTTCTCAGCGCTCAGCGCTCAGCCATATGGTGTGCACCGCTAGGAGCCTGGGAAGGGACCCGCAAAGCAATTTCAACCCGTTACTTGTAAATAGGGTCTCTTTTTGCCGTGAAAGCATCTCTGTCTCTGGGAGAGAAGAGTGTACGGCTGAGAATTAGCGGAATAGGCGGTTTTAGCTGTGGTGAATTTTGCCCCGTGGAACGTGGCCTGTGATGCACGCAACGTCACGTCATTACGTCGCACGTGAGTTGGATACGTGACACGGAAGAAGTTTCATACAAATTTCAAAAAAGGCCCCTGGCCTCACGACTTCAGATTTCTTGGTTCCCTCACTCATAGTGGTTCATCACAAGGAACAAACCATGAGACAAATCTTCAAGTTTGCAACAGTGAGTGAGAGAAATTCCAAATTCTCAGACACAGAAAATTGTCTGACCAAACAAGGACATTTCCCGTGCATGTTGCAGCGCAGTCAGTCAGCGAGAACTTGTGCTGAACATTTGGCCACCGTGCAATTTGGGGGCGGTCCGAGTGTGCAGAGCGAATCTGTCTCCCTGTCCGTGGACAACTTCATCAACCTGCTCAGGATGTTGGGAAATACAACAGTTTGTCATGCTGATTGTGGAGTCAGTCATGAGTGTCCCTGGAGCCTGGGTCTGTTCCCGGGGTGCGAGATGTGGACTCCAGGGCTGGGAGTTCACCTGGAGTCGACCCTGCTGCACTGACCCTCAATGAAAAGACAATCCGTCTCACCAAAGTTACGTTCAGCGATTCTACAAATTTTGTCCGCAAAGTTTCTTTTTGGTGCTTTGAGAAGAAAATGTGTGTTCAGCACCTGCGCTGAGGAAGTAGTTCCCCGTCTCTCAGTGCGGGGGCGCCACGCAACCACAGGCTCCACGGCTCAGAATCTCAGCTGCCAGTGGGTCTCGTTTTCGTGTGTTTCTCAAGGCTTCAAAACTCAGCTGTGTTCACAAACTGCTGAATTCCACGATCTGACTTCGCCAATTGAATTTTGTCCCTCCCTCTCTCTGAAAAAGTCAACAACCGCAAAAGACAACGAGCTGCCTCCGGTTCCCTCTCCAACCGCAATATGTTGGGAGACAAAACACGACAAAGAGGAAAGATGTGCAAAAAGCCGTGCTGAGTGTCCCGTAGCAGCGCATTAGAGAGGGTTGAATTGCAGAGGGAATCGGGTGTTCACTTTCTTATGGCGGGAGCACTCTCATTGGCAACGATGTTGTCACAATTTTAAATAACAGTTTGATGAACCGCACATTTTAAATAAATACAGTGTCATCCACCCCGTACTTATCTTTTAATGTCGGAAGATACTTATTACCACATTTTTGTTGAGGCCCGACAAACGGCGGTGGGAGACTCAGGGCATGAAATTCACACGTGCTTCACTGTATTGTATTTTGAACAAAGAGTGGAGAGAGACATCGGTTGAGGTAAATTGCTATGTAGCCTCGAGGCACGCTCAATATATCAGACAAGAAGGATGGCTAAACTGAGAACATCAATACGAGAGCGTCGAGGGGGGGGGTGACACGATCAAAATATCTCTATCATGCGCAGGAGCAGAGCGACGGAAGCGGCCGGAAGACGACGTTTCCGAGACGCTATGGACGCCGCGCGATCCGCGACGCTGCAGAGACGCGCGATCACTGCGCAGAATCTGCGCACGCGCACAGGTGTCGTCGCCCTCTGCAAAGATTAGTCCATCATTCTCACACGAGCGTTCCTCAGCCCCAGCGACAGGCACATTTTTGCACATTCAAAGTAAATAGACTGGCTGTGCAGGAGCGCGAGGGAGCTGGGGGATGGGGGCCGCCGCGGCGGGGCGGGCGGCGGCGGTGGCGGTGGCGGCGGCGGGGGCCGCGCCTGCCGGCCGGAGATAAGCGGCCTCCCCGCGGAGCGCCGCTCCCCCCGCCGCAGCTGGGCCCGGCACCCGGCCCAGCGTCACCCCTCGTACATCACGCCGCCCTGACACCTCCCTGTCGCCTCGCTTTGTTCAAACAGATAGGCAGTCCGCTGTCTCTGCTTCTGCCGTGACTTGTCATTGCACGTTTCTGTGGCCTGTGTCACACTGGATGCGTCACGCGTTGTGTTCCCTCACACGTCAAAGCGAACTGCGTCGCGAGCGGCCTGTGCAGGTACACGGCGCATAACGCGTCCAGTGTGACACAGGCCTCCCTCGTTCCGTGTCCCTTCTCTGTGCTTCTTGGTCACCCTGAAGCAAAAAAAAGAAGTTTTTATTTTCAGTTGAAGCGCACACTGACATTGAAGCATTAAAGTATCGTAAACACAGAACACACACGTACGTGTGGAGGACAACACGCAACTGCATCGTGTGCGGAGCACGCGCTGTTCGCTCAACTCATCACCGAGGTTCGGTCCTGATTTCCCGGGATACATTGATTCCTGTGGTGCACAACATCCACACTGGGGAGAGTCAAAGACCGAAACACACACAAGCACATGCACACGCACACACACAGAACACACAGACACACACAGACACACAAACACAGACACACAAATAGACACAGACACAGACACACACACAGACACACACAGAACACACAGACACACACAGACACACAAACACAGACACACAAATAGACACAGACACAGACACACACACAGACACACACACACACACACACACACACACACACACACGCACCCTTCTTGCTCCCCACCCCCACCCTCCACCACCACCTCGCCTCTCAGCCCCACCCCTCGCAGGTCCCGCGCGGTCTGGATGACGCTTGAATAAAGAGTCCATCCCGGATTAGCCATGTCCCGGACGTCTCGAGTGACGGCCGTGTAATCATGGCGGCGACCCCCGCCCCCCGCGCCTCAGAATTAGCCGTCACAAATGAATAATGAAGAGCCATATAATTTCTCCATTGTTTGCCGTAATTGAAAATGCTTCTGTTTGATTATCTGGTGAAAACAATTTGTGTGCGGCGGGTGAAACTGAAGCCGGTGCCGTGTGCGCGGGGGGCGGCGCTCCGAGCAGGGGGCGCGGGGGGGGGGATCCGTGGGGTCCAGGGGCACAGGGTGTGGAGGGGGTTCGGGGGGAGGGCATGGAGGTTCGAAAACTTGGGCCCACGGAGCTGGGGGTCCCACGGGGTTCGTGGAGGTCCTTTCCTTGGCCCCTCCATATTTTGCCACTGATACCCCCTCGGCAGTCGAAAAAACAACAAATGCCCAAAGAGCCAGACCAGACCCCAAATGCTGGATCCACTGGTGGTGAGGCGGTTCTGACCGGGTGTCGGGCGCACTTCCCAGCTGTTCCTGCCTGGTCCCCGGGTGTCGCTTCCTCTCTGGTTCCCGCCCCGGAAAGAGCACGACTCACACGAGACTTCGTCCTGTTGCAGGACGGGTGGCACAGAAAACCAAATGTCCTCATTTGGCCCTTTGTCAGTGGTTGTCTTTGCTGTTTGGTTACCGTGCCTCGGATGGATCTGTCAATTGTGGCGACGTGTCTGTTCAGGCTGAAGCGCCGACGAACGCAAGTTTTTCAATGCATTTTTTTCGTGTGAGTTTTGTGGCCGAAAAGTTGAATCAATGATAGGAAAAAAATACCAAGATGCTTTTTCACCTTTGCTCAATTTCATGAACAAACGCAAACTGGTTGCGTTCGACACTTCGTGGCCGGCTGGGAATCAAATGAGGTTCCCGAGCGGACCTGACTGATGTTGGCAGAAGCTCTGAGCGACTGGGTGGAGATGTGCTCATCAGCTCGTGTATCTCAGAAAACACGTCCCGGCTCCCACAGGGAACCTTCATCACGAGCGAATCGAGGCCACATCGCACCGGGACTTCGGCGCAGAGTCGGCGAGGTGACCACCGTCTCTCCAGGGCGGATCCGGGGGGGGCGGGACCTGAACCCCAGACCCCCCCCTCTCCACCACCTTTACAGAAGGAATCATCCCATTGAAGCGCACGTGTTCTTCGGCGTCATCCAATGTGAGACTCCCTCCCCGGACTCCCCCTCCCCCCGCCCCCCTGGCTCCGCCCCGCCCCTGAATCGGTTTGGCCCCCGGCGGCAGCAGTGGAGGCCGCAGAGTGCCCAGGCTGAGCCCCCCCCCCTCCGGACTCCCCCTCCTCCCCCCTGGCCCCGCCCCACCCCTGACTCAGTTTGGCCCCCAGCAGCAGCAGTGGAGGCCGCAGAGTGCCCAGGCTGAGCCCCCCTCTCGGGACTCCCCCCTCCCCCGCCCCCTGGCCCCACCCCGCCCCTGACTCGGTTTGGCCCCCAGCGGCAGCAGCGGAGGCTGCAGAAGTGCCCAGGCTGAGCCCCCCTCCCGGGCCGCGCCCCCCGCGGGCGCCGCCGCGGGGCCCGCCCCCCCCCCCCCGCGGGTGGGGGCCCGGGGGGGGGCCG
>JAAUXT010088446.1_pt1 | contig 12787 bp, 13 predicted proteins | sample 7278171 | NCBI WGS metagenome assembly JAAUXT01 (sample SAMN14350112, study PRJNA611818) | marine sediment metagenome | isolation source: surface marine sediment (1.8m) | place: French Polynesia: Moorea | collected 2018-08
AAAAAAGAGGAAAAAAGAGAGAAAAGAGAGAAAAAGGGAGGAAATGGGCCCCTTTTCACATTTCTAATATTTTTATTTCTAAAAAACCATGTAAACAAAAAAGCACATGGCACAAATCACATGACCTCTCTTAAGGGCTCTGATTCGTTCCAACCATTTGGCACGGTAACATGGTGCTGTCAACTTCAACAGCAGAGAAAAGATTTTGGTCAAGGTTGATCGATCAAGAGTACTCGCTCAAACACAGATTTGTCCCCAGAGTGACGCCGCACCTTCAACATTTGCTTCATTGACCAAGGCCCCGTGGTCAGCTGAAGGCGCGTCACCAACAACTGGGTCCTGGGCAACAACCATTGGCTCCCTTTGATTGTCACAAATGCGGAGTTGGGCTTGTGTGAGTCTGAACTGAACAACAGTGAAGAAGAATCAAGTGAGATGGCTGCAAATGGAAAACCTTTTGAGGCAGTTCACACAAGACGCAATGTCGACACGAATTGTTGACGGAAACCGTGATTGGAGAAGAGGACAAGTTTGGATCCACCCTGATGTGCTCGCAAAAGAAGGGTGACAAAGCAGGGGAATGGTGGTGTTCAGGGGTGTGCACTGAAGACAAAATGAGTGGCTTTGCTGAGAGTGGCGCTTTTCACTCAGAACTTCATTGTGCAGTGTCACAGACCTGTGTTTTTTGGAAAAATGCACGCGAGTTTCGGAGGCCCCAAACTGTTTGGGGTTCTTCGCACAAGGGACCTGGCGCGCTTTGCAACCGCGGCTTGAGCAGTTCAGTTCAGGGAAAGAGCAAATGTGCTACGAAAGCAAAAACCATTTACAGAGAGTTTTGTACGTTCATAAGTCATCTTTATTTCTCAACTCCAACCTCAATTCACAGCCAGCATCCATATTCTGTTTCTTTGTGATTGTGTCTTTGTGATCTCACGAATAGTAATTAGTACGAAGGAGTAAGAAGAACGGGCAGCTCAATTTGATTCAATGGTCTGTCATAAAACTTCAACTCATCCAGCAGCATGTTTTTGGTGACATCGGGGGTCGGATCAGTGACATGTTTTCTGCCCACTATCATTCTCATGGGGGCAGCCTCCGCGAATGTGGCATCAGTGTAAAAGGAACTCTGACTGACAACCTGTTCCTTCGCATTGAAATACACCACAATCCTTCGATCAATGTACCACACAGTTGTGATGTGTACCCAAGTGTTGATGTAGCTGTTCAGTCCAGGCACAGTGGCTTCGAATCTATTTGATGAAGAACCTTCTTTGAAGATTTTAACCCTGAACAGTCCATCACCTTTTATGTCAAATTTGATACCTTCCTTGGGTGGGCTCATATCTGAAGTGGATAAAATGTGGCCTGCATTGTTGTCAATTTGTTTGATCCAAACCATGTAAGTGGCGCCCAAGCTGCACTGGGGAGGAGCCAAGATACAGGGGCTAGCAGCTGACACATTCAGCTCAAAAAGATCGTTGGGAGCCACCAACATAACTCCACTGCCATCCTGCAATTGATGTCAAAATAGCGAAACAAGAAACAACGGGTTTTGGACTGGCAACGGTTCACAGAAACACTGCACTGTTGGCCAGGGTGTAGTTGAACTTACATGTCCTTCCACGTGTTGAAATGAGTTTGGATACGTCTGCACGAGGGGAAATACACTGCCAAAGTCAACAAAATAGTTGCAGCCGTTACACTGTGGTCCTGGAAAAGAAGCCGACATGTTTTCCTCTGGTCACAACAAGAACAACACAATAGAGAAGTCAAAGTTCCCTGCTTCTCTCCACACCTGCTTTGATGTGAACTGAATTCTCAACAGAAGACACAAAACCATTTCCTCCTCCAAAAATAAGAACACAAGTCTCATTTGTGCTGAACTCATTCACGTTGAACTGACATGCCTGACACTGAGACTTGACCATACACCTGAAAACACAGAAACATAGCAAAGTTTTTGGACATCAATGGGTTGTCAAAATGCTGCAGTCTCAGTGAAGACAAACATTTCACGGACAAAAAGTAAAGAGTCAGTGCTGTTGAGTCAATGCGCAAATGAACTCACCCCAGCACACAGTGCTGTTCTGATATTGCTGAGAAGACCCCTTGCACCCCTCCATACAGCAGCTTGGTTTCTGGCACTTTACTGACCAAACCGTATTCAACAAGAGCTGCCAAAGTTGGTGTGATTCAACGTTCGGGTTGTAAATGCTGTTTTTTGCAAGAAATTTCAACAGTTGATCTGAAAGTGGAAACAGCAGCAAGAACAACACAGTAACTCACCTGAAGCCATGACTTGGAGGAAACACAGTGAAATCACCGCATTGAAAATTTTGGTCATCTTCTTTTGTCGCTTCTGAGGAAAACGCCCAGAAAGTCAGTCTGAAGACTTCTTCTTGAAGAGCCTACGTGGTGAGATCTCACATTCGTGGACTGACTGCTTTTGAAAAATATCAGTTGTCTGCAGACATCAAATCTCGCAAAGATTTTTTTTTGGAGTCATTCACACTTTAATTAAGTGATGAGTTTTTCAAGAAAACGGCATCCAAAGGAAGTGCACGACCTTCACTCAGCCTGAAATTCTGAAAGCATCATCGGAAATATTTCGCGCTTGGATGAGTTTTTGTCAACATCCAGATCAATCTCTCTGCAGCCTGCTACCGATGCTCAAGGTCACACCTCAAGTCAGGGTGCAGGAGGGGAACCCTGATTCTGGACAAGGCACTCTGACCCAAACTGTCTTGCGACTTTTGCTTCGTGAAGCTGGACTGACGGTCAAAGAGTACAGGTCGAGGCAACTTGGCCCACATTTTCCAGCCTGCACCGATGGCTCATTGGGTTGTCCAGTCCGTTGGACGAAACACCAAACGGCCAAAGCAACACCACACAAAGCGCCCTTGATTTTCATTGGGCTTGAATTGAATGACCATCACTCTGATGTGAAAGGCACTCAAACAGAGCACACGCTATACGAGTTGTGAACACTGCAGAGTTCAGTCCTGGCGCGCAAACTTCAGTGAGAGATCGAGAACCCGGTGCCATGCAGGGAATCTGACCCCAAGGGCGGAACGCGCGAGGATGTCACTCTCGTACTTCAAAGATAACATAGAAATGAGCGAAATTTTTCTTTTTTTCCCGAGGGTCAGGGTCAAGCTCAGGGTGCTCCAGCCAAACCCCTCCCCAGTCCGCCGCCCCTGGGCCCACAGCACAGCAGCGTCTCTCAACAAATCAATGTGCCAAACACTCAATGATACGTACGTCACGCAACTTGTATCGCCATCAAAAATTTCTCGCGTGATTTCGTGTTCAACCAAGCAGAAGTTCAGGAAATTAGATTGTAGGGGGGGGTTCTCTCACAGCCACGGACCCAGAAGATCCAAGAGGTCTATCCCACCCCGCCTCCAACCCCGACCTCCGGTTGTCCTGTGTGGTTCCCAATTCTCTTTTCTGAGCGACGATCCAGAGCTTACGTACGGAACAGAGAAGCGACGCGTGCATCACTGTCTTTTGTCTTTGATATCATGGTTGCTGAGGAGCCAGCCCCCTCCTGGCTCCCCACAGAGAAAGACACCTCGCAGACACTTGTGTCGCGCCCTGGCCCCTCCAAAGACTTGGAAAGTTCTGTACAAGCCAGATTTTAGCTTGCTTGATTTATTCTTGTATGAGCGAAGCCCAGTTGGTCTTGGCCTTTCGTTGTTTCAGAATTTCTTTGGGGAAGATGTCACTGTTGAAGGGTCATTTTGCCTGACAGACTTTGAATTGATACGGCGAATTTTATTTTGCCTTGACACGAGCTCCTACAGTGTTTCAACTGAATACACGTACTGATAATACACCATCTGAACCTCTGTGACAGACAGGGGTCTGCTGTACAGTATCAGTTCGTCTATCAGCATGTCCAAGGTGTGGTGCTTCCCATGCGCTCCCCAGTTCCTCACATCTGACCGTCCAATCACCATTCTGTGCACAGAAGGTGAGACGTTATTTGCATGAACCCCTGTTGTAGTTGTTGTAACTTGCTCAACACCATTGATAAACATTGAAAATCTGAGATCACTGTGTCCAACAACAGTCAGATGAAACCAGATGTTGAGGTATTCTGTCATGGTTGGGCTGGACACAGTGACAGTAACATGTTCAGCACTTCCGTTATTTTGCCACAGAGTCATGTGTATTTTGTGATCATTCTGCATCACAACCTTGATTCCCTCTGTGGTTGGATACCAGTCATTGGTGCACATGATAGCTCTGTGTGCCAAATCCAGTGGCTTCATCCAAAACATGAAAGTGGCTCCTCCATTTGAACAGTCAGATTGCTTGTAGGTGACGAGACAGGGACTGATTCCTTCCATGTCAATTTCCACTCTGTCTGCTGTGCTGGATGCAAGCCTGATACCAGTTCCAACCTAAAGTCAGGCAAATGTAGCGAATTTTTGAAAACAACAAGCACAAGCACAGTTGGAAGTGTTTGTCTGCGTCACCCAGCAAAAAGCTGCAACAAGGACAATTTGGGTTTTCCTGTCTTGTGCTGTTGAAAACGACAATGCAGAAACTATTCAGAATACTCACAAATCCTTCAACAAACTGAAACTTGTTGTCATGCACATCTTTTGGTAATTTGGTTTGAAAATCTACTGGTGGGTAACAGCCAATACAGCCTGAAGGAAGAGTACATTTTATGCAGCTCATTCGAAAAAAAAAAATTCAGTGTTTGAAAACTTTGCAAAAGTCACTTTCCTGTACTGATGAAAAGTCCAGAATTCTCAACAGATGAAAATATGAGCATTTCTGACTGTGCTGCTTCTATGATGCTGCACAAATTTGAGTTGTTTCCTTTTGTGTACACAAATGCACTGCATGTTGTGCCCAACAAACATCTGCAAGCAATTGTAATTTTCAGGACGTAGAAAGTTCCATGAAGTTCAGACCCCAAAAAGCAACAAAAGAAAATTTTCCTCAACTTCACTCACATGGTGCCACAATAAAGGAGAGACGGACATTTTTGAAACACAGTTCCTTGTTGCCCTGTCAAGTTTTGTGTTGAAATCAGTTCAACAAATCCACTGATGTGAAAGTTGTTCGAAAACACACCTGCAAGTTTCAAATACAGCTTCTTAAAACATGTTGGGTCACGAAAGGGAATCCAGTTCAATTGTTGAATTCATCTTACTTGGTGCCCAACAATTGAAGAACAAAAACGATATCAGAAGAAATTTCATGTCGGTGTGACAACTGCTTCCACCATTTAGTTCACAAAAACTTTCTTTTCTCAAGGAATGTTGGTCATCCTCAGTTGAATCCTTGACTAAAGCAGAGTGAAACACTGCAATGTTGCACAAAGGAAACAAGCTTCATTTCACCTGACTGCGTCGTGAAAAGAAACACCCCAGGAGTCCAGTCAATTTTCGTTTCAGCCTGCACTCTATTCCCAGGTGAGCTGGTGCGTTTCAATTCTCTCTGCACAGACCAATCAATGAGAAAGACGCCCAGTCCTGCCATTGTTCTGTCGTGGATTGCCACCTGCGCCCGAAACTGAATTAAGAACGTCTTGTTCAGTTTCAACACTTGTGCAAAGAAATTGACACCTTGAGCGTGGTGCTTGACTGCCCAAGGTGGGTATTTGGGACGTGCCTTTTCCAGCAACAAAACCAATCCAGACGTTTGACTGCCAATTTGCTCCGGGTATTCAAGTTGACGAGAGCGTTCGACAAACGCACAGTCATTCATGTGCGCAGGTCCTTGAGACGCAGATCCATACAGGAAGTGGGGGGGGGCGCATGCGTGTTGCCTTCCACATCCTCAATCACGGGCGTCTGGCTCTGACATCCTGCACGTGCAATACATGCAACTCAGCGATTGTGCTTCTGAGGAGAGAACAGAACACGCCACAGCCCGAGAAGAGCGTAAAGTGACAGTCTGCACCAACTGCCCACGTCCAGGACAGGCAGATGCTGGGTTCTATGGGTCAGAATCGCTCCGATCAATTCTGCATGGAGGGTGTGTACGAATGTACCCTGGAGGAGTCTACTCATGACCTGCTGACTCTCAACCTTCAATCAGACGTCTTCGGCAGTTCAAAATTGTGTGGAGCCTCAGCCTTGGCCTCAGGCAACGAGCAACGACCGTGACCAAGTTCTTCCAATTGAACAGACCGTCCGTGAGCATCGTGCATTCTGGATGCTCACCCGAAAATAGATGTACTTTCCGTGCAATCCAAAGCCGTGTGTGTGTGTGTGTGTGTGTGTGTGTGTGTGTGTGTGTGTGTGTGTGTGTGTGTGTGTGTGTGTATGTGGAGTACGGGCAAAAATTTGATCAAACTGTAACAAATAAAATTCTTTGCTGGCCTTTTTCCCGCTGAATATCAGTTGACGTTCTTTCGAAGAGAAGTCGTCTGGTTTGATTCCCGGTAGGTATGTGGTCGTTGAGATCACCCAATAACAGTACATTTTCCTGCACTCGCAGTTGACTGCGTGCAAACAACGTCCGCAAAAATCCAGAATACACCCAAATTCGACGTCTCGACGCATTTCCGTCACAGGCGCACCTTCTCTGTATTTTTGCGTTCAAGCACATGAGAACAACAAATTGGAATTGCTTGTACACACAAAGCTCGAAAATTGCTATGACCAGTACGATTCACTCCAGCATTCCACAGGATCATCGTTTTGTATCACAGTATTTTGTGACGGTTGCCTTGGCGACGGCGAGAGTTGAGATGGCGGTGTTGTTGTTGTGCACGTGACGCGTCTCCGTCACCCACGTGGGCACGCATGCGCCGCGATGGCCAATCAGCGCGAAGCTCTCTGCAACCGAGAAAGAGCGCGCGAATCCACCGTTTTCTTACCATGCACGGAGGGAAAAATTAGTGTCTCGAACAATGGGACAAAAATTCAGATCGACTCACCCCGAAATCCGATTTCGTTTCCGCTTCCGCCGATCGACGCCAGCGCTACCTGGCAGTCGGTCCAGCATTCGGCCGAGTCGTAGACAGCGACGAGAACGAGGCTTGGCACCGGAAGTGAGGACAAGAAGTCGCGCAGCGCCGCCTCGGCGTCCAGCGCCGACGGGTTCCCGAACGTCCCACCATACATGTCAAAATTCTACGCCAGGGGCGAAGAGGTGACAATACACTTCAAATTCTTCAACAACTTTGTTGCCAGCTTGGCTTGATTTCTGTGGTGAAAAGAGCACAGCAAAGTGAAATGATAAGGGAAAACAGAACCACAAAACGCAGTCTGTGTGCAGGGTGGAACCAGGAGAGGCCAAGCCCAAGACTCCACTCCAAAATTAACGCAATCAGGGGCAAAGATTCGTTCATTTTATGCCAAGCTGCTTTCGTGTTGGGATCGCTTCGACCAAACCCTGGATCTGAGGGATCAAGATCCTGCGCTGTACTCACTCTGAACTCATACTCCAGGGTCCGCGGGTTCACGGCGAGCACGTTGAGACCCCTGCCGTAAGCCACGCGCACAAGCACGTGATTCAGCACAAACATGCCGCTGCGCGGGAAGTCGTGTTCGTACCACGTGATCCCGTAGTCCTCCGGATGGGAGTTGGCTCCCTCACCGTAGACCTCGACCTCCACGGCACCCGTATCTGCAGGGATAGACACGTGGAGGCAGGATGGGCCATTTGCGTTGCATCACGGCAAGTCAATTGACCGCTTATGTCTGTCACTGAATCGATGAAGCATCCATCAGCTTGAAACAGGCAAACAACGCATCTCCAAACTGAACGCAACACACACACACACACACACACACACACGACGACGAGACAGGCAACAAAGACTACCTCCCATTTGGTTGGTTCTCACCTTTCCAGAAGGAGTTCAACAGATCAACCCTGACATCATTTCCACCAGGACCGGAAGCCAGCAGCGTGGCGCAGCTTCCGGTCAACGTGGCGCCCTCTCCTGGAGAGAAGCGGTACCCGACGCACGTCACAGCGTTCAGGCACCTGCAACATGTTGGGTTCCGCTGTTGTCCCCACCTCCATCCAAAATCGACAGGCTTGATTTTTTTTCCTCCGGTTGTGTTGTGTCTCACAATGCATTTTCTCAGGCAAGCGCCACGACACAATTTGATGTTCATTCCGCACTTACGCAACAAAGGATGGACCTTGTGGGCACTTGTAGGAACGAGACGCACGCGTCAGATTTACGGACCTGGTCGCGCAGTCCAGTTGAGACGCCACATCGCTCGACGCCGTCGCGTTGGCGCGGACGACGCTGCCGACGGCGTAGCGACGGAACGTCACGCTCGACGTGAGCTCCGGCGAACCTGGAAACGACAAACGTTGCAATTTTCGGGACGCGCGCGTCGTCTCTAGTGCGACGCATTCACAAACAATGCAGAAAACACGCACTTGTGTACGCACACAGCAGTCACACACACGCACGTACACACACACACATACACACACCAGCCGGTTCAGACTACCTTCAATTGGTTCCAGAAGACCCGTGATGAGCAGAAACAGAGCCACCGTGAAGCGCACGTTTCCCATCAGCGACCACATCCTGGATCCGTCGTGCAGACCCTGGCGGGAAACCACACACGGTCTCCCCAACACGGCAAGTTTTCTCAGAGCTGCTCAGGCCAGGTGCACATTGAGTGTGTCACACTGCACGTCTCGGTACAATTTGACGGTCATTGCGTCAACTTGTGGGTGCAAGGGCTGTAGTTTTCAGCAACGCATTGAGGGTGAAGCAGCCCCAACACCCTTGGAAAACGCTCCGTTTCTTCAGCTGCCTGAACGACAAATTCATATCGATGCAGAGAGTTTGTTTTCTGCAGAACAAACAGTGCAGTTCGGATCCAGGGTGGAACCGCACCAGCAAATCCAGGTCCTCAGGCCGCGTTCGCACAGGCCGCGTCTTCTGTTACGCCACGAGGTTGTTGCGTCTCAAGCGTCGACGCAGCAGGGACAAACGGGTACATACACGTGCACGCAATGCGCCTGACCCATCCGCGTCCACTTAAGGACACGTTTCTTTCACTCGGGACTGATACAGTTGGGCTCAAAACGCATCATTTTCAAAAGTTTCAGATAATTTCACTTTTCTTGAGGTTGGATCGAGTCCTCCCTCAGATCCCCCAACAACGCAAAAAGCCATGTCCGGAACCCAATGGCTCGCCCTGCTGTCAAGAGCTGCAGCTGGGTGGACGCAACGCGTCCAGTCACAAGCTCGACATCCGGTGGAAACGAGGCTTTTCGTTGGGAATCCATCTTCTCCCCTGTTTACACTGGCACCGAACGCACGCCAGTTGCAGATGCATGCTTGCCTGCTGAACTCACTCCCGGGGAACCACGAGACTGAGACGGGTCATGCAACGTCCGCTCCCCTCGAAAATCTGTCGTTGCGTCGCCTTCCTCTGCCAATCGACTCAAGAGTTCAACAGTTCGCACGTTCCATACCACCGCCAAAATTTCCACAGAAAGAATAAAATTCAAGTGTTTATTGCAGTTCACAATCACATAAACTGTCAGAATCATGGTCGATGCTTGTTGCTGAAAACATCCGCTTTCTCTGCCACAAAGTTCTGGCGAACACTTCTCGAATCTTGCATCAACATGTGCCAAAATTTTGGACTTTGCAAAAGACTCTGGCCAACAGAAAAATGTGTCGACAAACCACGCCACAACTTGGTAACAGAACCACTCCTCTAGTACCGGTACGTGAAAAAGTCTGTCTGACTGCACAATGACGCGTGACCGCTTCTTTGAAAGATTCCCACTTTTCGGACTGGAAAGTGTCAACCTGAATCTTGAAAAATTCGAAAAATCCATTTTCCGTTTCAACATCAACACAGGTCATTCCTGGAAAACCACAACCCCCTCCAAAAAAAAACATTTTTCGCTTTCTGTGCTCTGCGCAAAGACGAAAATGAAAGTCTAGTCAGACATTTCCACACCAAGCAAAACAAATCTGTGTGTTCCTGTACCGCTGGACTCTGAGATCCTGCTGGATGTAACGAGCGTCCACCTTTTATCGTTTCTTCAACTTCCTGGGGCGCGGGGCCGCGCTCGAGGCTGCGGTGGCGCCACCATTCGACTTCCGTTTCCGAGCCGCCCGAGCCTCGCTTCCGGTCTGCTTCACTTCCGGTTCCTCCGACGCTTCAGCAATGTTGTTGGTGCGGCGAGGCGTCTCTTTGGCTTTCTTGCTATGAGGCTTCTTCGTCGTTTTCCCGTCGTCGGCTTTCTTTGGCTCCACCTTGGAGTCGGTGCTTTTGATCTCCTTGTTGGCTTCAGTTCTCTTCTTTTGTTTCTTCGCTTCAATTTGCGTTGTCTCAGTCTTTGTTTCTGTTCTCTTTCTCTTCTTTGATTTGTTTTTCTCTTCATGACTGCCACCAGAAAGGTTCACCCGCTTCGTTTCAGCTTTTGTTGTTTCCTTTTCTGCTTGGCCTTTTCGCTTTGTCTGCTTCTTGGCTTCAGTTTTCTTTGTCTTCTTCCCCAAAGCTTTGTTCAGACCTTGGGCTTTGTCTGGTTCCTTTGCCTCAGCCTTCTTCGCTCCAGCGTTCTTCGTCTGTTTTGCTCCTGCGGATTTGCCGGGTTCCTTCGCTTCATCTTTCTGCGGTTTCTTCGCCCTGGCCTTGTTCTGGTTGTGCGTCGGTCGCTTCACTTGAGCTCCACCTGTCTCCTTCCCTCCCACATGCGTCGCTGTTTCCACCTCCACTTTGAACTCGTCTCCGATCCACTGATTGTACAGCAGGTACTTTTGAAGCAAGAAGGGCAGCGGGAGAGTCTGGGTTCGATCCAAGGGGGCTGGCACGCGGAGGAGGGGCACCTTGACGAAGAGATTCGGCTCCAGCTCGGGGCCTCTGTGCATCAGTTCCGCAACAGTCAAATATGCGCATTTTGAGCACTTGCCACTTTCCAGTCGTTCGCAGTCTGGGTCGTTGTAACAGAAAATGGCTTGTGATCTGGTACAGTGTCCATTGGCGTCATGCCATTCGTGAAACCGTTTTGGTTGTGGGTTTCCAATCAGTCGTTTTCTGATCGCTTCTCGGCACAAGTGTTTGAGCGTGCTCCCGTCAGGGGTGAGTCGAGCCTTCAAGTCTCCGGAGAAGTCGTACCATATCAGAGTATCCGAATCCCAAGCTCGCTTCATCCACAATGGAGCTGCTGGTTCACCAGCCAAGAAATGCTTGACGCGCTTGTCTATCCCCCATGGAGTACATCCGCCAGCAGCCAGAATCAACCCCGCCATCTCCAGACAACGAATCCACTTCAAACCACCACGTTCCGGCCGGTGACAAACGATGCAATCAGCCAAACTGGTGTAAAACTCCCTGTACGACTCCATGCTTTGTCCGGATTTCAGTAACAATTTGATAACGTCCAGCAGAGACTCAAAATTAACCCGATCATAAAGCTGAAACCCGGCACCCTGCTCGTGTGTCACGATTTGGGGTTCACATAGATTGACATTTGCACCCATGTGCACAAGAGACTTTACCAGGGGAAAGTTGGCACCAGCAAAAACTGCAATCAAAAGTGGTGACCTGAAACCCCTGTCAAACAAATCTCCTCCGTGCTGCGCAAGGATCTGGGCACACTCCCGCCATCTTTCCTGGACATCAGGAGAACATTTGATCTGCCCCGCCATCCACGAAATCAGCCTCCACTTCCCGATGCGAACGTTGACATCGGCCCCGTGTTCACACAGCAGTCTCACGCACTCCACGTGTGCTCCAAAGACGGCAGCCATGAGCGCTGTTCTGTTTGGTATCCTCCAAGACTCTTCCGGTCCGCAAAACCATTTCTTCCCAAAGGATATCCCTCGACAGGAGCTGCTCATGGTCAAACGCAACCCTGCAAAGACAAGATTCGAACCACATAAAATACAGCTGTCTTGCGCATTTCTTGAGATTCAACAAGCACAATCTTTGCAAATGAGAAACTGGAAACAGACAAAGAAATGGTACAGTCAATTGCCGTGGACATGAATTGAGATTCTTTTTTTTTCATGTGAAGACGCCTATTTTTGCCTTTCCTGATGCTGTCAATCGGAAAATTTTGGGAGATTTTGTTGGCCGCCTTTTGGTGAAAACCTCTGGAAGATCAAGATTTTTGCAATTGATTACAGCTGATTGCTTCACACTTGATCACGATCTGACTCACAATGAACAACTTGAATGAAACCATTTTCCAAATTCGGAGAAACCATCAATTTCATTGCCTTACAAAAGGAAGTTTCATTGTCAATCCAAAACCAACCAGTGCAGACACCGCAGTGTGTCCGCCAGCTGGTTGCTTCCTCGTTTCATGGCAGCACATCTACCCAGCACTGTGTGCCGAATGGAATAAGTTTCATCACTCGGCCGAATGACCGAAAACTAGTATTCCACAAGCAACAGGGTGCGAAGCTAGTGCTGCTGCTGGACCCAACACCCTGCTGCTGGGGTGTAAAGATGCACGCACACACAGATATACGAGGTTCTACGAATACGTATCACTTAATTCGTCGAATCTTCATGTTCTGCAGCCGTGACGATTGTTGTGATTATTGCATAAGAAACAAGTTACTGTAAAATCCCGCGTATAAGACCCCCTTTTGATGCTCAAAAATTCATGCCAAAAATGGGGGGTGGTCTTAGACTTGACTTTTGACATCATTGATCAATAATAAGATCAAAATTTAAGAGTTAAAAGTAAAATTAAGGAAATCGAGTATCACAGAGTATAATAAGTCAAGGGAGCACAAAAGTTCAAAGCTAAAATAAGGAAATTATCAAAAGGTTTACTTAAGGAGTATTTTTTAAAGCTTTTGGGACCTCAA
>JAAUXT010038184.1_pt1 | contig 12784 bp, 9 predicted proteins | sample 7278171 | NCBI WGS metagenome assembly JAAUXT01 (sample SAMN14350112, study PRJNA611818) | marine sediment metagenome | isolation source: surface marine sediment (1.8m) | place: French Polynesia: Moorea | collected 2018-08
AATTGGCAAAGCAGTAGCCATTCAAGTCAAAAAGATTTATGCTGATAAATGTCAAATTTAACCTCAATTTGTTGGTGATTTGAAAACGGAATTGGAATGCAAGGGGAACATCCTTATTGTCTGTTTGTCGAAGACAAATTTCTTCCAGTGTTGGGCTCAACTTTACTTCATTTATTGGGGATAACATGCTGTACTGTGTGTTATGATTGCACTGACCAGCTTTTGGCTTCAAACATAAATGACGTGTCGCCATCTGTTGAAACTTTTGTGTCTTCATTGTGAGACTGGGTAAATATGTATCTATTTGAAATGTTTGAAAACAACAAGGCTCAAGTGACAACACAAGTACATTGTTGACGTAAGCAAACCAATATTTGAGTAAGTCTTTGATGTCTTTCCTCCAGACATGATGTTCCAAGGCATCTTCACTGAAAGTTCCAGCAAAATATGATGACAAGAAAACAAACAACACAAGTATCACAATCACTGATCCCTCCATTCATTTTTGTGAAAGCAACATTTAAAAATTCAATCTGTCAGCTTCTAAAAAAGCTACAAACAAATGCGTGGTGCAAAAGAGTTGACATTTGAAGACAGAACAGGTGAAACCTGAGTGAGAACCTATTGTTCTTCAGAACAAGGGTGATACTATTTGCAAGGGAAAATCCAACCTCACTGTTCTTCATTTCAATTGAATGGGAGAGTGCAAGGTCTCAGTAGCAATGCCATGTTTCTTCAGGATTTTGATCAAATTAGCAGTATAAGTCAAAAATAGTTTTCACAAGGATCCATCAAACAAAGAACACACTGGTGAAACTTTGTGGAACAGCAGGAAGATTGACAGCTTTTATTCTGTTTTCTCTGTCTTTCAGAAAAGCAAAAGTACACAAGTTGCTGGAATTTGTTCATGACAGGCCCGGCCGCCCCCTTGAGCCCAGTCAAATTTGTCAACTTTGTCTGTCTCCCCCCCCCCCTTCATAAAGAAAACACCAACAGTTTATCATTTCGAGTGTTGTCCTCTTCAACATCAAATATTGCCTCCAACTCTACCCCGAAACACACACACACACACACACACACACACACACACACACACACACAGTGTTTTGCCTCTTGTGTCAGTCTCCAGCCGGTGCGTTTTCACCGGGCTTTGATACCATCAGCATTTCACACCACAAAATCAAGAGATCAAGAGAACTTCATCTCTTCCGCGGGGCAAGGTCTGAAAAGTGAAAATTGGGGAGTGAAAGTGAAAGTGAAAAGTGAAAGGTTGTTGTTGGTATCCAAGTACCCGGCTCTGGCCGGTGCCCATGGCCATACTGGGGAGGTTCAGGACGATTCTGCAATCAGTACGGTCTACGTGGCTGACGTAGGTTTGAGTGATAGCACAGGGATGTGTTTTGTGATTCATGCTGATTTCTCCCAACTCTGCACATGGCCTTTGACCTTTACCCCTGCAGATATCAACAGTGCCATGTGCTTGACTTCCTTGAAATGAATTGAATCGGAACAAACAGAGTGGTCAGTTGAGTCAAATCAAGTGAAGTCAAGTGATTGCCTGTGATTGGTTTTACATCCACAGAGCACATGGCTAATTTTCCCAGACCACACATTTGGTACCATGTGTTTTGAGGTTTCTACGGATCACCTGCGTGGTCTGGGGAGGAACAGCCAGCAGACCGATGTCATTTAGTTCTTTTGTGCTGAACCTCCCCAATAATTGCTTGTGAAAGTCACTCAGGGTCCATGACTGTCCAAGTTGCAAGTTTGATATGTTTGACTTGTAGGTTTGACTTGCTCCTGAATGTTTGGATGAGAAGTGATGAACGTTTGCAGGGAAATTTCAGGTGGACTGATCCAGGAGGACATTGAGTGCGAAGGACGGGAGGCTGGCCGGGTGCTTCATGGACCTGATCACCAGGGGGCGATCCCGGCAGATCATGTTTTGTATCACCTCGCATTGAGAGAAAAAGATTTCGTGGCCAATGAACAGACCAACAGAACACCTCTCTTCTATGCAGGGTGCTCAAGTCGAACTGTGCAATAGATGTCCAAAGAACAGACACACATCCCTGTCGCTGATTTTCACATTTTGGGAGCGAGGTGCGAATATTCAGTGAGTGGTACAGAAGGTGCGGGGCTGATTTCGAGACATCTGGTCTGGTCGTTGATCTTCAAACACGATGTTGTCAGGTCTGTTTTTGTTTGCTTTGTTGGTTCATTATCGGAGCGTCATCAAGACAAAAAATGCTTGGATCTATCCCTTCGTCTGTCGCAGCTGTTTGAAGCACCAGAATCAAAGGGTTTACAGATTGAGCCGACGTCAACGTCAAACTGCGACGTCAAGCGTCCAAATTGACTTCGACTGCTGGGTTTTGCAGTCAACGTCAAGTGACTTTGGACGCCAGCGTCAAGCATCTACATATTGGGTGTGTCAACTGCAAGATTTGACGTCGACTGCACGATTTGACCTCATTCTAGGATTTGTGTCATGGCCTCGAGACATATCTAAACCCCTTCAGACTCTGGCCTGGTGGACCTGCAGTCGATCAGAATTCAGCCGGCAGGTGAACGTGTATTGCACGATTCCGGGGCATGGCTGGGGCATTGGATGTCGGCAGACACATGTACGAGCGTACTCGTATGTGGACACCTGTGACGAAAAGACACTGATATACATTTTCTCTAGTGCAGACAAAACATCAGTGCAAAAACAAATCCAGTCTTCAATGTGCAACTATTCTCCTCAGTGTCACAGTCAGAAAGATCACTGGGTTCAGCAGAGAGTTCAAGGGAGAAATGATCAATGTTGCCCACAGCACCATCTCAATGGGATAACTTTGTGCAACCATGGCAACAACATAAATCACTGAGCTTGGGATCCAGCAGAAAAGAGTTGACAGGGTGACAGCAATTAGTTGAGAAATTAAAGCCACATCAGATTTTATTTGCATGCTCAAAAACTCCACTTTCTTTCTTGAGGCTTCTAGTTCAAAATACAATTTGATGTGGATTATAGTGATGAATAAGGCGGAAAACAGCTGCCAAAATGTTGTGAACCACAACAAACACTTTATTGCCAAAACTTGAGACAGTGGATCAACTAGTGGTGAGCAGAATGAAGTTGGGATATGCTGACCAATTTGTTCTAGATTTACCCAAGTTACCAAAACCATCACAAAGTTGAAAGCAAACATTAAACCAGAAACACCAGCAAGATGAACAAGAACAAAGGAACTGAACTTGAATTTTGTCTTGATTGGGTTGCAAACAATTTGGTGCCTTTGAAGAGCTACAAAGGAAAGAATTGCAGGAGAAAGGAAGTAAGTGAACACAAACAGGGCAAATGCTAAAGCACAGTAGAAGCTAGATCTCCAAGCTTTTTCTTGGAACCCAAACTTGTCCCCATAAATGTGATCAGCAACAGAGAGAATGAGCAGTGGAACAGAACTAAGGGTGTCAATAACACAAACAGCACCAGTGGTGATTGTGTAAGCATTTTGCCTGTGAAATGTTGTTTTTGAGACAAAGGTCAAGACAAAAAAGGAAACAATGTTTCCAGCCAAAACTTTTGTCAAAATGATGTAGAAAACAATTTTTAAACCACTGCCACTGATAAGTCTTGAACAAGGCAGATGCCAAGGCAAAGGAACAGTACAGAGAGTGTCCTCGGAGAAACTGCAGCAGAAGTGATGGTCGTCAGTTTGTAGAACTTGAAAGTCGAATAATGATTGCTTTGTGGGCAAAATGTTTCCCAGTTCAATTTCTTCAAAGGCTTTGGTGCTGGATAGTGACAATATTCTCAAGTTTAGCAAATTTTGAAATGCTTCAGCTGAGATTTCAATCAAAGGATTGGCAGAAATATTCAATAAAACCAATTTCTTAGCATTTGTAAGAATGTTTGGAGACAGTTTTGACAGCATGTTGCTGCTCAGTTGAAGATTCAGTAAATTCTGACTCTGGGAAAAGCAGGTGCAGTGCAAATTGTGTATGGCATTGAAGATGAAGTCAATGAGCAGCAATGTGCTCTTGAAGGCAACAAGTGAACACAGATCAGCAATTTTGGCATGTCTTATTGTCAGAATCATCAAGGTTGTGTCACTTTGTTTTCTGTTGGTTTGCCTGTAAACATTGTTTGCATGATAAATTGACACAAAGCTAAAAGTGAAGAGTTTCTGCAACAATTCATTTGTGAGAGTGATATTTTTGCACATGACTGCATACGCAAGACACGTGCAGAATTCAGGACAAGAAATGCCAGCCACTGCACACAAATATTCATCATCTCTCATGGGGCAGTCATTTTGCTGATCACATACCTGCCCCAGGTGGATGCAAATGTCAGTAAATTTGCATTTAAACTTGTCTGCACACACTTTGAATACAGAGCACTCACTCAAAGTAAATTCATCATTTCCATGTGGACAATCCCATTTTCCATCACAAACATACAGCCACATAACACAATAAAACTGTGGACATTTAAAAATCATGTTGCATTCAAACTTGCTACAATCTGCCAAATGCTCTCCTCCACTACATGGTTTTAGTCCACCATCTTTGCTCAATTGATAAACACAAATTTCTGAGAAGTTGTGACATTCTCTGCAGCTGTCTCCACAAGACAGTTGATATGGTATGTTGCAAATGCTTTGCTGTGAATTAAATCTCTCATTGGACACATCCATTTGGCTGTGGTTGGTGACAGTGGGTTCTTCTTCAAGTTTGCTTCTGTAGGTGTCATTTGAAACTTGTTTTGATTTGGACTCAAGACAAGGAGAGAGAAGTGGAATGCACCTTCCTGTTGCTGACTTGTACAAAGGAGGGAGACATCTGGTTATGATCCCTTCATATGATACATTTTCTGCAAAAATATGTTTATAACTACACTGGTATTCATCAAATGAAAGAGTTTCAGAGCAATCACTCTGACCATCACACACAAATGAGGCAGAGATGTATCTTTGAGTGGGACATTGGAAAAGATGTGCGGGCACATTCAAGTTCATCCTTCTCTGAAAGTTCACACTCTTTGTTTTCTTCAAGTTGATTCCTTGGGCTAAATTACTGAAATGATGCTGTACCTCTAAAGTGTTTAATGATGGCAAAATTTGATAGTATGAATTACAATTGAAGGAAAAAAGGGGAGGATAGTGGATGCTTGATGTTGCATTGAAGGTGGGGAGAAGTTTGTAGATATTTAACATGCTTTGATAGTGATCATGCTGCAAAGATTTTCTCTCCTCAGCGCATCTTGCACTTGACATCCAATCGAAGACGAGGCAGTCCTCATTGATCAGGAGGTCTCCCCTGGGACAAAATTGCATATTTTCTTGGAATGAAATATTTCTGTGTTTTGTGTCAGAGAAATGCTCACAAATGAGATCATACAACATTCTTTCATAACAATGAACTTCAACAAAATGAACATCTGCCAAATTGGTCAAGATTAAAGCTGAACAAGTTTGAACATTCCTTTTGGGTTTGAAATCCCGCATCCACTTCAGTTTTGTGTTGTGGTATCCTTCACCAAATGAAAAGGCCATCAGTTGCTGAACTGTGGTTGGGTGATTTTTCCAATTTTGATACCCCAGGGGATCCTGAGTTTGCCAGTACCAGTTACCCTGGAAAGAGGCAAAGACAAATACTGCTTCTGAAGTCCACATGAACTGTCCCATTCAGAGGGTACTTTTTTGAGCTTTGTTTCACCCAAGAATGAGGTATGAACTGAAAAAGGTAACACCCTTTGAAACAACAGGTGACCCTTTTTGGGGCTTTGTTGTCACAAACTACAAATTTGGCTCCAGTGCTTGGAACTTCAAATGAAACTCATTTATTATATATTTCTCCTTTGTGTCCCCCTCAATTGAGAGAGTTTTCTAACTGTGTCATTGCCAAAACTGCGACAACTGCCACCCTATTTGTGATACATGATTGAGAACCAATAGGATTAAGTTTCATTCTTGCCCACCCATACCAAAGAAGGCAACACAACCCCAGGGCTGGCAAAACAGTTCAAACTTGCATCAATCATATGTTTGCCATTCCTGTTTTGCTGGAAATTGCTTGTGATGTGTTTTATCAGGTAAAAAAAAACACCCAATGGAATACTTACTTTTTTCAATACCAGCAAAAATGAGGAACAAAAATGTACACACTGACCTTGAACTTGCGAAGGCCAATGTAAAGGGCAGGAATCAGGTGAGCACATGGTTTCAAATACAAGTTCAACATGTCCATCACTTCCTGTTTACTCCTTGTGGCGGGCAAAAATCCCTTTTGAGATTGACATGTGTGTTCAGCTTCATCCCAAGACACATTGTGGATGTAAGTGGAAGCAGGAGTGGTGTGCCAGGAATCACCAAACCAAAATCGCCTTGGCTTGTCCATAATTTGAAAGGGAGGCATGAGTATCTTGTACTTTGGCTGTTTTCTCTCAGAAGGTAGAATGATGTAGGAATATGAACTCTCTGGTCCACTGTCATCTTGCCAGACACAATGAAAGTCACCTGCTGGGACCTGAGTGAGAAACTTGTTTTTTCTCCATGAAACCAGCAAAGTTTGATTGGTAGCAGTGCTCACTTTATCAACACCCAGTGATGGCGCCCTGATCATGGGAAACAAATGAACCATGTAGTTTGATGTCAGGAAGTCCAATTCAATGTGTCGTATATTTTGAAGGTCTCTGTTGGGTTCCAGTGCCTGATGTTGGGCTTTCTTTGTGCAGGTGGAGTCCAGCTCAATTTTCTGAAACAAACACCAAGAGAAACAGTTCACAGAGGGAATAAAAAAACCATGATGTTCTCCGCATCAGGAAACCCAAGCAGTTGCCTCCAGATGGTCACAGATGCTTCCCAGCGAAAAGTACTTTGGTACACATGTTCTCTTGATCCGCTGGGTCCAAACAACAAAGCTGGGCTTTATTGTTGTGTAATCGAACCCTCTCTAATCGAACCCACGATTAGCAGTTCGATCACCCATGATTCTTTCCCACTCTCCTCTGAAGCTGTGCATCCACCCAGCTTCAGGTGTATACAAACACATACTTCGCCCACACTGTGGGCTTCCTTCTCTGAAGCTCAGGTTGGTCTGTAAGTAAACTATCAAACCTTTCACACAAGTGGATCCATTTATGCGACCTAATCAATGGAGACAGGAGGGATTGGCTCCTCTCTCCTGACAAACACTGTGAACGCCACCGGAATGATGCTGGCCTGAACACCCATACATTTCAGTATCTGCAGATTTCACTTGACAGATGGTGCAGTGCACCTTGTCCCACCCTGCGCCGTCTCCTGAACCCCAAGGGGTGATCACAGAGGAGCAAGTATATGCCTTCTCTTCTGGTGTTTCTCTTCAGACAATTTGATGTGCCCCCAGACCCAGACCCACAATTCAAGTAGATATCATGAAGTTCAGCATTCTCAGGAAACCCGAGCAAAATTACAGGTACCACTGTAGCAATTTTGAACTTACAAGTTTTGAAGAAAGTCTTGTGTCTGTTCCAAAATGTAAAATGTGAGAGTCATCTCTGTTTGTCCGGCGTTTTTGCAGCAAAACTGTAGAACGATGATCCAACTGAGCCAAAGGAAGCACTTCAGTGTCAGTGTATCTACTCTCTGAAGAAATGTGTCTTGTTTCAAACAAAATGTTTGTCAGAATATTGCTGCCACTGATTTGCAGTGGAAAAGTTCTTGACATGTAGGTGTGATACTTGAGGGAGAATCTCATAAAATATTCTGCAAAATATCCTGGTGTTCCGCGAGTATCATGGCTGCAGGCGAAGGCAATTACAGCACAGCCACCATGAAGAGAGCAAAAGCAGCATTGCATCAGTTGTGGATGTGGCCAACTGACTGTAGTCAATTTCATCCAACAATTGAAATATATGGGTTTGTAGAAGACTTTATTGGACACAACAAGCTCCACCATCCCAGAGTCTGCAATGAGGAGTTCAACAAAACAAAAGATGACAGTGCAGTGCTCATGAATCCATTCAATGTTCATGAGATGTATTCTGATGCAGTTTGTACTTGCTGTTATTGTCTACTGTGACTTCCTAAACTGGACTTCAAAAGCAAATGAAGTTTGATATCATACCTCCCAGTGTCCCTGTCAATGTTGTGTTTCCTATTTCTTTCCAGGGGTGAATATCTACTTCACTGAACTTCACCTCACACAGAGAAGCTGTCTTTATTATGAACTGATGAATGGTGCAGACAGAAGCCTTCTCAAACTTCAGTTGAACTTGCCTTGTGTCTTTATTTGGAGTGTTACACACACTTGAATTGTGGGTCATCACACCACACTTTGTGGTGGAAAGGTAGAGTTGCAGGGACAAGGATCCATATTCAGGGTAAGAATACCAGAGCAAAAGCACTGAGTTTTGTCTTGAGAAAACATTTCTTGTCAGAGTGGCTGGTGGATGTGTGTGAGAAGCCACTTGTATTTCAGTCAAAAGAGTAATGAATATTTTGTAGTAGCCACCTGGATCAATGAATTGTACATCTCTGTGATCCCTTTTGAGGTCAGACTTCCCAAACGTTTTGTACCTTTTGGTCCACCCAAAGTTCTGTTGGACATAAAATATATCTATTGCTTCCAATGAGTTATTCATCTCTTCAAAGAAGCCCACTCCTGCATAATGACATTCCCTGGTGTTGGTGTCACCAACATATTCTACATTGGTAACAGACAGATTAAGCTTGAACTCATTGTTAGTTTCCAGCCAAATGAGGCACATTGGAGTGGAATCACAGACACCAGAAATGGGGAGTGAAAATGCCCCTTGCTGAACAACAGTGATTCTGGAGAAGTGTTTCTCTGCTGGCCTCACTTCAACATAGTTGATGCTCAGAACATGTGAAGCAATGCAACAAGATGAAACAGAGCATTGGAAGCTTGAACACTGGTACAAATGTCCAATTCTGGGTGTCAAAGTTTTACATTTTGTTCCTGGTCCATCAAACACCTGTGTTGAAGGTGGGAAGTGTAAATCAGACCTGTTGAACTGCAAGATTATTGATTTGTATAGGTTGACTTTGAGCATGTAAAAATAACAGGTTGTGTTTAAGATTGAGAAAGAAGAAGTGACCACACTGCCAGATATAATGCTGCTGCTGCCTCTGACTTGGTCAGTGATGTGCACATTGTCACTCAGAACAGTGTAGCTGATAGATGTCACAATGATTTGCAAGTTCTTGGGGATAATTTGAACATCACACTCATGGGAAGTAACATGTTTCATGAACTGTGCAAAAGTTCCAGCATACACCTGTTGTTTTTTGTGTGTGCAGTTGAGACAGGTTTTCACAAGGATATGACTGCATTCTTCTTCAGATTTTATCACAGCATTCGGTTTAGAACCCAACACATGAATGTAAATAAAAGTTAAATTCAATGTAAGGCGTTTGGCAATGCGAAAGGAATATTTGACAAAATAATCAACTTTGAAGTACAGTTTGCTTGTAAGGAGACCTAGAGCAAATCCTGGACGTGAGTGACACCAACTCATTTGAGAAGGAACAACCTGAGGCAAACTCCCCATTGGCTTGGTTGGGGTCATTATTCCAATGGAGAACGTCAGTTGCTCTTTTCTGCATTTTTTACACCTGCAGAAAGGAAAATGTTCCAAGTACATGTTATGCGGGAAAGATGTAGAGTGTGTGTGCGTCTGTGTGTTTGTTCCTTGTGTGTCAAAAGGGCCTTTACAACCATCAAACCAGATGAGCTTGACACTGTGTGTTGCTTGCCTGAATGGGCGTGTGCGTGCCTGTGCAAGAGTGTGCATTTGTTCTTGGATTGCAGTGTGTTTGTTTCCTCTGATATCGAAAAAACAAAAAGAGTCTCGCATGGATGGCGACGACAACTTGCCTTTCCTTAAACGTGTCTTGCGCATGTTTCCACGTCATCGTGCCTCCTTCCCACATGGGGGCCTTCAGAAACACTGCACTTCTCCTCTCTGTGATTTTCAGAGATTTCAGCAGATTTGTCCCAGGAGGGCCCAGCAGTGTTATCTTAGAAATCAAAGACTTGCTCAGTGCCAGCACAAACCTGAACCAACTGTAGTCTATATTCTTCATGTTCATTGATAACATGTTGTGGAAATGTGAAGTTGATGTGTGACACACCAAACCCACAACAAAGAACAGGATAAGATTTTTTAAAAGCATTGGAGACATTTTTCATTTGTTTGCTCTCATTTTTTTTGCAAAAAGAAGCCCTCTGTCCAATTTTTGTTCCTGACTCATGTGTTCTCATCAAGACAGTGGTCTTTGGTGCCTTTATTTTTGTCTCAGTTGTCTGAAACCATTAGCTTATGCTCACCTTTTGCAGAGACCCTGCCAGCCAAGGGAAATGATGAGCTGATACAACAAGAAAACTTTGACATTGAAGTTGAGCATCATGTCACAAATGTGAGGAAGTCACTGTGAAATATCCTGGACATCAACCTGAGCTCAGATGTGGTTCACATTGGATGTGGGGTTCACACTGGGTTTGTGGTCCACATTAAATGCATCTTTCACACTGTGTGGTCCACACTGGTTCACACTGGGTTTGTGGTTCACATTGCATGTGGGGTTCACACTGGGTTTGTGGTTCACATTGGATGTGGGGTTCACACTGGGTTTGTGGTTCACATTGGATGCGGGGTTCACACTGGGTTTGTGGTTCACACTGGGTTTGTGGTTCACACTGGGTTTGGGGTTCACATTGGATGTGGGGTTCACACTGGGTGTGTGGTTCAGACCAGGTGGGTGGTTCACACTGGGTTTTGTGGTTCACACTGGGTTTGGGGTTCACATTGGGTGTGGGGTTCACACTGGGTGTGTGGTTCAGACCAGGTGGGTGGTTCACACTGGGTTTGGGGTTCACACAGATGCGTGGTTCACACTGGGTGCCTGGTTCACATTGTCCACAGTATTGACAAAGTTTACTTTGAGCTTTTCTTTGAGCGAAGGCTTCATTCCCATTCCAGGCTTTCATGTTGAACCCTGTGCGAAACAAATGTATCTGGCCACTTCAGGGACGTGTGTGGATCCCGCTCGCTGCAAGTGCCGCTACACCGCATCATGGAATGTCTCTGCAGAGAAGAAATTACTTCAAACACAAAACTGAGAAAGCGGTTGAAGAAAGTCATTGGGAGAAAATGTCCACGGGTGGATACCTGCTCTTCCAGACGGAACATTCAGTCACTCGCAGTCAGGGTGTCTCTGGTCGGGATGGGGTGGCTGGGTGTTGGTGCCCTCAGGGGGCATTTTGCAAGGGGTCCAGGGTCTGGGGCCAGGATCCAGCCTCCGCTTCCAAACCCTGCACAACAAAGCACAGCATCCCGATTTGTTCCAATGACATGACAGTTGAGGTCCCCTCACCCTGACTCCAAGAGCTGTGATTCCAGACCCCCAGCTGGGACTGAAGGCCCCGACCCTGTGATGTATCATCCACAAATTTGGTGTCTCCTTTTGTCAAATCATTTTGGGACAGTTTTTCTGGGTCATGTTGCAGGGACGCCTGAAATGAAAATCTCCCAAAGCACAATGAACCAGGTGTTGGACTGAATCCGTCCTGCTTGACAGCTGCACAATGAACCGCTACCGGTCTTGAATCCGGCAAGTGGAAAACTTTCGGAAATTTTGGCTTTCCAGGGTATTGGGGGACCGTCCCAAATCTGACATCAGGTGATTTGGTGTTTGGATTAGCCAAACCAATTCAAAACTTGATGTGAATGGCCGATATTTGCTTTGTAATGGGTTTTCGAAAGAAAATTAGACGATTTGAGGAAGGAACTCCACGAAAAAATATCTTCTCTTTGAATCATTTTGATCTGTTTGGAGGTTTTGGGACGCCCCCTCAAAAGTTTGTCATGAACGACTGAAAGAGGACTTTGGGGAGTACTGGAACCATTTGAATTCTTTGCATAAAGTGAAGGATACGCAAGATTTTCCTGTTTATTGTCCGGGTAACTGTCCTATTTTCTATTCTTTCACTTCGTTTCAGCCAAAAAACGTCATTTTAAAAAGATAATACGGGGAATATTGGTTAATATGTGAGAAAATCATTGCCAACCCCCAAGAGAAATGATCACCCGGATTCTAGAGCCTGGGAAGAGCATCACGTGATCGGCGACTGAATTCCAGAGTGACGCAGCTTTGATCGAAGCGGGTGAAATGTTTTACTGGAGAGAAAACTGGATTTCGGGGTTAAAATCGGATTGAACTTGGGAAACGTTTGATCAAGAAGGTGAGCAGATAGTCGGGACAAAGCTGGTGGTGTTTTTGGATGGAATTCGTCGGTGGATAATTCGGGAAAATTTGGTTTTCCTTGGTGGGAAAGTTCCAGGGGGATGGGGCTGGTGGTTTGAAGAAAGTTTTGGGCGCCATGTTGAAGAATTTCGAGAATAGTTAATTTTTTGGGTCTGATTGGTGATGTCGAGGCTTGAAATTGACTGAAAGTTGAAACTAAAGTTGCGTCTCGTCTCCTGGAGCAAAAATGTTTGGATCTTGTAGATCTAGATCCAATTTTGAACGGGTTTGGTGGAATCGGTTCTCTGTGGAGTGACTTGAGAACCACTTACCGTCTATCGACCGAGGGCAACGGCCCAGACGAGCCTGTTGAAACCCTGGTGCAACGTTGGCCCCAAATTAAAGTGGGCTATGACAGCCCTCAAGACCCGAGGGTGGGTCTGTGGTAGCCCCTGTGTGTGTGCTTCCAAAGCCAATTTCCTTGCGACGTTCTGTCTCAAAAAGCTCAAGATATCTCTTTCTTCCTGGCTCAGTTGTGCAAC
>JAAUXT010070541.1_pt1 | contig 12782 bp, 15 predicted proteins | sample 7278171 | NCBI WGS metagenome assembly JAAUXT01 (sample SAMN14350112, study PRJNA611818) | marine sediment metagenome | isolation source: surface marine sediment (1.8m) | place: French Polynesia: Moorea | collected 2018-08
ACTTTCAAACTCGCGTTCACAGATTTAGCCTTTTGATGCCTATAGGTGATTCTCACCATCACCATACATTATACATAATGTATGCTTCAAGGTTCAAATCACCTAAAAACTGGTTCAAGCTTCCAAGGCAATTTTTCGCTCTAAGGGTTAGGCTCGCTGACGAACTTCTGGTCCTGCGGAGATGTAGTGGTTTTTGTCCAGGAGTGTTGATCAGATGCAGAGAACTCAGGCTGGGTGGAATCTGTTTGAGTTGAGTTTTGGCTGCTACGAGTCGTGCGTGAATGGGAATGGACATGCATTGACCTGTTCAGAAGTTCTGTCAGACACACCAATACGAATCGTGACGAGTTTTTCGACACTTGTCTGGCTGTTTCTCCATGCACGTTGCATCTCTCTTTTGCCTCTGGAGAAAGTGAAGAAATGACGTCACGTTGCGCGCAGACGCGGGGTCCGGTTTCCCAGGGGACGCGCTCCCGTCAACCGCGTCAAAAAACACGTCGCTCAGGTCCTGCGCACCCGCTGCAACCACCTGACACTCCCGCCTGATCCACACCAGATGCGGTGGCACGGAGATCTGCGTCGCATCGTGTGGCCTAGGATTTTTGACTTGCCCTTGTGCAGGTCAATACACGGGAGCTGCGTCGTGCGAAGCACCGTCTGAGGACTGTGCGCCCAAGCATCCTGGGAAGTGAGCAATGTTGAAGCGCCAATTGACTTGAACATTGACGCAATGCGTGGCGCACCTGGTGTGGAACAAGCCTCACGTTTGCGCTGCAATGAGAACAGACCTTTGTCCTGGTTGACACATAAACAGGGACGGGCCAGCTGCGATCTGCTGCGAGGCTCGGACGACTGCAACAGAAATGCGAAGAGGACATGCGAGTGGGCCTCGCAGGGCGCTTCCAAAGGTTGAACCAAGATCCAACCTCCAGGGAGCCAGGCCCATTTCAGAAGTGGAAATGCATGTAATTTCTGTGCAAGAGAGGCGAAGAAACGAGCAATGAATGGAAGAGAGTGGTCAGGCTTGCGGATCCCCAAAGGTCTGCCATGATCTGCCCTTGATTTGTCCTTCAGCTGTGTTTGTGTTTGGACAGTCAAAAGGTTGTGACGTATCGGCAATCCAATGTCCCAAACAGCACGCAAAGAAAGGCACACGTCGGTTGAGCAATCTGCACTGGAGGTTTTGACACCACCAAACTTGACCCAACTGCACGTCACACGTACTGAGTGAAACTTCCTGCCTACAGTGTGAATCGCGTGGCGTCCAGCAGGCCTCACAGAGACCGAATCCCGTCGCCATCTTTGCGGGATGGAGTCCAGTTTCATATCTCCATGTTTGGCACCGAAATACCCAGAGACCCCTGACCTGTGTCTCTGGGTAACCAGAATGGATTCCGCATCAGGTGTTGACTGGGAATGGATGTGGCGAGCTCTGTGAGCACGCAAGCAGACAAGACGTACGAGAAATAGCTGTTTCAATCTGGATGCGCCATGCAATGCGTCCTTGTGCAAACCAGCAGGCGTTGAGTCACACACACCTGTTGACGTGTGCACAAGTACAGGGCATTGTGCGTCCAGGGGGAAGCACGGCATACTCAGAGGCATACTCATGTCAGTGGGGGGAGGGTTTGACTTCCGGAAGGGAAGAGCCTCTCGAGCCCCAAACTCAACTCCTCCTTTTCAGTTTTGTACTTGGAATTCAGACCATTGCACAAATGTGTCTGGTTTCTATCAGGAATCAAAACGAGATTGTTGTGGCGAATGAAGTTTGTCAAAACTCACCAAGCAACCTCTCTCAGCAGAGACTGTGCTAATTCTGAGACAAATTACCCACACCTATTTTGCACATTTGTCCCAGTCTCCGAACAACTCGACTCCGGGAAAAACACGCTTTTCAGAACTTGTCTGGTTTCTATCAGGATTTCCAACAACAAGTACTGCAAATTGGTCCAATTGCGTGTTTTGTCGCCAGACACAAACTTTGGCGGCAATAAAGTTTTGCGCAGTGGGCTGATCAATGAAATCGGTCGTTCACTTCTCACTGCCAGCCATGGGTTGAATGAACGTCCTTGAACAACGGGGCAAGCTTGGATTCAGCGTGGCTTGGAGGCCTCGTGCCCCCTGACATCGTCTCCCATCAATTATTTTGTTCGCTCAGTTGAGATCAGGCCCCTTGAAGTTCACCTGCACCAAACCCAAACCTGCCCCTGGCGAGTGTCCGTTTCGCGGAGGAGCGTGTGCTCATCTTCGCAAACTCTTGTTCACATTGAGTCCGAGTCCGGGCTTGGTCCCATCCACAGCCCCAAGACTGCTGTACCTGTCAGTGAGTGGTATCACGTGCCGCTTAAGCCCTGAACTCTACAGGAAATTACGTGCACGCACACGCACCCGGTATGGATTGTGGTTGGTCACGATGCAACCTTCGGGCGCCAGGGGGCGGGTCAAGGGTTCGGTCGTACGGGGGGTTCTGATACCACGTGGATGTCGGGTTCAGTGAGGCTTGATCAAGGGCTCTATTGATCCATTGGAACATGCACCTATTCTGACGTCCAGAATGAAATGCAGACAGAAGACTGCGAGGGTTGGAGGGTGGGCTCCAGGCCTTCCTCCATCCGCCACTGGGGCTCATTCTCACATTTCCTCTTCCCTGCGCCACTAACCTCCGCGTTTACCAGCGATATGGATTTTTTATTTCCTCTCCTTGACACAGCGCCGTCCCAGGACACCGCCGAGTGGCGGAAGCAGCTCCAGAGCGGTGGCTACGTCTGGAGTCTCGGAACAAGTCTTTGGAAAGGGCGTCAGCGCTTGCACACGGGATGTGTCCTGCATTGCGCTTCTGAGGTGGGTGGGCAAAGCGGTTTTGCTTGGGACGCTGCGCTCACGCCCTTTGCACCCAGCGGACACAGAACCAAGTGCGCACTGCGTGAATCTTGTTTCGTTTACCCACGCTGTGGAACGGCGCTACAGCCTCCACGATGCGCACGTTGCGAGGACGGCGGCGGTGGCGTCAGTCAGCGGGGGCGGAAGTGACATGTGAAATGACGCCAATTAGCGGGTTGATGGGGCGGGCGCCGCCGCGGCGTCCCGACAGCGCGTCCCGGCGCCCTCAATCTCATCTCCGGCGCCAAGTGGCCCCTCATTCCCGCCATCAATTTGTATTGAACCGCGGTGGCCCCGGGGACAGGAAGGTGCCGCGCGTCAGCTGCGAAGAGGGGAGCCGAGAGGGTCCGGTGCGGCGTCAAGCAACGGCGTCGGTCGAGGTACAACGCCTGATCCTGACATCGTACGCGCTACTGCAGGGGACAAGGGTCACTGGGTCAGTTGAAGAGACAGAAAAGAGAGAGCGAGCGAAAGAGCAAAAGAGAGAGAGACAGAGAGCGCGAGAGAGAGAAAAAGAGAGAGAGGGAAAGAGGGAGAAAGAGAAAGAGAGAGATGGGGGCAAGCAAGGAAAAATGTAAACATTGACGAAACACCATTTCTGTTTGTTCAAGGACAAATATCTTGGTATTCCTTGTTCCATCCATTCCCAGAAGCATCCAGTTTGCTGTGGGGAATTTCCAAACACCCCTTTGGTTGAAGTGCTCAAAAAATCATTGACTGCACCTGCACCTCCAAGAGTTTGAGAATTCCTGGCAACTTCAAAAACCGCAGCAGCGCCGGTGCGTTTTGTTGCAGAGGATTTTTCCCCGGGGTCCAACGGAGTCACGGAGCCTGTGAGGTCAGTGGGGAAAACAAGACATTTTGTTCCATTTTTGCGTCGCACGCACAATTTTGTCCTGATTTTGCATATTTCCAAGCTGGAGTTCGCTGCCAAGGTCTGGATCTGCCAGAGCCAGTGGTGCAGACCTCCAGGATTGAAGGTTCATTATCCACGTTTCAACCAACAGGAAAATGTTGAACCTCCAAACACACTTTTTGTCAATATCAAGAACAGTTTCACCCAAATCAAAGCGCGCTCCCCCTGACGGCGCGTCTGTCCGCCTCGCCCCCGCGACGCTTCCTGTTTTACTTCACCACAACTTCCTCCAATTTGGCGATGTTCGCGCTGAGAGTGAAAAACAAATTTGCTAATTGCAAGACGCCCCCGCTGGGACCATCCGGGTCTGGATTCCGGATTATCAAAGGCGAGGTTTGTCGGGTTGGTGCAATACACACAGGATGCGGCATGTTGCAGACGCTGGTTCGTCGCTTGGTCACACTAGTTGTGTCGTGCCTTGTGTCTACGAAAGTCCGGGCTCTGCCATGGGACGCCAAAGTTTCATCAGACAAAAGTTGCACTTGATAACACAGGTATCCCAGGACCTCACTCCACCTGGATGGCCAGAGGGCCAGGCCCCCTCTCTGCACGTTGCGCTGGGAGCACCCGGCATGACAAAGAGGAATGAGCCGCAGAGACAGGCAGTTCACGGGCTCAACCAGCGAGACTCTGTATTCAGGTGTCAACGAAGCTGCAGACTATCAATTAGCCCCAGACACTCGGCAACAGTGCGCTGAGGTTGCAATGTGAGACGCGAGATGTGCGCGATGAAAATAACAATCGGTGGGTCGGATTCACACATCATGGTAATTCGTCCTTGGGAGTGAATCACAAGTGGCATGGCCGCGTTCACACCGGATTCAGCGTGGCCCATGCAGTGCCCGTTGATTCGCACCAGGAGGCAACGCGTGGCCATCCGTCGTGAACCCTGCCGAGGCGGTGGTGCAGTGGCGCTCAGGTTACAGCAGGGTTCACAGATCGGCCCATCTCCATCATCTGGTCCCACTGAACCGCTTCAGAGGAGGCGGCGGGCCAGCGGAGGAGCTCCGGGGCGGGAGTCCGTAACCGGACCCCGCGAATTGCAACAGGGAGAGGGACTCCTATTCACACTGCAAGCATCTCCCATTGCGCTCCTGCGCAATAAGACACTGTACGACCAAAGCCAGGGGCGCAGGGCATGACGCATCCAGTGTGAACCTGCCCTCATCGGAGGCTGTTTGTACCGCTGATACGAGGGAGCGGAGAGAGATAAAGGGAAGGCGAGTGGGATAGAGATCTCGGCTCGAGTGCCCCGCTCAGAGGCTCCAATGTGTGTTCCTCATCACGGTACGTGTACTCCACAGCGGATCCAGGGGTCGGGTCCAGGGGTCGGATCCAGGGGTCGGATCCAGGGGTCGGACCCTTCAAACCCAGAATCAGGGATCAAGGCCGCTTCACTCTCAAACAAAATATGTTCTTCAGCACGGTGGAGTCCACTGCAGCGATCGGGGTTTTGAACTTCAGGCTTGTCCTGGAAAACGAGTGCATGATGCTTGTCACCTTGGAGGAGACACCAGTATCGAGGAGCACTTGCCCTCCAACCCCAGCTTTTTGAAAGCATTTCGGGATCTTGGGGACAGCCCTTCGATTGTGTGTTGGTCTCCACAAGTTAATTTGTGGCACACAGGTTTGTTCGTCTTGAAAGAAGTTGGTCAACACTTTACAAACCCTGGTCAACTCCCGTCCCAATTCATGAAATCCATTTCTTTCCTCCTGCCTCGTTAGGCTGAGTCAGACATGTCAACTGGTGATCAGCCCCCTGGATCCACTGGAAGGGCCGCAAACAATTTCTGTTGATTGTGTATTGTCTTTCAGTCAGTCTCCATTTCAGCTTCAGAGACAGACTCAGGGAGCTTGACCCTCCCACACACACCATCCACTGGAAACACAAATTCTCCCTTTGCCACTGCCTGGTTTGTGTTCACATGCCAAATAAATTTCCACAGCTTTTATTGTTTGCCACAGAGAGTCATCCTCACCGCAACCGAGTGCCGGATCCGCCCCGTGGCAGCCGCTACGTCGGCGCATTCCTCGGAACCAGACTGGCTTGAAAATTGCTTCGCTCTCCATGTTTTCCTGTAATTGACAGCGAAAACTCTCGAGACTTGAGACGTTTATTCAATCCCTCAAGATGTGGATGATCTGAGAAATCTCTCTTTTGTTTGAAGTGTGTGTGCAAATGTGTGTTGGGGCCTTTGTATGCAAACAAACGCATGTGTGAGTGTGTGTGTGTGTGCGTGCGTGCGTGCGTGCGCAAATCAACCGTATGCAGAAGTGTTTTGCTGTCGTTCAAGGCAAAGACTAGCGTGCAGATGAGTTTTATGACTGCATTGTGACTGAAGCAAGTGTTGTAAATGCGTACATATGTGCAAGGCTTAATGCATCGTGCGTGGCATCTCAACTTTCTGATGCCAGATGGGATTTGCCAACCAGGAGCACATTGGGCTGTTTGTGTGCGACCCGGAGCGTACGTCGGACGGTTTTTACGCTGACGTCACGCGGGCTGTTCGCACTTGGTTCTGCCTCTCTGGAACAAGTGGAACTTCCTCTGGGAAGTCTGCGGCCCTGTGGCGCCGTCCTGCAGCGCCGTCCATGCAGCGCTGTTTACAGAACGCCGTCCCTGCAGTACAACATCCCTGTAGTGCCACAGGCACCTCCAGGTAGCAGCGACTCAAGTTTGATTTGGACCTGACTCAAACAAAAACACGTCCCGTCTCAACTTCCAAATTTGGAAGAAAAAACCAAACATCAAGTGAAACTTTTTGCACTTTGTCAGGCACAATGGCGGGTTAAACTTGTCGGCCTCTGGACCTGCTGGATTGAACAGTGAAAATTTCGCTTCCGTGACCACGCCGCTTCGAAAGCTTCAAAAAGGGGTGCGGGGCACAAGCTGATTGTGCTGAACATCTTGTGCTGCGCTGACGGGCAGTGCCACAAAGACTTGCTGGAGATCAGCGAGGCAGTTTGCACCCTGCGTGACGCTGCATGGACGGCGCTGCGGCCTCACGGCTCCCACACCCGGTGCAGCGCTGCTTACACACGTGGTAACGTTGAATCTGTGGACGCCAAGTCTTACGCTTCGGAACCGCAGGGGCCGCGCTGCTCTGCGTGGATGCAGATGCAGCGGCGTCACTCGGGCAGATTCAAGGAGTGCGAGGGCCGCCGACCCCACAATTTGTTCATCCCTACAGATTGGGTTTGCACAGGGTGCGTCACGACGCCATGGTGCGTCCCTGAGGATTTTTCAGCGTTGACCCAACCCACATTGACCCCCGCCAATCTGTTTTCTTTGCGCATCCACAGCCACGTTCGTAGACGTGGCCTTCCTGTGCAAATCCTGCGAAAAGTTTTATCTGGGACAGCTCCAGTGGACAGACATCAGAGACTCAATCGCTTTGCCTTTTTCCTCCTCGTTGTACTGATTGGGATGGACTGTCAAAATTTTTCGTGCAGGTTCCTTGCCCTGAGGCTCCTTGAGGGCCCTTGGCCGTTTGGACATCCCCTGACTTCTGAGGTCCTCTGCTGGCCCTGATCCCTTGGATCTGCCCCGGCCCGCTCTCCTCTTCTTCATACACCCTTTTCTGCTTCATCTTCCCTGGACTTTGAACTGCAGGGTTCGCTGAGGGAAGTTCACTCGCATCCGTGCGGATGCGTCTGGATCTCGTCTGGATGAGCAGGAATCCGGGAACCCAGAATCCAGCACGGCCCGCTTCGCGTCACGGACACGTCTTCGGTGCCTCAGTCTCGGCTCAGCGTTTCAGTCCATTTCACACTGGATGCGTTGTCCGTCGCATTCCTGCACAAACTGTTGAGCGGGCGATTCGCTCATGAGACGACACAGCGCCAAGCACTCGAAAGCACGACACGTCAAGCTGTTGGGCAAATGCATCACACAAAACTGTTGCTGGTTCTTGCAGAGATGCAACGAAGACTCGGCGAGATGAAGCAAGCCGCCCTCAGCTGAGCTGGTGCGTGGCCCCAGCAGGTGAACGGCGGCAAGGGTAGTTTGCTAAACCTCGCTGATGTCATTGAGGCAGGGCTCTTTGGCAAGCAGCAGTGTCCACCCGGTTCCTCAGTCTGGCTCGAATTCAACCCCGCATCATCACGTGAGAAAACCGCTCAAGTTTTCCATTTGCATTCATGAGTTTCCCCGCGCCGCGCGGCCGCGCTGTTTCTCACTGATTGCGTTTCTATTAAGCGGCCCCGAGACGCTGTGGCCCGGTGTACACAGGGCAGGGGGGAAACCCTCCGATTTAGCGAGATTTAGATCTGCAAGCATGGCGCGTGTGCACGCACTCGTCCAAGGAGAACCTTGCGCATGAAACGTCTGGGTCTCGCTTCAGACACACACAGGGGATCGTCAAACCATTCATGTCCGAACTCCAGCAATGCTGCAACTGCCTTGCATGCCCCACTGAATTTTCTGAAGCCCCTGCAACGAATGCAAGGGGGTCCGAGTGGTTGGGCCCGTTTGCACACAGGAAGCGTCACGTATCTCATTTCACGTCAATGTTCTTTGCATTGCCCTGTGATTCAATGACACATTCTACTTGCACTTCCAAAGGGACAGAAGTACGAGGGCTGTCCACGAATTTTCCGCTGGTCTTCGACACTCAAACCGCCCTTCAGATGATTGTGATCCAGCGGGAATTTCGTGGACAGCCCTCGTACCTGGGAGCTTACAACGTAGCGCTTGTTGAACTGGCGTTGTGACGCAAGGCGTGACGTATCTGCTGTGCAACGTGGCACCCATTTACAGGTTTCCAACGCACAGCCAATCCGGTGTCCATCCCGAAATGCAGATCCCAGTGAATTCTGCAGAGACGCAGTGCGGTGCGCACCCCACGAGCTCCCGGCCCTGGTTAAAGCCCCGCGCCTCGTTTAGCCTGATTGCGGCGGACTGATTGGCACACATCAATTATCTGAGTTCGCTTTCGTTAGCAACTGCCAGTCTCAGATCACTACGGGGTTTCAAAGCCGATTTCAATGCAGCTTGAGAGGAACCACTCACCCGAGATATTTGTTTTCCTGTGTGAATGTTTGCAGGTGTGGATTTATCCGCGTCTACAATACAGGCTTCCATCTTTTCTTTTCAGCAGTGATTTCAGATGCATGTTGCATCCAGGATATTGTCGAGGTGTGTGTGTTTGTGTGTGTGTGTGTATTGGTGGGGGCGAGGTCAAGTCGAGGTTCTTACAGCAGCAGCACCTCCGAAATGAAAGGACGAACAGAAACGGGCCTTGTGTGGGTCCCACAGAAACAACTTGTGCTGCAGATGTCGAACCAGCTGAACCACCCGATGTTCGGAATAAGCTTTCTGCTGTGAGGTCACTCTGACATTGTTGCTGCACAGATCAATGAGAGAGCAGCGCACAATACTGCAAAGATTCGGTTCGTTTGTAGCTGTGAAGTCCGGCTGTGCTCTCATCAGGACAGAACCCAATCTCACAAGCAGAGGCATGTCCAGGGTTTGGTTGGAAAGGTCATCGACTCCTGGGCAATTCAAACAAAAAGATGTGCAGAAGACTTCAGGCTGCGCATGATACGAGAGTTTGGAGTTCATGATGTTTGTGGAGCTCAGGGAAGGTTAGACCCCTGGATCCTACTGTTCTAGATCCACCTCCAGTTGTCATGTCCAGCTCTGTGATCCGAGAGAAACTGGAACTGATCACACGATGCCTCCGCTCAAGAAAAGAGCGAAACATAAACATCGTGGGTCTGATTGTAATTTGACTGCGGAACGCAATCGCGGAAACATGCAGCACACAGATTCCGGGCGAAAGGAATTTTGATGGATGGATGAAGGAGGCACCTGGAGATAGGAGGGGTCGGCACGGGGGAATCGCCCCATGGGGCGACGGGAGGGAAGGAAGCAGGGAAGGAGGCAGGGGCGGATGTAGGGAAGGGAGCGGAGGGGTCGGAAGGGGGATTCGTCCCTGGGGGAGGTTGATCCAGCAGGGAAGGAGACAGGGAGGCAGGCAGGGAAAATGCAGAGAAGGGTCGAGGGGCGGAATCGCCCCATTGGGGCAACAGGGAGAGGGATATTGGGTTCATTGCAGTTGTGGGAGAATGTCCTAGCGAGTGATTCTTGAAAGCAGGCGACACAGGGCGAGAGATTTGTTGGATCCAGGATGGGCAGGATCGGCTTTTGGCCGACGGGTGGCCAAAATTCTGCGTTTCGAAACGCTCACTGGACTTTTAATCAGTATACCTCACGCCTGTGGTGCAAAATGCAAATTAATCAATCAAGCATCAGTGACAGAAGCCCTCGAATCCTGTGGATCAGCTGGAGCGGCGCCAGACGTTGGGTGGGATGTCAGGAGGCAGTGCAGGGGTGCGCAGCCAAATGCCAAAACAACCCAAGAAAATTCTCGGCGAAATCTGTCAGTTTTGCTCGGGCGGAATGATCGCTTCAGACCCCAATGAAATCATATTGGAGGATATTGAGGCACTTTGAACGAGTGTAAATTTCCTGAGCTCTCAGACCTAAGTGGCACTTGGATTGACATCGACGGGAAGGCCTCCGCTCCTTGACCTCTGAAACAAATTTGACCCTTATAACGCTCCGATCGCAACAGTGTGCTGGGTGGGAAATTTACACGCGTGGACCTTTGTCAATGGGTTGCTGTCTCTCCAAAGGCCTTCCAGGCCTCCACAAGGAGCTGCGCGTGCCACTCTTGACCAAATTCAGAATCCACCTCTTTGACCTTCGAAATTTGTCACGTCTTCAAATTGCGTCAGGAGATGCAACATCTGATGTCAACCCTTCCATTGTTAAGGTCGTTCTCGGAGTCGCACAGAGCCCCCGTCCACCCGAGTCTGGGTCCGCCCCTGGACCTGCACTCCTTCTGACGGATCCATTGCGGCTGCACGGACGCGAGGTCCCCGTCCTGCTGGCAGCACTTCAGTCAAACTTGTCCATTCCGGGGCCAATTCCCTGCCAACTACGAGTGTTTAAGCAGACATGGAAACATGTTGGCGTGCTTTGCACGGTGGTAATTCTCTTCTGGTTGGGGCAGTAGGAAAGGAGCCTCACACCAGGTTCACATCGGGTGCGCTTCCCGAGCATGCCGCATAAATGTTCCTGTTTCGAAGAACAAGAGTCGCAGTCGACTGTGCTGTAATGTTTTACACATTCCAGGCAATTTGCCGTTGTCCTTCACTACACGTTGTCGCAGACGTCGTGTCTTCCCCATGGATGCAGCTGGCTTTTGTGCTGCGCTCTTTGTTTTCGGTGCAGTGTTGCATTTTGCCATCAGGGCTTCACACCTTCGCCCTCCACGGATTGACCTACACAATCCGTAGCCAGTTTTTACCGTGGTGACTTCCAATCAGGGCGTATTAAGTGTGAACCTGGCTCAACTGCCCCAATGATTCGATCTTTTCCATTTCCGGCTGTTCCCCGTGTTGCAACTCTCTTCTGGTGCTTGGTTCACGCCGAGTGAGCCAAGCGGTACGTCCGTGCTCAAGGCAATGCAGTGAGTGCTGCATTCAGAAGCGCCGACGCAGCGACGCAGCTGTCATTCACGTTCACAAAGACGCAACGCACGTCGCAACCCGTGTGCTGGCCATGACGCAGTGCCTGTTGACGTGCGACGCAGCAGTTGCAGCCTGCAGTGTGAACTGTGCCTGAAGGATCCAGCCTCTCAGCGCGTGCACGCAGAAGATGAACACCTTTGTACCAACACTTGTTTTCCTTCCGCAACATTTCATTGGTCCGCCGAGGCGAGCCATCACCAAGCTTGTTGGGGGAGAGAAAATCACTTTCTGCACAAGATGTTTGCAGTGCTGCCTTGTTTGCATGTGTAAGAGGACGAACGTTTTTCTTTTGGTGTCTGTCTCTGCACAAGCTCGCGTCACCGCTTGTGACCAAACGCATTTTGACGTGGAAGTACAGGGACGTGACGCATGACGCACCGCGTGTGACAACCGGTAGACAACCCAGCGTTCATTGACATGGAATGAGATCCAACACATTTCGAACGGGTCCGGTGTGCCACTGGACGGAGCACAGTGCCTGACCTGGGGCATGGACCACTGTCGCAAGACCGAGCACTCCAGTGCGATGCGAAACTTGGTATCTCGAAACGCACGAATTTAACAGGACTCCATGCCTTGAAGTTTCCTGCGTGCCTGTCCATTTCAGAGCCTATCCAGTGTGCATCAGGCCTGACGAGTCTCTGGCCTTGAGGCTCGCTCGACATTTCTAATTCCCATACCTGGTGTTCGGTGGTCAGGGATGGAGCATCAGCGAGATGAATGCTCTGCCTCATTTCCTTCCTGCGGGCATACAACGTGTCACTTGCTTCAAAGGGCTCCTCATTCTAATTTGTTAAGAAGACCAGGGTTCCAACCAGGGGTGTCAGGGGAGGATCCAGGGGCCCAGGGCTGAATCCCTGAAATTTTTCAATCACTCCACCGCCTCCACGCTCAAATTGTTCTTCCATCAAATTTTGTTCTTCAAATTGCGCGTCATTTTGACTTGCACGGTTTTCATCTTCCTTCCCACTTCTCAGAGTTTGTGTCTAGTCCCCCCGGCCGACTTCTGGATTCGTCCCTTGGCAGTGGACGTTTCAGGATGCAAGTGGGAGTGAGAGGCTTGTATCCCTTTGTGATTTTGTATGTCGCCGTCCCTGACATTTGTCGTTCACCTGGAGCTGGTCTTTGAGAATCTAAGGCTGCGCCGAGGTAAACACACAGAGGTCGACAACTGTTGCCTTTCTGCAAATTTCGACAGACAAAGGCATTCTGATTTGCATGTGTGTTTGGCACTTTTCTGCTGGGGGAAAGTGTTTTCACCCTCTTTCTGTCTCCCTCAACCCAAATTAACACTCTCCTCTTGTTGCGACGGTCTATTTTTCGGTCGTTGTCGGGACCAGGGACGGCCTCAACATCCTCAACCCTGAAACCGACAGTTCCATGCAGAAACTCTCTCTCTCTCTCTCTCTCTCTCTCTCTCTCTCTCTCTCTCTCTCTCTCTCTCTCT
>JAAUXT010025370.1_pt1 | contig 12781 bp, 17 predicted proteins | sample 7278171 | NCBI WGS metagenome assembly JAAUXT01 (sample SAMN14350112, study PRJNA611818) | marine sediment metagenome | isolation source: surface marine sediment (1.8m) | place: French Polynesia: Moorea | collected 2018-08
CCAAGACCCATTTTACACACACGGATGGACATACAGACTGATGGTGATTACATTAAGCGTGTGGTACACGGCCCTCCGGGCGACCACACGTTTAAAAATGCATTCTATTGTCCAGTTCTATTGATCTGCGACACCCAAAACTGCAAGAGACTACGCATAATGGGTAAAATCTATAGATACGATTGAAAACGTGGGGGGAAATGTCATCATAGGGTACCCTGAGCTCCTGCAAAACACATTCTTCACATGGCAGGCAAATCACAAATATTTGGTCATATTTTGCAGGACCCCAACCCTTCATTCAATCTATCCACGATTTTAAGATGCAGAAGAGAAGCGAGAAAGATGCAGCTGCAGGGGTAAACTGGGCCTTGGGTACCAGCAGAGACTCTGAAGCTTTGGGCGGGGGGACACAGTGCTACGCGAACTACCGACAGGCTCGAAAAGAAACAACCCTCACGGGATCTGTGCTCGATTCGTTGACACGAATGATCTAAAATCAAAAACGAAACGAAGAAAAAAACATTTTAGGTGAGGTGGAAAATGATAAGTCACGTTTTTTCTTCGCGTTTTTTTTTTGGGGGGGGGGTGAAAATTCTGAACACGCGCGGGTTGTGCTTGAATGAAGTCATGAACGCGCACGCGTGTTGGTGGCTTCTCCCGAACACGGAATGATCGGCACAGACCAGAAGATTTACACAAGTGAAGACGCGCAACCAACCAACGTGCTGAGTGTCCCTCCATCCAGAGAGACAGAAAGTGTGTGCGCGACGTTTCACCCTGATTCACACCGGGTGCGCTAGCGCATGACGCACAGCTTTTGCGACATTACGCACCAGTACATGGTGGGGGTCCAGAACCCGTCTGTGATCATTGTTGTACACTCTGCACATAAGTGCGTCAGTGCGAATGCAGCTGTGCACACCCCATTGCTACACCCCTTTGCACGGGTGAAACCCAAGGGGGGGGGGGGCGCTGTGACCTTGATTGTGCATCTACGCGCTGGCGCACGCGGTGTGAACCACAGGAATAAGAGGATGCACACACGCAGGAGGATCTCTTCTCAATCCCCTTGTGTCTCAGAAAACCACTGCCATGCTTTCCCAACCCCACAACCGCTCTGCCCCAAGACAATGAAAATGGGGATTCCTTGGAGAAAAACCTGTAGTTCAGGCACATGCAAACTATCCCCGAAAACTCAGTGAGCACTGCAGGCACATTCTTCAGGGAAGGACTTGTGAATGAGGCTGAAGGTATGAATGAAAGGCCGATTGAATGAATAGACGTAAAATGCATCTCGATCGTAGAGCAACGCGTGCAGATGTTCTACTCACGAAGCTCTCTTCGGGCTGGGCCAGGTGCTGTGGAGACTGCACGAGTGAACCAACGGACGAGTGAGTGAGTGAGTGAGTGAGTGAGTGAGTGAGTGAGTGAGTGAGTGAGTGAGTGAGTGAGTGTGAGTGAGTCAGTCAGTCAGTCAGTCAGTCAGTCAGTCAGTCAGTCAGTCAGTCAGTCAGTCAGTCAGGGATCAAGTGAGTTCCCAAGCGGTAAGTGAGGGAGTACCTGGCTGGGTGAGTGAGAGATTGTGAGTTGTTGAATGAGTGAGTGTTTGTGAGTGGTTGAGTGAGTGAGTGTTGTTGAATGAGTGAGTGCTCATGAGTGGTTGAATGAGTGATCAGCTGAGTGAATGGCGGTGAGTGAGTGTGTGGATTGAGTGAACGCTTCAATAGGTGAATGGACGATTGACAGAGTGAATGAATGCTCTGAGTCAGCAGCTGGCGGTGTGAGTCACGTGACGTTGAGTACTCACCCCCGAGTCTTCCGGCTGCGCGAGGCGCATGCGCTTATACCGCGCCGCGTAGTGCAGCGGTGTCGCGCCCTCATCGTCCGTGCAGTTCACCTCTACAAAACACACACATATTACAAACGCATTAATGGAGGAAAACAAAGACACCTGACGGTGCAGATACGCGCTGGATGAGCGTGAATGGCGGTCAACGCAGAAAACCACATTCTTTCTGGCGGTGTGTCCACTCCACACGGAACAACTGTGATTGTGTGTGTGTGTCCACGTGCGTGTGCGTGTGTGAACGTGCACGCACACATGTCATTCCCTGCGCGTGTTTTGATAACCTAAACCTTTCCACTGGGCCTCACTTCCACCCGTCCCAGTCTGTCAATACCGGAAGATCAATCGCCGCAGACACACAACACTCTGCGTCCATGGAGACAACATGTTGTCACTGCTGAGTCGTGGCTATTCTGGACCCAGTGTGTGTCAGCACATTCTGACACGTCTACGGCAAATATCGTTCGGGTGGGGCAAAGTCTGCGCAAATTTCTCACCAAGAGCAGGCTCAAGGGACAAGGCGGCAGTAGATCTATCTGCAGAACAACGTATTTGAAGCTTCGACAGTTTCTGCTTGCAAGTGCCTTTGCTTTCACAAGCGTTCTGCGAGAGACATCCTTGTTCAGGAATGGCAGCGTCAACATGAAGGGAGAAAAGTTATTGCTGTCAGCAAAACCAAAACGGGCGGGCAGGGAGCAAAACGGTTGTGTCAGCCAATACGTATGGCGACACGGGGTACAAAACTGTGGAGGGACAACAGAAAAGGAGTTTCTGCTGCGTCAGCGTCTTCGCTGCAGATGTCATCTGTTGCTATGCTGGGAGCAGGAGCAGGAGCTGCAGCGTCAGACGAAACGGGTCAAAGCAGTTCCGGGAGAGAACGGGTCAGCTCTGTGTGTGTGTGTGTGTGTGTGTGTGTGTGTGTGTGTGTGTGTGTGTGTGTGTCCGTCTGTCTGCGTGCGCGTGTGTGCACAACAAGAACACCTTTCAGTGTAAACACGAGCCTCGGGAGACCACTGTAACTCTGTGTGTGTGTGTGTGTGTGTGTGTGTGTGTGTGGGTGGTGTGAGACAGACAGAAGGGTGTGAGGTGTGTGTGTGGTTGTGTGTGCGTGTGTGATCAGAATCTACCACTGCAGCGGCCAGAACCACTGTCCACAGGTCAAACAACAATTCACTCCCAAATGTGAGCACACCACACACACACACACACACACACACACACACACACACACGAATCTGGCCCCGTAGTAACAGCATCACAGTGCTCACAAAACACTGGGTTCATCATGCGCCACGTCCCTGTTCACACCAACAGACCCTGCGACGCAGGTGGCTTCTTCTCTGACGCATATTCATGCAGTGTGAATCTGACCTCAACGTGCCTGGCGCAACCACTGCACAGAGCGGTGCAAACTGCCCTTCCGCACGTCATACACCACCACCATGTCCATCTGTCTCTCCCCTTCCCGTCTCCCAACGAGCGGACCCGCCTGGTCCGAGATTTCCTCAACACACGCAATGGCAGGGAAAATGGGGTAATGTCCATTGGCAATAGAAACAGTGTTTATTTGGTCAGTTTTTGTCGCAGCATATTGCCATTGCACGACAACTGTATCTGATCAGCAAAGCCCACAATATCCCGGACCAAATATGGGCCTGGCGTACAACTACATTGCGCCTCAATGGCTCCCAGGGGGACTGCTTATTCTTGCCCTGGATAACGTTATTGCCTGCAAGGCGAGTATGTAGCGCTGGGCTGCAGCAATCCGCTTCTTATCAGCTGCCTTCGCGTACATTCCGCATTCGTAGCTGTCGGAGGAGAGCAGTGACCACCAGTATCCATGACAGCAAACAGGGACACAGATTTGACGTCCAGGGGCATGCATGTTTACACACACACACACACACACACACGCACATATCCATCCGCACTTCTTTCCATCCACCCTTTTGTTTTCACCCACCCACCCACCCACCCACTCACCCACCCACCCACTGGTTCCTTCATCCACCCATAACTCATTCACTCAACCGTCCACCCAGTGCTCCTTCCTTCTGTCCATCGGGCGGGGAGGGCGGCGGTTCTGACAGTGACATGCTATCTGGCCGCAGAGCTCAGCATTAGTGAACGGGCGCTGCGATGCGCCAATGCAAAGTCACTCATTGACCTGTGCAGGGACGGGCCAATGAAAAGTGGCTGCAACGCCTGTTGACCTGAGGCAGGACCTAATGCGTCTTGTCCACACATTTGGGCTGATTGGTTTCGCCTTCGCCTTCACTGCATACAACACAACACTGCTCGTGTATACACAATCTCTGTTGACAGTAACGTAATGGAAGTTGTTGCGTTTCACGAACTGACGTAACAGAAGTTGTGTTTGTGGCCCGTTGCTGGGGCAACTGATGCGTTTGTCTCGGGAGCAGTGAGAGGAAGACAAACAGAACGAATCTGTCCCCCGATAACAGACACAAAAGGTTCGTCCCCTTGTCACACACACACACATACACACGTACACACACATACAATTTGTTGCCGTTGTTGTTGGGAGTGTCTCTGTCTCTGTCTCTCTCTGTCTCACTCACACACACACACTCACTCACACACACTGCCTCCTCTACCCTCACACACGCTCACATGTCACACACACACTCACTCACACGCACACACACAAACACATCGGGCACACACACGACCATTGCAACCTTCCACACAGGAACACACACACAGGCACACACACACACACACACACACACACCTCCAGCCAATGAACAAGTGTGCACAAACTGACGAACATGCACATGTTTTTCACGCCTGCGCACTGATTGCGACCAATCACCAGTCTGATTGATAGTCTCAACGTCAACACCTCAACACTCTGTTTTGTTGCGACACCAATCGCGCCAATTGCCAATGAACTAACCCGCGGTGTGGATTGCTTTGTAAACTTGTGACAACTACAAGGGACCAGCAGTACTCGCTTTCGCTTCAGAACACTGACGTCTCTGCATCACTGTGTGCAAACTCTCACACCGGAAGTGGCAAACCGGAAGTTTTAAACCGGAAGTGAAAATGTACGCACCTGCGCCCGCCTCGACGAGCAGTTTGCAGAGCGGCTGGTAGTTATAACGCGCCGCGTAGTGCAGCGGCGTCACCTTCTCTTCGTCCGGCGCGTTCACCTTCTTCTTGACGTTTCCGGTGAGCGATGATAGGAGACGCCTCATCACGTCAGCGTCCCCGTCACGTGCGCACTGAAACACGTGGAGTGGGCGATGAGAGGCAGCGTGAGACACGTGGAGTGATGATGAGGGGCGTCGCTTCACATCGGCGTGCCCGGTGTCTCAGGACCAGACAACGACCGTACTATTTTTCCGAAGTCGTTGTGTGGTCCTAAAATATCAGGACAAGAGAATGACCAAATAGTGTGGTCATTGTTTGGTCCTGGTCGTTGTCTGGTCCTGTTACACCGGCACACAACAGTGCAACCAACATCGAAAGGCCGTTGCAGAAGACTAAGAGTTGTACGGAGATGTGTGTGTGTGTGTGTGTGTGTGTGTGTGTGTGTGTACACGTGTGTGTGTGTGTGTGTGTGTACGCGTGCGTGTGTGTGCAAAAGGCCTCGCTTTCAATCTGCCTTTGCAGAAGATAAAGGACACGACAAGCGCACCCCTCGACCGACTTCCCAGACGGCGTTGTTCCGGTCAAATGTGTCAAATGCGGAGAGACAGACGCGTGGGTGGCTTATGGACGTGATCATCGGTGCAACAGCAATCCACGGGCCTCATATTTCTGTCCACACGTGCCACGGGTCTGCAGCAGAGCCTGGCTGTGTGGGAGTCGTGTTGGTTTTTCACCTGGTGACACGTGGAACAAACGCGTTTGCGTTTCAGTGTTTTTCACTGAATAATTCTGTGGACAGCAAGTCACAATTCAGCGCAGAGCCCCTCAACACACACATACACACACGCACACGCACACACACACACACGCACACACACACACACACACACACACACACACACACACACACACACACATCCCGCTGTGTCATGCGCGGACTTTGCTGAAAGCCAAATGGATATCACTCAACACGACTAGAGTAGATGTGGACTCGGGATCAGAAGCACAGTCCTTCCCGAACAAATTCGGCGTTCCCAATATTCCAGGGTCACAAAATGTAGGCTCCATTGCCTTTCAAACGAAAACCATTTCATTCAGATTGGTTCGGGCAACCCGACCCAAAGAAGGCCAGGAGGTGGGGGGGGGGCGGTTCAATACACCGCACCAGGGCGGAACTTTTCTTTCGTGAAGAGCACACATCTGTCTCTCTCTTTGGTCTGGTTGGGCCCCAAAAGCCAGACGCTCTTTATTTCTGATGCATTTGGCCTCGCTCACAACACGCACAAGATCAAACACGAGCTGGGCTACGAGCACCCGTACATCGTCTCACTGATACGCCTCGTGCATCTCAAATGGAGCGTGAGGCGTGAGGGACGGTCTGTTTGCGTGACAACAAACGTTCACCAGGAACGAGAGCGTTGTTTGAGCTCTGATCCACAGGTACAGAGTCTCCCTCCTCAACATCTGTTTGTTTTTGTTCAAACTTCGAATCTCACGGGTACCAAGCAGACATCCCTCCCCCCTGCAGGTTATGGCGTCAAAATGGCGGTGAGCTGATCAACGTTATTTGCGGCATCAACTGGCTGTCTGGCCATTGCAATCACACATTGAAATCAGTTGATACATGCCACCTTGATGGGTTTGCCCAAATAAGGCCCGAGGCAAGTGGGCCAAGGAGCCTGCCACTGCACCTGCATGACCTTCTGCAGAGGCTTGGGACCCTCACCCCATGCCTCATGATTTTGGATGTCTGGCCGTTTCCCAATACCTCCAGATCCCGGCTGCACAGAACCAGTTCAGACGGCTGGAACTTCCAAGAGAGAAGCGATGCAGAGGCCCATCGATGGTTGATTTGGATCGGGGTTGTCCTTTCAGAGGTAGAACGGTATTTTGACTGAGGAGGTCAGGTGTGTGCTGCACTGTCAGTGACGGGTCTGTTAGTTTCTCCAATGCCACACACACGCACACACGCCCGGGGGCGGGGTCACGACCAGATTTTCGACGGCAGGATTGAACCACCCTCCAAAGGCCAGTTGGGAATCAGGCGTGTGCTGCACTGTTTGCGTTGGAACTGTGTTGTCTTCTCTTATGTCACACACAAAGCCTTTCAAAGAAGCTCATCAAAGATGTCAAAATCTCTTTGTCAAGATCAACAACTTCGCTCGTTTTTCCAGCAACAGACGAGTCGCCCAAATCAGCGTCTGTGACGTCGTCTGACGGGCTTCCGTATTTGGCGTCTCCATTTTTTCCGTGATTCGTTTTTTCCACCGTCCGCCACTCTCTGCTATCGGGCACGAGGACTCGACTGTGATTCAGTGTTTGCGCTGATCCAAATTGTGTTACGCAAACAATTGTCGCCTCAGCGCCATGTGTCGCCATGACAGGCGAATTTCAATCCCAAACACCCGAAATTAGCAAACAAAAAAGTTTTACTGCAAAAGCCCCGTTAAACCAACTTCAGGTTCAGTACAGTGAGGGGAAAGGCATTTGTTCCAGCCAAATCGTCACATTACGCAAACACAAATCTTTTTCTGGGAGATGTACTGAAGATTTAGTGGAAATTTAGGACATCGAGGTCACTACTGATGGTCCGTGCATAAGTTATGAGTACACGGTGTGAGAGAGTGGGTGTGGTGGCAACACTACCTTTTGATCTAGTGTTCATTTGCGTGGCGCAAACGTCCATAGATCTTTGCTTTGTTGTTCTGTGGCTGCTTCGCTTAGTAGCCATGGGCACATAGAGCTCTGTGCTGCAGGTAGAATATTCTGCAACCACTGTGTGTGAGTACACAACAGATCCACCGAACCTTCAGTCTGAACTGCCAAGAATGCAATTTGTGCCAACAGACGCCACAGCCACGAACAAGCCGCAAACTTATTCTGCCATAAATTGCGCCTCTGGTGTGCTGTGCGAAGACAAAGGATGACTTTGTTTTCTGTGGGAGAATCTGGCAAGTTTCAGAAATTTTGATCACCCACAAGGTTCAGCCCTCTTCGTGTTCAAGCAAATATCCAGAACATTCAGTCTTCCGAAGTGCACGTTGGTCTTGTGTGCAACTTTTCAAATGAAATCACTTGCCTTGCAACCATATATCCCAACCCAGTTCGTCCCAGTCTCTCACCTGGTGCAGGCCGGGGTTCAGCACCTGCCCTCCCGGTGCAGCACCTTGCCCCGCCCCCCCCTTCCGGAGTCAGCCAGTGTCTCAAGGCTCAGCACCTCCCCCAGCATCTCACCTCAGGTTGAGGTTCAACCCCTTTCCCTCCAGATGCAACCCTGTGTCTCACCCCCCAGGGAAGGATTGGTGTTTTGTTCAGAAAGGTTCAACCCCGTGTCTTATCTGGTACAGACTTAGGTTCAGCATCCCCCCCCTGGTGCACCACCTTCCTTCCTGGTGCCGCACATTGCTCCCACCTGCCCTCCCCCTGCGGTTCAACCGCATCTCTCACCTGGTGCAGACTCAGATTCAACACCACCTGCCGTGAACAGCCCCCCCCCCACGGTTCAACCCCATGGTGCAGACTCAGGTTTAGCACACACACCCCTTGGGTACACCACCTTGTTTCTCTGCCCCTCCGCTGGTAAAACCACGTCTTTCACCTGGTGTAAACTCAGGTTCGGCACCTCACTTTCCCCTCCGGATGCAGCACCTCCCCTCCTCACCTGGTGCCCCCCCCCCTGCTGGTTCAACCCCCTATCTCACCTGGTGCAGACTCAGGTTCAGCACCTCCATACTCTCGGCCTTCTTCATCGCCGGATGATTGATGACCTGCGCCAACTCGATGGCGTCACCGTCGAGCAGGTTCCGCTTCTTCTTCGGGGCGGCGGCGTCGTCCTCGGCGTCGACGCGCCCGTTGAGCGGCGTGTACGAGCCCTCCACCACGGTCGCCATGGCGCCGGGGCCCGGGGGCAGCGACGGCGTGTCCCGGGGGTCCTCGATGGGGGTCGGCCCAGCGGAGTCGCCCGAGCCTGGTCTATTGCTGCAGCCGGTCGGAACCGACCCTCCCAAACCTGGAAGAGATTGAATTGGGTGAGATGGTCAGCGGGTCCATCAGGACAGAAAGCAACAGTCGTGTTCCCAGGTGGGGGGGGCACTTCCGGTTCAACCAGAGTACAACTGTCGGTCGGTCAGACTTGGTGATTTTCAACTTTTTGTGAAGCAATGGATATGATACCAAGAAGACTGAAAGTACGACGTTTTATCAACACATTCTGAGAATTGCATGTTCTCACGACTGCAGGGAGCGCAACAGAATCAGCTGGTGGTGATTGTCTCGAATCAACCACCCGTGTCCATTACTGACAAACTAGGTCGACGGCGAACATGCACATTTCTCAGAATTTGACAGAACTTCGCACTCGTGTCAAACAAACATTTTTAGCGTCGATTGAAACCAACGTTAGTATACAACTGCAACTTCTTGACGTTAAGATCTAGATATCTGCCTGCATGCTTCAAATCGGGAGTCCACATTGATCTGAAAGGCATTTTCATTTGACCCACGATGGTTTTGCAAATGCATTTTCGTGCCAAAAAAATGCGCGGTTGTTCTTGTTTCACGGCCTGACTGACAGCCACACGGTTGTCACAACAAGAAACCTCCGAAATCAAAACAACGAACTTACGTGTCTTTTCTCTCTTGACACTTCATCAACAGTTGATAGGATGTCATGAGTCAACAGTTCAACTCACCTGCACTGTGTGTCTTTTGGGCGGTGCCTCCTCCTCCAGGAAGACGTGCTTTCTCCGTGTCTGTCTTCCCACTTTCCTCCGATCTCTCACTGTCCTGCTTTTCCAGCAGGTGCGAAGACTCCGTGACTGTGTTATCCTCGACACTAGATGCGTCTTGAGCTGAAAATATCGACTAAATGCGTCCCAATTTGCAGACTTCAGCACCAAATAGCAACCAAACTCAAAACACTCCGATACGCATGCTCAATCAGGTGTCTGCCAGCAGGAAACTTCGCTCGCAAACAGACCTCGGCAGAATGCTTCGCTACATTTGGATTCAACTTTTCAGTCCTGTCCGTTTGTCTGTTTGGCGCAGACAGAGAAGGAAGAAAAATTCAGCGTAACATGTCAGTCCGTGAAAGCACCTTAGGGCAGCACGTTTGACATCAGCCACATCAATTATTTTGTGCACAGCAGCTCTGACCTCTGCACCCACCCCTCCCGCCCTCCACCCCCACCCCCGAGAGGGCGAAACTCAGAAACTCTTGATTTGAAACTTCTCAAGCCAACTGAGCTGACAGCTCAGGCAACCAGCACAACTTTTACACCGTGACACAGAAATTTATATCTGTCTCCAGTTTTTGCATGGGAATGGGGAATTGGCGAGAACGTTTCCCACATTAGAAAGAGCATTGTCAATCTTATGGACTTGCCTCTTCCTGTAATGTATGGTGAGGAATTCTCTCAAAAATTCAACAGTACATACACACATTCGCACACTTTGTTTTCCGTGATTCATGAATTCGAGCTGTGTCTGCATATTTTTTGACACCATGAACGCCCAGCTGTCGCAACCAAAACTCCTCACGCGCGCGCAACTTCGTGACTCCCCAATCGCTCATGAATAAATTTCCAAAGGCGCGTTTCAATTCTTTTTTTTCAAAAAACAAATTTTTACATTCGCCTTACCTTCTTCCATAGCAATATGCGTTGTCACACGAAGTATTGATTATTCCGTCAAGTATATAGGTGATTCATTTTCACCACAGCAGCCAATAATTCTTCCACACAGTACATACACACATGTATGTACATGTGTATGCGCTGCTCGCATAATGCCAGGAATAAGGTCATCGACCCGAGGGCGCCGGGTGCGCCGTGCAATCGCAATGTTGTCGCGCGGGTCCAGCTGTGTTGCGACAACAGGTCATTACCCCTGTGCACACTGGTTCCGTGTCCGTGACGGAGTGTCGTGCGCAATGCAACGCATGCACAAATTGCGCGTGCGTGAAATGGCACATAGATGTCGTTTGTGGGGTGACATGAACGATGAACCGAGAACCACCAAAATTTACCTGGTGTGAGGCGACCATGCTGGTGGCGATCTGCTGAATGACTGCCCTAAGGGCTTGGTTAGGCACTAGGCCCCAGAAATTGAAGTGGGCCTCGCAGGCCCCAATTGCAGCTGGATGGGTCACCGGGACCCCATTTCGGTCCTCAAAATCAATTAATGGCCTGCTTTAGGCATGAATAAGCCTCAAGATCCAGAACACTCCAGGGTGCAGCAGCCATTTTGAGAAAGAGAGGGAAAAACCCTGGTCATGTGATCACATGATACCCCCATAGGGGGGAGGAATGCAGGCCAGAGCCAGCAAAATAGTGATATTGTGCTATTTTCCATCTGTTTTCTATCTAAATACATGTAATTATTGTAAAAATATTCAGAATATTAAAAATTGTTCATTGTTGCAAACACCCCCTACCAGGGGAGGAGTGTGGTGTGACACACCAGCTGTAAAAAGCAGTTAGAACTACTGCTCACCAGATGGTGTGATTGGAATGAGGTCAATAAATACGGGGGTTCCCGCCCTCGGGGACAGTCTCTCCTGAGATACCAACCTGTGTGTTTGTCATATCACTACAGTTCACACTTGTTCAGTGAATCTGCTTGTGACGAAAAGGTTTTGGCTCTGGATATGGGTCAAAACAATTCCATCGCGGATTCACGGAACCACTGTTAACACCGTGTTGCCATTGTGGCGCGTGAGCTGAAATTGAGCTCAGAATCATGGACACAAAACACCAACAAATTATCCAGACGATCCAGCGGGAGAGGTGGAGGTACATCACCCCCACACCCCAATTTCATTCCCCTTACCCAGGGTTTGCGGGCTCAAGCGCAAATTTCTCAGCAATTTACGCGCAAAATTTTTGAAGTCGGACCCAGGGGAGGTGGGGTCACCGACAGAAGATCTTGGATCCGCCCCTGTCTTGTATTGCGCGCGACTCATAAAAAGCGCAGAACACGGCCAATTTATCGATCGGAGCCTGTCATCAAAACATTACAACCGCAATTCGCTTTCCTCAGAGCTCACAGCAACAATGAATTCCAAAGCAGCTTTGTTTTTTGATGTTTGGGTCAAACGTCGAATGTAATATCTGAAATCAAGAATAAATTTTCCAAATGGAAGTGAGCGTGATCTGACCCGTTTCTCACAGGGTCACGTGTTGCGTCTCTGTAGAAGACGGCGCGTGTTTCGTCGTCACTCGCGACGTTGCGTCTCTCGACCGTCGTTGGCTTGTACAAAGATGCGACACGTGATCCGTCCAATGTCAGACATGGTGTGAATTCGGTCGTTATTCTTTTGCGGCAAACTTCCTTTGCAGACAGCAACATCCGAAGTTTCTCATTTTATTCTGCTCACAAATCATGACACTGAAAAAAACCTTTCACGCACAAAAATCAACCGACGCCCACACGGCGAGCGTCAACGCATCACCCAAACACACGAACTGCATACGCGACGCAACGCGTTCCTCATGCCAATGTGCGTGATGCTGACTCAGCGCTTTTTGGCTTGCACAGTAACGAAACGTACCATTATCTAGAACGACACCAGCCTTTCCGGTTTGAAATGCTCATCTTGATCCTTTCCTCCACTCACCCAACTTCCGCGAAGAACAGTCACCAAGCTGGGGCATGGGTCGGATCGGACCGCAGTCAAACTGGCTGGACCCATTGGAGCTCCTCATCTACGAGGCTGATACCAAAACTCTTTCCTGCCGATGTCGCTTGTTTTTGTTGTTCGGTCAAGATCTTCGCTCTCCTATTGGTCAGCAATGGTACCAGGTGATTGGGAAACAA
>JAAUXT010091710.1_pt1 | contig 12781 bp, 9 predicted proteins | sample 7278171 | NCBI WGS metagenome assembly JAAUXT01 (sample SAMN14350112, study PRJNA611818) | marine sediment metagenome | isolation source: surface marine sediment (1.8m) | place: French Polynesia: Moorea | collected 2018-08
AAAAGAACTCCTCACACATGGTATGTAGACAAACCTGTTGGCATAAATGTCCTCAGCAAATGTGTTGGCAACTTGATGGCAAAAATTGGCAGAGAAGGGAAGTTCACAAATCACTCCTTGCATGTTTCGGCCACGACAAGAATGTTCAACGAGGGCATTGAAGAACAGGTTGTGAAGGAGAAAACCGGACACAGGTCAGACGCAGTCCGTGCGTACAAGAGAACTGCTGAACACCTGTTGGTGAATGCTGAGAAAGCAGCTATCGGTGACGACAAATTTGTCCATGGCAAGTTTGATCATGATCATGTTCGTGACTGTGACCCACTTGAGTTATCTGTCATCGCAGATGGCAAAAACAGTGGCGCACAGAAACTCGTTGATGTGTTGAAACACGTTGACACAGGGACATCTCAGATTAAGCGTGTGAAGTTTAAAGTTCAGTTCCATGACCACAAGTAAGTTTGTAGAAATGACAAAGAGTTGTAGAATTTTGTTCACATGTGTTGGCAAGTTGACTATTTTTTCATTGGTATAATAAACAGGTTGTTGGCAGCATAATCTGACTCCTTTTCAGTCACCGTGGACGACTGAACAGTCGGTCCACGGCCCACAAATAGCGCGCGTGAAGCGACTGCCTACCAGCGGGGTAGACGTGGTTTGAATCAATCGGGTCTCGCGTCGATCTGACAATGGGGCGGGCGAGAAGAAATCTGGCCTGTGCAAGAGCCAACGCGATTTCAAAGAGCCTTGTTTCCTTCGCTGCCAGAAAACTTCCCTCAGGATGGAAGGTATTCAGGTCAGTGTCTGGACCTGTTTGACCCGCAACCTTTGGCTTCGATCATATGAGCTGAACGTCGTTAGGGGAAACAAATAGAACCGTCAGTGCAAAGGCCGAGCACAGACTGATCAAAGAAAGGGAGCCTCACACAACAATGCGCAGAATCAAAACCAGAACAACTTTGACAGCTGACTTCTGAGGAGACGTGTCAATGTTTTGTACACCTCCCGAACCAGCCATCGCACAACAGAGATGCTCTCGTCGAAGGTGTCGACCGAACCCAGGTCAAGCGCGACTCTGCGCAAAACCAGACATTTTCGCGTGCAGATGAACAGCAGCATTGAACAGATGCGAATCCCGGAAACGTGCACAACAGTAATGTGGGGAACGCTTGTGATGCGATGCAATATTGTCCTGATGGACCATCGATGATGTTTGCAATCCCCATATCTCCGCAAATATCCGCCCACAAATAGGTCAACGCATCGTTATATACGATAGAAGCAAGATGAGTTCCGGCAATTTTAAAATAATCATTGCTCACTTGCCCAATCATTCCGTGGTCTTTGCCAACACCGTTTCAGACACGGGCACGGAACTAAGTATCGCGAATGAGGTGGAGCGAAGAAGGTTTTTGCGCTGCGGAGTTCGTGTGATCCACCGAACTGTCCGTGTCCAGAAAGGATCCACTTCACTCGCCAAGGCACGAAATTTTGATGAGAGACTCTTGACCGCAGCAGCAGGCGCAGTGATCACGTCTGATGGACTTGCCGAAAATATACCTCAACGGCAGAAACAGACCGACTCCATCTCCAAGGAACCAAAGCAGATTCTTGTACATCCAGTGCTCAATCAAGCAAAATCAAATAGACAAAGAATCTGTCTTTGATTATGCTTCGTTTTTCGTGCGAAAATTACAACCCTGTTCCCACACACCACGTCTCGGTACAAAGTTGCCCTTGTCTACGTGCAGGAGACTTGGCTTGTCCGATTACATAGAATCTAAACCTCTGACTTGAATGCCCAATCTAAGAACAAACCACTTCACACGTGGAGCGCAGTTGCTCGGATGTGAAATGAGACGCTGGTTGTACCAAGTACTGAGACGCTCGTGCAGACGTTTCGAGAAATAGGGTCATCCATGTGTTTGAGTGTTCTTTCAATTCGATGCTCGTTTTGCGTACCTGACGTGAAATTGCACACCCAGCATGAACTCGACGTTACTGCGTACAACAACAGACGTTTCTCATCACCTTTCATTTTTTCTTCTGTGTTGCAGGACCGAGGACCAATGTCTCGCAGGTAGGCCTCACCCAGGGGTGTACGACATTCCCTGCGGCAGGTCCCACTCTGGAACCTGTCTGAGGGAGGCCCTGCCTTGGGGAAGGACGAACCCACGGTTGGTCCAATCCCCCCGTGAGTAGAACAGCAACATTGGACTCCTAACTGGGAGGGAATGCTTCCAGCTTTTGTCATTGTGTCACACAGGCTCGCTCCAATGAGGTACTTGTGTCAAAATGGAGCCTGTGGTACAAGCCAACAATTTTTGTTCAATCTTGCGTGTAGCTCCGCCCAAAATATGTTTTCAGCTGGAACAAGACACTTCATTCCAGGTCCCGGAAACTTGCTCCACACAAGTGAATGGCAAGAAAAATTTGGCAAAACAATTCCAGTGGCGACGAGGGCTTGGCAAGCCTCAAAACCATTGTTTTAGGCTTGGGCAGCGCAAAGGCTGAAGAGGCTTTTTGAGTCGTCGTCTGAACAGATGCACCTCAAGGATTTCAGAATTGAAGACTTTGCACAGACGATCTCTTGCGTCTGCCGAACAAAGAGAGACACAACGCCAAGCAGACTTGCACCTGGACAGAATTACGAGGGATACGTCTCTCAAGAATTAACCAATATTCTGTAACTTCAGGTTCAGCTGCAGCAAAGATACATTGGAGTACAGGGCAGACGGAAAAGAAAAAAGAAACCAAACTATTTCTTTCATGTCTGACTCGTCTATTTTGGTTTGCTTTCAGTTCAAGTGTTTTTGTGGCTATTTTTTTCCGATTTTTATTTTTGGGCGGGGGGGGGGTATATCATCACCTCATTTTGAGACGATTCTCACGAGCTACAGCGTCGACTCGTTTGACTGCATGTGTGACATGTTTCAACGAAACTGTGTGCAGGGAATACTCGGTGCAAATCGTAACCACTGGTCACTGACCTGACTCCGACTTGGTCCGCCTCAGTTTGTGGCGCCGCGGCTGTCGCAGTTTTCTTGACCACGTCAACATCGTGCCACGTCCTGTCACTTCCTCGACGATGTGTAAACAAATCCTGAAGCGCGTCCAAGGTGGGGAGCGTTCAGTGGTGAACGTCTGCCCGTTGGTCAGCGAAAAACCCTGAGAAGGCTCTCGGTGCACTTGCTATTTCAACAAGTCTTTGTTTTCTGTTCCTGCTGTTTGTCGTGTTTTGTTTGCGACTTTTCAACACTGTGTCTGCTGAAGACCCCTCATCTTCGTACGAGTACATTCCACATGTTTGTCAGCTTTTGTCAAGCAACAGTATCTGTCTTATTTCTCGTCGAGCACAACGCACAAACGAGAGTTCACACAGCGTGTGATCCATAACAAAGGATCAACCTGCTGGAACAACCCCATGAAACTGTCGTCCTCCAGACCCACGTTGTGTTGCACGCAGTGGCAACAACAACAGCAGCACGCTGTTCAGCACACACAACGAAACGAAACTTGGGTGTTTCCGTGGTGTTTCCGATTTCAACTGGCAGTCTTCACTCAACTTCATTTCCAACAGACAACTCCAGTTCTCAGATGTTCCGAAACAGCTGGAATACAGCGAAGGCAAGATCATCCAAAGTAATTCCTTGCCCCAGATTTGATCACAGTCGATGGTAACTCGGTTCTCCCGCAGTCGGAGCAGAACGGGACTCGACTACATCCAGCAGCGTGCACCGAGCGCACGCCAATTTATGTTCTCCACATAATCGATGGCAAACCTGAAGTCCAACAAGCCTGAAGTTTACCAAACGAAACCTGTTTAAGTTTGCTCTTCAGTTGAGATGCGCAGCTGGGCAGCGATCTCAGGTGAACGCGTGAATGACATCTGCGGCTCCAGCTCTGAGCAGTTCAGGTTCAGTCCATCGTAAACTTTCAGGTCAGACGCTCGTGAAAACAAACCTCCTTCTCTCCAATCGAGCACAACGGAGCAGCACGAAATCTCAACAAAACTTTCCTTCTGCCTTGACGAGTCTGAAGCAAATCAAGATTCACAAACGAAGTTTTAGTCTCTCCCAGTGGCTGAAGGCTTCTTTTTCTGCAGGGTGTGTTCGCTAGTACAAACAGCGAGCTACACAGTGCACCCAGCAGTACGAAGTAGACAGAGTAAACTGTGAGAAACACATACCCGAGCACACCAGGCCAGCGGGTCAATGGAGCCACGGGTAAAAATACATCTTCAAATGCGGAATGCAAACTACCCATCATGATAATTTGCAAAAAGTGACAAAGACAATATCATCAGGATAAGGTTTGTTCTGACTGAAGCGACGAAAGAGCGATGCTTCACGGACGCTTCTCAATTGCGCCCACCAAAGCACGCGCGGATCTGTGATCTCTGAAGACGAGGTCTGCGCATCTTTTGATTGCATGTCTGGGTCCTACATTTGGTTTTTTGGTCCTGCGTAATCTCACTTGTGCAAGGCTCAGCAAGCCCCAACGTCAAAAAAAATACGAGTAACTGCGTCACGATTTCGTTCGTGGCTCCGTTCGGAAGCGGCGCAACATATGAAGCTCCTTCACCCTGGGCACAGCTGTACCTTTTGCACAGACTATCTACACATAACGTAAACATTGTAAAATCTTATCCCACTGTATCTTAAACAAAAACGCTGTCTGTATCAAACACAAATCAGGTTTCAAAACACCCCCTGTTTTCTACTTAACTCTTCACGAGCTTGTACGTGTCCAGGAACAACACTTGACAACGAGAAAACCAACGCGTGCACACAATGTCTGAACAGTGGTCTTCACACCGTTCTTTGACACACACAAACAAATAAGCAAGACTTATCTTGCTGCAAATCCGTGTTGTTTTTCTTCAAAACCAGAGGAAAGAGGCGAAAAAGAAGCCTCAGTGTTGAGAAAAAGTATCATTGCGGTACCTGCAGCGACGTCCTGTCCTGGTTGAGCCACGGAGAGTTGTTCAGAACATCACACGCACCTTCACACAAACTGAACGAAGTGTTGCACACAAGCGCTGGACAAAACGGACTTCATTTGGCCATCTCTGTGGCTAAAATGTACCGAGATCAAAGGATCGACAGATGGAAGTGGACTGCCAAAAACATTGAAACACGAGCTCCATAGCTGAAAACATTACATAACTGCCAACTAAACCAGGCTCTTGTACGTCGCAGCACAAAACTGTCATAAACCGTACACTGTGCATATTGTTCACAATTGAATGGAACAGATGCAAGTTTGGGTTACACCCTTCGGTGAAAATGTGTGAAATCGTGAAACAATGAGACGCAGACCGCACTGAAACAAAACTGGTTGCGACACAATTTGCGCAGGTCCCAGTTCAGCTGATCGTAAGGCGTGTTGCAGCAGGACTGACAAAAGCTGCTTGTGTCACGACATGAACTAGTCAATGTTCAATTCTGTCCACCAAGACTATCTGACTGACCACAAGACACCGCCAGCTTTTGTGAAAACAAACTTACCTCACAAAACAAAGGCAGCTTGCAAAACAAGCAGCATTGATACCAACGAAAGTCGCCAAATGGGACGTCGGCAGTCATCGGTGTCACCAGAACTCGGGGCTCCCAATCACACGCTGGGATAAATTACTGCTTATCAACACACATTCTGCATTTTAAATAATATCCTTTTCTCTCTGTTGATAAATTCATGGAGATAAATGGCATTTGGTGGCTCGAAACAATGTTGGCTCTTCCATTTTGTCTTGTTGACCAAAAGGCAAGACAGACAGACAGACCTTCATTGTTCGATGATGAAAATATGAGAATCTGAAATCCACCGCAAAGTGCTACAGGCGCATGATCGCCAGCTGGGATCCTACATATCGCAAAATTCACACAAAACCTCTTTTATTGGTTTCAAAAAAATCTTTCCTGTGGTAGATAGCACAACTTCCTGCCACAAAAGAAAACCAGATACAAGCAAATGGATGTGCTTCACATCTGAGATTCGCGTATCTCGTTGGTCTGTTGGAACATCTGCTGCTGCTCTGTTCACATCATCTGTTGCAACATGCTCAGTGCATTAGTTGTTCATACCCCGTCCACCCCAACGCACTTGCTCTTCCCTGGGGTGTTTTCGTTTGCACGTTCTCAAGCTACTGCAAATTTCAAGATTTCCAGAAACTTGGAAGAAGCCTGGGAAAGAAGTTCAATTTTCGCGAATATTTTGGGATTCTCTGTCTCATCGTCTTCGCTCCAAAATTCAAATGAAACAACTTGCGTTTCTGGGGTGGGGGTGGGGGTGGGGGTGGGGGGGTGCCCAGACAAACAGGCCGGTGAGAGGTCGTTGTTCCAATTCCACTGCCCTTGTGTCCCACCCAGATTCTACCCTTCGTACTCGTGTCCAATGGACACGAGGGATAACCCACCATGCTGCTGCTCATTCACAGTTTTTCCATTGTTCAAGTGGAATTCATCCAAACTACAGCAGAACTCGAACCAACAAGAAAGCAGAGCTTCGAGTACAGGCGAGTCGTCGCCAACAGCGCAATCAGATCTACCACCGAGGGTTCGCCACTCATGCTCAGTTGTTGTCACTCCAAAATGACCACCGAGTATCTGCAGGCAGGGAAGGAGGGTGTGGCCACTGCCAAGAAGTTTTTGGTGCCTGACTACCACTGCAAATATTTCAGATCAGAAGTGGTTGATCGCAACAGGCTAAACCTGTTGCTGTTTTGACACGATCTCTCCACGTGACAACGTCTCCATCAGCAAAGCCACTGCAGAGAGCAAACCCCGTTTTTAACCACAATGATGAACTGGGACAGGACGAGTCACAGGCTCCTAGATACCAAACTCGAACAGTGATGACGGAACACGATCTCAAGTGCATACTTCAGATGTCGCCATTGGGCGTGGGTGCACGCACACGTTCACAATGCAGTGATCAGAACAGTCCCGCAATCTCCTGAGCAGATCGTCGTGGGCCAAAGCGCAACGGAATTCTCAATCAAACTGCAGACGTCTGGATTTTTGTAGACTCACCTTTGAGCAGCTGCTTGAGTTCCTTGGCGGCGCGAGACGTGGTGAACTTGTTGACGATGTCCAAAGCTGTCTGGTCGTACGAGTCGGGTCGGTTGACGTCCGCGCCGCACTGTGAACACAAGACAAGACTGATAGTTTCACATCGGATCACAATCAGCGGCAGACACCGTTCATATACATGTACTCGTATGTCAGTGTCCCGAAGCAGCACGGGAATTGTCGTGACCTGCGCAAGCTTGATTTTTCTGAACAAAAACATTTCACATCCTTTACAGCAAGGACGTCATCCTGTCCAAAATTGTGATCACTCCACATTTTCCGCATTCCCCAGTGGAGGTGACCGTCTGTTTCGACGCGTTTCCAGATCTTCGTTTCGCACCTCCGTTGGTCACGAGCTTCTTGCCGCAACACGTTTCTCATTCAAATTCCCTGACGTCCGACTGATTTATCTTTCACTCACATCTCTGGAAAAAAGCCTTTCCCTGGTGCGCGCGTGTTGCAGCATATCCTTTCTCAAGAAAAGCTCAATGAAACCCGATGTGATCAAGTGAGCGCTCACTGCCCTTGTTCAGGGGAAAACCATAACCTACTTGCAGTCTTACCCTGGTGGGAAAAACGCTTTCACACTGTCTCATCATCATCGTTTTTGTTTCATGAAGGAGATGCCGGTGTGAACGAGCGCACTTCCATGCTTCTCACTCGCTTCGGTTGTCACGAATGGGCACTCCTCAGTGAACACTACTTTTCAGCATTGCCATATTCTGCGAGTCAAAACCGTTGGAATTTCGTCCCTTCATTTCACAAACTGACAAGTCACAGCAACCACCACCCAAGCACGTTTGAAAATTTGTCCGCACCAAAACTCACGTGGATCAACGTTTTGGTTTTCTCGTCAAAAGATCACAAAGGCAACGTTTCAAAACACAATCCAATTGAAACTGACAACTACACAAAAAGGCACAATCACACCACAAGGTTTCAATGAACGACAGTTCAAAACTGCCTTTGCTCGAGTGTTAGTTTCGGAGGGCGCGGAAGCCCGGTAATTTTCAACGATTTTCACTTGTTCGGGAGTTTGAAATGGCAGGAGGAACCACCTGAACACCCAAGTAATTCACGGCTATTCACTTCTGAACTCGGAGACTGTGTGTTGCATGTTCAATGAAAGTAGAATCCACAACGTTGCCGTTCAGATCCCCGCGTCTCCAGATAATGATGCCACACCGGGACTTGCGACCAAAAAGTTTGTACTCGTGCGAGCGGAACCACTTGGACCACAATCCTGCCAGATTTCTGAAGAATCTCAACTTCAACGGTTATTGTCAGTCCTCAACGCACTACTGACATACAATCCCTTCATTTTCCATATTTGATGTGCAATACACGGTTTCAAATGACTCACTTTTTTCGTTGACAACAGATAACACGTTCTTTTTTCTGTGTTCTGCTGTAAAGGTGCAAGAGTTGGATCCCATAGAGATGTCACTGTGCTGTTGAGGCACCATCAAATCCGATGCGGAAGGAAAGAAGTATGCAACGGGGAATTTCCCTGCACACCTTCTCAATCGGCCACACCAGACTGGGCGGACAAAGACTTGTAAAAATCTGGCTGTATTTCACCTACAGAAAAGAACACCAACTGCAGGAGTCACGGAAGTGTTTCGTCCACGTTCACCTGTCTTTGTTCAGACATGACCAGAAGCCCCACCGAACTTGCATCCCCGTTCCCGGCTGTGTCCTCACATTCCAATGTCAATGCATGGCATCTTCACGTCCTCGGAACACCCTCAACCTTTGTTGAAAAATCATAAACATTTTAATGATGTATCACACACCAAGTGTGGTGACATTCATATCCAAAACAACTTCGACGCCCAGTGCGGCTCACTCAACAACACCATATTGAAAACATCCGTGTTGAGCCTCAACAAGAATGCTGCACATTGAACACAGGCGACTGTCACTGTACAACACAACCTGCCCTTTGAGACGTGCCTGTGGGAAAACAAGACATTTCAATCACCAAATTAAACTCTGATGCATAAAACGCTTTCTGAAGACCACTCGATCGCGACTCATCGCGACGGAGTGGTTCAGTTCAAACTCCATTCTCCCTCAGTCTTCGCCTGACCGGACAAAAAGTTGCAATCAAACCAACAAGGATGAACCTCAATGCAGTGTCAAACCATCAAACTTAACTGCTGTTGCTTCTAAATCCTGATCTTGAGTTCTCCGTCTCCACCTCAGGACATCAAGAGCAGAACTGTTGTGACTTCAACTCAACTGCCTCCTGACATCCAATTCGAAACTTCTGAGCTAATGAGCGAAACAGATTTTTGCAAATCCGATTTGAGCCTTCACTTTGTGACAGGCGAGATGTGCGATAGTACTACAACAACCAGTAAATCCTTCCGAACAGACAGCGAGCAAATGTATGTGCAAGTACGTGATGAAATAGAACGCGCTCGACGGGTTGCTCGTGTCACTTCGGGGTTCAGGTGCAAACACAGCGCGAATGAAGGCTCGCCTTTTACAGACCAGTTCTCTGTGCGGGTGAGGTGTTTGAGTCACCTTGCTTGCTTTGTAAATGAGGAACACATATTCTCCTTTGATGCCTGCTAACCAAACTGGCTCCGAACCGTAACGGAATATCAGAGATCAAGAAGCCATCAAAAAAGAATCTCGAGATGCTGAGGTTGCCTTCCTTCCATAATCATTGCAAAAAGACTACCAGACGTTTCCCTCAAGCCGAATGTGGTTTTCCCCTCATGTTTTCAGCTCGGCTCATTCAGCCTCAGCTGTATTAATTCTTCAGACTCATTCAAAAGATTTTGGCCTTCGTAAAGTGGTTTGCAAACATTCAGTTTTGCTCAGTGTTTTTCAGGGACTCAGCTAATTTGAAGAAATTGGGGCCTCTCAAAACAATTCGAATTTGCCGAGCCTGGGTCAAAAATTCATCGCAATCTGAACAAAAAATTATTGCTGTCTGAACACTTGCTTCGATGAAATTTTCATTTTCGCCAAAAAAAAGCAGGTGATCTCCAGTTTTCGTGTGCTTGGCTGACTTTTGTGGCCCCACCTGCTGGACAGTTGCATGTCTCCCCTGCAGTGAGGTGGTCCAGACCCATTGAAAAGAACAGCCTGGGTCCAGATGTCACACCACAGTGTCCAGTGACTGCATAAAGCACGAGATCGAACGATCGGGATCAAGCGACAAAAGCACCTCCAGCGCAAGTAACCAACATCCCCACGTGTACAACATCACACTGAAAAAAAAAACTTCCGATCGGCCGGAAACGCGGTCGTGTTGGAGACTCCCCCAAATGCGCAAGTACTCACGTCGAGTAGAAGCCGCACGACCTCGATCTTTCCGTAGAGCGCCGCTTCGTGCAAACACGTGCCTTTCAGCGTGCATCTGTTGATGTCCACTCCAGCCTGCAGCAGCAATCTGAAATGCAAGCGTGCAAGTTCCTTATCATCACAGGTGCGCCGAGCCAGAAGTTTCCAGATTTGATGTTGCCCTCTATTTCCGCACTTGCTGGCGGTTGTTAGCGTGCTATCCTCAACTTCTCTTGGCAATGAAGTTCCTCCTCAATCCAAACTGAACGTTGAAACAGTGTGGTAAAAACTTGTCTTCCAAATACGGCACCGCCAGACGCCACCCGACACGCGAGGCATTTTGCGAGGGTGCCTGTTTTCAATGTATGCAAAGGCGTCCAAATTCCTTCACTGGACAAACACAGCAGTCATTCTCAAAGACCGCTTTTGGTCACACCTGCCTTGAAGGCACAAACCAGACACAAAGTCAACATGTGTGTGAAGGGCAACTTCGAAACTCCGACACCGCCCCGTGTCCAGTTTGTGAACGTTCAGGTGCAATTCAGCATTGAACACGCGCACCAAAACGTGTGATGCAATGTGATCGGAAAGTGCCCCAGATGTATTAAACGCCAGTCAACTGACTTGTTCAGCGTGCCCAACATGTTTTTCGCAATTCGTCGGAAAAAAACCCTGCTGTGGCATTCACAAAATTTCGAAGAAAGCCTGGATTGATGCATTTTGGTCAAAATCGTCAAATACAATAAAATTGGCCAGATGGTGCGCAGGCTCGCAGGTTCTGTTCCCTGAAACGCCAGGACGAGTTCACCACCTCTTCACCCGGAGTGGCTGAGCCGAGACAAGCCGAGCCGTGATGCAAATACACAGTTCGTCCCCACCATTCCTGCATAAAATCAACCTGTTGATTCTTCATCAATCAATGTCGACATTTTCAGGGGCTGAAGAACCTCAGAACACACCAGAACACTGTGTGTGGAAGCGTGCGACTTCTTCTCAGGCAGCAAGAACTCGTACACTGCCATCCAACTTTCCCAAAGTGTTTGTTAGTCCTCCACAGCACCACGTTCGTAGTTCGTTCAAGTAAACTGCCGATTTCTGACGCACCAAACTCGTCCCGAAGCTTCCGTAATCTGGGTGTGCATCTTCGCAAAGGGAAGCTGATCCAGCGTCGACTGCACTGACAGGATCGAGTTCAGATGCAAAGCGCTTGACCAACTTATCCGACTTCTTTGGTAACAATGAGGCAAAAGAAACAGTGTCAAAACCAGCACTTGACAAATTGGTGCATCTTTTTGAAAAACTGATAACTGATGAATCTCATTATCTGTTACCCTCTGATCCTCAGTAAACTTCTCACATCCAGGCACAAACACACACGCGGCACACTCTTTTCAGTAAGGTACGAAACAATGGAGTGAGACTTGAGACTTGAGTCCGCCTTGTGCGACAGTGGTACGAGGATCATTCCACCACACCTTTTGGTCCATGTTCATTCAACAAAGGTTTTTCAATGTTCAAGAACCGATGCCACGAATCAAGCTTGAACGTTTGTCTCTCTCAGCAGGTCTAGCAATACCAGTTCAGAAACCTTGAAGCAGCATTGTGAAAATCAAAACTCACCAGATGGCACCTGGCGCACTCAGTGGATACTCGGCGTATTCGGCGGTACTCACTCACCTCGAACCAATCAAGGGGCTCGGACTCACCTGATGACATCGCTGTGTCCGTTCTTCGCGGCAAGGTGCAGAAATGTGGTGCGATCGTTGTCGGCGGTGTCCTCAGGGCAGCTCTCCACGAGACTGGCGCACAGGTTGGTCGACAGCAGCAGCTCAACCACCTAAAATCACACAACCAAAGATTTTGAGTTTCAGTTCAACACGCGGAAATCGTCAGAATGGGAAACGGCACGAGAAAACGGCACTGGGCAGTTCACGCTGGACGGGAGTGGGTACCGCTACGAAACTGCAAGACAAAATCTGTTGCTGACTCTTCTTCACTCACGCATCAATCCACCACAAGAGGCACTTTCTTGTCACCAGAGCTGACTGACCAAAAGAAATCACGATATTTAAATTGATCAAAAACAGCAGGGCTTTGAACACAGGCGCGTCCCAAGGCATAACGTCCCTGAGGGTTTGGATCTTTGAGCTTTGGAACTTTGAAATGCGTGGGGGGGGGGGGGCATTGTCTCAAATTTCCAAGTGTTGTCCCAAATCTCCAAATCAATCGGCAATAATTTGGAACAAACCTGCCTGGTGCAGAGTACTGGACATCCCAGAACACACTGTAAACACACGTACGAGGTTTGTCCCAAAATTTTCCTTCTTTTTGTGATGGCACACCCATCTGTTGTGATATTCCAACAAAATCTGATCCAAAAACATTGCTTGATACCATACTCTCAGGTA
>JAAUXT010105657.1_pt1 | contig 12781 bp, 13 predicted proteins | sample 7278171 | NCBI WGS metagenome assembly JAAUXT01 (sample SAMN14350112, study PRJNA611818) | marine sediment metagenome | isolation source: surface marine sediment (1.8m) | place: French Polynesia: Moorea | collected 2018-08
AAATTTTGAGATGCAAGTGACAAAAATGCTTGCAGGTGCAAGCGTTTTTGCTGGCAACTTTATCACTTTTATTCAAGATACCAGTGTTTTTCGAGAAATACCTCCCTGGACAACAGGCAGCGGTTCAGGGGAAAGACCAGAACTGCAAAAAGTGAATCCTGCATGGCAGACATCTTCGTGACAGTCGCGAGACATTTTGCGCCAGACTGCCCGAGGAAAAAGACTTGTTCCGAGAAAACACGCTCCAAACGAGACGCAAAAGTAGAAACGCTCCAAATATCACTTTGCGCTCGTGGGAGAATGTTGCACTTTCCGTGAGAGCATGCTCTTTACAGAAATCAATTTTGCCTGTAATTTTCCATCAGAGGAAAATGTGTCGGCAGAATTTGTCCGCGGATGTCCAACTTGTGTGAGACGTGCCGAGTGAGCGATCAATAGCCGTGATTGCGCAGTTTACCGCTCTCTCAAACAACCAAGCAACTCCAACAATCAAGAAACGTTTACCACAAAAAAATCTTGCAAATGAAAAACTGCACAGCTTTCACAACTCTGGACTTGGAAAAAAGAGGCTGCCCATCGTTGTCGTACTGCTGGTGCATTTTTTGTTGGGGAGATGGTTTCTGTTCAAAATTTATAAAGGCCATGTCAAGCTGCAAAACTTTGAGGCAAACTACACTGGAGTCAACCTGAATTGTATGTTGTCTTGGTCCACAATAATGACCAACAGGACAACATTTCTGGGCGGGGGAGCAAATTGAAATCGGACCCCATGCACGCGGAAACTTTCATGTGAACCCAGCAAAACATAAAGCATTCTTCTGGTTTGACAAATGTCTTTGGTCCCCATTCTTGGAATGTTCTGGTTCCTATGCTTTTCATGAGATTTCCCGTTCAAAAAAAAAAAATTGGAGCAAAGAAAATTGTTCTCCCCAAAAAGACAAAGCACCTGCTTTCTGAACGTTAAAAAAAACTGTGAATTGCGTGGTGCAGTCCAACCAGTAACTTCTTGGCAACACGATACCAGAACTCGTACTTGCGAGCATTCCTTGAAATCTCTCCATCGCCTGTGCTCGGGTTTTCAAACTTGATACAAACGCATTGGATGTGTCTCGCAAATCAGATAAACTGTTCAGATTGTGTGGTCCAATCTGATCTTTCAACTTGGGCTGCCTTCATTGGCAGCACGAGACGATGTTCGGTAGCCGCGATCTACCGCGACCGTCGCTGCTAAATTGCAGGCTTCTGCCTCTTTAAGTTTCTGTATTTAGTAATACAAGCCTAACAGGAGCCATGTCCGCAAAATAATGGCTCAATTTAGCCTGTCTGTTGGCGCACTGTGAGGCCAAAGTTGCGTCCGGGAAGCCCCAAGGTAAACAGTCTTGTCTCCACAGATGTACTCCAGATGGCTTCAGGTCAGCTTCGTTGTTCGCGTGATTTTTGCCGTTCCTTTACCCGTCCACTTCCATTGTTTCCCACTGAAAATGGCTTTTTCAGCCGCATTCATTTGGAGCAAGACGCATCCGAGAGAAGCAGACGCAGTTTGACAGCGTCGGCTCTGCTCGTACCGTGCGGTCTCATTTGTCTCACAGGTTCAACTGATGTACTTTCCGACAAGCAGCTTTCCTGCTCCGCAGACGCGCGGTCGTGGCGTGATAAATTCCAACCTTTAACGACACACTGGGTTCCTTTTGTACGGGTCCAGTTTGTCCACGGAAAAATTTAGTTCCCACCGAATTCCTTCCAGTTTGGCGTGCGACACAGAAAGTCGAGACACAAAAATGATTGCTGTCGTCCTCAGCTGGTGCATACACACGGCTCAAAATGAACCGCAAATTTGGTTCGTGGTGGAAGATTTGAAAAAGTCTTGCCAGTTGAGTATTTTCATTGAAGAGAGTTGAAAGAGCACATCTCCGCTGAGCAGGCGATGCTGATGGAATGCAAACAACTCCAGTATCTGTGCAAATACAGCGCACAATGCTCCCAGGACTCGTCTCGGAGCTACATACACTCTGCAAACGCCGCCAGTTCGGTGTAAATTGAAAAAGTCCCTCGCTCGGCAGAATAAGATCGCGCACGTGCAAGGCATCATGTGCATATCTTTTTGATGCAAAACTGTTCAACGGAAAACTATCGAAGCAATTGTTAGCAAGAGCCCAGTTTTTCACGGTGCAGACGAGAGATGACACACCATGATAATGATAGGGTTTTCCCTCAGTTTGGTTGCTTTTGTTTCCAGGGCGGTGGTGGTGAAGCAACTAAGTTGTGTTCATTTCACACAAGCAACTCAAGTTGGTTTCAAGAGAGGGGGGGGGGGTAAAGCAACCAACTTGAGCTGCTTTCGTGAAACCAACTTGAGTTGCTTTTGTGAAACCAACTTGTGTTGCTTTTGCTGAACCAGCTTGATTTTCTTTGCTAAACCAACCTGAGTTGTTTTTGCACAGGCAACACCAAAATACACACGGAATGTTCATTGACACCATTATCACTTCATTCCTACCCCTATAGTTGGACCTTTTTTCCACTCTTTCCAAAAGCCACCAAGTTGAGTTCATTTGCCCCTCATTTGCTGCTCAGAACAACAAAACTGAGAAGCAGGAACATGGTCGTTTACTCACACCTGCGGTGGGAGAAAACCCGGCATTGTGAACTACTGCTGCATCTCTTTTCAACAGACATCGTGGTGAAGTACCCGAAGTTCATGGGCACGGGGTACATGGCGTTCCCGGTGCTGCGCGGCGCCTACAAGGAGTTCACCGTGACGCTCACCTTCCGCCCCGACACCGGCAACGGGCTGCTCATGTTCAGCTCGGAGCACGACAACGCCGTCGCAGACTTCTTCTCCATCTCGCTCGTCGACGGCTTCGCCGAGTTCAGGTGAGCACCGAGAAGACACAGAGAGCCGCTGTTGGGCTCGGCGGGTCGGGAGGCAGGGCTCGGGGCACGGGCACCGCTCGCATTTGGCTTGCAGTCAAATTTCAGATTTTCAAGCGGAACTTCCTGGAGAAAACTTTGATGAACACCTCTTCGGCGCATCAAAGCCCAGGTGATCGCCCACATCGGCTGACAAGGCTGCGCACAGATTACTGACGCTGCTCCATTCAAACGAGAAACATTCAGGAAACGTCTGTCTTGACGTTTGTGGTTGGCCGCTGGCCTACAATGTGGAACCAAAATTGTAAAAAAAGGGCAGCGCTCAGTGACTTGGTGAACTTCATGCAGATCGAAGGGGAACGTCACTCAAATTGTTCAGAATACCAGGCGATGCGCAACAACAGCGAATCTCAGCGACCAACACTAGAAGCTGCAAGTGCATGGATGGATGGAGGACGAACCTTCACATACGTACGTACGTCTCGCAACACTGCTGCATATTTTTCAGTGATGTGTCCTTGAAGTACGAGGCGCACATCCACCTTGTTGCGTTGCGAACCAAGCAGCTTGGAAGACAGATAATGTTCTCTTTGTTTCCTCGTCATGTCAGCTCACTGCCAAGCCGCAGAGGATTTTGAGAGGAAAGCAAGAACGGGACATCAAAGGGTTTGAGGAACGCTGTGTCCCGCGTATCAATCGCGTTGTTTTCCACGTCGAGGCTCCTCGCCGAGGAAATGGCCCATTCTGCTAATTGTGTTTGAACCAAGGAGTTCACCAATTCTGCTGAAGTTGTTCCATCGCAGTGAGTGGGGGACAAATTAAATTTCAAATTGGAGTGGACGTGAACACCGCAGTCCTGTGAGTGGTGGCGGTTGGAAAGGCCAGCACGGGTCGAGAGAAATTTGACAATCACCAGTTCTCTTGTGACCTGTCGTTTGTGCTCCCAGAATGTTCCATGTAGATCCAGCCTGGACCTGTGCAGATCAACGGTTGAAAGTTTTTATTGTGAAGTACGTTTTGTATCCAATGAAACAGGTCCCCAAACTCCGGAAGGTGCTCGAACCAGCACGGCTGCCCGGGTTTCCGAGAATCCGTCCATCCGACCCACTATCGGTCAAAGTGGATCCGGTGGGGCATCCCCGCACAGGACGGAACGCGATCCGTAAATCCAATATGTGTCACTGAAAGGCAGGGCAATAATTCGGTTAGGGCCAGAATTCGTCTTTAATTCTGAGATGGCCACTAATGGTGTGATTGTGTTCGTCTGGGAGAACCTTGCCAACAACACTGGTGTCCGAGGCTTCTTTCTGACGCGTTCAGGCGCCGAGTTTCCTCAGGCCGAGACGACAGCGCACGGACCTTTTACCCAAATGTATGTTCGCCTCTTATCCAAGATGGTTCTTGCTCCCGCATGTTTCTGCCACGCTTGAAAAAGTCTGCAAACAGCTGTCTTGCATTCACTGGAACTGGCTGCTGATCGTTGTTCTTTTCTTTGTTCACGAGTCAGTCGGACTGAAAGCACCACAGAGCCGACTCCCCATCCATTGTCACAGTGTGGCTGGAAGTGAACGAGGGTGATCCATAGTTGGAGATGAGTGTGCAATGTGAAGTGATATATCCTGGCCTTATTGCATTTAAGGTCCCGAGGTCGTTCCTTGCTATTCTACACAAACTTGCTTTCCTTGTATGGGACGAGTTTTATGGCGTCAGCGCTGAGAGGGTTGATGGTCCCTGGACACTTGAAACAGCAGGACCGATCCTGCCACTGTCCTTTCCCAGTTTCCACTTCTTCAGCTTTTCCGAATACCGTACACTGAGAGCACAACGAATCAAAAGTTCACTCGCACAAAGAACGTCATTGAGTGGAAGTGCTTTCGACTAAATTGAAAACGGATTCCAAGAGAAACTTCTTGATTGTGAAACTTGCGCAAGATTTTGTTGCCCCAACACGATGTGAGAGCACTCAATGTGAAAGCATTTTATTGGAGTGGCTTTTAATAGAAGTAGATCCAACGTTGATGCAGTCTACTCACTGCGACTACAGCCAACAGAAGAGTCGGAACGTTGCACCGGACGGCGCAACACGAGCATCACCACACGCTTCTGAGCGCCGTCGTGTCTCTGCCCACATCCACACAAGAACACTCGGAACAGGAGCTGCATGTTGGAAGGGAAAACTTGAAATGTCAGGTTCATGCACCAGAGCAATGTGCGGATTCGGATGCGCAGCCAGAGCTGCCGCGAAATCCTCCTGAATTGCTGGATGTCCTCTTGCCCTCAAGAGATGCATTCGGGGCAGTTGCTTCTTTTGCCAACAAGTTTTTTCCAGCGATCCAGAGTCTTCTGAACTTCTATTGAAATGTGTGCTTTGATGATGCGCCTCACTTCTTTATTTCGCCGCTGATGCTGCTCAGTGCGCAAGTTTCAGATGAGCGTGCGGCAGAGTTGCAGGCAACAGAAGGTACCTATTCAAGAACAGGAACGATGTTGCTTCACAGCCAAGCGAAGGGCGTGAAAGAGCCAAAAGACACGCCCCAAGCTCCAGAATGCGAAGGAAATCGGAAAAGAAAAGGATTTTCTTGAGGGTTTTGTTCTTCATATCAAATACAACCCTCATTGGAGCAATTTTTCTCAAACCTATTCTCTCTTTGTTTCTCACATTCATTGGGAACTTGAGAGAAAATGTGCTGACTACCTCGACGTGGAATGAGTGGGTGGAGTGAATGATGAACTGAAGCGAGTCTGAAGAGGCTCTCGAGAATCTCATTTAACTCAGCTCTTGAGCTGAGTTGTTTGGTTCCAGCTGAAGCGACGTTGTCTCTGTGTCACTCACCAAACAACGCAGGAACGACATGAGAAAGGAAAAGTCATGAGTGAAACCAGGAAAGAGCAAGAGCAACAATTCTTTCTCTTGAAGGTTGCACAAGTTTTGGACATTTTTGGTGTCAGAGAAGACCACATTCGCTTTCCTCTGCGCCAGCTGTGATTCTAAATCGCAACATTTCTGCTGTTGATCGAGTTTGTGAGCACAAGGCACGGCTGTACATGACAGTTTCTGCAGGGCGAATCCCAAGAGTCTGCGTATCAGGTTCCCAGCTCCGAGGCGGCAATTTGTGTTGCACCCTGAAAACTTGGACCTTCTTAAAGAAGCCTTTCATGACGTGCTCTTTCACCAAACACTTCCTTGTGTTTGAAATCAGAGCAACTGCGTGATTCGTGCAGGGTTTGGAACAACACAAGTCCAAGCACGCCGCTTAACTTTTTTGCCCATTAAAAATTTTCTGGATTGCCTCTTTGCCAGAATGTTTGCTTGCCTTGTTGGTCACTTTGACGACTGCTGTCTGAAGTTTGCGCGGGGAAGTCTACGAACTGTACGGGCTCGTCCATGGCGAAATTTATCATTCTGGTTATCCATTGATTTGGAGGCCGTCGAGCCTATCCGTCGTTCCATCACTTCCACTTATCCTCCCACCGGCATCCCCAGACACAAGTCAAGGAAGCACTTACAGTTGTTGGAGACTACACTCCCTGTGTCGACTGATACAGAACCAAGCTGGAAATCCCGGCCAAGCAAGAGAGGGCCTTCTTTGATCTGGGCAGTGGAGGCAGTTACTCGTCCAACAAATGGTTCCTTGTAGCTAAAGCTGGAGTCTGAAGAGACAGTGCCACAAAAAGTTGCCCGTGGCGACGCCTTTCCTCAGCCCAGAAACACGAGCATCGTCGAGAAACAGCGCCTCAAGTCTCAGCCAGGATCTGCCCTTCATGCTCCACTACATCAACTCAAAATGTCGAAACAAAAGCACTCACACTGCAAACAGCAAGAGACACAAAGCAACAAAATCCCAGGATTCTGCCTGTGGGATCCAAACCTCTTTGTGTCCAGGAAAATGTACAAATCATTGTGACAACTTGGTCTTGAGACAAAAAGTAAGTCATTCTCGCACCTGCAGGTGGGAGTATATGGCACTGAGAGGAATATTTGGACTTTGAAAACTGACTGTATTCATGAGGCCTGGTTCTGTAAGATGTGATTGGCTTTAGATTTTGACTGAGACTAATCACAGAGCTTCTTTCCAGGTCAGCTTAACAGAGTAAGGAAGAGTTCACAACAGAAAATAAATTCAGCAATTGCAATATAGAAGAAACCTGGTGTCTCAGGACCAGAGCACGACCGTAATATTTTCCGACGTCGTGATGTGGTCCTAAAATTTCAGGACCAAATAGTGTGGTCGTGCTGTGGTCCTGTTACACCAGCCTTTGTGGCTCAGTGGTAGAGTACTGGTCTCTCAAGCAGGAGGTCATGGCTGAAATCCCACATGAGTCATGCAGAATTGTTTGTGTTGTACTGTAATTGCTGATCTTGTGAACTCTGATGTGAACTCTTCCTGACACTGTCAGCTTCCTGACTGCAGGGGATCGCAGAGGGGATGGCAGAAGGGCTCGCACAGGCAGGTTTGACCCCTTGGTATAAACTGATGACCACTCAGAAAAAGTTGATCCAAACTCCAGAGACGAAATAAACGAGCCGGAAGATGGATTCGGTCACCAACACAATTTTGAAGTACTGGTAACACATTTTGATGCTATTTTCACGATGGCAGGGTGAAAGGAAAACGTTCGTTTCCGAGAGTGTGGTGTAGTCAACGTTCCTTGTTGTTGTTCTGACTGTTCTGGTCAGCGAACTTGGCTGAGATTTCAGTCTTGTACTGGCAAACAAACAAGTAAAGATCAACCGCCGAGTGCGTCACACAGGGATCAAAATGAAACCCAGAAGCTCAAGGAAAACTGGGACGCGCAGTCGAAAAAAGAAAGAACTAACCCCATCCGAGAAATGATACCCCTGCACAACTTTGTATGTTTCAGCGACAAATGGAATCTAGAAATTGAATCGCGTGCAATACCATTGGGTTTTGCCGAACGAGACCTTGAAAGGCACCAGCATTTGAGAAATTGGACTCACATCTTCCAACCAAATCAGCTCAGACGTTCAAAGTGTCAGTTTTCTCCAAGGAGTGTGCTGCGTCATATCTTCCACGCAAATTAAATTGACACCTTTGCAGTAGGAAAAAGAACGCCGAGGACTTGAGACAAAAGGAAACGTTCCGTTGTTGACTCGTTCCAGAGAACAAAGTCCAACCAACGGGCTGCACTTTCTCCTTTCTCACGTTGAACACCCTGCACGAGGAAAGCATTGAGAATTTCTAGTTTTCTCTGTTTGTGTGTTGAGCTTGGTCAGCTGTTGTGCGGCCTTTTTGCTGGTCGTTTTACATCGAGTGTCGGGCCAGATAAACCTTCCTTTGTCAAAACGTGATGACCTGCAGCCCGTGTGATTCTCATCAGCTGACAAAGGGCCATTGACAGTCCTGTATTGGTGGTGACCACTGCAGACAAGACACCTGTTTCGCTCTTTCACACAGATTGACCCGTCGACAAGAACGTGCACACAGAAATAACGTTTATTTCCTCATCGGCGCCCAACGCCTCATTTATTGCCGCCGCGCGCTGGGCGGCGTCACTTCAGTGCTCTTTTCGACTGGGAGTATTTGCGCGCACACTGAGCCTGCTGCCACAGAAAGCTCCTGCACTTCACAGCTGCTCATCGCTCATTGCTTGACGTTCGCTGTCGGGACGTTTTCCTGTCCCATCCACAGTTACAGATGATTGGTTTTTACCGCCCCTCTTTCTCGATATCCGGCGCAACGGAACATTCAGCCATCTCTCCATCACAATCTGCCGTCAGCCTCAGAACATCAGGTGTGCCGTGGACATTGTGAGATCGAGAAACACAAAGGCACCGCGCCCGGTCACACAGCCGCCAGCCTTTTACGAGGTTCTTACAACAAGTAGCTGGATTTACCATGTTTGGTATCGATCGATTGGATGACTCAGCGGTGTCGTGCCACGGCATGAAAGACTACAGTGCCAGGGTGCAATCAGGACTTCTGTGACACGCACAACAACAGAGACAGGCCACTGTGAAGACGTGCATTTAACCATGGATCAAAAAAGAGCCAACATGACAATGAGGGTTCCCCGGAAACTCCTCCAGCGTGTCTGTGTGTGGTTTTCTGTGCGGATGGGTGTGAATGCCAAGGATTGTGTGGATGCTGTCAAACTTGCTTTTGGCCGAGGGTCGTACAGCAGAAGCACCATTTACTTCTGGCACCAATCCTTCAAAAATGGAAGAACCAAGCTGGGCAACATCCTGCGCACCGGAGCACCCCAAAGAGCATGCACTCGGAGGCACATCAGACAATGCAAAGTTCTTGTGCAAGGAAAGAAGAACATCTGCATCCAGGAGTTGTCCGCAAGCCTCGGAATTTCTGCAGGGAGTACGCATCAGATCCTGAGATCTGACCTCAAAATGAAGAAGAAGGCAGCGAAACTGGTGCCCCACAGACTTACCCAGGCCCAATGCTGACAGAGGGTACTCTTCTGCCAAGACTTTCTGAGGAGGGCAAGGTGTGTTCCAAACTTTTTGAACTGGCTGGTAACCACAGATGAGGCGTGGTTCTACCTCACTGAAACTGGCACCAAGCAAGAAAATATGCAGTGGCTCACCAAGGATAAGAACAGACCTCAAGTTCCATGTCGTGCACGCAGTTGCAAGAAGTTGATGGTCATCCCCTTCTTTGACAGAAAAGGGTTGGTGCACATGGAGTTCTACCACAACCAGACCATCAACCAAACCCTCTTCAAACTGCTCCTGGAGGAGGTGTGGAACAATGTGCGCATCTGCCACGGACATCTGTACTGGAGCCAGTGACACAGATACCTGCTACATATGGACAACGCTCCGGCGCACCGAGGACTGACTGTGACCAGATGCTTGGAGGCACTTGAGTGGAGAAGAATCCCTCACCCCCCTTACTCCCCAGACTTATCACCATGTGATTTCTTCCTCTTCCCCCTCCTTAAAAAACACCTGAGAGGTCGTGAGTTCGGTGACATCAACCTCCTGGAACTTGCCATCCGACGAGAGGTCGGCAACATCACCCAACAGCAGTGGAGACTGTGTTTTCTTGACTGGGTTCGCAGATGCAAGAGATGCATCTAATTCCATGGTGGCTACTTTGAAGGGATGAAGCATGACCCTGTTTAGCTTTGCCTGACGTGTTATGTTGCGCCTGTATTTCTAACAGTGTACTAAATACCTTTTGTTGACATTCCATTGTGCTCATTTGTTGACATCATTGCGTCAGAACTAAGGCAAATACCCCACAACAAAGCAGGACAATCGGTTCAACAGAAACATGGTAAATCCAGCTACTTGTTGTAAGAACCTCGTATCTTTGTCGTGTGGAACGTGCATGGTGAATGTAAAAACGATCAGCAAGGATACCGTGTTGTTCCGTGTATGAGACGCACCTCCTTGCCACAAACTTCGCATGAAACGAAGAGGGGCATCAAGATTGTACACGTGCGACCTGAGGGTTCACACCAGAAAACGAGGCCAAATGTTGGGGTGCGTCTTCCAGACGGGTAAAGTTCGTCCGAAACAAGGGTTGTATTCGTTGAGAGTGGCAAAGTAAAAAATGGATGCCAAGGTCCCCTTCTTTTTGTTCTCATCCGGCATCAACAGGAAATTGCGATTTGGCAGCTCCTGTCGGATTGCATTTGGCTCTGCGTTTCAGAAGGGTCACCCAGTTCCTTGAGGAATCAGAAGCACCCAGATCTGGCGACAAGATCCCGCGCGTGCACTGCTGGTACACCCGCATGCACACCCACATCGAGTCGCAAAACAAATGGAGGCGGGATGCTTTGGTCCGGAGACACATGCGAATTGGTAAACGTTGCCTGAATGTGGTTGTACCAATGGTCAAACCTTCATGTCTCCGGACTGTGCCGAAACTCTGATCTCACGGGATAAGAGTGGAGTCTGAAAAGACTGGAAGGCCTGTCTGACGTCCGCAGGGCCTGTCTGACGTCCGCAGGGCCTGTCTGACGTCCGCAGGGCCTGGTTGCGCGCACGTTCGTCACGCGGAAAAGACATTGGTACTCTGGTCTCTTCTTCGGCAACTAACGCAATTTACAGCGATGCAATCAGCATTCAGAGAGCAAATCTACCGCAGCCACAAAGGCCTCGTTTGGCTTGGATCTGGGATTAAGTGAAGGACAGCCTAATCTCGCGCTTATGATCAATCTCGTGTCATCCTCAGTGCCAACTGCACTCTCAGAGCGACTCTCACGTGGGCGACGCTCTTCCGCCGACACTTTCTCAGCTTGCTCCGACGTGCGTCTTCGGAAGGAGAGTCCCGGACCCTCCGGAGTCCTCAGTGTGTGTGTTGTGCACCCATGATAGACGAGATTGTCCTGTATCTTCTTTTTATCTGGAAGCTTCTGTGGACAGCCAACGAGGCCCCCCAAGTTAGCCAACATCCCTATCTTGAGCGACTCTTCTCTTCGGAGAGTCCAGCGAAGTGTGCGATCGTCATTCCCACAAAATCGACAAGTCTCGATGTGCACTGTCTGCAAACGTTCAGTTCTTTTCCCTGTAGAAACGAACCTTCAGATTTCAAAACTTGGGCAACAGTAATCATTTCGAACACCGACAGAAATTAGAGACAGGGGTTGGCCATCTGAGTTCTCTCAGCCTTTTCTTCCGCTCGTCCAAAACAGGAGTGTCTGTCTGCACTTTTTGTCACTGTAGTCCAGTCAAATGGCGTTTAAACAACAATCTATCACCAGGATCAATGGTGAGTTTTCTTCGTGGAGAAACTCATCTCTGCCAGAAGCTCGGACCAGGCAATCAATACGAGATAAATAACATGCTTCCTCCGCTCAATATCTGCAGCATTCTGCGGGCGAGACGAGTAATGATGATATTGGGTGCTATCAGATGCAGTCCCCCCAGAACCATCAAGTATACTCCGGGGAAGTGAGATCCAGATAAGCAGCAACGGAAGAAATGTGCGGGAAATGGAACTGCAGTTGAACACAGGCAAGAGATAAAGTGCAGATGGACTCAGGAACAAAACAGTGAAGCTGGAGAAAAGAGTACATGTATGTGAACCAACTGCATCGATATTTGTGTCAAACTCATCCTTTTTGGTCTGAGGTCGAGACGTTCCGTCTCGAAACGAACCGAAAAAGGAAGCTTTCTTGTGTGGCACAAAAGGAAGGCCATTTAAAAATTCAGCGTAAAGCTATCTGTCGGAGGTTTTGTTTTCACTGAATGCCGCAGCTTCAGAGACTGCTTGATATCCCAAAACTTCTGAGCCCAGCGCCAACATCTGGGCTGCTCTTCACAAACTTCTGACTCCGTGGTGTAATGCTCCTTCGCCAATACATTTCCTTTTCTGCCTGGCAGCCCAGCCGTGCAGATTCCGAGGATAACAATCCAGATGGGAAGTAAATTGGGTTTCAGAGTCTGCAGTCCACTTGAATCGAGAGCATTGCGAGGCAGCGCCAGGCTTCTGTGGGCGACCACTGCGTACATGTGGGTGTGTAAGGCTCAATACCCTCGGGAAATTCCGAAGAAACTTGAATATGGGATTTCTCTATCATTTCGAGAGGCAGAGAGGCATCCAGTCGAGACATGTTGCAGGTTCATACTGTACCTACTCTCCACAGGACACATTTCCTGTGTTTCTGAGCTCACTCGTGTCTCCTCGGTCTCGCTTTGGTTTCTTCTCTCGCTTGGCAGTTTCCGCACCAAGTCCCGCAGCCAAAGAAGTGTTTATCCAACATGGTCAGGTCTTGAAATATTGCTAATTTTGTGTTCACATCAGTAGGCCCTCCAAAAGAGGGGAGTTGCTTCCACAAGCTACGTGTGACGTGTACGTTTTGTGGCTACGAAGTATAGGTTCACACACGCGAAGTGAAGTGAGACTGGCAGATCGCATCACGAGAGGCAAAGCCTCGAGTGGTGCGATCTGGCAGTCAAACTTCACTTCAAGTGTGTGAACTG
>JAAUXT010000735.1_pt1 | contig 12780 bp, 9 predicted proteins | sample 7278171 | NCBI WGS metagenome assembly JAAUXT01 (sample SAMN14350112, study PRJNA611818) | marine sediment metagenome | isolation source: surface marine sediment (1.8m) | place: French Polynesia: Moorea | collected 2018-08
CATTTTGTCCTATTGCTGCTCTTTCACCATGCAAAGTTCCAGGCAACTTGAATGTGTCAACCCTGAAAAACGTTGCCCAATCGGTTACTTAGATTGCATGCCTCGTACAAAGTATATCGGATATTTGGAGTATTTGCTTCGTCTAAACTTCCACCAAACGAATCGATGTGATGCCTCCACAGAAATTGAGATGGATCATTGTCCGGGCAGAGGCTGCGAAGATATGTGCGAACCAAGTCGAAAAATCGCACATCTCTTCAAATAACATTTACAATAGCACCTCACAGCCATTTCTTCTGAAGCGACATCATATCTCATTTCGTCCACTTTTTTTCGCTCTGAATTCCTTTCAAAGCTTCGGTAAACAGCCAGACATTGTTCCCTCGAGTCAAGAAGCATCTTCATTCCGTGAAATCTCAGACTGTGAGCGTTTCATTTGGTTGAACGCTGAAGTCTAGTCTTTGCTATGATAAGCTTGTGATATCTTTTTTCTTTTCAATTGAAGCAACACCTCACTTTTCAGAACAAAATAGAAACGAAGATGTCAGACAGTTATTCATCTTCTGTAAGTGAGAAGAGAAACGCGTGTTCAAAACGTTTCAAAACTCTTCACAAGAGATAAGGTTTCCATTCCTCCACGTTGAATCGCAAGAAACTGCCTTTTCTGACTCACGCGCACAGTGGGCCCCTCTGGTGGGGACGAGCGACAACTGCGACAGAGGAAAACGCTTGGTTGATTTGAGCGCGCAAATTGGAAACATTTTGCAAAAGATCTCCTGAAGCTAATTTTGTGCACGTGCACCTTTTTCAGCATTCCTGAAGTGCACGCGTTTCTGTGACCGAAAAAAAAGCGTTGTGTGTCTTTCTTCGACAGGTGGGGGCTACATGATGGTTCCCGTGCAGCCAGGCGGTAGTAAGTGGCGTCTTCACAGATTGTATCTTTCTGCTAATTTTCTTTGGTGCCTCGAGGCTGAAGTGCAATACGCAACAATAACTCCTGCTCTTTCTCTTGGTGTCAACCTGACCTTGACAGATCGTTTTGATCCACAAAAAGCGTAGATTTTTAATGCGGCATTCTTTTTTTTTCAGTGGGAGGTTACATGATGATGCCTACAATGCAGCCAATGCAGACCATGGGAGGTAATTGTTCTTTTGAAAACAAAGCGGTTTTTCATTTCTTCTCGTCAAAATCTTTTTGTACAAATCACGAAAAGACAACTGCTTTGTTTTTCAGGGTACATGATGGTGCCCATCATGCCCCAGCAGCAGCCCATGATGCAGCAGCAGCAGCCTACCTCCAACTTGGTGCACAAGCATCAGCGCAACAAGTCAAGTACGTTCCAAAAACTGTCTGCGCGTTATTGCCATGGCCCTCAGTTTCAATTCCTCCCTCCTTCGTGCATGTTTGCCAAATTCCGAAGAGGAGAGTGCTGTTCCCATGAAAGACTGACCGTACTCTTCAAGCAGACCACACTCCAAATTGCTTGACCAACAAATCGGGGTCCATGACTGTCACGCCCCTGGTCACTCGACTTCTTGATTTGACATGTCGTTGACATGTCGCCTGCACAGATGATGGCTGTCAGGATTCTTTCTCACTTCTTGTTTGGCATCTCTTCCAGGTAACTCGTCCTCGTCGCTCGAAGACGAAGAGGTGGAATCTGCGAGCGTTCAGTACTCAGACGTCAACTTCAACAAGTCTCAACAATGTGCGTCATCTCCAGTTGCTTGATTAGTTTTTCGAGGTCATGTCAGGGAAACTTGTAGAGCCACAGCGAATCTTTTGGCGCGGATTCCGGACAGATTGGCAATGGATTTCCAGATTGAACCTTCTCCAGGACACAATTCCGAGCGGCAACAGCCCAGTGGCTCCACCTCGTGCACCGCCCGTGCTTCTTTCTGTTTGCAGTCAAAGTGGCGATACCGAACAACGGCAACCTGTACCACTTCTCTGTGAAGAAGATGGCGGAATTCCTGCGCCAACTCAAGGTCAGCGAAGACTGCGTGCGCGCCTGCATGAAGGAGAAGGTGGACGGGAAGAAGTTCTCCAAGCTGAAGGAGAACGACCTGCAGCGGCTCGGTCTCATGCACCCGGTCGTCGTTCACTTCCGCCGATCCACGTACAAGCGACAGCCCGACTTCATGCTCTGAACTGCGCATGCGCGCGAATCTTTCGATGACAAATGCGTGTGGGTTGCTCGCCACTGGAATTTGAATCTGATTCAGGTGCTTTTTGTGAAAAAAATGACTTGATTTTCGAAGGTTCATAACAGGATAAACGGACGAACGCTATGAAGCGGTGGCGCCACGGAACTGAAAGGATTTTTTTTTTTCTTTTCGTGTCTGAAATTTTCACATTAGCCGGCGAGGTTTCGCCAATCAAACTGATTTGAGGGACAAACAGATGCGTTCAATGTTAATTGTTTCGAAGTGGTACGTGGTGGTTCTGTCACGTTTCTTTCCAACTTCGCACGTGGCCTTGGTACGTGCTGGTTACGCCACAGGCGACGCTTTCATTCGAGCGCTTTGGTTGTGCTCTTTTTGAGTTGGTCTTTCGAACGTGCGCTACACGCATGTCCTACCTCAGTGCAACTTGTTCTGAAGTCGAATTTGATCGCAGGTCGGTCTTTCGGGAGTCCTTTTCTCCGCTGTGTGGGTTGACAATGAACTGACAATCACTCCAACAATTCAGTCCAAAAGTCTCTGGAACAAACCTTTGCAGGACCTTGCCTCTGCGTCTGGTACAGATCTGTACATAACAAAAGAACGATGCAGCGGTTCGTGACACAGAATGGGCGTCACACTCACGAGAGCCCAAGATGCGACGTCACTAACTTATTGCCTGTCACTCACCCAACAGTAGGCGTAGCAGACAAGGCTTTGCACATTGCAACCACATCGCGTCAGTTTTGCTCAGGCATTGTCAAACTCAGGCATGAATTTTACTCATCAACTGACTGATTTCAGGTGCGCAGAGATCAGATCTACTAATGTCTAACTCAACGTGGACAGATAACCATTGGGCGTGTTTGTACTCGACATTTGTGCGGTTCTCAAATTTACTTCGTTTGCAACTAATGTGCAATAAATTATTAGAAGAGCGAAATTTTGGGGGTTATTTGTTGTTGTTGTGTTTTTTTGTCAGGGCGAGGGGTGGAATTGGATATCTCCCGAGCGACCCCCTTTCCTTCGCTCCATTCCCGCCATGTCGACTTCAAGCTGCAATGGTTTACGAACTGCGGATCTGAGAACTGAAATGAGGTGGTACCATGCAAGAGGGCCAAGGAGCCTGCCACCAGACCTGCCTAACCTTGGGCAGAGGCCTGGGACCTTCACCCCGTGCCTCCTGATTTTGGGTGTTCGGCCGTTTCATGACACTGGATGTTTTGAATATGGATTGGTGTGTCAAGCGTGGCAGGAGGAATCCCCACTTGTCCACAGTCGTGAGTATCTGAATGACAAACCATCTGCACCATCTCCCCCTCTTCCCGAGTCCTCACAGGGTTGAACCACACTTACGATGTCGAACGCAAGATTCCTGATCGGTAGTGATCAGATCGGCAGCAACTGACGATTCGAAACCATATTTTCATGGTTTGACAAAACACAAGTCGTCAATTCCTTCAGTTTGTTTTTATACTGTAGTGGACATGAACAAACTGAATATCAGACTCAGGTCTCGTACCGCTTTTCTGTGAAGTTTCCGAGTCCGTCCGTCACTGAGTTCAAAGTCTGTCTGGTTCTTCTTGGTGCTCTGCGCAGATTTGATTTTTCGTGCGCGCACCGCTTCGATCATGAGATGTATCCAGATTCCGAACAGGTCACCCACACACAAATGTCTGCTCTGTACACCACGTAGAAATCCGCACTGCTCTTCTGCATCTCACTGAAACGACAACAATACATTTCCTTGGTCCCTCCTCTGGTTTTCATCATGACTCTTGAATGAACACAAAATGTTGAGACAACACTTCACATGGCTATCACCAAAGACATGCGTCAAGCAAACAAGAAGGCTGCGCCTAAAAAGCGCCCGGTTCACGCCAAGCGTTACCGAGTGACCAGCCATGTTGAGTTGAGCTAGCAGCCCATATTGAGTTGGCGGGGGGGGGGGGGACTTAACGTGGCCAAAAAATGAAAAATGCTTAAAATGGCATGAAAATGATCCCAGCTCATTTTTACTGTGTTGAGTTAACCCCCCACCATAACTAAACAAGGGCTGGCCAACTCAACATGGGCTAAAAAATGAAAAATGCTTGAAATGGCCTGAAAATGATCTTGGCTAATTTTCAGCATGTTGAGTTACCCCCCTGGTAACTCAACATGTCCACATACGAGGCCCTTCCCGAGGCTAGATTTCTTCGGTTCCTTTTGGAAACTCCCCGATCTTTTGGGAAGGTAAAGACCATTCAATGCATTTCCTATTCATCAGCATGCATTCGATGAATAAAATTCCCTTCCTGCAGAGAAAGAAACTGTGCGTTTTTGCCGGCAGCAACAAGCGAGGGAAGGAAACTTTGTAGAGACCCCTCGTACATACATAAATGCAGACTGATGGTGATTACAATAAGCGCGCGGAAGGCCGAACCGCGCGCCAAAAAACAGTATTGACGAGAAGCGGCTCCGAGAGTTTGAAACTGGACGGGGATGCTGTTGCTGTTGTTTACAGCATTGTCCACTCACCTAGTTGCACCAGCCTTCCGTTTCAATGCTGCCGTCTGTCCGCACAGACTGGAACACTCCTGCCTTCACCATCCTCTCGAACTCTTTGTCGATGTCGATTTCACTGAGAAACAACAATGAGAACGTGGAATGGTCGAACCCCACTACAGCTCCTCCCCCTCCCCCACACACACACCCTGTTTTTCCAGCCTCCGGTATCGCCCTGCAGGGGCAAACTGAAACTTCGCCAGACTTTTTGACAGGTCAAGGTGTCACTGGAGACTGACCATGTCCGGCTGGACAAAAGTAACAACAGGCTTCAAGAAACGTGTCGAATGCAGCGTTGTGCTGTTTTCCATACGAGCAAGGCAATCAACTGCTTCGCCTGGTGCTTTGCCGGCAGAGAAATACTGAGACAAAACACTTACGAATCAGTTTCCAGGACCATCCGGTGTCTCCACTGGGCGTAGTACCTGAACCACAGGGCCCCACCAAAGAGGGAAAAGGCGCTGTAGTAGAGGAGCCGCTTTATGGTCGAACTGACCACATAATTGCGCATCAAATGCGCCGGCGGCCTCGGGATCGACATTTCTCTGTTGTGTAGAAGACAGAATGTTTGTAAGCCGATGCACTTTCGTGTCGCTCGACTCTGCAAGATGATTAGAACTGTTAACTTGTGCAAGTGAGCTGGCGACGGGGCAGTAATGAACGTGGCCTGCAAGCAAGGAACCGACAATTTGCACTGCCAAGCAACAAGAAACTGATGGTTGACAACTCCTGTCAGAGGGAAACCCAAGTTCTGACGCTCAAACATGCTGTGTGCTCCTGCGATTTCAGTGGAAGTGGTCAGTGCGTTGTACTATATGATCAAGTTGTTCGGTCGACTGCGATCACGCTCAACGAACAGTCAGAATTTGGATTCCCCTCGTACACTGCCAACCAGCTGGAACAGATCATGACGATCTCGCTTCCACAAACATCCATTCTTTCGAGATGAACCGTTTGATCAGTCAATGCAAATGACTTTAACACCAGGTACTGTACGACTTGAACATCTGCGTATTTTTGTTTTCGCGAGGTTTGATTTGCTCGCCAAGCTTTCCTGTTTCCAGTTTTTTCTTTTCCAAATCTCAAGAGCAAATCCGAACCGAACCCTGGAGTCCCCAATCATGGCAAATTTCTGCTGTTTGTCTCAAACCAAACAACCCAAAGCAGTGTAACAATATTACGGAGATAGTTTGGACGCATCGGAACAAATAATGAAACTGTACAAACCAACACAAGGACAGGGAAAATGAAAAACAAAACAAAGTTTGTGGCTTCACCTTGAATCCCTTTGCCCGGAACAGCAAAGTTACGGGGATCGGACAAGTCGCTCGACGGGAGCGATTCCGCGACGTTCGGTGGATGAACCCTGTTACCTGTGCGGTCGGAGATTTACGGAGACGACTAAACAGCCCGTCACATTCAACTTCCCTTTTGATTTGACAGGATAAATTTCATATTCGCACACAGGGCGCGTGAACATGTCAGGATTTATTTTAGTACAGACTTCATGTTTTCACACGCACAAAGACATAAATTTTGAAAACCTGTGTGCAAACTTGTCACGCACAAGTTGGCATTGCACACGCTGGCCGAACCATCACACAATGGTACCACGTCATTTGCACACTCCAGATTCTCCACTTAAATTCTTGGATACTCTTGAAGTTGACATCCGAGAAAAACACAATTTGAACTCTTGGATGTCCGAGAAAACCACAATTCTCGGAATTTTGGGTGCAATAGAAAACTGGCGTGGACTTGTGGCTCTTTGAATTGGAATTTCTGCGTTTTTCCTTTTTTCCAGGGGTCAGGTTCTGTTTCTGCGTACTTTGAGTACAAGCGATGATGCAACACTTGAGTCCGTCAGTTCTTCCAGCGTGGAACCAGTTTTATGCGGCTAAGGCCACGTCTGCTGCAGTCATGTGCCTGGGAGCTCTTGCGCAAGTGGTATTCCCCACCAACCGAAACCAATAAGCAGCGGAGCTGAGGAACCTCCAGGCAGGCGTCACTGCTGAAAAAGAGGCCGCCGCACGACGTACGGGAGGTTATGTTCAGTTTTGAACCACCCACCGAAGAGACAGGAAGCATGTTTTGTTGAAGACAAAATCACCGCAAAAGTCACAACGATGACACTGGATACAGACGATATGAAGACGGATCACGTAAAGTAAGTGTTTCAACCTTATTTTAATGAGTGGGAGTTGTATTTGTTGTCTTGATGCGAGAAAATTCCTAAGCAAATTGCGGTACTGTTGTGCAATCCCTGTGCTAGCAACCGCCTTTGTTTGGGTGGAGTTGGAAGTTTTTGATGTGCTGGAGATTTCTAATGCAACTTCATTTTCGTTCTCGACCGTTGGATATATCTTTTGTGGTCAAGAAATTTGCTCGTGAGGTTGGAATGCACACGAATGATGTCACCCCACTTTGAATGACCGTGACTCACACACGGCGAATTCTCGAGTCATGGCTGTCAATTTGAATTCGCCAGAAGCTGCAAGGGACATAGAAAATCCCACGCCGACACACTTGTCTTGTTTGAGAGAGGGGTGAATTCGTGGAGACACAACCAGTTCTTGAAAAGCGTTTCACAATTCAACCGAGTTACACTTTTTCTCGAGCAATAAATTGCTCTGGTTGGAGCTCGATTCGTGGAAGGCGAGGTGGGCGGAGCTTGTGCCTGGCAGTATCTAGGTCTCGATGCTCGATACTGAGAAGCGTACACAAAGGCTTTGTCAGTCGAGAGTTGCACACGTGGTTGGGACCACGCAGTATTTGAGATCCATTGTTCGGATTTGGGGACATTCGTGTTCGCAGCGCAGTTGAAGCAAGATGAAAAATTTCCAGAATTTGAAGCTCAAGATTGTGAATCGGTGGGTATTCGATGGATATTGTGTTGATTGTGTTTAAGTGTAGAACTGCAGCACAGAGTGTGATTCGTCTGTTGTTTTCTTGGTCGTCAACATGTTTTTCTCAACGGTTTTGTTTTCTTGCAGCAACAACATGGACATTGGCGGAGCCCTGAAGGACGTTCTCAGCCAGGCCCAGCTCGATGACCGACTGACCTGCGGAGTGTACGAGTCCAGCAAAATGCTAGAAATGTGAGTACCACGTTTTCTAGATCTACATAGCTACTCGATTGTGAAGCTTTGTCCAGGCCCATGCAGTGGGTCCACGTCATGGGGTGACACATCATTACGAGTACTCGTACTGTTGTCAAAACAAATCTCGGGCGTTTTGCACGTGCAACAAGCACTTTCAGGACACCAGTTGACATGAAGACTCCTGTGCTCTCACCATCTCGTTGGTCCAATTTGTCGCAATTGGGAATTGTCATCCTTGGTCGTGGCTTTCTTTCTTTGGGGCGGGCGGCGAGAGACTCGAATCTCCAGATGACATGAATTCCACTTTGTCTACGTTCAGGAACCCTGACGGTATCATGCTGTGCGTCCTCCCCGAGAACGTGACCGATGACGTCACGCTGCACATCCACTTCACGCTCATCGAGGCCTACTGCTGGGAAAACAACATCAGGGTGATCAAGGTAAGACACTCTTTTGTGTTTCTTCACCCACAAGCAACGTGTTGTGGTTTCATCGCAGTCGGGGCTGGTGGTGGTGAACGACTGATCCTTTGTCGCTCGTAGATCGGGTTGTGCAAAGTTCTGAGAAGTAGTCGATTCACAGTAGACCACGATAGCAGAAACTCTGGCAAGATATGGCTGTCTGGTTGGGAAAATCGAGCACTTGGATTGACAACTACAGTTTCTTGACGAGCATTGTGCCGACTCAAAACAAGTGAAAAAGCAAGTTGTTTTGTGTGAGCAAACAAGTGCCTGCTGTCCACAAACAAACCACATGACCGAAAACAAGTTGTTTTGTGTGAGCGCGCGTGTGCAAACAAGTGCCTGGTGTCCACAAAGTAGCCACAAGACCGAAAACAAAGACTTGTAAATTTGTGCAGTGTCATTGCATCACCTGACACCAGTGTACTGAGCACAAGGAGAGGTCACAATTTCTTTGTCATTGAGAGCAAAGGCTGCGAGCAGTGTGATATGTTGGGCAAAGCTCCCACAAGTTTTATCAGTCAGTCAAAAAAACTGCACCTGCCAGGCCTTTTGTTCGATCTCTTTGTGTGACATGGGCAACTTGGCCAGGTCAATGAGATTTGCAAGTCGGTGGTTTTATTGTCTGCGGATTCAAGGCACCTGCCCTGGTTTCTGCGAAGTTGGCGGCAGAGCTGCAGCGATCCTGGAGATCTGGGTCTACAGACGGGCGGCCTTTGTGAGTTTTGGCCTGGATCCTTTGTTGTTACTCATCCATTGATCAAGGGCGGCGAGGGGCTTCCCCTGGAATTCCTACCGATCGAGGGAAGAGCCCTGGTGATGAATCCCAGGAATGATTTGACATCAACATCTGCGTGATTCATTTCAAGTTCTCGTAGTCGTATGACCTCATTCCTGAAAACCCATCTCAAGAAGTGGATTTTATTTTACACGGAAAATCCCGGTGTGAGGACTTCGAGTGAATTTGCCCTATTAAGGGAACACATTTCATAAAGTATGTTGACCACACCCACAGGATCATTCCATTATGGCCTGACGAGCATCGTAATAATTTATGTGGATAATGAGACAGCTTCGTCGCAAAGGCTTTCCTTCCGGCGCTGCTTTCCTGGAAAATTTCACCAATTAATTAGTAAAGGGAGAAACGTGCGTCATGCCAAATCCACCACATTCACTTTTGCCAAATCCATGTTTTTTGCAACCTGTGGCTCTGAAATCCTGTTGACTGTCTGATGGAAAGTTTTCACTGACTTCACATCTTGTTGTTTGCGTCTTGATCTCTGAAAACTGCAAACAACAACTCTTGACTTCGTTTGAAACGATTTTTCAGACAGATAAAACTGGTAACTTTCTTGTACGTGTTGATCAAGTGTTTTCTGGAGTGCTCAAAGGGTTTTTGTTCACTGCTGTTGAACTTGCAGAACTTGGAGCCAAGATGCTTCTTCGAATTCTTGCTGCTGCAAGTGGCACGGGTCTGATCGTTATGTAACTGGAAAACAGTCTAGAGTGGATGTATTATGATAATCTGAAGGACTTTCTGCGGTATCCAACCAATAACGGGTTTCCTCTAAACATTTCGTGTTGCTAGGAAGTGGAATTGTCATGTACTTCCCGGAAGCTTTTTTCCCCTCGTGATCCACGAGTTTTATGCTGTGTTGCGGATGAGTCTGGAGAGGAATTTCCCTGAGTTTTGGGTTACCGAGTGCACCCTTCACCATGATGGAGCTGTCTGAACTCGATCAACTGGGGTTTTAGTGCACATGAACCGCCAACTGTAGCGCCGTTGTGATATTACGAGTACATGTTGCTTTCTTTCCAAGAAAGGACCATAAGAGACAGAACAAAGGATCGAATACAAAATATTGCGAAGTCGGGGGACTTGGTGCAAAGTTCACTTTGGTTCAAAAAGCCTTTTTTTCTCGTGTTTTGCAGGTGGATAACAGTGAGAAGCTGTGCGCCCTGCTGACCCCTCTCTCCAGACCTGCCCTCCACACCAACGACACATCTTCTCCCGACGACCTCCAGGATTCCAGTCTCGCCTTCTCCGCCGCCTCCACTGACTTCAACTGCGTTTTGTTGGAGGTACGTCAGTTTGATTCACTCATCTTCCAAAGTTGATCTGACATTCACATTGATGGTGCTGTCAGTTGCATTGTGACGAGATTCAAAACAGCTCATTGTGTCACGACAAAGAAACTTGTTGCGCGTGGATGGACGTTTCCGCCCATAATTTCTGCACGGAGTACCTGTGACCTTTCAGTACCCGACCACGCAGTGCAGCGAGCTGGAGGAGGATGTGATGGAGTTCTGCAAAATCACGTCAGACATGTCGCCTTCACCGACGGTCAACATCCCAGTGTGAGCAGCGTGAGAGACTGCAGGTGAGACAACGTGCACTGGGGACTTTTTATCCGAGGGGGGGGGGTACGGCCCCGTGCCCCTCCCCGGATCTGTTGAGAAGTCCCCGTGGTGTTCAAACTGACGCAAAAAAGTGTTCTCGTGTTAATCGTGAAAACAAAACAATAAACAAAAGCGGGTTCTGACGCAAAACGCCTGAAAATGGTTGGGATTTTTGCGTGCCAGAATAACACATGGCTGTTTTTGTGTCTGATGCAATGACGCAGAATGCGTGGCATTGTTAATTGATTCATTGTGCACAACACAACAACGTCTGCTGCCAACACAGTCGGCTTTGTACGGGGAATGCGTTTTCTAAATTTTATGACGTTTTCTATTCAGATACGATGTAGCCGAGTGGTCCAGGAGTTCGAATCCCGGATGTGACCCTCTCGTCGCAAGTAAAACCCGCGAGGATTGGCCTCTGCGAGTTCCGGTTCCGGCCGCGTGAACGAGATTCAGAGACGCTGCTGCTGCTGCTCAGTCGACGAAAAGAGACGCCACAACGTGTGAACGATGAAGACGGTCTCGAACCGACTGACCGCGCATGCGCACGCGCACCACTCTGACGACTGTCAAGGAAAGACAGGACGAAGCGGAAGATTTTTGCCGTCTGTACGGTTCTGAAGGGCGACAGCGTGCCCGAGCCGTCAAGGCGCAAACTTTTTCATACGAACTGCTCAGCCTGGTGCTGAAGGAAGAATCAGTTTGATTTTTAGCCCTGTCTTTTTTGTGTGTGCTCACTTGGATGTGATAAGAGTGTCTAATTTATTGGAAAGACCTATTTATATTTGTCATGTTATGTTGGAGAGTAACCAGCCAGACTTGAGTGTGCGAAGGTTTTGTTTTGTTTGTGCGCTGGTCTGAACAAAAGCGCCGCGTTTTTCGGTGGCGCACCTTCAAACACCGTGTCTGAAGGACTCTCCACAATAACGACTTGTGCTGTGAGTTTCTTGTGACCACGTGACCGACCACGTGCCCCACGTTTATCCGGGTCCCCAAGTTGTTGGCGGGAAGGCGTGGGTGTGCACGTGTCTTGGAGTGGTCACAGAAGCGAATGTTTTGTGATATTTAGAAAATTGCACATAGATTCAAACCAAATTATTTATGTCTGTGTATGACAGCCATGTTGAATGGATAGAAATCTGTTTAAATAAAAACAAATGTTTTGTGAAGGAACAAATAAACACGTGTTTGTGATTCAACATGAGTCAGGAGTTGTTGGTCATCGCGCGGTGACTCACGCAAAGAAACGAGATTTCGTGGCGGACGCAATCACAACGCGAACGACGTTTTACAACTGTATGACAATGTTTTTATTCGATGCTGCACAACAAAACAAAGACAAGAACAACTTGGTCAACAAAAGAAAAACCTGTAAAAAACAGTTTCGATGCCATTACAAAATACAAAATTTGTTCTCAGCTTCGATGGATTTTGTAGCACCTGAACTCTTCGACTCAACGGGCAACAGCGAGAGGGTCAAACAAAGACAACCCACTTCTGAAAATTTGTGTCAATTTGAAAGGTCGGAGGGGGTGGGTGGGTGGGTGGGTACACGGCGCTGACAGTCACAATCACCAAACTTTCGGGCTTTAGCTCGAGAAAAATGTCGCACGGAGAGGAGTGAGTGACGCTGTTCGACATGAAAATTTCAAGTTCTCACGTGTAGCAAAACAGTGTGACAAAGTCAAAAACATGGCCGCAACACAAAATTCACGACTGGCTAAGAAAAGCATTTTCGACTGCACGTTCACAACTACAGGATAACGCAGCCTCCCTTCTCTTTGAACGGATTGTCGTTCGTTTTAGCAAACCCGTTGATCAGCACGTCTGTGTCTTGGTTCTGCTCGCAGAACTTCTTGATCTCAGCGACGGCCTCGGAAACCGGAAGTCGCTGGATGGCCGCCTCGGCGCGCAGCTGGTCCACCAACTTCCGCTGCTGCTGCAGACCCTCCTGGAACTTATTCATCCTGCAATGCAACGAGCAGTCGCAGCGCTTGAGTTCACCGACCTACGTGACGCGTGAAGATGGCGCGACTTGCGGGGGGGGGGGGGGGGGGGGGGGGGGGGGGGGGGGGGGGGGGGGGGGGGGGGGGGGGGGGGGGGGG
>JAAUXT010025952.1_pt1 | contig 12780 bp, 15 predicted proteins | sample 7278171 | NCBI WGS metagenome assembly JAAUXT01 (sample SAMN14350112, study PRJNA611818) | marine sediment metagenome | isolation source: surface marine sediment (1.8m) | place: French Polynesia: Moorea | collected 2018-08
GAATGTCAGCTGGACTGACTGTGGAATCACAGCCCACTACGAATGTCAGCCAGCCTGACTGTGGGATCAAGGAGAACAAAGCACACCTCCTCCATGCTTCTGCTTTTTGGGTGCCAAGGACCAGCGCACGCTGCAAACAAACATCAAATGCGTTTGCGCGCAACATACACCCTTGTCCTGGCACAAGCAAGAGTTCCTGGTGCATTGAAGAATGATTCGAGCTTGCTCATGGCACATTTCTGGTGTCTTTGCAATTACTTCAATGTCCTTGGAAAAATAGGAATCCGCTCTGACCATGAACACAAACAGACTGCAGCAACCTGATATCAAGTAGCACATTTTGACATGAAGTTCATGGGCGGACACACACGCCCACACGCCCACACGCCCACAAGCCCAAACACCCAGACACAGTCATCTCGCACTCACCCTTGAAATCTGGTGCAGGTGCTCCACAGGTGGACCAGCACCACACGTACTGCACGTACAGTCGGGACGAAGTCTTCTGCCACGAACCTCACAAACCTCATGATGATTGCCTGCTCGAAAAACCAAAAGTGGACTTAGATCTACGTGGTTTTTACTTGAGTTTTGCTGACACAGCTTCACTTTCATTACTCAGCAAAATGTCCACAGACACGCTTCACAAACAGTACCATTGTGATCCAGATCAATTGTACTTTACTTGTACGTCCTTCTTAGATCAATATTCAGCTCAATATATAGTAAAACTCACGTTTTTCGACACGAAAACAAGTCGGCATCTTCAATGGCATGACTTCCGGTCCACAAAGAAAATGGCGTGAACCCTGTAGCAATGCGTAAAAACACCTGCTACTCCTGCGTTCCCATGTGGAGAGTCTAAACTTCAACTGGCCCACCCCTCCGCCCCAGCCCCCGCGGGGTCAACGCCGCATCGCGCCGGGCGTGGGGCCGGGCGGAGGGGTGGGCCGGAGTGCATCGAAACCTCTCTATTAGTCCGCGTCTCGCACCTGTTGCGCGTGCGTGTGACGCTCTCCCGCAGGTGACGCGCTCTCTGTCGCGACGGTACGAAAACACCTGGCGCTCCCCACTGTAAATATCTCATGCGTTCTTGCCATCCAAATCCAGTTTTGAAATTCGCAGTCCCACCTGAAAAAAGGGCTGCACTGTGAGGAAACTCACAAAATGTGCGTGTGTGTGAGCGTTCATGGGAGTGTCTGTGTGTGCGTGTGTGTGAGCGTTCGTGGGAGTGTCCGTGTGTGCGTGTGTGTGAGCGTTCGTGGGAGTGTCTGTTTGTGCGTGTGTGCCAGTGTGCCTGAGTAGGGTAGTGAGAGTTACTTTCTACAACTCTGCAATCACAAAACCAATCGTGTGTGCTTGCATCGTGGTAGAAATGGGTTCTCACCTTACAAAAAAGGTTCCTGTGAAATCACACAATGACTTTTCGAGACTTTTGGTCGAGAAAGGAGTTGTGTGATTGAACAGGAACCTTTTTTGTACAGTGTGAGAACCCTCTCATCAGAGTTACTGTGTGTATGTGTGTGAGAGAGAGAGACAGCGAGAGAGACACGGAAAGAGAGGGGGAGAGGGGGGAGAGAGAGAGACAGAGAGACAGAGAAAGAGGGGTGCGAGCGCTGGGCATTGAATGCGCGCGCGTGTGTGAGTGTGTGTGTGCGTGCGTGTGTGTGAGTGTGTGTGTGTGTGTGTGAGTGGAATTTTATTGGCGTGGTCGCGGTGTTGCCGTGCTGCGTGGTCCGAGGCTCCAAAAGTTCTCAGATGCACAGGAGTGGTTCGAGGTGACTCACCACCAAAGAATTTGCTCACGCCTCTTGGTATACCGCACAGAATAATTCAACACCACAAGAGGCAAGCCAAATTCTGGATCAGATTCAATTCTTATTCCTATTTCAATTTCAATTTTACGCCCCACCAAATCAAACGTTCAGGTATTCAGGTGCTTCCCAAGATAAACTTGAAATCAGAGTGAAATAAACCACAAGGACACGACGCTTTCTTCGAGTGCCAGGCTTTTCAAGTTCCCTCCAAATTTGTTCAGTGACACAAGTTTCACATTCGAGCCCACACCAACAAGCAAACCACTCGAGCTCCAGTGCGTGTACACATCGTCAATCAGCTTGAAATTCAACACGCTCCTTTATATACAAGGGCTTTCAAGAAAACTACTTGCTGATCGTGCGTTGACACGCAAATCGATGATAATACCGCGTGTGTTTCGCAAAGCTTCCTTAATGTCAGGCCAAATTCATACCAGGACCGATTTGTCGTGTCTCTTGCGAAAGTGAAACTTTGTTATTTTGTTTTGTTTGCAGGTTTGATAGCAGACGCGACCGGAGGAAAATGCGAACCAAAACGTGCCTCAAGCGTGAGTGTTTCTTTTATACTCGTATCACTGTTCTGTTATCACTGAGTGCGATCTGAAGTGCTATCAACCGGCAGTAATCGCATACGCAGGCGTCATTGGCTGCGTCCACTGGACGCACACGTCAGCGGGATGGGCCATGTGCCACAGGCGACAAGCACGCAGGCGTTGAGTCGCACAGGGGGCGTGTCTGATGCAACCCATGTGAACGTGGCCTAAATTGCCATGGGCAACGGCGGCTTGTGCTCCATATAAATTTGGAAAGGCGGGGATTCCCAGGCAATGCTGGTTGTGAGATACATCACCTTCAAACACGAACAGACCTCCCCTTGCGAATGGCAGCACTGCCTTTCTGAACCCTAAACGAGGCATTCCATGCTAAAAACTCTCACCGAGGGTTGGATCTTTCACGTAGGATGAAACTTGTCCACTTCGTCGTCTTGGCGGTCGGTTATCACGGTGAGTGAGTTCATTTTGATTCTGCGCCCAATTGACGGACAATAACGTGAAGGGACTCTGGGTCTGCAGCACAGTACCCATGCAGTTCAAAGGGTAACTTGGCCAGTAAGCCTTGGGGGCATCCATAGCTGTGGGGCAACCCCAAGGTCAAGTAGGAGGACCACACAGAGAGCTGTTTCAGCGCTTCTCATGTTCAGCGAACCTTACAACTTGTTGACAAAGGTTTTCGCCTGGGCGCTGTTTGCGTCAAAACAAGTTGACGCCGGCGTCAAAGTTTTGACGGCTCGACGCCGACGTAAAACCAGTTCATGGTGGAGCGCTCCAATAGCGAAGGGGGTCACAAGGCCCATTGTCTGACCCAACAGTAGGACAAAGAAGGGGGGCGAAATGGTTCTGTTAGATTTCTGCGGGACACAGTATTGCCCTGTGCTGCCTTGCGAGGGGATCTCGAGACAAAATCCAGAGACCTTCAAAAGTGTTCACTGATGCCCAAGTGTTCATAGACACAGGTTAGACTTCCAAAATGTGTGGCAATCAAGAAATTGCAAACAAATTTAAAGCTTTATATGCTGCATTGTTCGTGCTATGCACAATGCACGACACTTTGGGTGCCTGTGGTCACAATTTTGGTACTCCGTTCCAAATTGTTTTCGCGTACACCTGAGACCCACTTCTTCCTGCGTTGATGCGCTCTGGTGTTGGGGACGCGAACAGATCGCGCATGCGTGCGCACTCGAGAACACGCACGTGCGGCGACCTCGTTTTGAAAGACGCCGCCGATGCCTCAGTGCGTTTCCCGCGCAAAACAAACTGGCCCCACAAAGCGCGTGGTGCAACACCACAGCACGAAAAATGAGGAAAAACAGTATCTTTGTCAAGGAAGGAAGTACGAAAAAAGTGGCGCAAATTTCCTTTGACTCAGTCATTTGAATACCTAATGGGGGAAGTGATGCGTGGGGGACACCCCCTCCATGATGGTTTGTTTCCATCGCAATTTCACATGTAGAATTCAAAAGCTTCCGTGTTATTGGTCTTACTCCACAAACCCGATTTGGTAGGGCTGCGTCACACTGTGTGCGCTCTCACTGGACGCGCTGCGTTCCTTTGTCACGACGCTGCCAGAATACACCCACGCGATGCGGCTCAGATTTCAAGCTATTTCTTTTTTCAAATCCCCTTTTCTGCACCATTGTGCTCAAATTTGTGTCTGGAATTCTTGGAGCGCTTTGTCGTGACGCATCCAGTACCCCAGCCGCAACACGGCGCCACCTGACCTGGAGATCACGTGTTCCGCAGAGCAGCGTCCTGAGGGCGTTTGACCAAAGTTTCACCACACACACATACACACACGCACACACACACACACACACACACACACACACACACACACACACACACACACACCTCGGGATTTTCACATAGATGACGCAGCATCAATTTTTGATGTGAAGGCAGAAACAGACTGAGCTGTTTTTTATGCTCTCCATTGGGCGACATGTTCAATTTGACGCGCTTGCGTCAAAATTTTTACCCTCGCGTCAAAAAATCTGGCGTCGCTCGCCCTGCTTGTGTGAAAATCAACTATTGTTCGTTCCTTTGTGTTTCAGTGTGCCTGATTCTGCACGTTGTTGTCGCCGTCGAGGACATTGAAGCTTCTAAAGACAATCAGACCAAGGACAAAGAGATCATCTCCACCAAATCCACCCCGTCCGCCGGAGGGGGCGGCACCACCCTCGCCCCAGCCCCGCCCACCACCGCCCTCACCACCCCGACCCTCCCGCCCACCACGCCCACTACCCCACGCCTGACCACCACCCGCCCCACCCAACCGCCCCTCCCCACCCTGACCCAGGACCTGGTCCAGGCCCAACCCCACAATGGCACTGCCCTAGACCTTTGCAACAGGAACATCTCCCAGATCGAGGACAAGGCGTTTGAGTGGCAGGGCACCCTGACCCTGCTGTGGCTCGACGCCAACAGTCTGAAGGAGGTCAAACTCAGCTACTGGGTCGGACTGGAGTCACTGAGGGAACTCGACTTAGGGTGCAACAGGTGAGAATTCAGGGGGGGGGGTCAAATACAACTTGGAGAGGAAACGAAGAAGAGAAGCTCCCGAAGCGCAAATTGATTGGAGCTGAATTTCTTCTTTTTCAGTGATGGGTGGGGGTAGGACCCCCAAGGATCCACCTGGATCCCCCCTCCTGAAAAATTTTCAAAACAAAAAATTTATCTTTGACATCAAGTGTTGTTGTCTCACGAGTGTGCTACCCACGTGGTACGACACACCCACAATGGAAAAAAACTCTTCGCAAAAGTGTCGCAATCTTGAAAACAATGGAGACGCACAAGTGTTTCATCAAAAAAAATTACTTTATCGAGCAAATTGGCCGCGTGACGCTGATAGAAAAATCCAATGACGAGAAGAAACGTGGTATCGGTCACATGACGTGATGTAATGACACGACAAGAACAAAATATGGCAAGATTGAACTCAAACAGCAAAGGGACGAGCGAGTCAGGGGTAGAAGTACAATGGAGTCCCGCGAAAATGTAACCGCCGCCCTCCCCCCTCCAAAAAAAAAAAAAAAGAATGGACACAGAAGAAGAAACTTTAGCGCACACAGACAATTGTTTTGAATTGTTTTGAAGTTGAAAATGGCCTCTCCAAAGCGGTCCAGATCCCACCCCGACCTGACTCCAGTTGATTCAAAATGAAACCATTTGAGTGGAAGATATTCACTGGAACGCACGACAGAGAGATCTTCAGGCCACTAGAGTTTTCGTTCATTACACCGGGACAGGGGTCCACGAAGTATATAGGGAGAGGAGAGTCTGGAGGGGTGCGTGCTGGGCGCAAAATGCTCTGGATAACAAGGACTCTGGGTCATCATTTGTTGTCCTTTCCTCGCACAGTGAAGGGGTTTTCACGTTGATGACGACGTCAGCTTTTTCTGACGTCGACAGCAACTTTACTTCATGACGTCAAAGAATGGTCATGACCGTTTTGTGATGCACACCAATGGGGCGTCAGGTAAAATTTTGACGTTGACGTCAAAAAAGCTGCAGTCGACGTCAAAAAATGACGCCGCCACTGACGTGAAAACCCCTTTGTTGTCCTTTCCTCGCACTCTGACAACAGGACTCTCCTTTGCTCGCAGTATCTCGTGGATGGAGCCGAACGCCTTCAGTGAGCTGCGCAAACTCGAGGTGCTCATCCTGACCAACAACAGGCTGACCTCGCTGCCGGACACGTTGCTGTACGCGCGGGAGCAAGGTGGGGCACAGGGCGGGGAGGGGAGGGGAGGGCTGGGAGGGGTGTGAGAGGGGCGGAGTGGGGCAGGGTGAGAGAGAGAGAGAGAGAGAGAGAGAGAGGGAGAGAGAGAGAGAGAGAGAGAGAGAGAGAGAGAGAGAGAGACAGACAGACAGACAGACAGACAGACAGACAGACAGACAGACAGACAGAGAAAGAAACAAAGAGAGAAAGAAAGAAAGGAAGAGAGGACAGGGAAAGAGAGAAACAGAGAAAAACAGAACAGAGAACAAAGAGGACAGAGAGTTGTTCTGCCCTGGTCGTCCCTCTGGATCCTCTGCAGCCCCCGATGAACGCTCGGATTGTTCCATCTGAGGTATCTGCGCGGGGAGCGGGGAGGATGACGTCGCTCTGATGTGGGGAGAGCAGAACCGGAAATCAATAAAACAATGGGACAAGATAACAGGGAAGACAGAGGAGGGGGCGGATCCAGGGCCCAGTGCCTCACGCACAGAGCAAAGCTCCACATCGCCCTTCGGACTGCCTCAATCTGACGTTGGGATTGAAGTTGCCCACAGACATCCCGGTCCTCTCGTGAGACAGGGGACTGGGACGTCGAACCCTGTGTGGATCTCCATAAATGTCCATTGCCCAAGAGAACTTTTTTTGCAAGAACTGCTCTGTTCCTGGTGCAAAAGTAAGTGATCCCCTCTCAACTGGGCTGGAGTCTGCACGACTCTTACACCTGCTGCATCCACTCCTGGTACAGAAGTCTTTCAAGTCCCCAGCCCCACAAGTCCCCAGCACCGCCTTCAAGGGTGAATCAGAGGCTCCATGGACTCTCCCTCTTTCGAGGGTGCCCGGCCCCACTGGGCGGGCCCCGGCCGGACCCTCTGGATCCTCCCCGGCGCATCTCGCCGCACGAGCCGCTGACCTTTGCCGGGGAGCGTGCGGGGGAACCCGGGGCTCGGTTTAACCGACGCGGAATGCGGTCATTAGACCGGAATCAGCCGCAGTCGCACAGCGGGCCTCACTTCTGTACAAATAGGCTTCGACTGCTGAGACAAAACCTTCTGCAGCGGCAAACAATGGGGGGAAGTAAGCGGATAGGGAGAAGCGGTGATTTCCATCGCTGATCAGTGAATACCAACTTGTGTGAAAGGAGGATTCCTCCTGCAGTTTTCCGTGTGTTTTTGTTCAGGTGACAAACTTGTAGAATGTTTTGTTCGAGAAAATTATGGTCCATTCGAGACCTGGTACAAAATTTGAAGGAGAAACGAATGTTTTTTCCACGCTTGACGTGGGGGGTCTGGAACACGGGTGGGTCCTCAGAACAAAACAGAAACAACACAAAACCGTTTGATCAAGAAATGACGTCATTCAATGAGTAACTTTCCTTTCGTGGATGGACACAGAGACGAAGGAGGATGCTGGATCAAGGATTTATCTGCTGTCGGGTGGATCCTGATGGGCCAATCTTTTCTTTGAAGAAAGAAAAGGAAATGTGTAGAAATGCAGCTGACAGAGAGCCATATTAAGAAACTAAATTTTTGCTTCCCCAGGGAGAAGGGGCTCTTGACCTCTGGATCTCCCCGTGACTCCAGAGCCTGAATCAGTCCCCGCCTCCTCCTCTTGAACATCAATTAACGAGACACGAACAAAGCGACAACAGCGCGATTCATCCCGGGCAACAATAGCAGACGGAACAGCCTCCCGGGGGAGGGGGAGGGGCGGGTTCACATGGGGAAGCGTCGTGCGTTCTGTCTCTCTGCACGTTCGTGGGTGCTGCGTCACCAACTTGACGCAGAACCCAAAGCATCCAGTGAAAACGGGACCAGAGCGGAGCATGAGGCTTGTTCACACTGGATGCGTCGTGTGTTGCCTCGCAGCACACGTCATTGGGTGCACTGCTTCTGATCCAGCACCCACGGAGTTGACTTGGAACACAGAACCCGTGGACTTGTGTAAGGAACAGAAGGGACACATTATCCATTGACTTGTTCTTCAAGCATGTTGGACACAGTACAGGTGGTCTCTTGACCAGAACAGGGACGCATTGTAAGGCGCACCCACTGTGAACCGACCTCACGCACTCTACGTACGGAGCCCCTTTCACTTTGTTTCACTCGAGCAATGCCACTTAATTTGCGTTGAATCCATTCACTCAGCTTCTAAACGATTTTGACATTGACCAAGAGGTTCGGATTTTCCGCTTTGCGCACCTCAAGGAGTCCGACCCCCGGGGAGGAGGGAGTCCCGTCCCGCCGGGGGAGGAGGAGGAGGAACAGGGAGGGAGGGACCCGCGCAGCAAACCCGACAATTGTTTCTTTGGGAAGAAAGCGCAGGGATGTTGGATGCTTCTTCAAACCATTGAGAACCTTTGTGGGGTCTCGACGGGTGGAGTGTTTCTGAAGACAAGAGGAGTCAATGTGATGAGACACGTTTCTTTCACTGTGACCAGCTGATAAAACTGCCCAAAATGAACTTAAACTTGAGGGGCAAGCATTGCGTCTCTTCTGGACAAGTCCATGGGCGTTCGCAATGGCGAAACCAACCTAACTTTGACGTTTTCAGTGTGAAAGAGCCTCCGAAGGCTAAGACCCGAGTCAGCTTCACGGAGGAATTTTCCGAAGAGAATTTCACGATCAAGACAAGTCGCGAACCCGTCGTGAGTAAAATTGTCATCTCCTTTGCTTCATTGCTTGTCTTTTCTGCGTACCACACAGGGTACATGGGTGTCATTTCTGTTGACCACAAAGGGCAAAAGCGCCAAAAGACAAAGGGCAAAGAAATGAAGAATTTGACGGCAAGAGCTGGTTGTTCAGTCTCTGGCAATTCTGACATCATCAAGTGCTCACTGAACAACACAGTGCAACAAGTGCGTTGTACAACTAACAAAGAAATTGAGAATTTCCTGGTTCAGTTGGGGGATTCTGTCCCCGACGAGGGGGACTGGTCTCTCTCGGGTGGTCCCAAACACCGGCGCATATTTTTCATAGCTGTGTATAGCGAATCCCTGGAGAAAGAAAAGAGGTTCATCACCACTGTAGCTGGTCTCAACGTATTCCGAGTCTATTTGCTCTCATTTAGTACTGTTGATACTTTGTGTGCTTGTACTCGGAGGTATTCGTGGGGCTGTGTTTGCTCGGGGACCATGTCTCCCCGGGCCTGTGTTCAATGTGTCTCTGTGTGTACAAGTTGAGGTAAATGGCAGATGTAAACTGTCTTTATTCTCAGGAGGAAGAAAAGCCTGAGGCCTGGTTCATGCTGGAAGCGTTTTGTGTTTTTGCGTCTCTGTTCACACCCCTGGACGCAGGGCTCAAAAACTTGCACATGACTTGTGCACTGACACAGCACCCAACACCAGAAAAGGGTCCAGCATGATTTCAGGGATACATGACCCACTGACTCATAAATACAGAACACAGCAGCTGAAGACTTAAATGTGGAGGGATGCAATCAATGCCCATGGCATTGACTGGTGACAGAGGCGCAAGGCATTCAGTGTGAAACAGCCTTTGGTGCAGTTTCTGTTGTGTCGCTTGAGTGGGACGCACATCAAATACGAGAGAAAAATTTACTTCCAAGGATTGAACTGGTTTCTATTGTGCAGCACCAGAGGAGAGAGTCTCATGACAATGTTGAAAAACTCGCGTGTATTTTGCGAGTATTTTTTTGCGGGGCTCAGGTACCATTCTCAGTACTCACCTCCCTCGCACCCATCCCGGTCCCTTTGAAGTACAACCTGACCGCGCACTTTGAAACCATTTTGTCACGATGTGTCAATTGTAACATTTTTTTCACGGGGAAAAATATTTTTTGTGGACTTGGATTTTCAAGGTCAGGCTTTGTTGAGGGAAAAGTGGGGTCACGGGTGTTGTGCAGTGGAATGGGGAAAAATGTGAAATGTGTCTACAACTGAGAATGGAAATCATTCGCGTATGTTCTCGAGCACAATTTTCTGTTGGAAACCCAACCCAGTCACTTCGAAAAACACAGCACAATTTTTCTCATTTTTTTCTCCAAGACATCCATCTGAGTTGCCAGAATCTCCTTCGCACATGTTGAGTGTTGTGGGTGCATGGTCGCCCCTGTGAATACAATATGGCGGCTTTTGCGTAATTTTCGCCGCCAATGCTAATATTGCAAATATGGGGGTAATTTCCTGCGTGGCTGACCTCGATTAACACGGCTATTCAGGAGTCTGTGTGACTTTCGTCACAGCTTTGTGCGACCGGCTCAAATCTCAAAATTCATTTGGGGCAGACGCGCCCTGTGAGAACGCGGGAGAGGGAGGGAGGGAGACAGAGACAGGCAGAGAGAGACAGAGAGAGACAGAGAGAGACAGAGACAGGGAGAGACAGACAGACAGACAGGAAGACAGAGAGAACAAGGCGAGAGACAACGAGGAAAGCTGGAGGCATACACAGAAATAATCCAGTGTGAGGAAACGAGAACTTTCTTCAGGGATCTCTGGCCCCGTCAGAGGCCCAATTTCACTCAAATGTGCAAACAATTTCGGGCAACTGTGCCCCAAAATCACTGGCAGGGGCGAGAGGACGTAGAACGGGGAGACGGGGCAGGTTCCCAGGTACACTGTACTCCTAGTTCACCGCCAGGAATTAGGTATTGGAGCTGGACTGTAGGGTCAGCGGGATTTTTGAGGGTGTGGTCTCTCGGCTGCTCGGACGGGTCCGGCTCTTCCCGAGGTTCGGGTAAAGCAGAATTTGCTCCCATTACAATCACAATGAGGGACAATTTTCACTGTGAGTGTGCGAGTAGCCCCTGATGATCAGACGGAAGAGTGGGTGGACTCAGTGGACGAGAAGGAGGACGAAGAGAGAAACAGTCAGTGAAAGAAAGAGGAGAGAGAGGAAGTGAGAAAATAGTGAAAGACTGGTTGTGAGAAACAGAGAAAGAACAGGTGAGAGTTGGGGAAACGACAAGAAGAAGGGAGGAGAGAAAGTTAGCAGTAAGGAGAGAGAGAGAAAGGGAGAGAGAGAGAGAGAGAGAGAGAGAGAGAGAGAGAGAGAGAGAGAGAGAGAGAGAGAGAGAGATAGCAAGTCAAATGGAATCAAACCCCAATGTTCAGAGAAGAGATCACCTGAAGATCAGGGCATTTGACAAGGGAAATATGTGCAGAGAAATCTTCACACAACAAGCTTCAACTTAAGTTTGACGCGTGTTTCTTGCTGAAAGTGTTGCTTCACCCAGCAACAGTCAAGCAGCAACAGTTTGTATGCATATGAAACCTTTGGAAATTCTGCAACACATTCCGTGCAATCGACCGCATCCAGGGGCCGGGTTCACCCTGGAAACGTCTTCTCCGTCACAGCGACGCAGCGTCCGTTGACGTGCGCCGTGACGCACCACGTGACGCATGCGCAGTGAACGCGGCCCCGGAACGGACCAATTAGTGAAGAGGAGCGCTGAGCGCGCAGAGCGATGGACGAACACGCCGTGATGCGGCAATTAATCCCAGAGAACGATGCGCGCGGAAAACGCCGAGGTTATGGCGCCGTCCTCGCAGGGCGGGGTTGCAGCGTCATCCTTGAAGGACGGGGTTGCAGTGCCGTTCTTGTGCGGTGGGGTGCAACGCCACATCTGTTGGTTGGGGAGTGGTGGAGATGCAACATCGTCCTCGCAGGGTGGGGCTGCAGCGCCGTCCATGAAGGGTGGGAACAGGGAGCAAGGAGGCAGCAAAGCCATCCTCTCAGGGAGTAGCAATCAATAGACAGCGAGAATACGCTGCAGGGACGGTGCTGCGGCTTTTGTGTCAAGGCGTTTTGAGTTTGATTGCAAGATTGCACTGGGAGATAGGAATCTCTCAACGAGGAAGTTTTTTCTCCTCGCGGCGAAGTGAGTGGAAATCAACAAGAACAGCCACACAGAGCATCGTGTTGAACACCGGAATCAAACAAACGAGTCAGATCTTCTTGGTATTTTTCAGGACTAAAACTCCACGATTTCATCATTCGTCACACAGGCCCCTTGGCCAATCCTTGGGCACAACCGTGAAGTCGCATTCTCTCTGTCTCTGACTCTCTGTCTTTCCCACTCTGAGTGAAAGTGACTGGCATCACGCGACAGGCAAACCGCGTGTGAGTTGACGAGGTTGGTTGTTGAGAGGTCGCGCCCTGAGCTCGTCCATCAGTGCGTGTCCAGGTGTGGCAGCAGGTGCCGATCCAGGAATTGGTTTCAGGGAACCATCCCCTGCTGGGGTGACTCCATTTTACACGATTTCCAGGACATGAGGTGAAGGGGCTACGTTGTGGTAGGTTTCTGAGAGGTACCAGGGGTGTCAGGGGTTGGCCCCCCACCCAAGCTCAAGGTCCTACCCTTGAAAAGCAAAGTTTGCCAACAACCCACTCACTTTCAATTGTATGGAGAAAATATATCTCCATGCATGGGGACTGCCCCAACCCTTGGGCTCGGATCCGCCCCTGGTGTGTGTGGATGGACTGGTGGAGAGAGTCGGGAGTGTGTGTGCTGAGCCCCTCATCCATCTCCCCGCCCGTCAGCACCCCCGGGCCCCTCCCCCGCCCGGCAGCACCCCCGGGCCCCTCCCCCGCCCAGCAGCACCCCTGGGCCCCTCCCCCGCCCGGCAGCACCCTGGCCCCTCCCCCACCTGGCAGCACCCCCGGGCCCCTCCCCCACCTGGCAGCACCCCCGGGCCCCTCCCCCACCCAGCAGCACCCCTGGGCCCCTC
>JAAUXT010136899.1_pt1 | contig 12779 bp, 15 predicted proteins | sample 7278171 | NCBI WGS metagenome assembly JAAUXT01 (sample SAMN14350112, study PRJNA611818) | marine sediment metagenome | isolation source: surface marine sediment (1.8m) | place: French Polynesia: Moorea | collected 2018-08
CCATGGCAACCTCCCTAGCAACCAGATGCAAAACTCCCTGGCAACCAGATGCAAATGGCTAAATCTCGGGTTCTTTTAGTGACAGAGAGATGATCTATGGCTCATATGAAAGGAGACAGAAAGTAGTTTGCAGTACACTTTCAAAAGAATCTCCATCGCAACGTGCCTAGCAACCAGATGCAAAACTCCCTAGCAACCAGATGCAAATGGCTAAATCTGAGGTTCGTTTTGTGATAGAGATATGATCTGTGGCTCATATGACAGGTATTTGAAAGTAGTTTGCAGTCAAGTTTCAAAAGAATGTCCACAGCAACTTCCCTAGCAACTAGATGCAAAACTCCCTAGCAACCAGATGCAACAAAAAACAGGAAGTGACCAACAAAGCAAACACCTCGGGGACTTCGCACTTGCAGTTGCAATGTGCACTGCTTCTTGTTGTTGTTATCACCAGGTTCCCCAAGAACTGCATGTCATAAGAAACAAACTTGTTCTGACTGATGATGAGCAGTTCTATCTTTGATGTGTTGAAAACAAAATACCTTGGAAGATTTCTCAAAACATTTTTGCCAAGTTCAATGTTTTTAGACTTCCCAAATATACAAAAGATAACATTTCTATTTGGGAAATCATATTGCTAGCAAGGTCAATGGTCTTCAGACAGGAACAAAATTGAAAAACAATTAGTCTCCAGCCTTGTAATCTTGTTACCTTGCAAATTGATATCTTCAACTTGATGAGGAAATTGAAGTCCACAAACTTCTGAAATTTAATTTCTTGGCAGCTGAAAGAAACTTGCTGTTTGGAACTGTCTGAGCATTTGGGAAAATGCAAAAATGTTTGGTGTCTGCAAAAAACAAAAACACATCAGGATCAATTTCTATAGAAATTTGTTACAAGGTAGTGTTCACACATGCAATTGAGAAAAGAAGGCATTGGCATTTATCTGGACACTCAGTCTTGAAAAGTGTGCAGAGCATTTCATCATCCATGAGTGGGCAATCCATGTGGGCATCACAAATATTGCTCAAATGAATGCATGTTTGGGCTGCACCTTTGCACTTGTACAATCCAACACAAATTGGGGCCTTTCCACAAATTGACCTGAACAGTTCATCATCGTTTTTTGGGCAATCAACTTTGCCATCACAAACATAGGACCAAGGAACACAATAGGAACTTTTACACTTGAACTTGTTGTGACAAACAAAGGTTCTGCAGTTTTAAAGATGGCCACCAGTTTGGCAGGGCTCCAATCTTCCAGTGCTGTCCAACCTAAATGTACAAATATCATGAATATTGAAGTGTGTGGTACACCCTGGTTTGCACTGAATTTTGTGTGAGATTCTAATTTGCTCCTTGGTATAGATTGGTAAATCAACAAACTCTGGCGGGCTTTCGTTTCTGTGACTTTCCTTCAGTTTATTGTCTCTCTGAATGTTTTGTGATGATTTCCCGAAGAGTTCTCTGTCATACTTGAGACAATTCCCATCAGGTGCTGTGTGATACAACTCACCGCATTTCATTTCTTTCTTTGCTGTCCTCATTTTCTTACACATGTACTTTTCCTCTGTCAAACTGTCAACACTATCATGACAAGCTCAAGCCTTTTCATTCCCTGTGTCACTTGGGCAGTCCTTTTGCTCGGCACAAAGCCGCATGGGAGATATGTATTGGCCCTTAGTGCAGTTGAATGTGACACTCATTCTGCTTAAATTGTACACATACAATTTGGGTGTCTTACACAGTACTACTCCTTTGGCTGCAGCTGTGTGCACATAACCCTGTTGGAACCTGTACACATTCAAGAATCTCTGATACACAAGCTCTGAATACACTGAATGGTTTTGACCAGACTGGAACAAGATGGGAGGAAATATAGATGCAACTGCATCCAACAAAAATTTGAACTGGTTTTCATCTTTCAATGAGACTGCAACTTGTGCCTGGTACACTGATCTTCTGTGTTATTTTCCTTGTGCCAAACAAACAAATAGCAACTGTTGTTTTTCAAAATCTGCACTGGTGAACAAGCTTTATCTTCATCTGGAACATAGTTTGTGTCATAATGGTCTGTTTGTTTTCTTTTGCACACAACACATCTCAAAAGTTTCCCCTTACAGTTTATTTTTAGCCACTCAGGATCTGCCAAATTGTACACCAAAATCATGGTACAATGAGCACTTGCTGTAGAACTTACCTTTGTTGTGGGTTTAGTGGATTTCACTTGATCATAGCTGAAAAAGAGCTTATCAGATTGATCTGGACAGTCAGTTCTGCCATCACACAAATGCTCTGGGAGCACAATGTTTTCTCTGTCTCCGCATTTGAAACAATTTGAGCGAATTTTGAAGTCGAATGACAGCATTCGCAACTGTCTGTCGTAAAACAAAGCTTCCTCTGGGTTGTTATGAAGCACCATTCTACATGCCATATTTGATTGAGAATTTTGAAGCCATGCCACTGTGGCCTGAGTGTTGATGAATTCAATGACCTTTGTTTGACCAAGATTTACATTTTCACATGCTTGAAAAGACAATGGCAACAACTGTTGTTCAGTTGTTGTCCATGTAAAGATGTCTCGAAAGTTTCAAAAAATAATTTCTCACACCAAGAGTTACAGTCAACAGAAACAACCCTTCACTCCATCTTCTTCTGCACTGGGGTGCAATGGCCAGTTTGCAATCTCTTTTTTCTCTTTTCAAATCAAGGTGAGCTTTTTGATTGATAATTGTATATTGCTTGCAGAGGGAGAGTGCAAGTCAGAAGACATTTCCCTCCAACAAAGATTTCACAGAATCAAAGACTTGAACACATTCCTTTTCTGAAAAAGTCTTTCTTCACAGAAAGAAATTACTTTTCTTTTGATATATTTTTCATCCAAATATTCAATGGTCAAAGAACAAGCCTTTTTTCACTCAAAAAAAAGTCCTTCAGAAAATCATTGTTGCCAACAATAAAGTGATCCGCAGTCAGAAGAACTGCAGACCTGGTTGCTGTATCTGAGGTTGTCATGACAGTTGTTGTCATGGAAACCTTAAAAACGCAACAGGGGACAGGGCAATGGAGAGCTGTGCAGATTGCTTTTATTCAACCCCAATGTGGAAGGGAAGTTTGAACCAAATGAAAATTTTTGCTCTTTCCCTGATCACACCTGTAGGAGAGAATATGACGAGTCTGTCTTGCAGGTCATTTGTCATGGAAGCCCACACCATGCTGATTTTCCCATGATAGCCCATACCATGCTGTTTAGTCCACAAAAACCATTTACACCTCCCTGTTAACTCACAAACACCAACAATCCTCCAAGCACCGCCAGAAGGAAAATTGCTTCAGCTGATCTGAATGCAAGGAGAGGGATATTGTCTCCTCTGCTGCCAGAATCAAAATGATACTTATGCTTTGTCCTAGGCCATGTGCACCATGCCCTGGTATGAGCCACAAACAATGCTCATCTGTGTGTGGGGGAGGGGGGTTCCTGGTCTGGGTCACAGCATTATGGACAGACACATACTGACTGGAAATACAAAAGAACAAGCAGGCATAATGGGCATAATGGGACATTTCACATTTGTCACGTTTTCACGTTTGTCCTCCCTGCTCCAAGAGTGAAATCCATTGAAGTTTTCTGCTTCCTACTGGCTGGTGAAAGAAAAAGACATTTCACTCCAAGTTCTTCATCCACAAATCTACGCGTCATCTCCAGTGCATGAGCAAAATCACCTGACATTCAGTCACGATTTGCCTTTGCTTGTACAGGTAGTTTTGGGTCCTTGTCCGTTTTCCTAAACTGAGGCACCCAGTTATGTCTGATGTCCTCACAGCCTGTGAAGATCCCTGGACTGGATTCATTCCTATAGTGGTTCTCCAGGTTCCAATAGTGGTGATTTTGAGCCTTGATGCACCTTCCATCCCATATCCAATCAAAATGGTTGCCAAAGCGGAAGAGCGTTTTCTGGGCAGCTGATTGGTTGAATTTCTTGCAGAGATCAGGGCAGAGCTGGAAGCCCCCAGAGTAGCAGATAGCTTCGTGGAGGACCTGTCTCTGGCCATTGGGCTGTTGTAGCCATGCTGGGTGGTACTGCAAGAATGAAAAGAGGCATTTTCTGTCATTTTGTATTCTTCAAAAAAAAGTTTGAATATCACAAAGGCTTTCCTGTATGTCTAAAACTGAGGTCTAACAACTGTGAACCCACACTGAAATTTAGTTTGTATTGTATTGTGCCCTGATGGCTTTATTTTCAAGGGTCACTCCCCTTAGTTGGTGTGGAACCTGCTTGAATTACACCAAGTGTACATGTGTGTACTCGTACACATTTCTGTGTGTATGTGTGTGTGACTGTGTTGGTGTGTGTGTCAGTAGTATGCGTGCACGTGTTGCGTACCTTGGCATGGATGGAGGACCTTGGCATTGGAAACCTCATGTACTCTGTGAGCTGCTCCTGGTAGTACCCTGCAGGCTGCCTCCCCTCCACTTGGCTGTTGGGAGTCCAGGGCCTGTGTCTCCAGGTGAACTGAGCCTTGAACTTGTATTCCTCCCTGTGGTAGTACCACACATAGTTGCACATGATACTGAACTGGGAGTAAGGGTCCCCTGAGAACTTTTCAAACACATCCAGGAAGGGCATCCCATGAGTCTTCTCCATATGCCTCCTCAATTCTATGATGTGATCCACCTTTATGACCATTGGGAAATAAGCCATGAAGTTGAAGGCTTCTTTCTTGCCCAGGGCAAAGTGTGTTCCCTTCCATCGGGAAAATATAGGGTATCCATATGTGCCAATCATAATGGGTTTAGAGCCATTGAACATCAGTTCAGGAGTGACACTGGTCACAAACATAGTGTCTGTGTCAATGAATCCAACATACTTCTTGTCAAAACATTTCTCTATCAGAAACATATCCAGCTGTTGCAGATCATAACCCTTTCCATGATAATACTTCTCATCAACTTTAGGCTGGAAACATACATTGGGGTGAGGGTATTCTGCACTAATATGTTCAGCTAATGCCCTGTCTTCAGGCGTATCATCCAACACAATAGTCAGATTCACAGGGAGGAACCAGAAGTACCTCATAGAAGACACCAGGGTGTTGAAGTACAAGTCACTGGTCCCTGAGTACATTCTCAGGTACAATCCAAAGTCCTTGAGTACTTTTAAGGTATCCTTGGGTATGTTTGGAGGAAAGTCACTGGACACAATGACAGGCTCAGTGACACCCCACAAAGTTGATCCAGTGAAAGTAGCAGTGGAGGAGAAGACAAAAGTTGTGGTTTTCTGACCAAAGTCAGGACATCTCCACATGACAACCAAAAGCACTGTTGTCACGGCAACCAGCGCTTGGAAAGGTCTCCACAAGTAACTTTGCCCCATCCTGCCTGAGTTTGCAGATGAAGTCACTGAGGTTCTGGGCTGCGTGCTTTATGTACTTGATTCACAATTCCAGAGATAAACTGCATGTTGAGTTGATGTTTGTCATGACACCCATTGTGCCTGGCCCTGAACCATTCATGGCCTGGATCTCGTTCAGCATCAGTTTGTCCTCAGTCACGGCTTGAGGCTTCAGCTCTGCCTACATCACACTCAGCTGGTCCCATGGTGGGGTGTTCACCCATTCCGTACCACAGCACTTGTGAAAACCGTATCTCAGTGTTGGTTCCTCTGCCTGACCATGCACACCGTATTCGTTGATGAGAAATTCACGTCATGTGCGACACTGGCAACTGTTAGAGCTGCCAATCCCCATGCTGTTTGCTTTATGCCGGGTGGTGTGATTTCTTTGCAAAAAGTGTAATAAATTTCAGGTGTTTGATTGAACAGCTTTGTGCTGTTCAACGAGAGTTCGGCGGGGGTAAGTGGGAATGGCTGGGGCGGACACAGAGTCAGGGGTGGGGTCATCATTATTTTCTCCCACTGAATGTTGCATGTATTGCGTCACCCTGAAAATAGAGTTTCTTCAAACCTGCTCCAGGGATGGTTTTGGGGCGTACCACCACCTGACCTTCGGGAAAAACTTGTTGGTGATTTGCGCCGGGTACCGGTCAAGCGCCAAGCACTTAGACGTTCAGAAAGTTTTCCTGTGTACAGCACTTTCTCCATGAAAAAAAGTGTTCAGTTCTATTCAAGTCATCTGTTTGTTCTTTGTGCAGGATAATGTGGCAAGAAAGATTTTTGTGAAAAGGAAGTAATTGAAAGTTGCCACTGTTCCAAGCGCTCTTGTCTGGACTACTGACCGCAAATCACGCTTGACGCAGAACTTCATTGATCTCAGTCTGAACAACGACAATGTGGAGGTTGAGCACGTCAAACGCAAGGGGCGCCAATTGCCAGTCGCTAAACTTGCTCTAAATTTGCACTGAGAGCCAATGACAATGTGACCAAATGGCACCTGTGTCACTGATCTTGCAATTGGGTCACGTCGGAAAAGGACCGGACGTGTTTGCTGGACCTCGCCATTCAACACTAATGTGGGGCACAACATATCAGCTCAGGCTGAAACAAATCAGACAAATCAGGGCGAGACTCTGGGGTCAAGGAGGAATTAGGGCAGGAAATATAAGCGAGCGGAAGGGAAGTCAGGGAGGTGGTGGTCTGCACCCCCGATGCTCCAAAAGACCGACCTGTGAGTGTTGTCTTTCGCGGATTTTTTGGTTACCATTCTTGTAAAAAGTTTTTCTTCCATCCCTGGTTTGGGGAGACACTTCAGACACGTAATTTCTAGTTTTCAATAAAATTCAGCAAAGCACAAGTTTGCACATCCACATCTGTTTGGCTTCTGAAATTCTGATGAACATGAATAGTTGCGAATGCAGCATTCTGTATGTGTTCAGGTGCACACTGAAATGTGGCCATTTGCAAGAAACACAGCCAAACTCTTTGCCAACAGTGATGGGCATACCAGTGTGAATAGTAGAGGAGAATTAGCCATAAGGGGTTTTCACATTGGTGATGCAGCAACAAAAAATTGACGCCCGCGTCAAAAATTTGTGATCGGTCTGGACCGATAATTTGACACTGTCCATTGGGTGTCATGTTGACTTTGACGCCCGCACCTCAAAATTTTGACGCGCGCGTCAAAAAGTCTGATGCCGCCGAGCCTACGTGAAAACCCTTATTGGCGGGAAAAATTGAAATTTCGCGCGAAGTTTGCTCAACGCAACTGTTTCTGTTGACAAATAGCGGAGGTGACTGTTCAAACGTTGTGTTCGTACTTATGTTTATTCAAAAAGAACAAAACCAATAATGTGTCCCATATGCTGGATATGAGCTGCATTAGGACAAATATTGCAGTGAACCAATGGAAATGAATTGACTGCAGAAGTCCAATGACGCACGCTTGGAGACAGGGTTTTTTTTGTGCAGTCCACGTCACTTTGTCCCAGAAACTCTGAGAACATTTTATTGAGAGGGATGCATCAGTGCAGCGTGAATCTCATTGGTCCCTGACGTCGCCTCAGTTTCAAATCATTGGATGATAATTTCGCCGGAAGGTGGGGCTCCAAATGAGTTTTCCTAAACTGAGGCACCCGGTTATGTCTGATGTCCTCACAGCCTCTGAGGATCCTTGGAAGCGACTCATTCCTGTAGTGAGTCTCCAGGTTCCAGTAGTGGTGATTTTGAGCCTGAATACAGCCAGAATCCCATGTCCAGTTCACTATCCTGTGAAAGATGAATAAATCCTTGTGTAGGGCAGATTTAGTGAAGTTCTTGCAGAGGTCAGCGCACAGCTGGAATCCCCCTGAATGGCAGATGCCTTCATGTAGGAGTCTCCTTTGTCCATCAGGCTTCTCCAGCCATCTCAACTGCTCCTTGCTGTGCAGAGATGTTCTTGGCATTGGAAACTTCATATCATTTGTAAGGTGTTTGTCATAATACAATGCATCCTCTCTTCCATTAACTTGATTGTTTTGTCTCCATGATTTCTTTGGATCAACCCTAAATTGAGCTGAAAACTGGTACTCCTCCCTGTGGTAGTACCACAGATAGTTTCCCATGATACTGAATTGTGAATAACTGCCTTTGGATATTTTGGCAAAGACATCCAAGAAAGGCATTCCATGGATTTTCTCTAAATGTTTTCTCAGATTTATGATGTGTTCCACCTTGATTACCACAGGAAAATAATCCATAAAATTGAAGACTTCCTTCTTTTGCAGTGCAAGGAGAGTTCCTTGCCAATATCTAAAGAAAGGGAATCCATACAAACCAAACATGATGGGTTTTGTGCCATTGAACATCAGTTCAGGAGTGACACTAGTCACAAACATAGTGTCTGTGTCAATGAATCCAACATATTTTTGGTGAAAGCACTGCTCTACAAGGAACATTGATAATTGCTGAAGGCTTTTCCCATACCCATGATAATATATTTTGTCCATCTCTGGCTCAATACAAACCTTAGGATATGGGTATTCTGCCCTAATTTGTTCAGCCAATGCCCTGTCTTCAGGTGTATCATCCAACACAACAGTCAGATTCACAGGGAGGAACCAGAAATACTTCATAGAGGGCACCAGGGTGTTGAAGTACAAGTCCCTGGTCCCATAGTACATTCTCAGGTACAACCCAAAGTCCTTCAGTGCTTCCACAGTATCCACAGGTGTGTTTGAAGGGAATTCATTTGAGATTTCATCTCTCTTTGAGGTTGATGTTGTGAAGCCAAACCAGGCAGAAAATTGCCCTGCGATGCTTCCCCTCAACGTTAGCAGTAACAGCGCCGTTGCCAGGGCAACAACAGAGATCTTGACCAGGGACGGCATTTCTCCGAGCGATTCAAGACTGTCACTGCACCACACACACCGCTGAGAATTCGCTCAAACTCTCTTCATCTGTAGTGCACAACAGAACAATGTTTCGTCCACACACGAAAGTCACAGTGTCCAGATCTAAAACTCCAAGATTCCGAATCCAAATGAAAGAATATTCCTTTTGTCCTTTGGACAATGGTAAGAACTGTTGTCAGATATGGAGGAAGTTAGTTGAAAATCGCACAATCGCTGAACACATGCCCTCCAGCACTGCATTCATTTCCATATTGATGACCATAAGCCGAGCCCTGCGGTCAGATGTGACGGAGATGAACACAAGAACAAACGAACCGACAATAAACGAAAGACGACATCTTGGTGAACCCCCTAGGCACTTTAGTTCTCAACTTTGAAAGAAGAGGCATTCGTTCAGGGTGAAGAACAGGAAAGTCTTTGGTACGGTCTTGTGCTTTTTCGCGAGGTTCGGGAGATGGTTTGTTCGACGTACGATGCGACACACTTCGAGCTTTGGTCCAGCGTGGACCCGGCGTTGGGTGCGTTTGCGTGAAAAATTGTGAAAATGGTGAAAGTAACTGTGAAATTGAATGTGACGTGGCCTCCTATGGACACACATGTTTCACTTCTTTGGTCAGGTGTTTTGGTGGACGAACGCACCGGTGACGACAAATTGTTTTATTTTTGAGAATTTTCAACCCGACAATGAAGACAAGTTTGCACAAAAAAATAACTCAGAATCCAGGTGATCAGTCCAAGAGAATTTTAAGAGATAGATTTGTGCATCAGTATATTTTCGTTTCTCGTAAGTTTTCATGATCTCACACAAAGTTTATTCGTGCCAATCATTACCAACGAAAATAACATGAAAGTAAATAACTGGTTTCATCTGAAGTTCTGGTTGTCACATTTTTTTCTGTCCACAATCAAAGCAGTGTGCTTTCTCAATAGCTTTCAGGAAGGTCCACGAGAAGCCAAACTACACCAACACCAAACAATCAAATTTCAATGCGCAAAAACTTCTGTTTGACTTGTATCACAATTCAAAGAAATGCAAAATTTGTAAATTCTTGGGTCCAGGAGGGGTGCGGAAAACTGCACAGGACCTTTTCACGTGGCTCCTTACACAATCCAATATTTGTGGCAAGCAGGGGCCATCATGTTTCTACCTCCCACACCACCCCCTTTCCGAACCTCCAAACACAAAAAACCAACAAATGTTGCTTTTTCGTTTGAATCTTGAATGGATGTTTTTCGTTCACAAAACTGCACCGATGAGCTCATATGCCGGTACCTCAAAGTGGGTCCGGAGTAGCAGATGGAGCCATGTCCACCCAATCCACGGTCCAACAGTGAGGCTCTCCTCTCACCTCCACAGCGCACGTTGCAGTCAGCACCAAAATGATGATGATGTTGATGGCATTCGCGAAAGCATTGCAGACAAATTTGTTTGTGAAAGCAGAGAAATCTGCAAACAAAAAACGACGGAAACAAATTCATAACAAAAGTGACAAAATTTTCAATAATTTTGTTCAACCAGACTCTCCATGCCACTGTTCACAACATTTTTCCTGCTCTTCCCACAGTTCGCACAACAACGCAATGCAGTCTGGAGCGCACGTAGTGTGAACAACAAATGTGGATGCAAAATGCGGTACAAATTGGTGGAAGCAGCCACAAATCTACAGAGGACAAGTCAAAGGTTGAACAAACAACGCCTTTTGTTAACACGTGCAGTGCAAACCGCAAACATGGACGCTATGTGTGTGTGTGGGGGGGGGGGGCAGCAACTTTCATCCATGAAGCAACACGTGACACATCGTGCAAACATGGTGGATCCAGCAGAACATTTAAAACTTGCAACTGCAAAACATGCAAAGAATCTCCGTCTTTGAGCTACTTTCACCAAGGACACATTTGCATGCATGCGCTGCTGATCCGTAGGGATTGAGAGCCGATGCATGCGAACGCATCAGACAGGTGCCTACGGGTCGATGCATGTGGTGTGTGTGTGTGTGTGTGTGTGTGTGTGTGTGTATGTGTGTGTGTGTGTGTGTCCGGGAGGGGGGCTCGGAAAGCGCAGAGCAGGGGAGGTTGTGTGTGTGGGTTGTGCAGACATCAAAATAGTTCAAAGCAGGTACAGGGCAGGTTCTGTTGGGGGGGGGGGGGGTTGCAGTGTGGGTGTCAGTGGAAATTCGTGGGGGGTAGACCAAGGGCAGATCCATGTGCTGGATCAAAATAGAGATGCAGGGTAGGTCCAGCTACGTTCCAGGCAGCTGCTCGATGGATTTGGGCGACAGAAGAGAATATCTTCAACAGCAGAGGTCAGATGGGCCTGCGAAACAAGGTCCCACTGGATCCACCCCAACAAAATGGTCCTGTCCTCCACACGCCTTCTCGAGTTACACCTCTGGAGCTGCTCTCCCCTGGATCTACACCTGCATGAAACCTGCCCTGGATCCACCCCCGGGTCGGCAGGTGAGAGTGTGTTTCCATAACAACCACTGTTTGCATAAGGAGATGGATGTGGGGCGTATTGCAACACCGGGCTGGTTCACACTGTGTGCGTCGGGTGTTGCAACCCTACAGTCATCACATTCCAGGTGAATTTACGGAATTGGTTTTTGTATTTTTGAGTTTTTTCTTCTTGTCCTTGAAGTTTAGTTTGTGATTTGCACCGGGTACCAGTCGAGCGTGAAGCATTCCATGCATCAAGAACACTTTTCTGTGTACATCACTTTCTCCATGAAAATAATATTCAATTCTACTGATATCAGGTATGCAAATTTGTGTTTGATCAAGGATAAGGTGCCAGAGGTAGAGATCCTGCATCCAATAACTTGGCAGGCACGCAACACTGGCACAGATGTAGCACCCATTGCCTCGTGCAAGGACACAACACCGAACGACACAATGGTCACCTCGCCTATCCAGAGACACACAAAATTCTGCACCACAGATAACGCAGCGTACTCCACACGCAGCGTGAACCCAGCTTCACGACTGTTTGCGAAGGCGACAGGGACTCAGTGAAAACACCGCCGCCTCCAGGGAACGAGAAGCAGTACTCAAGGCAACTGCAGTTCGAAGTCCCTTGCAGCATTGGTAATGTCGTCAATTTTTCCTTGTTCATCAATTCTCCCTGGTCCTCCTTGTCCTCCACCAGTCATGCTGTCTTTGGGAGGGGTCTGGCCATGGGGGTGGGGGGTCTGGCCACGGGGGTCTGGCTGCAGGGGGGTCAGCGGGGGGAGGGGGTCCCACAGGGGAGAGGGGGGCAGGGGACATTTTGGTCCAGCTGCCATATACTGCACTACCACATGGTGCTTCGCCCTAAAGGGACTTCGCACAATTGGATCGATGCGCAAAGTCCGCGGTTTCCGGCATCTGATCGAGGCTCCTGGTGCCGCCATGGATCTACGCTTTTGAAACAGTCACGCCAAAGTGCCGTGCGTGTGAAATCGCCTTGACAAGCCACCCGCATTATAGAGGTGTTATCGTGTGCTGAAAGCAGCTGTATAATCTCTCAATTGACTTTGGAGGAAAGGGTAGGATGCAAACACATTTTGCCTGTTGGACCAGTCAACATGAAATCAGGTTCGTTTGAAGACAGTTGGATTTGACTTTGGCAGGTTTGTGCGTGTTTTTTTCTGACGAACAAATGATTTCGTGGTCTGTTTGTGTGTATGTGTGTGTGTGCAAGCGAGTGCGTCTGCATTTGTGCATAAACATGCACGCGTGGTGTGCACCTGTGTGTTTGTGTGTTTGTGTACATATGCGTGCTTTTGTGTCTGATGCTTCAAGAAAGGCAGTTCCCTTTTTGAATGTTTAACCTCCCCCCCCCCCGAGCCACGAGAGGTTCAGTGCGGTTCGGTGGGGTTCGGTGGGGTGGCCCAGGCAGCGGATGTAGTGTGGCCCTGGTGGGCTTTAGTCCTGACTGATTCAGGGGGGGGGGGGGGGGGGGGGGGGGGGGGGGGGGGGGGGGGGGGGGGGGGGGGGGGGGGGGGGGGGGGGGGGGGGG